>Ga0163144_10008356_pt1 | contig 22415 bp, 15 predicted proteins | sample OliLak19BULKMAT1_FD_123175 | JGI IMG/M metagenome (GOLD analysis project Ga0163144, IMG submission 123175) | Freshwater microbial mat bacterial communities from Lake Vanda, McMurdo Dry Valleys, Antarctica - Oligotrophic Lake LV.19.BULKMAT1 | ecosystem: Environmental > Aquatic > Freshwater >...
ATCTGTTCCCATGGATCCGATAGGTTCTTTCCCATCCAATGCCATTGGTTTGATGATGGTATCAATATCTTCAGTTGAATATCCAAATGCTTTCTGATATTTTATAATGCTTTCATCACTTAAATGTGTGAACGCAACTCTTGGCTCTGGTAATTCTTCTAACCGGATTTTATTCTGATTCAACCAGTCGGCATAAGGCTTTTGTGAGCAGATGGTTGATTTTAATTCATCATCAGTAATGATGCGGCCCTGTTCCATATCCACCACAAACATTTTACCGGGATGCAATCTTCCTTTTTTAATAATGGTTGAAGGATCAATCGGCAAAACGCCGGTTTCACTCGCCATAATTACACGGTCATCATTTGTAATACAATATCTTGATGGACGAAGTCCGTTTCTATCCAATGTTGCTCCAATTATTTTTCCATCTGTAAACGAAATGGAAGCAGGCCCGTCCCATGGTTCCATGATCGATGCATGGTATTCATAAAACGCTTTTTTCACAGGATCCATCTGATCGTTTCCATCCCATGCTTCAGGAATCAACATCATCATTACATGCGGCAAACTTCTGCCGGTCATCGTCAACAACTCAATCATATTATCTAAACATGCAGAGTCACTTTGATCGCCTGTAACAATCGGTAATAACATCTCCATTTCTGCGGTTGTAAAATCGGGAGATGTAAATCCATGCTCGCTTGATTTTAACCAATTGATATTTCCCTGTAAGGTATTGATCTCACCATTGTGAGCGATATAACGAAATGGTTGTGCCAGTTTCCATGAAGGAAATGTATTGGTAGCAAAACGACTGTGCACCAAACCAAATGCACTCACTACTCTTTTATTACTGAGATCAGGAAAATAACCACGAACCTGCGTGCTGGTTAATTGCCCTTTGTATACAATTGTTTTAAAGGAAAGCGATGCGATGTAAAAACCTATGGCATCTTTTTTTACAGTGCTGTTAACGAGGTGTGTTGCATGATTACGCAATACAAACAGCTTGCGCTCAAACTCGTCAGGATTATTAATATGATCGGGACATGCAACAAATACCTGTTCCATTTCAGGCTCCACGCTTAATGCTGTAGGGCCAATGCCATCAGGGTTTACAGGAACTTTTCTGAATGTAAGAATCTCCAATCCCAGCTTCTCAGCTGTACGGTTGAAAATATTCCGGCACTCTTCCCTGAGTTTAATTTCTTTGGGAAAGAAAATAACACCCACACCATATTTTCCAAATGAAGGAAGATGAACGCCCAGTTTCAAACATTCCTCAAAGAAAAATTCATGTGGTGTTTGAATCATAATACCGGCGCCATCGCCTGTATTATTTTCACAGCCACATGCACCACGATGTTCCATGTTTTCCAACACCGTTAACGCATCACTGATATGTTGATGTGATTTGGAGCCTTTAATGCTCGCCACGAATCCGATGCCGCATGCATCATGCTCAAATGCCGGGTTGTATAAACCTTTGTTGCCTGCCATTCTTGTTTGCAAGTTTTGATTAGTAAATTATATTCAAACAGAATTTCTTCTGCATCAGCAAGGCAATCGCTTAAAAATACCAAATAAATCAACTAACAAATGTTCAGCCTCATCCCTCTTTTCCCTCTACAGACGCTTCGGTCTGTATTTTTAATCCAAAAGAGAAGGGACGGTACAGCTTCAGATTAATAGACTTTTTGTTTTTCCAAATCAACACAATAACTCAATTCAACAATTTTCAACCTATACCATTTCACTCAACAACATTGCTAAAAGTAAGGGCTGTGCTCTGCCGTACCCCTTGGGGGAAGTTAGAGGGGGCTTTACACAATGTAACCGAACATGTTATCATTTTTGTTCAACTCCGTATAATTGATCTGGTATTTCTCAAGATTCGTCATCAGTGCTTCATAATCGTCTTTACTTTTTAGTTCAACTCCAACTAATGCCGGCCCCGTTTCTTTGTTATGTTTCTGCATATACTCAAACCGAACTATATCATCATGCTCGCCTAACACATCATTTACAAATTCTTTCAAGGCACCGGGACGTTGTGCAAATCGGATGAGGAAATAATGTTTCAACCCTTCAAACTGAAGGCTGCGTTCCTTGATCTCCTGCATACGATCAATATCATTGTTACTGCCACTTACAATACAAACAATATTTTTTCCTTTAATTACATCTGCATAATCATCCAATGCAGCAATACTCATAGCACCGGCAGGTTCTACAACAATGGCATCTTCGTTATACAGTTTTAAAATAGTGGAACAGATTTTCCCTTCCGGCACCAGGTGCATATCATCCAATACTTCTTTGCATATAGAAAATGTAATATTCCCAATGCGCTTTACAGCAGCACCATCTACAAAGCGATCAATACTTTCCAGCGTAACAGGCTCGCCTGCTTTCAATGCTTCAAACATAGAAGGTGCACCTTCGGGTTCAAGACCAATGATCTTTGTTTTGGGTGAATAGGTTTTGAAATAAGAACCAACACCAGCACTCAATCCTCCGCCGCCAACAGGAACAAATAAATAATCAATTCCCCCTCCCGAACTGTGTTCCTTCCTTTCGCTTCGCTCAGGAACCCCTGAATGGGGAGAGAAATCTTCCAGTATTTCAACTCCAACAGTACCCTGCCCTTCAATAATTTTATAATCATCAAACGGAGGAATAAATGTCATATCGTTTTCTTCTGTATATTTTTTGGCTGCAACGGCACAATCATCAAACGTGTCACCAATCAGCTTCACTTCAATAAAATCTTCTCCAAACATTTTTGTTTGATTGATTTTTTGATTGGGTGTAATCACCGGCATAAACACGACGCCTTTTGCATTCAATTTTCTGCAACTGTAAGCAAATCCCTGTGCATGATTGCCTGCACTTGCACAAACCACTCCTTTCTTTAATTGTTCAACAGGCAATGTACTCATCATATTATACGCACCCCGTAGTTTGTAACTGCGTACAATCTGCAGATCTTCTCTTTTTAAATACACATTACATTGATATTTTCTGGAGAGGCGCCTGTTCAATTGCAACGGCGTTCTGGTGACAACTTTTTTTAGTCGTAACGCAGCACCTGTGAAATCGAGTGATGCCCACCCGCCCCCAAAGGGGAGCTTAGAAGTTTCTGCCATTTCTTCGTTTTTCTTATACATAATGCCTGGGCTATTTTTTATAATTCTTAATTCGCCAGCTCTAACTGAGAAGCTTTTTTCTCTGCCTGTGCGGCAGACAGGTTTTCATCTTTTGATACTGTTTCAATCACTTTCATGTCGGTCATAGCTTGTCTTAAAACAGCTCCTACTTTTTCTACGGGATGTGAGCGGATGATTTTATTTATTTCAATAATGCTCCTGTTATCAACACCGTTATCGATATCTGTATTGAAATTGGCACCAATTACATTTTTATCAATTGTTTGCATGAATTCAGCCAGCAAAGGCTTTGCAGCATGATCGAATAAATAACAACCATATTCAGCCGTATCAGAAATTACCCTGTTCATTTCAAACAATTTCTTACGGGCAATGGTGTTTGCAATCAACGGCGTTTCGTGTAATGATTCATAGTAGGCCGATTCTTCTTTGATACCTGCTTCTACCATTGTTTCAAAAGCCAACTCTACCCCTGCACGTACAAAAGCAACCATCAACAATCCATTATCGAAATATTCCTGGTCAGTGATTTTTGCATCTGTTGGTGCTGTTTTTTCAAATGCTGTTTCACCAGTTGCTTTACGCCATGTCAATAAATTTTTATCATCATTGGCCCAGTCTTTCATCATGGTTGATGAGAATTCGCCGCTCATGATATCGTCCTGGTGTTTTTGAAACAGTGGACGTAAAATATTTTTCAATTCAGTTGACAATTCATATGCTTTGAGCTTGGCAGGATTCGTTAAGCGATCCATCATAGCCGTTACACCCCCATGTTTCAACGCTTCAGTAACAACTTCCCATCCGTATTGAATCAGTTTGGAAGCATACGCAGGTTCTACTCCTTTCTCTACCATTTTATTAAAACATAAAATAGATCCTGTTTGCAACACACCACATAAAATAGTTTGCTCGCCCATGAGATCAGATTTTACCTCTGCTACAAATGATGAACGCAATACACCTGCTCTGTGGCCACCTGTTGCAGCAGCATACGCTTTTGCTTGTGACAATCCTTTTCCTTCAGGATCATTCTCCGGATGCACGGCAATTAATGTAGGCACACCAAACCCTCTTTTATATTCTTCTCTCACTTCTGTGCCGGGGCATTTTGGTGCCACCATGATCACGGTAATATCTTTACGGATCTGCGTTCCTTCTTCAACGATGTTAAATCCATGAGAATAAGAAAGTGTTGCATATTTCTTCATCAATGGCATAATCGTTTTGATTACAGAAGTATGCTGTTTATCCGGTGTCAAGTTCAACACCAGGTCGGCAGAAGGAATTAATTCTTCATAAGTACCCACTTCAAATCCATTCTCCGTGGCGTTTTTCCAGGATGCCCGTTTTTCTTCAATTGCCTCTTTGCGTAACGTATACGCAATATCCAAACCTGAATCTCTCATATTCAAGCCCTGGTTTAAGCCTTGGGCACCACAACCAACAATTACGATCTTCTTACCTTTTAATACGTTCACACCATCAGCAAATTCGCTGCGATTCATGAATTCACAAACACCTAATTGATTCAGTTGCTCCCTGAGTGGTAATGAGTTAAAATAATTTGCCATTGTTTCTATTTTTTGCCCCCATCCCCTAAAGTGGGGTGAAGAAATTAAAAATGCATTTTTATGTACTTAGCAATATTGCTATTATTTAACTTTTGTTGCGTCGCACTCTTGTACTTTTATAATTCTATTCGGCCAACCTCATCCTCCATCTCCTTCTCCAAAAGAGAAGGAGCGGTGCTGTAAATCTTTCATCAGCTTTTTATTCTACCACATCATCTACTAATTTTTACTCATCACCTATCTACGTATCCAATTTTATTATACAATGCAAATTAGCTGGCCTTGTGCCTTGCTAAGCCCCTCCTTTGGAAGCCCGCCCGGATGAACTGGTCGGACGGGGGTTAGGAGAGGCCGTTTTACATACTAAACACTTCTTCATTTTTATCCAGAAATTCATTTTCAATGACTTCTTCACTTGGTTCCCTGTGTTCAAATTCTTTCAATTTTTTATGAAACCCGTCGCTGTTCTTGATGATTGCAATTCTTGCACTGCGCACAAATTCAATCAACCCAAATGGTTCTAATACTTTAATGAAGTTGTCGGTTTCTTCACGTTGTCCGGCCACTTCAAACACGGTGTAATCCTTACGGATCACAACTGCTTTTGCACCGTACTGACTTAACAACCGTTCTACTTTTACCTGTTCTGCAATAACATCTGTTGGCACTTTGTACATCGCCAACTCCTGCCAAACAATTTCATCGTTGTTATTGTAGTAAGCTTTCAACACTTCTACCTGCTTTTCAATCTGGCGGCAGAGTTTACGCACCACTTCTTCCGTTTCATGAATCACAATCGTAAAACGATGCACACTATCCACTTCACTTGGCGATGTGTTCAAACTTTCAATATTGATCTTTCTTCTGGAGAAGATGATGGCAATACGATTCAGTAAACCAATCTGGTTTTCTGTATAAACTGTTATTGTATATTCTTGCTTTACCATAAAAACATTTAAAAAATTCGTTTGTAATGTTCAATGACCGGGGATGGATCATAAAAATGATGTAATAATTTTTTCCATTCCCTATATCCTTCGCTTTGTTTGAAACCTATTGTATGGTCTTCTATTGTTTTCCAACGAACGACCAGTAAATATTTATCATTTTCCTCCATACACTTCTGCAACTCATGTTGTATATATCCGTTCATTGATTCTATTATTGGCTGCGCAACAATGAAAGACTCTTCAAATTCTGCAGATTGGCCGGGTTTTATTTTTAAAAAAGCTACTTCAGTTATCATTTTACTATTCTCCTTAAACCGCTGACGGGGTTATTAAATTTCATCTTTACTCAACACAACTTCTGCTACACCTTTCCCCTGTGGCACCATCGGGAATACATTGTTTTCTTTTCCTACCATTACTTCAAGCAAATAGCTTCCGTTATGATCGAGCATTGTTTTCAATGCATCTTTTAATTTGGCTCGGTCGTCTACCCGTTGCCCATCTATATAATATCCTTTTGCCACCTGTACAAAATCAGGGCTTGTGATATCTACAAACGAATATCGTTTTTCATGAAACAGTTGCTGCCACTGCCGAACCATTCCCAAAAACTGGTTATTTAAAATCATGATTTTTACATTCGCTTTAAACTGCATGATGGTGCCGAGTTCCTGCAAAGTCATTTGAAAACCACCATCACCAATAATAGCAACTGTTGTACGTGATGGATCTCCATATGCAGCACCAATAGCTGCAGGTAATGCATAACCCATTGTTCCTAATCCACCACTGGTGATATTGCTTTTGCTTTGATTCATTTTTGCATATCTGCAAGCCACCATCTGGTGCTGACCAACATCGGTTACAATAATGGCATTACCTCCCGTTAACTCATTCAATGCTTTAATGACTTCGCCCATTGACAACACATCATCTGATGGATTCATTTCCGGTTCAATACACAATGCCTTTTCTTTCTCCATACAATCATCGAATTTCTGCAACCATGTTGGATAGAGTTTTGTTTCAATCAATGCAGTGAGCAGTGGTAATGTTTCTTTACAATCGCCCCACACGGGTACAGTTGTTTTTACATTCTTATCAATCTCTGATGGATCAATATCCAGATGAATCACTTTAGCTTGTTTTGCATATTTATCTAACCGTCCTGTAACACGATCATCGAAACGCATTCCTACTGCAATCAATACATCACATTCATTCGTTAATAAGTTGGGACCATAGTTCCCATGCATACCCAGCATACCAACCGCTAACGGATGATCTGTTGGTATAGCACTCATGCCCATGATGGTCCATGCTGATGGAATACCTGCTTTTTCAATAAAGGCTTTAAATTCTTTTTCTGCTTTACCCAGAATAACACCTTGTCCAAAAATCACAAAGGGACGCTCTGCTTCATTGATAAGTTTTGCAGCTTCTTCAATATATTTTTTTCGTACAATTGGTTTTGGGCGATAGCTGCGGATATGATCACATTTTTTATACCCTTCGTAATCGAATTTTTGCAGTTGTGCATTCTTCGTAATATCAATCAACACAGGACCGGGTCTTCCGCTTCCTGCTATATAAAATGCTTTTGCTAATACAGCAGGGATCTCTGTTGCATCTGTTACCTGGTAATTCCATTTGGTAACAGGAGTGGTAATATTGATGACATCTGTTTCCTGAAACGCATCGGTGCCCAATAAATGTGCAAACACCTGGCCGGTGATGCATACTAATGGAGTACTATCAATCATTGCATCGGCTAAACCTGTAACAAGATTTGTTGCACCCGGTCCACTGGTTGCAAACACAACACCTGTTTTGTTTCCCGCTCTTGCATAACCTTGCGCAGCATGAATAGCACCTTGCTCGTGACGAACAAGAATATGTTGCAAGCGATCATTGTAATCATACAACGCATCATAGATAGGCATGATGGCACCACCGGGATAACCAAAGATGGTTGTAACATTTTCGCAAAGCAAACCATCCAATAAAGCTTCAGAACCACTTACAGCCCCCCCAGCACCCAAAGCACGGACTTGAGAGCCTGCTTGTGCAACAGTCTTACTTGTTTCAGTTTTTTTATCTTCCAATGTTGTTAAGTTAATCATACATTATTTTTTTTCTATCAAGTATTCTTCCTTTCATTCAACTCTACTCAAAGCTGGAAGTGTGCGTTGAGAAGTCCCCCTCGGGCGATTTAGGGGGCTTCATCCGTTACACAACCATGCGAAGCATCTTTTACACACATCGCATATTTATATAACACTCCTTTTGTTTCTTTTAATTTTGGTTGCTGCCATTTACTCCTTCTTTCAGCAATGATGGAATCACTCACTTTCAATGTTATTTTTTTTGTAGCAACATCCAGTTCAATCATATCATCATCTTCAACCAATGCAATCAAACCTCCTTCAAAGGCTTCCGGTGTAATATGCCCAACAACAAAACCATGTGAGCCACCGCTAAATCTTCCGTCGGTAATCAACGCAACATCATTACCCAATCCTGCACCCATAATGGCTGATGTTGGCTTCAACATCTCCGGCATACCCGGCGCACCTTTCGGACCTTCGTTACGAATCACCACCACATCACCTTTCTGTACTCTTCCGTTTGCAATACCTGCAACCAAATCTTTTTCACCATTAAACACTCTTGCCGGCCCAACAAAACGCTCACCTTCTTTTCCGGATATTTTTGCAACACTTCCTTTCTCTGCAAGATTTCCAAATAAAATTTGTAAATGCCCGGTTACTTTCACAGGCTGTTCAACAGGATAAATAATTTTTTGCGCATCAAAATCAATCGCTTTTACATCTTTCAAATTTTCTGCAATTGTTTTACCTGTTACAGTTATACAATCGCCATGCAACATTCCCACTTCCAGCAAATATTTCATTACTGCAGGCACGCCACCATGTGTATGTAATTCATGCATTAAAAATTTTCCGCTGGGTTTAAAGTCTGCCAGCACAGGAGTTGTATCACTGATGCGTTGAAAATCATGAAGATTCAATTCAACATCCACACTCTTCGCCATTGCAATTAAATGCAATACGGCATTGGTGCTTCCCCCAAAAATCATGACCGTTGTAATTGCATTTTCAAATGCTTCCTTTGTCATGATATCTTTTGGCTTGATATCTTTTTCCAATAAAACTTTTATTGCTCTTCCTGCATCTAAACATTCTTTTCTTTTATCATCACTAATAGCAGGATTGGATGATGAATAAGGTAAACTCATGCCCAATGCTTCAATAGCACTTGCCATTGTGTTCGCAGTATACATACCACCGCATGCACCTGCACCGGGACAACTATGTTTCACCACTTCTTTAAAATCTTCAGGTGTAATGGTACCTGCAATTTTTTTACCCAATGCTTCAAATGCAGAAATGATGTTTAATTCCTCTCCTTTATAATATCCCGCTGCGATCGTTCCTCCATATACCATAATTGATGGACGATTCAAACGGCCCATTGCCATTACAGCGCCGGGCATATTTTTATCACAGCCCGGTAATGCAATCAATCCGTCATAATAGAAACCACCACATACCGCTTCAATACTATCTGCAATCAAATCACGACTAACCAAACTATAACGCATCCCATCTGTTCCATTGCTGATGCCGTCGCTGATACCGATGGTATTAAAGATCAAACCAACCATTTCATTGGCCCAAACACCTTCTTTTACCACTTTGGCTAAATCATTCAGGTGCATGTTACAGGTGTTGCCATCATAACCCATACTGCAAACACCAATTTGTGGTTTCTGTAAATCATCTTCTGTTAATCCAATACCATACAACATGGCCTGTGCAGCCGGTTGTGTTTCATCCTGCGTTAATGTCTTCGAATATTTATTTAATTCACTCATATTATTTTTTTGTTATCGGCTGTTGTTATTCTATTTTGCTTTTGTTGTGTCATGCACACGCATTTGGTCTGCACCTTACAGCAATCGTCGGGACTCACTGGTGCTTTGCAGCTTCATTCATCTTGACCTCATCCTCTTATCCTTCTCCAAAGGAGAAGGACGGTTCTGTATATATTTTTTCACCTCTCAGTTATACCACATCAATTCTTATTCTCTATTCAGCATTTACTTCCACACCCTGCTTTTTATAAATGGGCTCTAAAGTTTCAGACTCTAAAGCATCTCCTTTGGAGGCCCGCCCGGATGAATCGGTGGGACGGGGATTTGGGGAGGTCACTAATTGTGCATATGCATTCTGAATTTTCTTACTGACTGTTTCGTTCCATGGTTTTGGAAACTTCACATCATCCAGGCTTTCAAATCCAATTACTTCAGCTGCAGTGCCACAGAAGAAAGCAGCATCTGCATTTTTTAATTCATCTATCTTAAAGAACCGCTCTTCTACTTCAACAGCAAACTCTTTGCTCAACTCAAACACCGTTGCTCTTGTAATACCGGGAAGGATATTTCCTTTTGCAGGTGTAAACAGTTTCCCATCTTTTTCATAAAACAAATTGGCGCCTGGACCTTCTGCAACATTTCCATTCATATCTAAAAGCAATGCTTCATCAAATCCTTTCGCTTTTGCTTCGTGGCTGGCGAGCAATGAGTTTACATAATGACCGGCTGCTTTCGCTTCGATCTTAAACGCCTTTGGATTGGGCCGTTCAAATGAACTGGTCATGATGCGTAATAATTTATCGCCAAGGAACGGTTTCATTTCCCATGCTTCAATAACAATCAGCGATTGTTCATTTTGTACAAAACTCATATTGGCTGGTGCATATACCACGGGCCTGATATAAGCATCCTGGAATTGATTGTGCTGCAAAACCTGATATGTTGCTGCAATCAATTCTTCGGTCGTCCAGTGATACGGCAGGTTGACAGCAACAGCAGAATTTTTCAAGCGATCAAAATGTTCCTTGGCTTTAAAAATCTTTGTTTCGTCCTTTACATTTTTGTATGACCGGATCCCTTCAAAAACACTGTATCCATAATGCAGAGACTGACTGTAGAAATCCATCTTTGCTTCGGAAGCTTTTACAAACTCACCATTGAGATACAAAATTGTTTCACTGTTGTAATAATTTGCCATAATGCCCCCATCCCCTGAAGGGGTGTTTTTATACTGAACTACAACTTGCAGACAGTAAAATTTTATAAATAGATCCTACGATTATAAACGCTCTTGCTTTTTCGAGCTCTTGCCTTACTCCCTTTCAGGGGATGGGGGCAAAAAAAAACCCGCCTCTTTCGGAGGCGGGTTGGTATGTTAATTCGTTTTGTTCGTTACATACAACTTGCACCTCCGTTGATTGCAGGAATAATAATGACTACCACAATAATAATTGAGATGGAAGTAATGACATTATGTAAACTGCTTTTCAACATCAATGAATAGTTGTATTGCGAATATACCGCCTAAATTTTAAATATGCAAAGAACTAATTAAACCTCACCCCCGCCTGAATGGCAAAGTGGGGCAGGCTCGTTCCCTCTCCAAAATAGAGGGAGGCCCAGCACAACTTTTTATTCAACAATTGTAATTCAGCATTTCATTCATCAACATTTAATACAACAACTCGAAATACTACAACCATTTTAAATTATCAAGCTCTAAAGCCCCTCCTTTGGAGGGTGTTGGGGAGGTTTTATATAATCGTCGACTTCCTCAACTCGATATTATCTTTATGAATAGCACCCGGAATTTTTCCACTTACATAATCACTGATTAAATCACCAATGGTGCTGGTGAAATAAAAATTAACGGGATCAATATCCTTCGTAACAAAATTATTTTGCAAGGTCCAGTCAACTGCTTCACGGATCACCTGTGCTTCTGCATGTAAACCAAAATGATCAAGCATCATAGCTGCCGATAGAATAGAACCGGTAGGGTTGGCAATATCTTTTCCTGCTGCCTGCGGATAAGAACCATGAATAGGCTCAAACAAAGCAGTACCATTTCCAACTGAAGCAGAAGGCAACATACCTAATGATCCACTGAGTACACTTGCTTCATCACTGATGATATCTCCAAACATATTCTCTGTTAATACCACATCAAACTGTTTGGGATTTAAGATCATCTGCATGGCTGCATTATCAACAAACATATAATCGATGGTGAGATCGCTGTACTGTGTTGCAATTTCCTGCACCACTTTGCGCCATAATCTGGATGTTTCGAGTACATTGGCTTTATCAATCAGCGTTACTTTTTTCTTCCTTGTTTGTGCGTACTTGAAAGCAAGATGTGTGATGCGTTCAATTTCCGGACGTGTATAATAACACTCATCACTTGCACTGTTTCCATCTTCGCTGGTTTGTTTTTTGCCGAAATAAATTCCACCTGTTAATTCACGGAAGATGACACAATCAACTCCTTCGAGTTGTTTTGGTTTTAATGGAGATAAATGTTGCAGTGATGGATAGGTGGTAATAGGACGAATATTTGCAAACAACTGCAATGCCTTGCGAATGCCCAGTATCCCTTGCTCAGGACGGACTTTAGCTGAAGGGTCATTATCATACCTGGGGTGGCCAACAGCGCCGAACAATACTGCATCACTGTCCAGGCAAATATCAACAGTCTCTGCAGGCAATGCTTCACCTGTTTTATCAATCGCATCAGCGCCAATCAAAGCTTCCCTGTATTCAAACTGGTGATTGTATTGCTGTGCAATGGCATTTAATACCTTGATGGATTGTGCAGTTACTTCAGGGCCAATTCCATCTCCATTTAATACGGCAATTTTCTTTTGCATAGGATTTATTTAAGCGATCTGTTTTTCGTAACGAATAATATCTTCTTTAATACTCAGCAGGTAATCAATATCATCGTACCCATTAAGCATACATGTTTTTTTATAAGAGCTGATCTCAAAACTTTCCTGGTCACCTGTTGACGGAATAGAAATGATCTGTTGTTCAAGGTCAATGTGCAGTTCAGCATCAGCAGGCTGTTGAAATATTTTTTGCAGGAACAATTCGGAAACTGTTACCGGCAACACACCGTTGTTTAATGCATTATTCTTAAAAATATCTGCAAAGAAGCTGCTCACTACTGCACGGAAACCATAATCTAAAATGGACCATGCCGCATGTTCTCTTGAAGAACCACAACCGAAGTTTTTAGCAGCTACTAATATTTCACCATTATACTGTGATTGATTCAATACAAAATCAGCTTTTGGTTTTGTTTCATCATCGTTTTCATAGCGCCAGTCACGAAAGAGGTTTTTGCCAAACCCATCTCTCGTAGTAGCTTTTAAAAAACGTGCAGGTATAATCTGATCCGTATCAACATTTTCATTGTTGAGTGGAACAAACCGGCTTTTAAGCCCCTGTCCCCTAAAGGGGGAAATAACTTCTTCACTATTAGTATTTTTTTCTGACATCATTTATTTTAATCCTTTATCTAAAAAATTCAATTTCTTTATTTCAATTCGGAGAGCTGCCAAGCTCCCCTTCAGGGGAAGGGGCATCAATTCAATAGTTCACGTACATCTGTTACAACACCTGTAATAGCAGCTGCTGCAGCTGTTAAAGGGCTTGCCAGTAAGGTTCTTGCGCCTGCTCCCTGTCTTCCTTCAAAATTTCTGTTAGATGTAGAGATGCAATATTTACCTGCAGGAATTTTATCTTCATTCATACCAAGGCATGCACTGCAACCCGGCTGACGCAGCATAAACCCAGCTTCTTCAAATACTTTATCAATGCCTTCTGCTTTTGCCTGTGCTTCTACTTGTTTGCTACCGGGAACGATCCACACTTCTACCTCATCTGATTTCTTTTTTCCTTTTACAAAAGATGCCACCATTCTTAAATCTTCAATTCTTGAATTGGTACAACTGCCAATAAATACATAATCTACTTTTTGTCCTTTGATCGGCGCACCTTCTACCAGTCCCATATAAGCAAGTGATTTGCCCAAACCTGATTTATCATTTTCATTAATAGTTGCTGTAGTTGGAATATTTGCATTTACACTGATGCCCATACCCGGGTTTGTTCCGTAAGTGATCATGGGTTCAATAGTTGCCGCATTGATCTGGATTTCTTTATCAAACACTGCATCTGCATCGCTGAACAATGTTTTCCAATATACCAATGCTTTATCCCAAGCGCTGGCTTCTTGTCCCCCTTCAGGGGATAGGGGCGGAGCAAATGCTCTTCCTTTCATATAGTTGAAAGTTGTTTCATCGGGAGCAATCAAACCGCAACGGCCCCCCATTTCAATACTCATATTACAAATGGTCATTCTTGCTTCCATGCTTAAAGAACGGATAGCAGAACCTGCAAACTCAACAGCATAGCCTGTTGCACCACTTGCAGAAATCTGAGCAAGAATATAAAGAACGATATCTTTTGATACAACGCCTTTGTTCAACTCACCATCTACATTGATCCGCATCAGCTTCGGTTTGGTTTGCAACACACATTGTGTAGTAAGTACCATTTCTACTTCACTGGTACCAATACCAAATGCAATACATCCAAACGCACCATGTGTTGATGTGTGACTATCGCCACAAACAATGGTCATGCCCGGTTGTGTAATACCCAACTCCGGACCAATGACATGTACAATACCCTGGTAAGGATGACCCAAACCATATAACTCCACGCCATGTTCTGCACAGTTCTTTATTAATGCTTCTACTTGTTTGCGGCTGAGCTCTTCTTTAATTGGTAAATGCTGGTTGAGTGTTGGTACGTTATGATCGGCAGTAGCAACTGTTTGTTGCGGACGAAATACTTTAATGCCTCTTTTATTCAATCCGTTAAATGCCTGCGGGCTGGTTACTTCATGAATAAAGTGCTTGTCAATATACATAACAGCCGGGCCATCGTCAATTGTTTTAACAATATGCTGATCCCAAATTTTTTCAAATAATGTAGCCCCCCCACTCACCAAAGGTGCGATTGAAGAACCTGCACTATTTATTATTTCGTTACTCATTTAATAATTCTTTTATCCTCAATAACTTTTACTTTCTCCTATTACACAAACTATCCAACAAGATGGCTTTGTGCGCTTGCAAGTCCTCCTCCTTTGGAGGAGTTAAAGGAGGTTTGGTATTCTTTCGCAATGACATGCAGATCTTCATCAATGATTTCTTTTTTTGTATCTGCCATTGCAAGGAATTGTTCATATAAAGCATCTACATCATCACGGTTAAATTCATAACCGAGTTTATGAAAGCGATACGCCAATGCGCTGCGGCCACTACGTGCCGTTAGTACAATCTTACTGGCATCAGCACCAACCGTTTCAGGATTGATGATCTCATAATTCTGTGCGTTCTTTAAAAACCCATCCTGGTGGATGCCACTGCTGTGTGCAAAGGCATTGCTGCCAACGATGGCTTTGTTGGGTTGTACCGGCATACGCATGATATCACTTACCAGCCTGCTCATGGGATTCAATTGTTCGGTTTTGATATTCGTATAAAAACCAAGATCACTGTGTTGTTTCATGATCATCACTACTTCTTCCAGTGAGGTGTTACCGGCACGTTCGCCTAATCCGTTAATGGTGCATTCAATTTGTCTGGCACCGGTAATTACACCTGCAATGGAATTGGCGGTCGCTAATCCCAGGTCATTATGGCAATGGCAACTGATAACGGCCTTATCAATATTGGGCACGTTGTTAATTAAAAAAGCAATTTTTTCTCCGTACTGATAGGGCAAACAGTAACCGGTTGTGTCAGGAATATTGACCACGGTAGCTCCGGCTGCAATCACTGCTTCAATTACACGGGCCAAATATTCGTTGTCGGTACGGCCTGCATCTTCCGCATAAAATTCCACATCATCTACAAAATTCTTCGCCCACTTTACACACTGTATCGCCCTTAGCAAAATATCTTCTCTATTGGAATTGAATTTTGTTTTAATATGAAAATCACTTGTACCAATACCGGTATGAATCCGTGGACGTTTGGCAAATTTCAAAGCGGCTGCGGCTGTTTCAATATCTTTCAGCACGGCTCGGCTCAGGCCGCAAACCGATGCATTCGTAATAACTTTGGATATTTGTGTTACGCTTTCGAAGTCGCCGGGACTTGAAATGGGGAAACCAGCTTCAATAATATCAACACCTAAATCTTCCAGCTTCAATGCCAGTTCTACTTTTTCGGTTGTGTTTAATTTACAACCCGGTACCTGCTCTCCGTCTCTGAGCGTGGTATCAAAAATGTACACCTGTTTGTCGGCCATAACAATTTTTATTGGTTGAAAAAAACAGGCTGCGCTACTTCCATTATTTTCCTGAGGATTGAAGTAACCAACCTGAGCCCTAAAATTAATTTCATTTAAGGGGGGGTGCAAACTATTATTTCATGTATTTTACGCCAGATAAAGGATACCATTTGAGTTAAAACACATACCTGTAAAGGATTTTAGAAGAACTTAATTACGATGCCCAACCGATCAACTGATACTACATTTCAACTGGTAAAATCGCTGGAAAAGAGCGAAAAACGCAATTTTAAGCTATATATAAAACGAAACTCAGCCGACTCTAACCTCAAAATTACCCAGCTCTTTGATGCTATGGACAAGATGGACGAGTACGACGAGGCCACCCTTTTACGAAAAAACAAGCGTCTCCAGAAGCAGCAGCTTTCCAATTTAAAGGCTCACCTCTACCGTTCTATCCTATCCAGTTTACGACTGATCAAACAGGAAGATAATATTACCATCCAGCTAAATGAGCAAATGGATTTTGCCCGGATCTTATATAATAAAGGTTTGTACCTGCAAACCCTGAAAGTGCTGGACAAGATGAAGGACCTGGCAAAGCAGTATGAGCAGATCACCTACTTGCAGCAAATACTTTTTTTTGAAAAGAAGATCGAAGCCCTGTACATTACCCGGAGCATGCAGAACAGGGCCGAAAAGTTATCGGTAGAATCGGATTCTGTAGATAAGCAATTGTCGAATATTTCAAAGCTCTCCAATTTATCGTTACAACTGTACAGCTGGTATATAGAAAACGGTGTGGCCCGTAATGAAGAAGAAGGTAACGAAGTAAAACAATATTTCGAAAGACATTTACCCTTGAACGCTGAAAAGCTTGCCGGGTTTTATGAGCTGTTATACCTCTACCAATCGCAATGCTGGGTGGCATTCATCAGGCAGGATTACCTGGTCTACTTTCGTTACACACAAAAATGGGTGGATCTGTTTACAAAATATCCTTCAATGATTGAAGCAGAAACGGCACACTATATTAAAGGAATGCATAATTTAATGAGCGCCCATTTTGATGTACAGCATGAAAAAAAACTCATTGAAACCATTGAGCTGTTCGAAAAATTTACCCATCGTAAAGTGGTTAAGCAAAATGACAACTATCGCATTCTTTGTTTTACCTATCTCTACATTGCCAAGATCAATCAGCATTTCCTGGAAGGAACTTTTACGGAAGGATTGCGATTGGTTCCGCATATTGAAGAGAAGCTGGAGGAATATGAATTGTTTCTCGACCGGCACCGTGTACTTACCTTCTATTATAAAATAGCCTGTTTGTATTTTGGAAGTGGTGATAATGAAAAAGCCATTGAATACCTCAACAAAATCATTAACTGGAGAGTGGATCTGCGAACTGATCTGCAATGTTATGCACGACTCCTCCATCTTATTGCACATTATGAACTGGGCAATTATGATTTGCTGGAATACCTCATTAAATCGGTGTATCGTTTTATGGGAAAGATGAAAAACCTGAGTGCGGTGGAAGAAGAGATGTTCAGGTTCCTACGTCAATCATTTAAATTATCACCCGATCAGTTTAAACCGGCTTTTGAAAAACTCCTGCAACGTATCCGCCAATATGAAGGCAACCGTTTTGAAACAAGGGCCTTTGTTTATTTAGATGTGATCAGCTGGCTGGAAAGTAAAATTGAAAACATACGGGTGCAGGATATTATTCATGAAAAGTTTAAACGAAAAAAATAAAATCTTTCTTAAAATCTACAACTGGAAAAAGCTACCAACAAAAAATAGATTTTTATTACAGATACACAGGCTTCTTTATTTGCTTCCAACCTGTATAGACACATTTCAACCTAATAAAATATATATACAATTTTAAGACTTACGCTTTTTGAATTAAGTGGATCATAAATTACCCTTATCGGAGGATCTCCATAAAACTCACTTGGCCCGGCTTGGATATTAATATTACCCGGAGACAACCTGGATGTATTTATCTCGATTGTATCATCGCAATAACCAACAATAGACCAAGAAAATTTATAATACTGTGATCCGATATTGGTTGGTTGAACTATTTTGTCAAATTTCTTTGTCTTTTCATCAATAATTATTTCAACCCTCTTTTCATTGGTACAGCTGTAAAAAGTAAAAAGGAAAAATATTGTTATTAGCTTTCTCATAATGCTATTTATTGATTTGTTTGTTTCATTTCTGTGTTTCCATCAATACCATGAGTTCCTAGTAAATTACCTTGGCATCCCCAAAAACAGCCATCGTTCATATTTAAAGGTGACAAATAACGTAAGTATCCTAGTGAAACGGCTTCTCTAACTTTGGAAATAATATTATTTATTGAATTAGTTACTCCAATATTTATTCCAACTTCATTATTGTAATCATCCATTGTTTTTTCCTTAAGGAACTGTAAGGGGGTATCTGACTCATGGGCATCAGCAAAAACACCCGCCTTTTCCGCACCTATAAAAAAGTTATTTGCATTAAGTGCGCAAAAAAGAGCATGTATAAATGCATTGCTTTTATTATTTGGATGAATAAGGGTATTATTTATTGGTAACCCATACTCTTCATTTGTAATAGTCAATGCAATTTGTCTATTTTGTGCAATAAAGAACATAGCAACTGGATTATCTTTACAAAATTTTTTTTCAGCTTGATTTAAGATTTTCAGGTCGCATGGCGTAGGGAAGCATCCCTCCAAATCCGCAACAATATTTAATTCGATCCATACTTCATTGTCCCACCACATTTTCCCAGAATTATCAGTTGCTTCATAGTTCTCAACAAAATCAGCATAGGCTGGATTTGTTAAAATCCCATTTATGTGTTCCGTTGCTGCTGATTTCTTTTCTTCAGGTGTTTGACCATTATCAGTTAATAAATAGTTGCTTAGCTCCTGATTAAGTACAGGTTCATTTATTAAGTATTGCGCATGCGTCAGGCTTAATCCCAACATCTCAACATTCAAAAAAACCATCGGCAAATTAGCTGTGAGGTAATTCCCGGTTTCCCACCAAGCCCACGGGAAACCGCTTTCTTTTCCAGGATAAGTTACAGATGTGTACAAAACCCCATTAATAAATCTATACTCACCGCTTTCACACCACCATTCGGCAGGGGGACAATTGTAATTGGGAGGGGGCGTACTCCCTCCACCTCCTCCTCCGCCGCCTGAACCAGAACTGCCTGTTGAACTGCCTCCAATTATACCGGTATTTAATGTTGTTCCGTATACATAAACACTTACACATATCATTGGTACAACTGATAAACGCATTTGTGGCTCGTTTACTATTGTATAGCAAATTTGAACAATACTCCCGCCATCTGTAATTTTTGCAGCCGTAGTTCTACTTCCATTTTGCCAAGTGCTGTCAAATGAAATAGAAACCTCCTTAATTCCGCTCTGATATTGCCCGGCAACAAAAATGGTATCCTGATTATTAATGCTTTTTTCAAAAAACCCAAACACGCTCAACATTGTATTCCTGAATTTTTTTACAGGTGTTGAAATGGTATCTAAATAGGTTAAGATGTTCCTGCGGTAAACATCATATTTATACTTGCCACTGTCCTTAACACAGGCTATATAAGTTTTAACCGAATTATCGGCTGCTCGTAAGGGAATAAAAAATATCTCGATACTATTTGTATCATTAAGCCTGCCACCAATACCTGTTTGATTGTTTAAATGATTGTTTCCTGCTATAGGGACATTAGCAACAACTTTATTCCAAACCGGCAAACCATTTTTTCTTATAAACTCAGTTAAAAAATGATGGCGATCATTTTGTCTTTTAATATCATCTATCACATCTTGTAATTGTGGGCTGATATTATCCGGTACTTTAAAAAATTCCTACTCCAATTTATCGGGGTTGTTTAATTCGGCAGACTCTTTGTCAATCTTATGGCAGGAATAGAAGAATACAATACAGAAAGCAAGTGAAACGATTGCCAATAACTTTGGCAATGCAAGTGTTGTTCTCATAACAGATTAAGTTTTGATGGTTTTAATATACCCGACTGCAATATACCCCCCCCCCCTCCATATAAACAATACTACTAAGCGGGTATTTATAAAAAGAACACTTTTATCAATATCCAATATTCTTTTTTGGTTATTTTGCACCCAAACCCCAAGACAAAATAGCATAAGAACTATTAATGATTAAAAAATTCGAAAAGCTACTTAGATAACTTCTATGTATAATTTAAATAAGCACATGAAATTCATATTACCGATTACCTTTTTTTTCTCCATCACTTTACTATCCGCACAGCAAAAGATCGATCCAACAAAAATTGAAATTGTACGAGACAGTTTTGGAGTGCCGCACATCTTTGCCAAAACAGATGCTGAAGTAGCTTATGGACTTGCATGGGCCAATGCAGAAGATGATTTCAAAAGCTTACAGGAAGTGGTATTACCCGCCAAAGGATTAATGGGTGCGGTGCAAGGCAAAGCCGGTGCAGCAGGTGATTATGCATTTGCTCTTTTTCGTTGCAAAGAAATTACCGAAGAAAAATGGCATACTCTCTCCCCCGCTTTTCTAAAATTGATTGATGGTTATGTGCAGGGCATCAATGCGTATGCAAAAGCTCACCCTGAAGAAGTGCTGCACAAAAAAATATTTCCTGTTACAATGAAGGAATTTATTTCATCTTCTGTTTTAGCATTAACTGTTTTTAATGGTGCTGACAAAGTGTTGATCGATATTTTCAACAACAGGCAACAAACCGTTCCGGAGATGAATGAAAAAGGAAGTAATGCAATTGCTGTGCATCCATCTAAAACAACAACAGGTGAAGCATTCCTGCTCATCAATGCACACCAACCCAACACCGGATCACAGGCATTTTATGAAGCACATCTTAGTAGTGAAGAAGGCTTGAACATTCATGGTGGTTTATTGGCAGGTGGCCCCTGCATTTTACATGGGGTGAACGAACACCTGGGTTGGGCACATACGGTTAATTACGTCGATCGGGTAGATGTATTTCAACTGGAAATGAATCCGGCTAATTCCAATCAATACAAATTCGATGGACAGTGGATTGATCTTGAACAGAAAAAAATTAAACTGCATATTAAAGGAGTACCCATCGCTGTCAGTCGCACCGTTTACTGGAGCAAGTATGGTGCTACCATGAAAAACAAACAAGGCGCATTTGCTATCCGCACCGGAGCCTATATGGATATCCGTTCGCTGGAACAATGGTATAATATGGACAAAGCAAAAAACTTTACTGAGTTTTATGCGGCTATTAAAGATCAGCGTTTATCTATGTTCAACATTACTTATGCTGATAAATACGATACCATCTTTTATGTAAACAATGGATTAATTCCTGTCCGTAATCCATCCGAAGCTTATAACTGGAAATCAACAGTGCCGGGCAATACTTCGAAAACTTTATGGACCGGCTTCCGCAAATTCAATGAACTGCCGCAATATGTAAATCCAAAGAATGGGTATGTGTTCAACACCAATCATTCTTCCTTTTTTGCAACAGATGCTGCCAATAATTTAAAAGCTGAACAATTTCCATTAGCCGATGGTTGGGAAACCTGGCACAACAACCGCAGCATGCGTGTGGTGGAACAAATGCCTGCCGCTAAACTTGATTTCGAAACATTTAAAAAAATAAAGTTTGATCAGCAATTGCCGGCCACACTTCGCTATCCACATAACATTGACACTTTATTCTTACTAAATGAAACAGACTATCCGCTTTATGCAAATCTTATCCGCAATTTAAAAGCATGGGACAAGAAAGGCACTGCTGATAGTAAAGGTGCGGCTGTATTCCTGTTAAGCTATTTACATCTTTCAAAAAAATTAGGTGGACAAGCGCCACGTGCCATCACAAAACAAGAAGCTGTTGCAACCTATGCTTATGCATATGAGTACATGATGAAACATTTTTCCAGAACCGATCTTATGTTGGGCGATATTCAAAAATTAGTGCGTGGAGATAAAGAATGGCCACTCTGGGGGTTTCCTGATTTGCTTTCGCCACAGTGGACAACTCCTTATAAAGATGGCAAGTTAAAATCAAGTGGCGGCGATGGGTTGATCCTATTCATCCGTTTTCAAAAAGAAGGTTTACCATTGATTGAAACAGTGAATATGTATGGTGCTTCAGCAAAGCCCGGTCATAAACATTTTGATGACCAGGTAGAACTATACCTGCAACAAAAAACAAAACGCATGACATTGAATAAGGAAGAAGTGTATAAGATGGCAGAGCGAGTTTATCATCCGGGGGAGTAGATCGTTACTTAGTGCTTCCCTTTGCACCCAAAGAAGGTTTTTATAAAAAAGCAATTGCGCAACCCACAACCTGCCTGCCGGCAGGCAGGTTGAAAAAGCGCATATAGCAAGCAATGAAAATCAAAGAGTTGGAAATTTTGCTTTTGGGAGGAGTTGCGTATATTAGCGTGTTATACGACAGCTTAAACGAA
>Ga0163144_10008357_pt1 | contig 22415 bp, 17 predicted proteins | sample OliLak19BULKMAT1_FD_123175 | JGI IMG/M metagenome (GOLD analysis project Ga0163144, IMG submission 123175) | Freshwater microbial mat bacterial communities from Lake Vanda, McMurdo Dry Valleys, Antarctica - Oligotrophic Lake LV.19.BULKMAT1 | ecosystem: Environmental > Aquatic > Freshwater >...
GATAGGACGGGCCTTCAGCCCTGGCCGGCTTGACCCTGTCAACCTGGGGCGTTGCCCCAGGCTACGATCGGACGGGGCGTTGCCCCTCGAAGACCCCGCGCACAACGGCGAGTTGTGGCCCCTCCAAGACCCCGCGCACAACGGCGGGTTGTCGTCGCGCGCGACACCAAGTGCCGATCGCGGAGCGCAGGGGGCCTTGCCCCGCTCGGATCCGCACGCACAGCGGTGCACGCCGCCAGGCTTCGGAAGCCTCGTCCAGCGGGCATTTGAGCCTCGCGGACGGCGACACGGACGCGCGGGTTACTGCAGAACCTTGAAGCCCTCTTCGGGGGGCGGCGCGTTGGGGTTCTTTTTGAGCTCGAGCTTCCAGGAGACGAGGCGCGCTTTGGCGGCTTCGTCCTCGGCCTCGGGGATCAAGCCCTTGCGCTGCAGGAACATCGAGAGGCTCGTGTGCGCAAACGGGTCCTCAGGATCGAGCTCGACGATCCGGTTGCCGATCTCGATCGCCTCGTCGAGCGCGCCGGTGTGCATCAGCGCCATGGCGAGCGCGTGGAGCACGTCCGTCTTCTTCGTGTCGAACTCAAGCGCGCGGCGGAACGCGGCAACGGCGTCCACGTGGCGCTGGGCCGCGAAATGGCCCATGCCTTCTTGGTACGCCTTTTTCCAATCGCTCATCGCGTTCTCGAGGGTCGCAGAATCCGTTGCGGCGCCGACCCCTGCGGTCGGCGCGTAGGTCACATGACGGGGTCGATGCCCAGCTTCGCGAAACCCTTGTCGTCGAAGTTCTTGCGGAACATGTCGCGCAGCTTGGTCGCGGCGGTGTCGTAGGCGGCGCCGTCGGCCCAGGTGTTTTTCGGGTCCAGGATCTCGGCCGGCACGCCGGGGCAGCTCTTGGGCATCTTGAGACCGAAGATCGGGTGCACCGTGTGCTCGACGTTGTTGAGCTCACCGGCGAGCGCCGCGTTCAGCAGTGCGCGCGTGTGCTTGATGCTGATGCGCTTGCCAACGCCGTAGGGTCCGCCGCTCCAGCCCGTGTTGAGCAGGATACAGCGGGCCTTGTTGGACTTCATCTTCTCGGCGAGCAGCTTCGCGTACACCGAGGGCTTGTGCGCCATGAAGGGCGCGCCGAAGCACGCGCTGAACGCGGCCTGGGGTTCGGTCACACCGACTTCCGTGCCGGCGAGCTTCGCGGTGAAGCCCGACACGAAGTGGTACATGACGTCCTTTGCTTCGAGGACCGACACCGGGGGCAACACACCGAACGCATCCGCCGTCAAGAGCACGATGGTTTCGGGGTGCGGTCCACGCGCGCCGTCCATCACGTTCGGGTTCGCGGACAGCGGGTAGCTGAAGCGTGTGTTCTCGGTGATCGAGCGGTCTGCGAGGTCGAGGTCCTGGGGATCGCACTCTTCCATGCGCTTGCCCTTTTGCGGCGGCACGTTCTCGATGATCGTTCCGGGCATGGACAGGGCGGCGGCGATCACGGGCTCGGCCTCCTTGCTCAGGTCGACGAGCTTCGCGTAACAACCGTCTTCCAGGTTGCTGATGCCATTGGGGCCCCACACGGTCTCGTCGTCCCCGACGAGGCGGCGGTCCGGATCGGCCGAAAGGGTTGTTTTGCCCGTGCCCGAAAGCCCGAACAGGATCGCGGCGTCGTTCTTCTCGCCCACGTTGGCCGAGCAATGCATCGACAAGAGACCCTGGTTGGGCAAGAGGTAGTTCATCACCGTGAAGATGGTCTTCTTCACGACACCGTTGTAGTCGGCGCGACCCGCGACGAGGGCGATGCGGTTCTTGAAGTCGATGACAATCGCCGCTTCCGCGCGGCAACCGTCGCGCTCCGGCTCGCATACGAAGGACGGCGCGTTGAGCATCGTCCAGCGGCGGCCTTCTTCGTCTTTCACACCCTTCAGTTCCTTCGGGAACATGTTGTGGGCGAACATCGCATGGGTCGCGTACTCGCCGACGAAGCGGTAAGGCACGGCGTACGAAGGATCCGCGCCCGCGTAGACGTCCTTGACGTACAGCGTTGCCTTCTTGCTGTTCAGATGCGCCACGACGCGCTTGAGCAGACCCTCGTATTTAGCCGGGTCGTACTGCTGAACGTCGGCTTTCCACCAGATCTGGTCGACGACCTCCGGCCAGGCGACGGCGTAGGTGTCCTTGACCCGCCGACCCGTGCAATCGGGGTCGGTGTAGTACACGAGCGGCCCCTTGACGCCGAGCTTGGTCGGGAACGCCTTCTGGGCGTCGCTCGGGCCGCCCTTCGCCACGCGGCCGCGATCGTTCGCGATCGCTGCGTGGAAGAGCTCTTCCTTCGACAGACCGTGTTTGTAGGTAACGGTGTCGAGACCGAGGAGGTGCTTGAGCTGGTCGCGGAAGTCCATGCGGGTCACCTGGGGCGGGGAGCTCATCACCGGCGCGTCGTGGAGGGAGCGCCCGGCTCAAGGAGGCCCACGGGCCGACCGGCGAGGCCGGTTCGGGAGGGGCTGAGGGGGCGGGCAGGCGGCGCGTCGGGGCCGCCCGGCCAGGTTCGTCCCGGGATCGGGCCCAGGGAGCGAGCCGAAGAGGTTAATGCGGCCCGACCCGGGCGGCAAGCGGGACGGGCCGGGATGGCCCCGGATGGCCTGATCGACCCGCGCGCGGGCCTGCGGCACCCAGACTTGCGTTCAGAGTGCGTGGGCGGGGCAGAAAGCGCCGATGGGCGTACTAGGAAAGCCCACGAAAACACCGATGAGATCCCAGAAACCCGGCGGGCCGGACGCCCGCCCGCGCTCCACAGGAGCGCCCGAGTCCGACATGAATCCTAAATTCTCGGCCCACTGCCCCCGCTGCGGGTGCGGTCTGGTCCCGGTCCACCACCTCCAGGAGGGGCGCCGAACTGTGGTCGCCCTGACCTGCCCAGAGCCCTACTGCGGCCACCTCGAATCCACTTCCGAACTCGACCACACCCCCGACGCCGCCCTGCCGCGCGGCCCGGCGGGGTCGCCGGTGCGCTGACCCGCCTCGGCACGGGCGCCGGTTCAGACCGCGCCGCGCACCGCTTCCGCGCCCGCGCGGTACCACGCGAAGGTCGCCGCGAGGCCCGTGCGCCAATCGACGAGCGGGCGGTAACCCAAGCGCGCTTCGATCTTCTTGAGGCATGCCACGCTGTGGCGCACGTCGCCAGCCCGCGCCGGGCCATAGGTCGGTTTGCGTTGAACTCCCGCCAGGGCCGCCAGTTCGGCGTAAAGATCGATCAGTCGGATGCGCTCACCTGCACCGACGTTGAAGACCTCACCCGGCGGCACGTCCGCGTCGAGCGCCAAAAGGTTGGCCTGCACGGCGTTCTCCACGTAGGTGAAGTCGCGGGTCTGCTCGCCGTCGCCGTGGATCGACACCGTTGCGCCCGAGAGCAGCGCGCGGGCGAAAAGCGCAATCACGCCGGTGTACGGGCTGTCGTCGCGCTGGCGCGGGCCGAACACGTTGAAGTAGCGCAGCGAGACCGTGCGCATGCCGTAGAGGCGTCCGAACACCGCGAGTAGGTGTTCACCGGCGAGCTTCCCGACCGCGTAGGGCGAGAGGGGTTGCGCGGGCTGATCCTCGCGCTTGGGCAACACTTCGCTCGCGCCGTACGCGGCCGAGGATGCGGCAAATACGACCCGCCCGACGCCGGCTCGACGGGCAGCTTCCAACAAGCGCGCGGTGCCAAGGACATTGACGTCGAGGCTCTCCACGGGCTTGGCGACACTCTGCGGCACAGACACCTGGGCCGCTTCGTGCAGGATTCCCTGCACACCCTCGACCGCGCGCCCGAGCACCACGGGGTCGCAGATGTCGCCGCCAAGGAACTCGACGGGCGCGCCCGAGCCGATCGCGCCGATTTCCAGGCTCGCCAGGTTGTCCAGCCGCCCCGAGGAAAGGTTGTCGACGACCCGCACCCGCTCTCCGCGCGCCACGAGCGCGCCGACGAGGTGCGAGCCGATGAATCCGGCGCCGCCGGTGACGAGGAAAGGGGCGGAGGGCATGGGTCGGGTGGGCCGGGGTGAAGAGGGAACATCGGGCGCACCGGGGACCGATCTGGAGCGGATCCGGATCCGCGCGCGGGGCGGGCGCCGCGCTCGCCGCAAAACTCACCCGCGCGCCGCCCCCAGGCAACGCGCGGGTCCACGGGCCTCACTTGGCGCGCGTTTCAGCCGAACAGGCCGCGCCGTTCGACCTTGCGGATGTCCCGTTCTTCGGCCCACAGGATCTCGCCGGTCTCGATGTTCACGGCGTTGAGGACAAACTGGTAGTAGACGTCTTCCTTCTTGGCGCCGCCGCTTTCGATGCTACGGCCGCGGCCCTTCTCGATCGAACGCAGCGTGCCGTACATGATCACGTCTGCCCCGATCTGCTTGCCGAACGCGCGCGCTTGAGCCGGGTCCACGCGGCCCGAGCCCTGCTGGAAGCGCACCTGGTCGGCGAGTTGGTCCTGGCCAGCGTCGTCCGCGGTGAAGCGGAAGCGGCCGCTTTGCAGCAGCTTCACGCGGATCGAGTCGGTGATGCCCTGGGTGTCGATGTGCTCGGACGTGCGGTTCTCCACGCGACCGACGTACATCATGATGCGCTTGTCGGCGCCCTTGCCCGGGGTGTCGAGAAAACCGAGCGCGGGGCTGCGCAGGAACGAATCGGTCATCCCGTTCGCGAGGGTCTGCAAGTCCGTCGATCCAAAATCGATGGTCAGCGTTTCGACGCGATCGGGGTCGTCGTATTTGACGGAACTGCAGGCGGGCGCAAACGCGAGCGCGGCGAACGCCGCAGCAGCAAAAAGTGAAGTTTTCATGACGTGTGGGGTTTCAGCCTTCGATGGCGTCGGACTTGCGCACGTTGATGCGCATGCTGTTGGCGGATTCGGTCGGTGCGACCTGGCGGATGGTCTTGATCTGACCACCGCCGAGACGTTCGGCCGCCCAATTCGTGGGCGCGGCGACCTGGATGCCGGCGGCGTCGTACCACTCGACCTGCCACTCGATCTTGAGCTCGCGGTACTGGTCGTTTTGCAACTGGACCTGGACCTCCATGCGGCCTTGACGGCGCTCGGAGATCGGCGACAGGATCTTCAAGTACGTGGCGAGGCGTCGATCAACCACCACGTCCTCGACCTGGTGCAGATGCTCGCGCACGACGTAGGAGTTTTGCGGCGAGCTCGAGCGGCAGCCGACGACCGTCAGCGCGGCGGCGGCACATAGCCAAAGGAGCACGGGGAACGGACGCTTTTGGGAGGCTCGATTCATGGTTGATCGCTCGGCGCAGGGCTAGGGACAGGGGCAGGCACAGCGACGCCGGGGGCGTCCGAGGATACGGCCTCGCCGTCCGTGGCGAGATCGGTGAAAACGGGGAGCGCGTCGAGGCGCCCGCCGCCGATGGGGTAGGCGTGGAGGCGAGCACCGACTCCGCGCGCCAGCACGATCAGCGTTTCGCCGGGGAGGAGCTCAAACCGCCCCAGGTCGTAGCTCGCGCCCGCGCGCCGCAGGACGAGCCCGTGAACGCCCGCGGGGACGAAGGCGCGGGCGGCGTGGAACTGCGCGGGCAGGGTGGTCCAACTGCGCAGGTCCGCCCGTTCGGCGACCAGCGTAAACACGTCGGCAAGCAGCGCCGCGCCAATGCCCACCTCTTTGCGCAACTGCTCGCGGGCCGCCATGCGCAGGGCCGCCCGCGCGACGCTGCGCAGGGCGAGCCAACCGACGCGGTCGGACAGGTTCTCGGCCATGACCCGCTCGACGTCCTCAAGAACCGTCGATTGCACGGCCAGTCCTGCGTCAATGAGTTCGAGGGTGAGGGCCGGTTCGGCGCCGCCGGAGGCCTTGAGCTCGGGCACGGCGAAGCGCGCGATGCCCCATGGTGTGGGCAGCGTCAAGGACGCCTCGCGCTTTTGGGGTGCGAGGCCGAGCCCCGCAACCAATACGACCGCCGCGGCGCCCGGGGCCATTTCCTGGGGTGGCCCAAAACGCTCGGCCCATTCGGGAAAATCTTCCAGGCGGCCGAGCCGTTCGGCTACGCGAACGAATGCGCGACCGGCCAAGTCCTCGCCGACGCCCTTTTCGAGCATGCGGCGGTAGTCGATGAGCGCGTTGTCGGGCTCGTCGAGCATTTCGTACGCGAGCGCCGAGAGGAAATGCGCGAGGCCGCCCGCGGCGTACTGCTTCGCGTAGAGCGCCTCTTCGGTTTCCAGCAGCCGATTGGCGCGACGCGTCTCGACCCACAGCCCTTCGACGTCGCCGCGGGCGAGGTAAACGAGCGCCAAGGAGGCGTGGAGGAGCACACGCTCGTACCCCTCGCCGACGTAGGGCAACTGGGATTCGTTGAGCAGGAATCCGCCCAGTTGCTCCGCGGCGGCTTCGGCAGACACGAGCGCGCGGTCCTCGTGCTCCTTCACGCGCCGCGCGGCGCGGTCGAACTCCGCGAGCGCACGATCCCAGTCGCCGGCCGCGAGCGCGACCGTGCCCGCTTCGGAGCCCGCGAGGAACTCCCCTCCTGTGACCTCGGGATCCGCGTACAGCTCGATCGCTGTGTCGAACTGTCCACTGCGGAAGGCGTCGTACGCCTCGGCGGTGCGCTCCGGGTAGGACGCGCAGGAAAGACACAGCGCGATGAGCGCCGCGGCGGGCCACGACGGGAGGCGGGGTTGGAAGGGGGTTGTGGCCACAGCGCGCTCGCGGAAGAGAGGATCCTGGGGTGCGCGGCTCCGCGAGACAAGCGCACGCCCGGTCCCGACTGCATCTGCGGCGAGCAAACGCCGGGCCACGCCGCGCCGCGGGCCACGGGATCCGCGGCGCTACACTTGCGCCCATGGCAGGCCGAGCGCGTCCCGCGGGGTCGGACCCCGACCCGAAGGCCCGCGCAGGGCGGCCGGCCGCCGCGCCGTTGTTCAGCGCTGAGCTTTGGCCGAGCGACCCCGCCGAGGGGGAAGCCGAGGACGCGGCGGAGGCGAGGGCGGAGGCGGAGGCGGGGGCCCACACGCCCGGCGGCGCAGGGGCCAGCGGCGCGCGAGGGTCTGCGACGCTACCTCAGGACCCGTCGCAACCCCTTGCCAACAAAATACTTGCGTCCAAAGGCCGCCACCATCCGCCGCCGGGACCGGTCGAGGGGCGGCTGGGCGGGGGTGGTGGGTCCGGCGCGCCGCGTTCGAAGCGCCGCGATTCGCGCGCTGCCGATCCGCCCTCCGACCCATCCGAGGCTCCGCCCGAAGCCCCCCGGGCGGCCGCTGCACCGGGCGCGGGCGCAGGACCGGGCGCCAAATCGTCGCCCCGCCCTGCCCCATCCGGCGACGAGGGCGTCCGTGGCAAGACCACGATGATGGACCAGTTCTGGAGCGCCAAGGCGGAGCAGCCGGGAGCCCTGCTGTTTTTCCGCATGGGCGATTTCTACGAGCTCTTTGGGGACGACGCCGTCACCGCGTCGCGCGAGCTCGGCATCACGCTCACGAAGCGCGACAAGGGCGAGCACGCCCTGCCCATGGCCGGCGTCCCGATCCGTGCCGCGGAGAGTTACCTCCTGCGGCTCGTGCGCAAGGGGTTTCGCGTCGCGATCTGCGAACAGCTCGGCGATCCGCGCACCTCGAAAGGGATCGTCGAGCGTGGCATCGTGCGCGTTGTCACGGCGGGAACGCTCACGGAGGAAGACGCTCTCGACGCGCGCTCACACAACTACCTCGCCGCGCTGCACCTTGGACCGAAGTTGGCCGGCCTCGCGTGGGTCGACCTTTCGACCGGACGGTTCCAAGTCGCCGAACTCCCCCACGGCGCGGTTGCAGACGAGCTCGCACGAATCGCACCCGCCGAGTTGCTCCTGTCCAAGGACGCGCTCGGGCGCCATCCGGAGCTCGCCATTGAAGTCGAGCGCTCGATGGGACCGCGTGTCACCGAGCGCGACCCGTGGCGTTTCGACCGCGATGGAGCGCGCCGCGCGCTCGCACGGCACTTCAAGGTCAAGACCCTTGAGGGCTACGGGGTCGAGGACACGTCCGATTGTGTGCCGGCCGCTGGCGCATTGATCGAGTACGTCGAGGAGACGCAGAAAAACGCCTGCGCCCACGTCGGTCGTATCGAGCGCGTCGAGCCGGCAAAGCACCTGGTCCTGGATCGCGCGACGCGGCGTTGCCTCGAACTCGTCGCCACCCAGCGCGACGGACGGCGCGAAGGCACGCTGCTCGACGTGTTGGATGCGACCCTGACGCCCATGGGCGGGCGATTGCTCGTCGATTGGCTGCTCGCCCCGCTGTGCGACGTCGCCGCCATCGCGCACCGCCAGCAAGGTGTCGCCGAGTTCGTCGACCAACCGTTCCTGCGCGAGGACGTCCGCGCGCACCTGGATGAAGTGCGCGATGTCGAGCGCCTCGTCGCAAAAGTAGCGACCGGGCGCGCCAATGGGCGCGACCTCGTGGCACTGCAGCGCTCGTTAGAGGCCATTCCCGCGCTCATCACCCGACTGGCGGACGCCTACTCCGCGCCGCTCGACCGGCTGCGCAGCGCGCTCGACCCCCTAGACGACTTGGCCGGAAAGATCCGCGCGACGCTGGTGGACGAGCCGCCCATCACCGTGAAGGAGGGCGGGCTCGTGCAACGCGGATGCTCGCCGGATCTCGACGAGCTGCGCGACATCGCCAAGGGCGGCAAGGATTGGATGGCGCGCTTCCAATGCGACGAGGTGGCGCGCACCGGCATCGCGCACCTCAAGGTCGGATTCAACAGCGTTTTCGGCTACTTCATCGAGATCCCGCGCGGTCAGCTTGCGCAGGTTCCACCGACCTATGTGCGCAAGCAAACGGTCAAGAATGCCGAGCGTTACATCACGCCCGAACTCAAAGAGTTCGAGGGCAAGGTGCTGCGCGCGGAGGAGCGCGCGGTGGAGCTTGAGTACGAGATTTTTGTCGCGCTGCGCGATGAACTCGCGCGCCACACCGAGCGTCTTTTGGCCACGGCGCGCGCGATCGCCGAGCTCGACACGTTGGCGGCGCTCGCCCAGCGCGCCGCCGAGCGCCGTTACGTGCGCCCTGACGTCGACGACGGCGACACGATCGAAATCGTCGAAGGGCGTCATCCGGTCATCGAAGCGTCGCCCGCCTGCGATTCCTTCGTGCCCAACGACAGCCGCCTCGACCAAACCGATCGACGCCTCTCGATCCTGACTGGACCGAACATGGCGGGCAAGTCGACCTACATCCGCCAAACGGCCCTGATCGTCCTTTTGGCGCAGATCGGCTCGTTCGTTCCGGCGGCCTCCGCACGCATCGGCGTCGTCGATCGCATCTTCACGCGCGTGGGCGCGGGCGACGATATCAGCCGCGGGGAATCCACGTTCATGGTGGAGATGGTCGAGATCGCCAACATCCTCAACAACGCGACACCGCGCTCGCTCGTCGTGCTGGACGAAGTGGGGCGCGGTACGAGCACGTTCGACGGCCTCGCGCTCGCGTGGGCGATCGCGGAGCACCTCGTCGAACGCGTGCGCGCGCGTGCGCTCTTTGCCACCCACTACCACCAGTTGGTTGCCCTCGCCGAGCGCCACCGCGGCGTCGCAAACCTCTCGGTGGCGGTGCGCGAATGGGGCGACGAGATCGTGTTTTTGCACCGCATTCAAGAGGGCGGCACGGACCGCTCCTACGGCATCCACGTCGCACGCCTCGCGGGTGTCCCGCCGGAAGTTTTGGGCCGCGCGCGGCAGGTGCTCTCGGAAATCGAGCGCGATGCGGAGCACCTCGCTCCGCGCCTCGCCGGCCACGACGCACCTGCGCGCGCGGCGCTCTACGGTGACGCAGCCCCCGCGCCGCACCCCATTGCCGTCGAGCTTGCGGGCCTCGACGTCGATCGACTGTCCCCCATCGACGCGCTGCTCAAGCTGCGCGAGCTCGCCGCAATGGCGCGGCGCTGACCGCCCGTCCAACCACCGCCATGACTTCCCTGCGCATCGACGAACGGGAAGCGCGTCTCCTCGGCGTGCTGATCGAAAAAGAACTGACGACCCCGGATGCGTACCCGCTCAGCCTGAACGCGCTGCGCATGGGTGCGAACCAAAAGTCCAATCGCGATCCGGACGTCGACTACACGGAAGCCGAGGTCGAGGAGAGTGCCGTGGCGCTCGTCGCGAAAGGCCTCGTGGAGCGTGTCAGCGGAGCGCGGGTCGAACGCTGGCGGCACCTTGCCGCAAGCCAACTGGGACTTGGACGCGAGGCGCTCGCCGTGCTCGCCGAGTTTTTGCTGCGCGGACCGCAAGCTCCCGGCGAGCTGCGAACGCGTGCGAGCCGGATGGCCCCGATGGAGACGCTCTATGACCTCGGCCTTGTGCTCGCGGACCTCGACAAACGTGGACTCGCGCGCCGCTTGCCGCCGTCGCCCGGCAGCCGCGTCGAACGCTGGCGCGAGCGGTTGACCTGGGGCACCCAGGTGACACTCGCCGCCGACGCACCCGCCCGGCCGCGCACACCCGAGGAGGTGCTCGCCCAGCACGATGCCCGCGCTGCCGAACGCGCGGCCGCGCCGGCTGCAAGGGGGCCCGCTGCAAGGGGGCCCGCTGCAACGGGGCCCGCTGCAACGGGGCCCGCGGCGTCCTCGTTCGCGAGCGCCAACGCTCCCACTTCGCTCTCTGAGCGCGTGGGAGCCCTCGAAGCCCGCGTGGCGGCCCTTGAGCAGACCCTGCGCGACCTGGCGGGCGACTGATTCACGGCGGCCGGGAGCGCGGGCTTCCTTCGAGCTGCGCTTCTTGGCGGGCTCTGCCCGCTGGGTGCGCGGGCTTCCAGCCCGCCTTGCCACGGACTTCGAGTTCGCTGAGCACAAAGTTCGATCCAAGGCGGGCCGGAGGCCCGCGCACCCGGCGGTACCGGCCCGCTGCGACGCGCAACGTCGTTGGGCTTTCGCACGCACATGCCGCCCGAAACGCAACGGCGAAGTTGCGGGTCTGCGCAGCCGCTCGCGCCGCGATGTCGCGAGTTGTGCGGCCGTTCGAGGCGGACGGCGTTGGGAGCGGGGTCCGTGACCGCGTCGAACGCAGAAAGGCGCCGGTCGGGCGCCTGGCTGCCCCGCGCGCGTAGGATTCCGCGATGCTCACCGCCGGCCGCCATCCGTTCTTCGTCAGCTGCGCGCCCGGGGTCGAGCCGCTGCTCCACGCCGAGATGCAGGCGCTCGCTCTTTCCAAGGTCGAGCGCCAGGTCGGTGGCTGTTATTTCGAGGGTTCGCTGTTCGACGCGATGCGCGCCAATCTCTGGCTGCGCACGGCCGTGCGGGTACTGCTGCGGGTCGCGCGTTTTGGCGCCGACGACGAAGCGACGCTCTACAAGGGTGTCCAGGAGGTCGACTGGTCGCGTTACGTCGGCGCGGACGGCACGCTGAGCGTCGATGCGAGTTCGACCATGTCGAAGCTCGACCACACGCTCTTTGTCGCACAGCGCACGAAGGACGCGATCTGCGACCAGTTCCGGGAGTCGGCGGGCAAACGGCCCTCGGTCGACAGGTCGGACGCCGATCTTGGCATCTTCGTGCACCTCGTGCGCGACCGCTGCACCGTGTTGATCGACACGTCGGGGCAGAGCCTGCACAAACGCGGTTGGCGCCGGGTGCAGGGGCGCGCACCACTGTCAGAAACCCTCGCGGCGGCGGTCGTGCTCGCTTCCGGTTGGGACCGTCGTCAGCCGCTCGTGGATCCGTTCTGTGGTTCCGGAACGATCCTCGTGGAGGCCGCGCTGATCGCCGCCAACACGGCACCCGGCTCGTTCCGCAAGCAGTTCGCGTTTGAGCGCTGGCCCGGCCACGAGGCGGATGCCTGGCAGCGCTTGCGCGACGACGCGTTCGCCGCCCAGCGCCCCCTACCCAAGCTGCGGCTCGTTGGACTCGACGTAGATCCCAAGGCCCTGGGTGGCGCGCGCGAAAACGCCATCGCCGCGGGCGTGTCCGAGCGCATCGACCTCGAGCAAGGCGACGCGCGCGAGTTTGATCCGCGTCCCGGTTGGAACGCGGCGATCGTGTCAAATCCACCCTACGGCGAGCGCATCGGGCGCGACGTCGAACGTTTGCTCGCCAGCTTCGGCAAAGTGCTCGCGAGCCGCGCATCGGGCTCGCGCCTCGCCCTGTTGCTGCCCGCTGGCACAGCCACGACGCTCGGGCTACCGAATCTCTCGACGACACCGCTCGCCAATGGCGGAATCCCCTGCGAACTCGCCATCGGCGAGATCCCGTGACGAAGTCGCGCCACGCGACCGCCCCATCCAGGCGGTTGCGAGCGCGGCCACGCAGAGCGGCGCGAGCTGCCACGTCATGGCCGGGGGACGTGCGAAGTACCACCAGATCCACGTGCCTCCGGCGCCCACCACGATGGCCGCCACCGCGGCGCCGGCCCGCACCGGTCCGGCATAGAGCTGCACCGCGAGCAACGGCCCAAACGCGGCGCCGAGCGCGGCCCACGCGAGCAGCACGAAGCCGAACACAAGTTCGTCGAGCAGCGTGCCAAGGACCAGCGCTACGACGACGGCCACGAGGACACTGATACGCGCTCCCAGGCGCGAGCCCTTTCGCTGGGGATCGGCCTGGTCCTTGTCCAAGTCTCGCGACAGGCTTGAGCCCACCACGAGCAACTGGCTATCACAGGTGCTCATCACCGCCGCGAACAGCGTCGCGAGCAACACTCCGGCGAAGCCAGCAAACAAGATTTCGGCGGAGAGGTCGCGGGAGAGCGTGGCGTACAACTGCTCCCGATCCCCACCGGGCAGGTTTGCGAGGGTCGGGTAGAGCGCGCGGCCGATCAATCCGGTCAGGAGCGCGCCGAGCGCCAACACTACGTTCCACGCGGTGCCCGTCCACGCAGCGATGCGCGCCCGCGCGGGGTCCGCCAGCGACATGTGGCGCACGAGGATCGCGGGTTGGCCCGGGGACCCCAAACCGATCGCGAGTCCGCCGATGGCATAGAGAAGGCCCTGGCTCGAGGGATCAAGCAGCGCGGGATCGATGGTGCGGAGCGCCGAGCGCAGCTCTTCCAAACCACCAAAGTGGATGACGCCGAGCACCGGCAGAACGACCAAGCCGATTACCATGAAGCTAGCCTGCGCCACATCCGTGAACGCGACGGCCCGATAACCCCCCAGCAGCGTGTAGGCCGTCACGACCCCGGCAGTCGCCAGCAGGCTCCAGCTCCCTGAGGCATCCCCCAGCCCGAGCACGGCATCCAGTGTCTTGCCACCGGCCAACAACTGCGCGCCCACGTAGGTGACGGTGAACGCGAGGATCACCACGGCTGCCGTCCGGCGCACCGCGCGCCGCGCGCCAGCGTCCCCGGCACAGCCGGCGGAGAGCACCTCGGGGATCGTGATGGCCTGCGCGCGGACGCTTAGAGCGCGCAGTCGCGGCCCAAGGGACAGGAACATCCACAGTTCGGCCACGATGTATCCGGGGAATAACCACAGCGCGCTGGTCCCGTGGGACCACGCCGCACCCGTAGCGCCAAGGACCAACCACGCGGAGCGCCCCGAACTGACGGCGCTCAACGCGACCACCAGCGGCGACATCCGCCGGCCGCCCAGGAAGTAGTCCTCTTCGTCCCCCCGCGCGCGCCGCGCCGCAAAGAGGCCGATCGCAATGATGCCGGCGAGGTAGAGCGCAAACAGCAGCAGCGCGCCCGGCGGAGCGCCGGCGTCGTCCGGGACGGTTATGGGCGGCAAGGGTGACGGTGCGGGCGGTGAGTCAAAGCCGTGGCCAGTCCGCGCTCACGCACGGCGCTCGCGCCAGCCTACCGTTCCATCGCCCACGCGCGAGTGCGCGCGGCGCTACTCCGTCCACGTGTGCGGCAGGATCTGCGTCACACGGCAATGGACCAAATCGGCCATGTGGAAGACGAGCGGAATGCCGACGACGCCCGGGGGCACGAACAGCGGAAGGTTTGCGCGCCCTTCCGCGTCCGCGGGCGCGGAGCCGAGGTAGATCGGCCCCGGCAGGCCTTCCGTGATGGTTGGGCACCAGGGCAGGAAAATCGGGGCTGAGGTGAACGCGACGAAGTAGTGCACCGGCGCGAAGGGGACCGCGCCGATCGCACGCAGGACCTGCACAGAGCCCTGGGGTGTGATCGGATCGATCGGCTTGGGCTGGTACATCATCGGCGGCGTGGGCTCGAGCTGGGCCACCGCCCAATCGAGCGCGGGCGTCATCAGCGCGGTGTAACCCCAAAGGTCGGAAGTGTTGATCAGTTTCGAACCTAAGCCGAGTTCCGGCAGGTTAGCCGACAACACAAAACCATCCAGTCGGTCGCGCATCAGCAGCCCAAAGTGGCCGTCGTGGGGATCCACGCTAGCGCCGCAGGGATTCACGACGCCGAGGTGGTAACCCATGAACATCGGTGGCGTCACCGTGCGCCCGTACAGCGCCGGGTTTTCGAGCCAATACACCGGCGAATCGACGAGCTGTTCCTGCAATGTGGCGCCGGGGGCGAGCGCGACCGGGAAGTACGTCTCGACGAGCCACGTGTAGATGACCTGATCGCTCAGGCACGACAGGTCCGTGGGCGCCGAGTACGGCAGCAGAAAGTTCGGCCGGCTCGAAAAGTGGTGCATGGGTTCGGCCGACGCCGGATCCGCATGGTCTTCTCGCAAGCCCAGCGCAAACGTCAGGAAACCGCCAAACGAGCGCCCGAACAGGAAGATTCGCTCGGGATCGATGTTCAGCCACACGGCGTTGTGGCGCAGATACTGGATCAACCGCGCGACGCCGAGCTCCGCCTTCGCAAAACCCTCGCTCGGGCCAACAACCGTGTAGTTGGGATCCACACCGACGAATCCGCGCGGCAACACGTTCGCGGCGAACCACGGATAGAGTTCGGGGAACGATGGGTTCCAGTTGCCACCGCGCAGGTTGATGAACACCGGCGCCGGTGGGTTGGAGAAACCCAGTCCCGCGGGCCCCTTGCCGTCGGGGTAGTACAGCCCGACCAGCGTATGGCTACAAAGGGATCCCGGCGGCACCCCCTGACACCCGGACGGCTGACTCGGGTCGTAGTTGTCGTACAGGATCAGCGGTGCCGACGACGCCGCGAGGGGGTCGGGCACACCTTGGGTCTGGAACGCGGGCAAGAGCGCGGCAAAGACGACGGCGAGCCGCATGGAAATCCTCCGTCACCCGACCTCCCTTCGGCCGCAAGAGCCGAACTTCGGACGGGGCAGGTCGCCCCCCAGCCTACCGCCGTCCCAAAAAATGTGGGGAGCGGGGGGCACCCCCCCCGCCCTGTTCGGCCTCGAGGCCCAACGTGCTACCGCGTTTCTTGGATTTGCAACAAGGTCAGGCACTGAGGTGCCGTGGAGCGCATGGCCGATGACCGCGTGCGAATCGAACCCCAGCCGGTGCCGAGTTCCCGCAGTGAGGGCGGTGCGCAGGGAATCAAAATCCGCGCGGCGCCGGGGGGCGTAATCTGGCGATCAGTGCCCGTCGCGGGCCGCAATCCACCCCATCACGCAGGTTCGAACCAACGATGGCCGTTCAGTTTCGCAATCTGATTTTTGAGGGCGGCGGGGTCAAGGGCATCGCCTACATCGGCGCGCTGCAGATCCTCGAGCAGCGTGGACACCTTGCGGGTATCCAGCGTGTGGGTGGCACCAGCGCGGGTGCGATCAATGCGCTGATCTACGCGCTTGGGTACGACCTCGCCGAACAGCGTGAACTGCTCGAGAGCACCGACTTCGCGCAGTTCATGGACGACTCCTTCGGCCTGCTGCGCGACGTCCGGCGCCTCGCGAAGGATTTTGGTTGGTACAAGGGCGACTTCTTCGGCGCGTGGATCGGCGGGCTGATCAAGCAGCGCCTGGGCAATCCGCGCGCCACCTTCAAGGACTTGGAGCGCGCGGGCCGGCCGGCGCTGCACGTGGTCGGGACGAACTTGTCCACGGGGTACTCCGAAGTCTTCTCCGCCGAGCGCCACCCCGACATGCCGCTCGGCACGGCGCTGCGCATTTCGATGTCGATCCCGCTGTTTTTTGCGGCGGTGCGCCACGGGCCGCGCAGCGAGGTCTACGTCGACGGCGGTGTGCAGCTCAACTACCCGGTGAAGCTGTTCGACCGTGAACGCTACATCGACCTTGTCCAGGAACCCGCGGCCGCGCGGCGCACGGAGTATTACAACCGCGAGAACGCCGCCTTCGCGTTGGAAAACCCCGGTCGCAGCCCCTACGTCTACAACCGCCAGACGCTCGGCTTGCGGCTCGACACCGCCGAGGAAATCGGCCTCTTCCGCTACGACGAACCCGCCGTCGGCAAGCCGATCAATCACTTCGCCGACTACGCGCGTGCGCTCCTGACCGCGATCCTCGCCGTCCAGGAGAACCAACACCTGCACAGCGACGACTGGCAGCGCTCGCTCTACATCGACACGCTCGACGTCAAAACCACCGACTTCAAGCTGCCCGTCGCGAAGAAGCAGGCTTTGCTGCGCCAGGGGATCGCGGGCGCCGAAACCTACTTCAAATGGTTCGAGGACCCCGCCCAGGATCCCGCGAACCGCATCGCATCCATCTGACAGGACTCAGGGGGTAACGGCCGCAAGGCGCGCGCGTTTACTGCTGCGCGGGTGCGGAAAACGCTCGAGGTGCTCGATGTAACTCTGAGCGACGTGTTCCCAGTGGCAGTGGCGCCGGACGAGGTCGCGCGCCGCTTCGCACAGGCCCGCAAGACGGTGGGGATCGTCGCGCAGCTCGATCAACACACGCGCCACACCCTCTGCTTCGCCGTGGCCAAGGGGCACCTTGAGGGTGCACGCGTCGGGCAATTCGCGCTGCTCGGCCGCGTCGCTTGCGATCACCGGGCGGCCGAGTGAATAGGCTTGAAAGATTCCCGCAGAGGTGCCGCCGGAGGTGGGCCCGCGCAAGTTGATGCTGACGTCGGCCGCGTGCAGCCAGCGCCACGCGTCGTCTTCGGCGACAAATCCGGTGAACCGCACGTGCTGGTCGACACCGACCGCTCGGGCGTACTCGCGCGCGTCGAACGCATCCGCCACGACATTGCCCACGAGGGCGAGGTGGATGTCGGGGCGCTCCCTGCGCGCGATCGCGAGTCCCTCGAGCACCTTGTCGATGCGCTTGTGCGGCTGGACCCCGCCAAAACTGACCAGCAGGAACCCATCGGCCCAGGCGGGCGGGAGACCAAGTTCGCGGCGCAGCGCGGGACGCGGTTCGTCGCGCCAGCGGCGTTCGGTGCCAAAGCGCAGGATGCCGATCGGCGTGTCCTGTCCGCGCAGGCCGAGGATGCGGCTCTTCACGTATTCGCTGTGCACCAAGAACGCATCCGCGCCGCGCACGACCGATCCGTTGAATGGCAGCGCAAACCGATCGCGGGAGAGCGACACCGACTGGATTGGTTGTGTGGGTGCGGTCGAAAGATCGACTTGGTGCCAACCGTGGTCGTCCTCCCACTCGAGCTTCTCCACGAACGTCGCAAGGCGGCGGATGTCGCCCGCGCGGCGCTGCTCCTGCGTCACACGCACGCCGTCGGTTTCGAGCACCAGGAGCGGATGGTCGGTGTTGCGGACCTCGCAGACAAGGTGCGTCCAGCGCGGGTCGACGCGGCATTCGAAGCGGCCCAGTTCGGTGCCCGATTCCAGCATCCGGATCAAGCGCCCGGGAACGCTGGCGAGCAGCACGGCGACCCGTCGCACTCCGGAAGCCGGGACGCGCCACCAGGCGGCGTCGGCAACCCAGCGGCCGTTGGGCTCGCGCCCGTGCCACCCCGCGAGCAGCGTTCCGGGCAATCGCCCCGCGTCCGAAATATGCGGCGGCTGGCGCTTGTCCCGACGGCGCTCGATCCAGTTCTGCAGGTACGTGCGCAATTGCTCGGGCCCGCCTTCGCGCAGCGCCAGCGCCGCGCCCTTGAACCCGCCGCGTGCGAGCGCGGGGTATGCCGCAATCGCCATGTCGAACAGCACCCAGTCGTGCTGCATGACGACCCCGCCGAGCGCACGCACACGCTTGGCCATGAACGCGTGGTTGCTCTCGTTGCCGAGCTGGTAGAGCACCCGGTCATAGGCACCGTCGTCCAGCTTGGCGGCGCTCGTGAACACTTCCCCGCCACAGTCTTGGTCGCGGCCCGGCTCGACGAACAGGTCCACCTCTGCGTGGCGGCGCAGATAGGGCAAAAGGTGGCGTGTGTAGTCGCCAATCCCGGAAAAAACGTCGGGCGGTGTGGTGACGAGGGCGATCTTCAACCGGTTGCAGACCTCGACGCGGCCTTGTCCAGGTCTTGCGGTGGGGAGTGTAACGTCGGCGCCCGCGGGATCGCAGAGCGGGCACAGTCAGAGCCTGGGCCGATTGGGCTGTGGGTTCCTACGCGGCGGTCAGGATCTCGACGCCGTCGGGGCCCAGGTAGATCGAGTGCTCGGTCTGCGCGACCATCACACCATCGCTCTCAACGAGCGGCGGGTAACGCATGAGCGAACCCTGCTTGGCGAGCTTCAACAAGGTGTCCTCAACGAGCTCGCGGTCGAGGTGCTTGAAGTACCGCCGGGCGATCGGCAAACCGCGCCACGCCTCGATCTCCTTGAGGACGTCCTTGTCGAGTCCCTTGGCCTTGAGCGGCGGCCGCACGAGCATGAACACTTCGGCTTTGCCGCGCTCCTTGATGAAACCCTGGCCCGTGCAAGCAAAAGGTTCGATTGCGAAGACCGTGCCCGCGCGCAGGCGGCCGCCCCCACGCTCGGCGTAGTTGGGGATCTGCGGCGCGGTGTGCACCTTCCAGCGCGCGAGGCCGTGGCCGGTCAGGTTGCGCACGGGCTGGTATCCGGCCGCGACGATGGTGCGCTCCACCGCGGCGCCGATCTCGCCGACCGGCAAACCGTCCTCGATCGTGGCGATGGCGGCGGCGAGCGCGTCCGCGGAAGCGCGGATCAGCCCGTTCCAACGGCCGTCGCGGGACAAGTCCACGGTGCATGCCGTGTCGGCGATGTACCCGTCGACGTGCACGCCGATGTCGACCTTCACGCAGTCACCCGCTTCGTAGGCGAGGTCGTCCTCCGGCGAGGAGCAGTAGTGGGCCGCGATCGAGTTGCGGCTCGACTGAGCCGGGAACCCGGGCTGCGCTCCCCGCTCGCGGATCGTCGCTTCGATGGTTTCGAGGACATCGCGCACGCGCACCCCCGGTTGGATGTGTGCGCGAGCCCACTCGCGGCATTCGGCGGCGATGCGGCCGGCGCGTCGGAAACAATCGATGGCGTATTCGTCCACAGGGCCAAGATAGTCCCGCGAGGGGAGCGCGCCAAGGCGGACGTGCGACCGCCCGGGTTGGCCGCCTAGACTGCGCCCCGTGGCGGAGGCGGCGCAAGCGGGGCAAACGGGGCCGGTCGAGGGCCGCGGCGGGGTGGGTAAGCCGAGCGAATGGGGCGCCCGTGCCGCGCCCTGGGTGCTGGTGCTGGCCCCGCTCGTCTTGCTGTTCGAGGCCGTGCTGGGGTCGAAGGTCCTGGTGCAGCTCGACGGATTGCTCGCCTTCGAGCCCTGGAAGAGCGTCGCCCCCGAGGGTTACACACCCCAAAACCCGCTGCTGCTCGACCAAAGCCTCGTGGTGCTGCCCTGGCTCCACTTCGCGGCCGAGCGGCTGCACGCGGGGGAGCTGCCGCTTTGGAACCCCGACAATTTTCTCGGCCAGCCGATCCACGGCGCGCTGACGGGTGCCTTTTTATGGCCCCTGTCGTGGATCTACTTCGCCGTCGCCGACTGGGGCGCGTTTGCGTTCATCGCGTGGATCAAGCTCGCCCTCGCGGGATTGGGCTGTTATCGGCTGCTTCTGGTTCTCGGCGCGCGCCCGCTGGCGGCGCTCGCGGGCGGCCTCGGCTACACGTTCGCGGGGTTTCAAATCGCGTGGCTCGGGCACCCGCACACCAATGCGGCGCTGCTGTTGCCGTGGCTGCTTTTGGCCATTGAGGCCCTCGCGCACGCCCCGCGTGGATCCCGTCGGCGTCCCCTCGCCGCGCTGGCTATCGTCGGAGGTTTGCTCGCAGTTTCGGGGCACGTCCCGACCGCATGGCACGTGGCACTGGTTGGGCTGTTTTGGGCGCTCGTTCGCACGTTTGCCTGCGCGGATGCGACGTCAACGGCCAAGCTCGGCGCGCGCCACTGGGGCGCCCTCGCGGGTGCCACCGTGCTCGCGATGGGTTTGGGAGCGGCGCAGATCCTGCCGTTTTGGGAGTACACACATGACAGCCGCGGCCGCGCGGTCGCCGCGGAAGTGGCGGCCGAAGTCGCCAAGACGCTGCCCTCCGCCACGGAGTTGGCGCCGGTGCTCCTGTTTCCCCGTTGGCACGGGGACCCGCGTGCGGGTGACTACGACGGCCCGCTCGGCCCACACCTCAACTTCAACGAGCTGATCGGCGGCCACGTCGGCCTGTTGTTGCCGCTACTCGCGCTGTGCGCGCTGGTCCTCGTGCGAAAGCGCCGGGTCGTGTGGTGTTTGGCGGCGCTGGGGACCGCCGCGGCGCTTGCAGCGTGGGGAGTGCCCCCCCTCGACCGCATCGCGGGCTGGGTGCCCGGTTTGGGCGCCACCAAAGCGCTGCGGTTGCTGCTGGTTGTGGCGTTTGTCCTGGCGCTGCTCGGCGGGCTCGGTTTGGAAGCGCTGCTCGCACAGATGCGCTCCCGCACCGCGCGCGCGGTCCTGGGCTGGGCCGCTGCCGCCGCGGTCGCCGGTCAGCTCGTGGATTTTGGCCGCGGCTACAACCCCATCGTGGCGCAGGAGCACATCCTGCCCGCCACCCAGACGGGGGCTTTCGCGGGCAGCCACAGCGACGGATCCCGCATCCTCGCGATCCAAACGGGGCACCTGATGCCCAACGCCAATCTGTTTGTCGGCGCCCCGGCCCTGCTCGGTTACGACTCGATCGAACGGGCCGCGGTTGCGGATGTCATCGGATTGCTGAGCACGGACGAGCGCGGAAAGTGGTTTGCGAGCGAGATCCGCTGGTTTGACCGCAGCTTGCCACTCGCGGGACTCCTGGGCGTCCGCTGGCTGCTGTCGAGCGACCCGCTGCCGGAGCCCCTGGGCCTCGCGCACACCGGGGAGCTGCTCACTTACGAGAACCCGTTTTTTCGACCCCTGGCGTCGGTCGCTCGCGGCGTCGTCGAGGTTCCCGATCGCGAGCAGCGGCTCGCGTTCCTCGGCGCCGACGATTTCGATCCGACGGTCGTGCCGGTGGAGCGGATCCCGTACGGTGTCGAAACCTACTTGGACGCCCCCGGCGCCGCGCCGCGCGGTGAGGTGGAATGGATAGAGCGCTCGCCCCTGCGGCGCTCCCTGCGGGTTCGGCTGGACGCGCCTGCGCTGGTCGTGTTCTCGTCGGCCCATGATGCGGGCTGGCGCGCGTCGGTGGACGGCACACCGCACCCGATTGAACGTGTCGCCCACGCCCTTGAGGGTTTGTGGCTGCCGCAGGGTGACCACGCGGTCGAGCTGGTTTACAGGCCGGTGGGTTTCGCGGTGGGAGCGGCGCTCTCCACACTGTCCGTCGCGGTGTTGATGCTGCTGCTGTTGCCACGCAAACCAACCCGCCGCGCTCGCCCCCAACCCGCCATCCAACCGTGAAGCTGCCCCTCCTACTCGCCGCCGCCCTCGTGCTGAGCGGCTGCATCACGTCGGAGGTCAGCGAACCCGCCGCGGCGACCGTACCCCCGGTGATCGTGTCCGACGCCACCGAAGTGTGGCGCATTCACGAAGCTGGAGTCCACCGTGGCTGGCTCGTGCGCTACACACCCTGGGGCGAGCCGCAGGACGCGTTCCTGAGCGTGCGCAACCCGTGGCAGCAAGAGCTCGGAATGATCGACGGCGAAAGCCGCTGGTGGCGCTTCCAGGCCCACGACCGCGAACCCGTCCTGATCGGCGCGGGCGCGACGGCCGACGGAGTGACGGCGATCCTGGAACTCGTCGAAGCTCCCCAACTGATCCCCTCGCCCCTCTCCGACCTGGGCGACTGACCGGGGCGACGCACATCACCGAGCCCAAGGCACGTCTGGTTGTGGGGGCCCACCGGCGGCCTCGCGGGGAAATCTGCACGCGATACGGACGACGGGGTCCATCCGCGCTGTTGCCGCCCACGCTCCGCAGCGCGGTGCAGAGGACTCTGGGCAGTCCCCTTACGGCGCGATGGTCAGGCGCAGAGCGTGGGTCCAGGCGAACGCCCCGGGGGCGTGCACCATGATTTGAGCGGCAAACTCGAAGTTAGCCATGGTCGCGGGCAGGGGTAAGTCGACCACCGCGTAGAGGTATGACCAGAAGTCGTGGACGGTGATCTGAGAAGCAGAGCGGCGTACCCTTGGTGCTTGATTCTCACATCAACACTCTGAAGCTACGACAACCCTCGGGTTCCGTGCAACCACCACCCGGGATGCTTTGACCGAGGTGGTGCGCCTGGGCGCGCAGCGCATGCTGACAGCGGCCCTGGAGGCCGAGGTCGAGACCTAC
>Ga0163144_10008358_pt1 | contig 22412 bp, 22 predicted proteins | sample OliLak19BULKMAT1_FD_123175 | JGI IMG/M metagenome (GOLD analysis project Ga0163144, IMG submission 123175) | Freshwater microbial mat bacterial communities from Lake Vanda, McMurdo Dry Valleys, Antarctica - Oligotrophic Lake LV.19.BULKMAT1 | ecosystem: Environmental > Aquatic > Freshwater >...
AGTCGCCAACGCAGTCGCCAACGCAGTCGCCAACGCAGTCGCCGACGGAGTCGGTGGGCGCGCCGGCCACGGCCGCCCCGGCCGGCATGGCTGCCACCGGCGCCACCCCCGCCGAAGCCACGCCTGGCTCGATCTCCGCGGCCGGCTTCCGCCGCCGCGCCTGGTGGGTGGCCGGGGTGACCGCGCTGCTCAGCATCGCGGCCTTGGTGGTCGGGGGAGTGATCCAATTCGGTGGTGGAGTCCGCTCCTCGGACGTCGAGATCCCGCCCACGACCGGGCTGAGTGTCGAGGTGGCGACCACCCAGCTGGAGGAACTGGGCCTCGTCGTGGCGGTCGAGCCGCTGCCCGAGTCCTCGGTGGAGATCCCCCGCGATGCCGTCATCAGGACCGACCCGGGGGAGGGTGAGCAGGTGCCACGGCGATCGGAGGTGGTCCTCGTGATCTCCTCCGGCCCCGCGGCCGTCACCGTGCCCGAACTGGAAGGGCTGACGCTGACTGCCGCGCTGCTGGCCCTGGAGGAGGCGGGCCTGACCGCGGGCAACCTCAACGAGCAGGACTCCGCGCAACCAGAAGCCCGGGTGCTCTCCTCGACGCCGGAATTCGGCCAGGTACTCAACGAAGGCGAAGCGGTCTCCCTCGACATCGCCAGCGGCAGCAACGTGGTGCCGCGGGTCGTCGGGTTCACCCGCAGCCGCGCCAATCAGCTGCTGGTCGAGCGCGGTTTCCAGGTCGCGGTGGAGACCGTGCCCGCCAGCGAGCCGCAGGGCACGGTCATCGAGGTGCGGCCCGCCGCGGGTGTGACGCAGCGGGTGGGCACGTCGATCACGCTCGTCGTCTCGCAGGCCGGGCAGGGCGCCGCGGGAACCGGGGCCGACACCGGCAATGCGCCCACTCCCACGGACACGGCCAGCCAGACCGCGACGGTCACTGTGACCGAGACCCTGGGCAGCTCCACCTCCGGCGGCTGAGCGGGTCGCACTGCGGCGGCAACATATCGGGTCACATCGGCGTGCTGCCCGGGCTGACGCGAGCGGGCCGACTACCGTGGGCGGCGCTCGGGCCATCCCGGCCCGCCGTGCCGCCTGTTCCGATCCGTTACACCCCAATCCGACGCTGCAGTAGCAACCAAGGAGTAGTTGTGGCATTGATCGACGCCATCGGCGCCCGTCAGATCCTGGACTCGCGGGGCAATCCCACCGTCGAGGTGGAGATCGAACTCGACGACGGCACCGTCTCACGCGCCGCGGTGCCCTCCGGTGCCTCGACTGGTGCCTTCGAGGCGGTGGAGCGGCGTGACGGTGACAGCGGCCGCTACAACGGCAAGTCCGTCGAGGGTGCGGTCGACGCCGTGCTCGACGACATCGGGCCGCATCTGCTGGGTCTGGAGCTCGACGCCAGCGACCAGCGCGCGATCGACCAGGCCATGATCGACCTGGACGGCACCCCCAACAAGGCCACCATGGGCGCCAATGCCATCCTCGGAGTGTCCCTGGCGGTGGCAAAGGCGGCCGCAATCTCGGCCGGGCTACCGTTGTTCCGCTACGTGGGGGGCCCCAACGCCCACCTGCTGCCGGTGCCGATGATGAACATCCTCAACGGTGGCGCCCATGCAGACTCCGGCGTGGACATTCAGGAGTTCATGGTCGCCCCGATCGGGGCGCCCTCGTTCGCCGAGGCGCTGCGGTGGGGTGCGGAGACCTACCACGCGTTGAAGTCAGTGCTCAAGGACCGTGGCCTGTCGACCGGACTCGGGGATGAGGGCGGCTTCGCGCCGGCGCTGCCGACCAACCGCGACGCCCTGGACCTCATCGCCACAGCGGTCGACAAGGCCGGGTTCACCCTCGGCAGCGATCTCGTGCTGGCACTGGACGTCGCGGCGACCGAGTTCGCGGCTGACGGCGGCTACCGCTTCGAGGGCCAGGTGCGGACCGCGGAGCAGATGATCGAGTACTACACGACGCTGGTCGACGCCTACCCCATGGTCAGCATCGAGGACCCGCTGGGCGAGGACGACTGGGAGGGATGGGCGATGATGACCGAGGCGCTGGGTTCGCGCACCCAGATCGTCGGCGACGACCTGTTCGTCACCAACATCACCCGGCTGCAGCGGGGTATCGACGCGGGCGCCGCCAACGCGCTGCTGGTCAAGGTCAACCAGATCGGGACGTTGAGCGAGACCCTGGACGCGGTCGACCTGGCCCACCGCAATGGGTACCGGACCATGATCAGTCACCGCTCGGGAGAGACCGAGGACACCACGATCGCCGACCTGGCGGTCGCCACGAACGCCGGCCAGATCAAGACCGGCGCCCCGGCGCGATCGGACCGGGTGGCCAAGTACAACCAGCTGCTGCGGATCGAGGACCAGCTCGACGACGCTGCCGTGTACGCCGGCGCGTCGGCGTTCCCACGGTTTCGCCGGGACTGAGCCGGCACGACCATGGCACGCCCGACCCCGCCGGCCCGGGTGGATTCCCGACGGCCCCGATCCACCCCGCACCGCGCCGGGGTGACGGGCCGAGCCGCTGTGCCGACTATTGATGGGCGCCGCAACGGGGCACTGTTGCGCACCAGGCGCATCGTCGTCCTCGCTGTGCTGCTGGTGCTGTGCGCGATCAGCCTGGCGCCGCACGTCCGGCTCTACGTCGAGCAGGAGCGGCACCAGGCGGCGGTGCAGGCCGACATCGCGGCGCGCGAGGCCGCAGTCGCCGACCTGCAGCGGCAGCAGGAGCTGTGGTCCGACGACGCCTACATCGCCGCACAGGCCCGGGAGCGGCTGCACTACGCCTTTCCGGGGGAGACGACCTACGTCGTCATGCCCCCGGCGGCAGCCACTCAGCCGGTGCCGCTGTCGCCGGCCCAAGCTGAGACGCCGGTGGAGGCGCCCTGGTACCGAGAGCTCTGGGAGGGGCTGCGCGGGTGAGGCCCGGCGACCTCGCTGCCGTCGCCGCCCAACTGGGGCGGGAGCCGCGCAGTGTGCTCGGCATTGCCCACCGCTGCCCGTGCGGCCTGCCGGACGTCCTCCGCACCGCCCCCCGGCTGCCTGACGGCACCCCGTTCCCCACGCACTACTACCTCACCTGCCCGCGGGCGGCCGCCGCGGTGGGGACCCTGGAGGCCGGAGGGTTGATGCGCGAGATGACCGACCGGCTGGCCGCTGAGGAGGAGTTGGCGGCGGGCTACCGGGCGGCGCACGAGGCGTATCTGGCTGATCGGGACTCCGTGGAGGTGGTGGCCGAGATCGACGGCACCAGCGCCGGTGGCATGCCCGACAGGGTGAAGTGCCTGCACGCGCTGCTCGGTCACGCCCTGGCCGCCGGCCCGGGTGTCAACCCGCTGGGCGACGAGGTGCGGGAGGCTCTCGGCGCGTGGTGGTCCACCGGCCGGTGCGTTGCCGACGCCTGACCGACCGCGACGTGGGCGCTGCAAGGGGCTAGCGGGCGCGGTCGGCCAGGGCAGCTCGCGCCGCCCAGTACCCGCTCATGCCGTGCACGCCGGGCCCCGGCGGCGTCGCCGAGGAGCAGATGTACACCCCCGGGACCGGTGTCCGGTAGGGATTCCACGCGGGTACCGGCCGCAACGCGATCCCCAGCACGCTGGCCGCCCCCACCGCGATGTCACCGCCGGCGTGGATCGGGTTGTCCACAGCCAGCTGCGCGGCGGTACGGGAGTGGGTGCCCACGACGGTGTCACGAAACCCTGGCGCGAATCGCTCGATCTGGCCGGTGATGACCGGTTCGGCGTCGACGGTCGAGCCATTGGGAACGTGGCAGTAGGCCCACACCACGTGGCGGCCCGCCGGCGCCCGGCTCGGGTCGGCCACGGTCGGCTGCCCGACGAGGATGAACGGCCGATTGCTGTGTCCACCCGCGGCGACCCTCGCCTCGGCGTGCGCCACTTCGGCGAACGACCCGCCGACGTGGATCGTGCCGGCACGGCGCGCGCGGGCGTCGAGCCATGGGATCGGGTCCGTGGTGACGTAATGCACCGTGCAGGCTCCTGGGCCGTAGCGGTAGCGCCGTGCCCACCACCGCCACCACCGGGCCGCCATGTCCGCGTCTGCCGGCAGGAGGGAGGCCACCTGGTGTGGATTGAGGTCGAGCAGCACGACCGGCGCCGCTGGCAACTGCGCCAGCGAGGTCACCCAGCGCCCGGTGTGGATGTGCCCGCCCAGTGACCGCAGGTCGTGCGCCATGGCGTCCGCGATGCGCTGACTGCCGCCGCGCGCGATCGGCCAGCCGCCGGCATGCGCCAGCGCGGTCAGCAGGTAGGCGACGGCGGCGGCGTCGATGCCGCCCAGCGGCCGGACAGCGTGCGCGGCATTGCCGGCCAGCAGCGCGGGCGCCTGCGGCTGCGAGAACCGCGCGATGGTCGCAGGCAACCGGGCCAGCAGTCGTGGTGCCAGCGCCGCCAGCAACGCGGGGCTGTCCGCGCGCAGGGGCACGCCTCGCAGCCGGGAGGTGAACAGCTCGGCCAGGGCGTCGGCGTGCTCGACCAGCGGTCCGAGGAGCCGGCGGTACCGGGCGGCGTCGGCGGCGCCCCCCAGGCCCTCGGCCGTGTCCGCCAGGCTGCGCTCGGCGATCGCGAACCGGCCCCCGTCCAACGCATGGGCGAACGGCACCTCCGGTTGCACCAGGGCCACCCGCGAGGCCAGGTCCCACTCCCGGGTGAAGAACGGCGAGGCGATCGCCAACGGGTGGGTCGCCGAGCACAGGTCGTGCATCACGCCCGACTCGATGAGCTCTGCGCCGCGCAGCCCGCCCCCGATCGTGTTCGATCCCTCGACGACCTCCACCTGCCAGCCGGCGTGGGCCAGGGTCAGTGCGGCGGCGAGGCCGTTGGGTCCTGACCCGACGACGACGGCATCGGCGACTGGGCGCAGCCGGGCGGTGGGCATGGGCGTCAGCGTGGCAGGCTTACCGCCATGCCGCGTGTCGCCGCGATTGACTGCGGTACCAACTCCATCCGACTCCTGATCACCGATCTGACGCGTGATGAGGCGACGTCCGCCGTGCGGGGTGTCGACGTGGCGCGCCGGATGGAGATCGTGCGGCTGGGCGCCGGGGTCGACGCCACCGGCCGGCTCGATGCCGCGGCGCTGCAGCGGACGTTCGCCGCCGTGGACTCCTACGCCGAGATGATCCGAGAGTCGGGCGCCGATCGGATCCGCTTCGTCGCCACCTCCGCGACCCGCGACGCGGAGAACGCAGCCGACTTCCTGACCGGTGTCGAGCTGCGCCTCGGCGTCGTTCCCGAGGTCGTCACCGGCGCCGAGGAGGCCGCGCTGTCGTTCGCCGGCGCGACCAACGCGCTCGCCGAGACGCACCCGGCACCGTTCGGCGTGGTGGACATCGGCGGCGGCTCCACCGAGGTGGTCCTCGGTGCTCCTGGCGCCGCCGCCCCTGGCGCCGCTGTCCCAGGCGTCGGTACGACTGGCGAATCCGGTGCCTCCGGCCGGTCCGATGACCGTGGCGGATCCGGTGCGTCCCCCGCGGTCACGGTCGCGGCGGCACTGTCGGTCGACGTCGGCTGCGTCCGGCTCACCGAACGACACCTGCGCTCGGACCCGCCGACTCCGGCCGAGGTCGCCGCCGCCCGCGTCGACGTCGACGCCGCGCTGGACCGGGTCGAGGCCGAGGTTCCGCTGGCCCGCATCCGCACCCTGGTCGGGGTGGCCGGCACCGTGACGACACTGGCCGCTGCCGCGCTTGACCTGCCGCGCTACGACTCCAGCGCCATCCACGCCAGCCGGCACACCGTCGACGGCATGCTCGCCGTGTGCGACCGGGTGATCCGGGCGAGTCGCGCCGAGCGGGCCACCTGGCCGTTCATGCACCCGGGCCGGGTCGACGTGATCGGCGCTGGCGCCGTGATCTGGGCTGCCGTCGTCGAGCGGGTCGCCGAGCGGGCCGGGCTCGCCGAGGTCCTGGTCAGCGAGCAGGACATCCTCGACGGGATCGCTGCCTCGCTGCTGGCCCGATGACGGCCTTGTCGACGGCCTGGCCGACCGCTCGGTGACCGCGACCCATCCCACCGCGCTGGCCGCGCTGGACGCCGAGGTGGTCAGCTGCCGGCGCTGCCCGCGGCTGGTCGCCTGGCGTGAGTCGGTGGCCGAGCTGCGACGCCGCGCCTACGCCGACGAGCCCTACTGGGGCCGTCCGCTCGCCGGGTTCGGCGACGCCGAGGCGCGGGTCGTCGTGCTCGGCCTCGCACCAGCGGCGCACGGCGGTAATCGGACCGGCCGGGTGTTCACCGGGGACCGGTCCGGTGACTGGCTCTACGGCGCGCTGTACCGCGCCGGTCTCGCCAATCAACCGACGAGCACCCATGTCGGTGACGGCCTGGAGCTGCGGGGGTGCCGGGTCACCGCCGCGGTGCGCTGCGCCCCGCCCGCGAACCGCCCCACCCCCGAGGAACGGGACACCTGCGGGCCCTGGCTCGACGCCGAGCTGCAGGAACTCGCCGCGGCGAGCGTGATCGTCGCCCTCGGTGGGTTCGCCTGGGACGCCGGGCTCCGCAGCCTGCACCGGCTGGGCTTCGCCGTGCCGCGCCCGCGGCCCGCCTTCGGGCACGGCCGGGAGGCGACGCTGCGGCGGCATGCGACCGGGCATCCGCTGACCCTGCTCGGTTGCTACCACGTGAGTCAGCAGAACACCTTCACCGGCCGGCTCACCGAGGTGATGCTCGATGAGGTCTTCGGCCGGGCGCTCGCACTGGCGGCCAGGTAACGGTTGGGGTGAGACTGCCCCGACACGGTGCTCCAGAACCCCTCGCGCGACGTGATCTGTCACCCTCGGTCTCACTGTGCAAGCACTTGGCAATGGGGTGGGGGGTGCCGTCGTGGCGGCGAGCCCGGCGCTGCTCGTCGACATACTGCTCGGCGTGGTCGCGGCGGCGGTCTTGCTGGGCGCGCTCGCGGTGGCGTGGCGCAGCGGTGACCGTGGTGTGGTGCTGGATGCCGCGATGCTCGGCACCGGCGTCGCAGTGACGGCATGGGCGGTCTCCGCCGGCTTGTGGCCCAGCCGTGCAGTCGATGTCGCCGCGCTCTGCCGCACCGTGGCTGCCGTCGCCAGCCTCGGCCTGGCGCTGCCGACGGTGTCCGCGTTGCGATCCCGGTGGCGCCGGGTCGCGGCCGCGGCTGCCCTGCTCGCGCATGCCGCGGCTCAGGCGGGGGCGCTCGGCGGGGAGTCGGTGAGGTGGCCGGTCCCCGTGGCCGCCGGCGCGGCGCTCGTCGTTCTGGCAGCGGTGACCGCGCGGGCGGGAGGGTCGGGGCGGCGGGGGGTGCGAGTCGACGGCGGGCAGCGCCCCCGCTTGCCAGGGATGCGCGGTGTGCTGCCCGGCCTGAGCTGGGTCGCCGCGCCCCTGCTTCTCATCGGCCTGCAGGCCGCCGACATCTCGGTCAGCCCTCGACCGCTCGTCCTGGGGTGGGTCGTCATGGTGCTGTTGGCGGCCGTGCGATCGGTCGACCTGTCCACCCGGCTGGCTCGGGAGCGTGCCGAGCATGATGCCGTGCAGCGTTTCCAGGGAGCCTTCGAGCAGGCGCTGGTCGGCATGGCCCTGATCGAGACCGAGGGCGAGCATCGCGGCCGGCTGAGCGAGGTCAACGACGCGATGTGCCGGACGTACCGGATGGAGCGGGCTGACCTGGTGGGGCAGCCGATCGAGATGCTCATCGGGGCGCGCCCCGAAGCGCGCGCTTCCGGCGGCGCGGGCTCAGGACCCGAACGACGGCAGCGGGACCGCCCAATGGCAGGGGTGCTGGACCGGCTGCGAGAGCAGCGCCGCGTCGCGCTGCCCGCGGAGGTGCCGCTGGTGACCGCCGACAGTCGAGACGCCTGGGGAGTCGTCTCGCTGTCGCTGACCGACGGCATCGGCAGCGCCCAGGCCGTGCTGCAGATCGAGGACGTCACCGAGCGCCGCGTGGCGCGCGAGGCCCTGAGCCACCTGTCGATGCAAGATCCGTTGACCGGCCTGGCCAACCGGCGGCACCTCGACGATCGGCTGGCCACTGCCCTGGCACGGGCCGAACGGACCGCGACGCCCGTCGCCTTGCTGCTCCTGGACCTCGTCCGGTTCGCTGCCGTCAACGAACGCCACGGTGCGCAGGTCGGCGACGAACTGCTGGTCGAGGTCGGTGCCCGGTTGCGAGCCGTCACCCGGCCCGCAGACGTGGTGACGCGGCTGGACGCCGACCACTTCGCGGTGCTGCTGGAGGAGCTGAACAGTGTGGCCGACGTGCCGACCGTCGCCGAACGGATCATCAGTGCGCTGGCCAAGCCGTATCAGGCCCGGGATTCGCAGATCAGCGTCATCGCCGCCCTGGGCGTGGCGGTCGCGACGTCGGCGCCTCGCGAGCTGTTGGCCGACGCGCAACTCGCGCTGGATCGCGCCAAGCTGACGCGCTCGGCCCGGCCGGTGTTCTTCGACGAGGAGTTGCGAACCCGGGCCGTCGACCGGGCGAGCATCGCCGATGAGCTTCGCGCGGCACTGTTAGGTACCGGTCTGCGAGTGGTCTACCAGCCCGTCGTCGCCATCCCTGGCATCGGCAGCGCCGTCCGACCGGTGATCGGGTGGGAGGCGCTGCTGCGCTGGGATCGGCGCGGTTCCGCCGGGGCCAGCCGGGAGCAGTCGCCGGGCGCGTTCCTCGACATCGCCGAGGAGTCGGGCCTCATCGTGGCGATCGGGCAGCGGGTGCTGGAGATCGCGCTCGCGGCGCTGGCGGTGTTGCCGGCACCGGCCGGCACCACCAGCGCGACGATGGGCGTGAACTTCTCCTACCCGCAGCTGGTGCGGCCCGACGCCGCGGCCCGCGTGATCCGGGCTGTCGAGACCGCCCGGCTCGACCCGGACCAGCTACAGATCGAGGTGACCGAGAGCGTGCTCGTCGACGGTGGGGATGACGTGCTGGCGACGTTGCGACGGCTGCGCGAGCACGGTGTCCGCATCGCGCTCGACGACTTCGGGACGGGGCACAGCTCGCTGTCGCTGTTGCGCCGGCTCCCGATCGACGCCGTCAAGATCGACACCTCGCTGATCGCGGCGCTGGAGCGCAGCCGATCCGATGTGCAGGTGGTCGCCGGTCTGGTCCAGCTGGCATCGGGGTTGGGCCTGGCGGTGGTGGCAGAGGGGGTCGAGACGGCCGACACCGACCAGGTGGTGCAGCGCCTCGGGGTGAACGCCGCGCAGGGCTGGCGCTACGGCAAGCCGATGCCCGCGCCCTGGCCGCATGCCGAACCGCTGTTCGCACCGCTGGGGTCGCAGCGCCGACCGATGCCTGCTGCATCGCCTGGCGTCGCGGCCCCCTAGGCGGCGTGGCTAGCTTGGTTCGGTGGGTCAGGACCGAGGGGCGAATACTGCGGTGGCGCCCGGCCCGTCGCATCCTGGTGCTGGGCGGCGGGTACGTCGGGTTCCACACCGCGCTGGCGCTGTTGCGAGATCATCACCGGCCGGGTGGTGTCCCTCGACAACGCCGACCGCCGTGCCCGGATCCTGCCGCTGCATGGTGCCCCCACGACCGATCTTGGCGGGGTCGGGGCCTGGTTGCTGACGGGGGCCTAGCCTTGGCCGGTGGCCCCCGTAGCCCAACCGGCAGAGGCAGGCGACTTAAAATCGCAGCAGTGCGGGTTCGAGTCCCGCCGGGGGCACCGCCGGGGTCCCGGGGGTGGCCGAACCAAGATCACCGCAAGCAGGCCGCCTCGTCTCGTCGAGCAGGCACTTGTCGACAAATGAACGTGTGGGCCCGCTTCCCGTGCTCGCTTTGTGGACAAATGGCTGGGTGGGGGTGCTCGCGCGGCTCACTTTGTGGACAAATGGCTGGGTGGGGGTGCTCGCGCGGCTCACTTTGTGGACAAATGGCTGGGTGGGGGTGCTCGGCCGGCCCGCGATGGCTGGCAGTGGTCACCAGCGATCCCCGCGATCTGAGCCGGCTAGATCCTGGTGGGTCTGGCAGCCATCTCGTCGTCACCGGCCGGAGTCCGGGGCGACGCCGAGGTCGACCGCGGCTGATTCGGCCACCTCCGGCCCCATCAATCGGCGCAGCAACAGCAGCCCGTCCAGGCGCGCCAACAACCCCCACGCCTGTCGCCGCCGAAGTGCCGGGTCCGGCTCGGCGATCCGAGGATCCAGCCACTGCGCCCACGCCTGCGCGATGGCGTGGGCAGCCTCGGCGTAGGGCGAACGGCGGGCGCTCGCCAGTCCGGTCACCTCGAAGAAGACGGCGAAGGAGGGATCGGCCGCGTCGGAGGCGAGTACCGGCCAGGCCAGGCGCAGCAGGTCGTCCGCCGGCATCGGGCGTGACCCGAACGCCTCGTCCAGCAGGTCCTGCAGCTGCTTCCCGAGAGCGCCCAGCACCTCGGTGATCAGCGCGTCCTTGGTGGGGAAGTAGTAGACGACGGTGCGATCGTTCGTGCCCAACCGCTTGGCGACGGCAGCGAAGCTCAACAATCCGATGCCGTTCTCAAAGGTCACCAGGAGCGCGGCTGCCAGCATCTCCGCTCGCTGATGCTTGTGGCCCACGGCCTTGACTGTAGCGAGCACTACGGCTAGTTTGTAGTTATCACTACACTTTGGAGGAGCGATGCTGAACCCCCGCCGGATCTGGGACACCCTGCTCGCCGTGGCGGTGATGATGGTTTCGGCGGTGAGTGTGCTGTTCATCCTCATGCCGATCCCCGCGCTGCGGGCACTCAACCCGCTCTTCTTCGCCGACGACGCGCCGGCGATCAGCGGGGCTGCCGCCGAGGGGTACGTGGCGTTCGTGTTCGGCGTCCTCGGCGCGGTCATGCTGGGTTGGATGAGCGCCCTGCTGTTCATCATCCGGGGGCCACTGCGGCGTCGTTCCCGCGGGGCCTGGTGGCAAGTTGTCGCGTCCGTTGCGATCTGGTTCGTCCCGGACTGCGCCGTGTCGCTGTGGTGGGGCTACCCCGAGAACGCCGCGGGCAAGGTCGCCTTTGCGATCCTGTTCGCGGTGCCGCTGATCGGCATGCGGTCCGAGCTGGTCGACGATATGCCGTCGCCCAGTCCGGCCGCGCGGCCGGCGCTGCGCTGAGCCTGCGACCGCCCCTACTCCTGCGACCGCCCCTACTCCTGCGGGCGCTGCCGCAATCGCTTGACCTGGCCGGTGCGGCGCTTGGCCTCCAACCGCCGGCGGCGTGACCCCACTGTCGGGCGGGTCGGACGTCGCGGCGGCGCGGACGGAGCCAGCGCCTGGCGCAGGATGGCGACCAGCCGGACCCGGGTGGCCTCGCGATTGCGCAGTTGTTCGCGGTACGTCGACGCCGCAATGGTGATCACGCCGTCGACCAGCCGACTCTCCAGCCGCTGCAGCACCTGAGTGCGTTGGCCCTCGTCCAGCGCGCGGGTAGCCGCCACGTTCCACGACAACTCGGCGCGGCTGTCGGCGGTGTTGACCCCTTGACCGCCCGGCCCGCTTGAGCGGGAGAACCGCCACCGGAGCTCGTCGGCCGGAATCACCACCCCGCTCGTGACGATCAGGTCCTCGGCCACCCGCTCAGCATGCCGTTCAGCGGTGGCGTGCGGTCTCTGGCGCCGCAGCGAAGGAGCGCAGCACTTCCGCCACGCCGCGCAGATAGCTCTCGATGGCGCCCCGCTCCGCCTCGTCGAACTGCTGAGCTACTTCGTCAAGGCGGTCGAACAGTGGCTCCAGCTCACCCAGCATCCGGCCGAGCGCCTGCTCTGTCGGCTCGACGATCACCCGCCGGCGATCCCCCTCGTGGCGGCGGCGCGTGACATGCCCAGCCGTCTCCAGCCTGTCCACCAGTTCCGTCCCGGATCCCGTCGAGATACCCAGACGATTGCTGAGCTCCGCCGGACCGGGTGGCTCCGTCCCCGTCATCACGTGATTCATCGCGTCGAACTCCAGCGGCCTGAGTCCCAGCCTCGAGCCCAGTGCCAGATTCACGTCCACGGTGGCGCGTTGCACGGACCGCAGCGCCCAGGAGAGCTCCGAGCCCTCGGGCTCCCCGCGATCCCCCGTCGACGCGACGTGCGCCCGCTCACGACGCTCCGTCGCATCAACGCCGCCGTGGGCTTGCACTCGCTCCGACACGGAGCCATAGTACCGGCAAGGTATCTCGGCAACGGAGATACTCCTCTGCAGAGACAGGAGCTGAGATGTCATCCGTCCCGTCTGACGATTCTCACGCGGCTGCGGGGTTGTTCGTGCTCGCACCGCAGTTCCTGCAGCTCGTCACCTCCTACACGGCGCTCGGAGCCGCCGTCGCGCTGTTGGCCGTTCCGGTGGGGGTGGGGGCGGGAACCGGCCTGGCAGCGGCCGCGATCGCGCGTGTCGGGGCCTCGCTACCGGGAGTCGCCGGGCTGATCGCAATGGCAGCCGGCTTCTCCGCGCTGGCGTGGGCGCTGCCCGGCTTGCCGTGGTGGCAGCTGGCGGTCGGTCTGGTTGTCTTCGGCGTTGGCTTCGGTCTCGCCGTCACCCCAGGGACCGTGTTGATCCTCGAGGGACTGCCTGCCGAGCGGCGCTCGGTGGCCAGCGCCGTCAACGACATCACGAGGGAGGTAGGGGGCGTGGTGGGCATCGCTGTGCTGTCCGCCGTGCTCAGCCGTGCCTACGCCGATCGACTCGCCACGGCGGGCGCTGACTTACCGCCGGAGGCAGCAGCCGTCGCCGCGGAGGGCGCCGCGGTCGCGGTGGCGACAGCGCCCATCCTGGGCGACTCCGGTCCCGCGCTGGTGGCGGCCGCGCAGGACGCCTTCTCGGCCGGCTTCGAGGCCGCGCTGTGGATCGGCGCCGCCACCCTGCTCGCCGCCGCCCTCCTGGTCGGTGTGATCGCGCCACGTCGAGCGGGGCGTGCCGCCCAGCAGGGTGACGCCGTGGGCAGCTTGTCGCTCGGCACACCACAATGAGCCCGACGAAAGGGCTGCGCCATGATCGTGTTGACCGGGCCGACCGGGAATGTCGGTGCCGAGGTTGCCCGGCTGTTCGCCGGGTCGGTCGACCCGGGAGCGTTCCGGGTGGCGGCGCACCATCCGGATCGAGGGCGGGAAATGCTCGGTCGGCGGGTGCAGGTGGTGGCCTTCGACTATGACGACGCGGCGACCTGGCCCGCAGCCTTCGCGGGCATCAGGAGTCTGTTCCTCATCTTTCCCCTGCCGACGCCGCGGGCCGTGCGCACCCGGATGATCCCCGTCATCGACGCCGCCGTGGCCGCCGGGTGCCGCCACATCGTGTACCTATCGGTCCCCGGCGCCGATGCCAACAAGGTGGTCCCGCACTACCGGGTCGAGCGCCACATCGAGGCCTCGGGGGCCGATTGGACGTTCCTGCGCAGCGCCTTCTTCATGCAGAATCTGCACCGGACCATCTCCAGCCATGGCATCGACATCGCCGAGCACGACGAGGTCTTCATTCCCGCCGGTCGGGGTTCCACCAGCTTCGTCGATGCCGCCGACATCGCCGAGGTCGCCCGACTGGCGCTGCTGCATCCCGAGGGTCACCGGCGCCGCGGCTACGTCCTGACCGGCCCGGCCAGGCTGCGGATGGACGAGGTAGCCACCGCACTCAGCGACGTCCTCGGCCGCTCGATCCGTTACAACCGCCCCTCGATGGCGCGTTTCTGGTACCGGTTGGCCCGGCGCGGGGTGCCGCTGGACTCGATCGCGTTCATGACCATCGTCTACACGCTGACGAGAACGGGCCGGAACGAGCCGATGACCGACGACCTGGAGCGGCTGATCGGCCGTCCGCCTCGCAGGCTGCGAGAATGGGCCGAACATGCCGCGTGGCGCTGGGAGCAGCGCGTCTGGACCTGACGCGCGCTCGATCAGCGCAGTCGACGGGAACCTCCGGAGGCGTTGCGCGGTTCAATGGGTAGACGGCGCCGCCGTCGACGACACGGAGGAGAACATGCAGGGCAACAACCCGGTCTTCAACCGGAACGAGGCGTTCGGCCGCAACGGCGGGTACGCGACCTTCAACGACGTGAGAACACCGAGCGCGGACGAACTGCGCACCCAGTACGGCATGCCGAGCGCGACCCGTCCCGGCGCGGTGATGACCCTCAACGACGTCGTCGCCAAGTCGGCCCTGCTGTTCGGCCTGTTCCTGCTCGCCGCAGTGCCCACGTACTTCCTCCTGCCGCCGGAATTGATCGGCGTCGCCTGGATCGGCGGCATCGTCGTGACGCTGGGGCTGGGGCTCTTCATCGCGTTCAGCAAGACGGTGCGACCGCCGCTGATCGTCGCCTATGCCGTGCTGCAGGGCGCCTTCGTCGGTGCCATCAGCCAGGCATTCGCGGGCCTGTACGAGGGCATCGTGCCGCAGGCCATCCTGGGCACCCTCGCCGCGTTCACCGGCATGCTGATCGCCTATCAGACCGGCCTGATCAAGGTCACCAATCGGTTCCGCAAGATCATGATGTTCGCCATCATCGGCTGGTTGGTGCTGGGCGTCGTCAACATCATCGGTGTGGTGCTGGGGTTCTCACTGTTCTTCGGCACGGGCGTGCTGGGCCTCGCGCTGTCGGCGATCGGCGTGGTCCTGGCCTCGCTGACGCTCGCCCTGGACTTCGACTTCATCGAGCAGGGCGTGCGCAACCAGATCCCCGAGCAGTACTCATGGCTGGCCGCCCACGGCCTGCTGGTCACCCTGGTCTGGCTGTACCTGGAGATCCTGCGCCTGCTGGCCATCCTCCGCAGCCAGAACTGATCCCGTAGCACTTAGCCACATCCCGAGACCCGTGTTGCCCGAGCCGAGTGATCCGCGCGAGCGGGTCCGGCTCGAGGCGGGACGGGTCGCGATGCGTCTGGCGGCTCTCGGCCCGCGCCGGGTCCCCGATGATCTGTTGAATCATGCCTGCGCCGACCTTGCCCAGCTGGCGTGGGCCGCCGAGCGGCTGCCCGGAGCGCCGCCCCCGATCCTGGTCCCTAAGCACGGCTGGCCGGACGTGGTCAAGGTGCTGACCGGGGACCTGCTCGCCGTACCGGGCGAGGTCGGCGAGCTGGCTCCGGCGGCGGACCGGCTCACGCGGTTGCGACGCGAGCTGCCCTGACGTAACCCTGGCGGATCTCTGGCGCCAGCCGTTCGATCGCGTAGCGAACCGTCGTTCTGGGTAACGCTGGGCGGGTGTCGAGGAACCGTCGCAACGCGGCCTCGTCTCCCTTGCTCACCTCACGCAGCATCCATCCCATCGCCTTGTGCATGAGGTGATGAGGGTCGGTGGACAGCCGGTCCACCAGGTCGCACGTCACGTCGATCCTGCCCGAGCGGATGTACCCCCAGCTGGCCATCACAGCGATCCGCCGTCGCCACATCACGGCCGATCCCGCCAACGCGTCGAGGATTGCAGCCGACTCGGCCTTGGCCGCCGGGCCTGTGCGACGGGCAAGCCAACCACCCAGCACCCGCGGCGCTGAGCAGTCGACCAGGTCCCAGTTGTTCACGCGGTCGGCGTGGTCCAGGTAGAACCGCGCCAGCCGTTCGTGACCCAACGCTTCGGCCCGGCGCGCGGCATCGTCGAGGATCGCGAGGGCGACGAATCGGTGCTCGGGGACGGGACTGCCGAGCAGGGCGGCGAGCGAGTCCGCGGGAAGGGCTCGATACCGGCGGGCGGCGGCGCGCAGGTCGGGGTTCCTCACCCCGAGGAAGACGTCGCCCTCTCCGTAGCCACCGGCCCCGGTCTGGAAGTACGTCGCGAGGAAGGCCGCGTGGCGGGCGTCGGCGAGCGCGCCGATCTCGCTGATCAGGGCCGCGACGCTCACCGCCGGCCCCGCCGCAACCGGACCCAACGGCCGCGGGCGCCGCGCTCGGCCCCCTCGACGAGTGTCGCCATCACCTCGGTGCCGGAGTTCTCCGATGCCAGCACGGCGGCCTCGCCAACACCCGCGACCAGATCGATGCGCTCGCCGACGGTCTCGCCCCCACCGCCACCGGGCAGCCCGAGTGCTCCGGCGAGTGCCGGCAGCAGGTAGTCCACCGCCCGCGCATAGCCGGCGGCCGACGGGTGGAACCGGTCCTCGGCGAACATCAGCTCTCGCTCCGCGGCGAACGCCGGACCGAGCAGGTCACCGATCGAGACCGCACGGCCACCGGCCTCGACGACCGCGATCGCCTGAGCCGCCGCCAGCTGGCGTGACCAGCGGTGTGCCAACGTCCGCAGGGGCTGCGGGATCGGGCGCACGGTGCCGAGGTCCGGGCAGGTGCCGACCACGACAGCGGTACCGGCGCCGCGCAGCCTGGTCACCGATTCCGACAGCTGCCGAACACTGACGGGGGCGGGGGTGCGGTGCTTGACGTCGTTGGCGCCGATCACGATGACCGCGGCGTCCGGTGCCGGGCCCGCGGCCAGCAGATCCTCCACCTGGCGGGTCAGGTCCTCGCTCGTGGCGCCCACGTGAGCGGCGACGGACAGGTCGACTGCCCGCCCGGTCAGTCGGGCGAGCTGGGTCGCCACCAGCGCCCCAGGCGTCTGTGCCGCCACGGCGACGCCGAGCCCGACCGCACCGGAGTCACCGAGCATCACCAGGCGCAGCGGCGCGTCGGTCGCCGTGGTGTTCCCACCGTGCTCGTACCGCCCCTCGGCGCGGACCGGGACGGGCATCCGCGTTTCGATCAGCCGCCGCGCGGCCATGGCCTCGGCCAGCAGCAGGCCGATCCCGGCGACCCCTACGGCGGTCAGCCCGCCGCCACCGAACGCGGCCGCGGCGGCGATCCGCCGGGCGGCCCGTACCCGGCCTGCCGGGGGCGCGGGCGTTGCCGCAGGCGCCGGAGCGGACCTGCGCGCGGGCATCCGCGCCGGCGCCCGGCCCGCAGTGCGGGCGGTGGGCTTCAGCGGTCCAGCACGGGTCGCTTTCTCAGCCATGCTCTGATCCTCTCGCGGGGCCGGTCCCGCATCTCGGGACCGTGGGTGAAGGCGGCCATCGTGTAGTCCAGTTCGCCGAGCATGTGGCGGGTGCGCTGGTACAGCGGGAAGTCGTGGCTGACGTAGGCCGGCAGCCCCCGCAGCCCGCCCACGTTGAGGATCGTGTCCCCGGTGATGAGGATGCCCGAGGACTCCAGGAGCAACGACACGTGCCCGGGAGTGTGACCGGGGGTATGCACCACCCGCAGGCCGCCGGCGATCGGCAGCACGTCGCCGTCCTTGATCTCCTCATCGACCTCCACCCCCGGGAACGCCTGATTGACGGGAATGCCGAACAGTCGCGTCACGACATAGCGGACGTCGGGTGTCGGCGGGCGACCGCGACGGGCGTAGGCGGCGTCCTCGGCGTGGACGATGACCCGCGCGCCGGTACCGTGGGCGATCCGCGCCGCAGAGCCGGCGTGGTCGTAGTGGCTGTGGGTCAGCACTATTCGCCGGATATCGCCGGGATCCTTGCCCATCGCTCGCAGCCCGTCGAGCAGCCGCCCGGAAGCGAACGGTGTCCCGGCGTCGATCAGGGTCACCGACTCGTCCTCCTCGACCAGCGCGAAGGAGTTGACGATGTCGCGCGGAATCGTGGGGATCCGCCATACGCCCGGTGCGAGGTGAACAGCTGCTGATGGCACATGGCCAGGGTAGGCAGTAGCAGCCGCAGGGCAGCGGGGAGACCCGGCTGGGGGCCCCGAAACAAGGGCGTTCTGACACGATGACGCCATGCGGTATGCCGAGTCGGTCGTCGACCTCGTGGGCAACACCCCTCTCGTCCGCCTTCACCGGGTGACGCATGGCCTGTGGGAGGGCGCCGCTGCGGGCGAGGGCCCGCTGGTGCTCGCCAAGGTGGAGTACCTCAACCCCGGCGGCAGCGTCAAGGACCGGATCGCGCTGAAGATGGTGCTGGCGGCCGAGGCCGACGGCAGCCTGTCGCCCGGCGGCACCATCGTGGAACCGACCAGCGGCAACACCGGCGTTGGCCTGGCCCTGGTGGCGCAACAGCGCGGCTACTCGTGCGTCTTCGTCTGCCCGGACAAGGTCAGCGAGGACAAACGCAACGTGCTCCGGGCCTACGGCGCCGACGTGGTGGTCTGCCCGACGGCGGTCGAGCCCGCCGACCCCGAGTCGTACTACTCCGTATCCGACCGGCTGGCGCGGGAACTGCCGGGCGGCTGGAAGCCGAACCAGTACGCGAACCCGGCGGGCCCGGCCAGTCACTACGAGACGACGGGACCTGAGATCTGGCGAGACACCGACGGCCGCGTCACGCACTTCGTCGCCGGCGTCGGCACCGGTGGCACCATCACCGGCACCGGGCGCTACCTCAAGGAGGCGGGCGCCGCCGGGGGTCACCAGGTCAGCGTCGTCGGGGTCGACCCGGAGGGCTCGGTGTACTCCGGTGGGACCGGGCGGCCCTACCTCGTCGAGGGCGTGGGTGAGGACTTCTGGCCCTCCGCCTACGATCCCAGCGTGCCCGACGAGATCGTCGCGGTCAGCGATGCCGACTCGTTCCACATGACGCGGCGGCTGGCCCGCGAGGAGGGGCTGCTGGTCGGCGGGTCGTGCGGTATGGCGGCGGTCGGCGGGCTGCGGGTGGCCGCCCGGCTGGCGGCGCAGGGCCGCAATGACAGCGTCGTGGTGATCCTGCTGCCCGACGGTGGCCGGGGCTACCTCTCGAAGATCTTCAACGACGGCTGGATGGCGTCGTACGGCTTCCTGCCGGGCGGCCGAGGCCGCACCGCCGGCGACGTGCTGCGCGGCAAGGCCGGCGACATGCCGGCGCTGGTCCACACCCACCCCAGCGAGACGCTGCGGGACGCGATCGAGATCCTGCGCACGTACCAGGTCTCGCAGATGCCGGTCGTCAAGGCCGAACCGCCGGTGATGGCGGGCGAGGTCGCGGGGTCGGTCACCGAGGAGCACCTGCTGGAGGTCGTCTTCAGCGGCGTGGCGTCCATGGCCGACCCGGTCTCGGCCCACATGGGTCCGCCGCTGCCGCTGATCGGTTCGGGTGAGGACGTCGAGATGCTGCGCAAGGCGCTGCAGGTCAGCGACGCCGTGATGGTCGTCGACGACGGCAAGCCGGTCGGCGTGCTGACCCGGCACGACCTGCTGGGGTTCATCGCGTCATGACCGACGGCCACGAGCCGGCGCAGGGTCATACCAGCGTCGGTTCCCTGTTCCTGCGCCCGGCCTACCGTGGGGCCGGCCGGGGGCCCGGCGCTCAGCGGACCTCGGCGCTTCGGGCACCGGTCACCGCGGGAACGGTCCTGCTGCACGGCGACCTGCACAATCACTCCGACCTCTCCGACGGCTTCGGTGCGGCGCAGGACGCGTTCGTCTCGATGCGCGCCGCAGGGCTGGACGCGGCGGCGCTGACCGACCACGCGGGCATCACCGATCGCGACGGGGTGCTGGACCGCGCGCTGCAGGAGACGCTGCGGCGGGTGTCGGCGGACGCGGGAATGCCCTCGGCGATGATGAGCGACTCCGGGTACCAGCGGGCCGGGGAACTGGCCGATCTCGCCGACCAAGCCGACCGCTTCGCGGCCATCCGGGGATTCGAGTGGACCACTCCGCACATCGGGCATGTCAATGTGTGGTTCTCGCCCGTGTGGACCCCGGTCACCGACGTCGAACCTGCCACCGGGATGTCGGTGCTACGGGACTGGATCACCGATGTGGCGGGCACCGTCGCGGGAGCCGACGTGCTGGCCGGGTGGAACCATCCCGGGCGCGAACCGCTGCGCTACGAGGGCTTCCGCTACGACGCGCGGCTGGCCGACCGGCTGGTGAGCCTGGAGATGTTCAACCGGGACACCGACTACCTGTTCGAGGGGGTGTCACGAGGCGCCCGCTCGCCGTTGCTGGACTGCCTGGACGCCGGGTGGTGGCCCGGGCTGCTCGGCGTCAGCGACGAGCACACCCCGCGGTGGGGCTTCGAGCCGGAGCGGGGCCGCGCGGGGCTGTGGGTGCGGCAGTGGTCACGGGCCGGGATCCGGGAGGCGCTGGTGGCGCGGCGGTTCTTCGCCACCCGGGAGGCCGGGTTGCGGCTGGACATGGTGGCGGCCTGGGCGCGGGCCGGGGCGAGCGCGCCGGACGCCCTGGACGTTGCGGACCGGCCCGAAGCCGTGCGGATGGGCGGTCGACTGTCGCGGGCGGTGGCCGCAGACATCCCGGGCGTTGACACGGCGGCGGTGGACCTGGCCCTCGACATCGATGGTGGGCCCACGTGGGACCGCCGCGAGGTGGCGGTCGCGGCCCTGACCACCGGAGCGAGCGTGCCGGAGGTGGTCGCGGAGGGCGCAGCCCGCTCCGGCGTGCCGACCACGCTGCGGGTGCCGGTGCCGCTGGACGGGTCGGTTCCCTGGCTGGTGGTCCGGGTGGCCGATCCTGCCGTGCCGAACGACCGCCCGGGTCCGCCCGGCCACCCAGCGAACCGCCGCGCGCTGGCCTACGCAAGTCCCATCGGTGTGGGGTAGGTCTTGAAGTCGCGGTGTGGTCATCCAGTGTGGGTCTTCACTGCCTCGCTGACTGTTGCTGGTGGTGCTGCACAGCATGTCACGCGGCTGCGGCCGCCGCCGTCGAGCTGAACCGGGCCACCACCGCGCGCACAGGAGGGTGCCGCCATTGCCTCCACCGAGGGTCGAGGGGGTTGCTGACAGTTCGTCACCCTTGGCGGCGAGCTGCTGCTGGTGCACCATCGGCGGCTTTGACGCGCTTGCCGTATGCCCGGTTGCCAGGAACGTCGCGGTACATGCTGAAGCCGGGTACGCGCTCATAGCCCTGACTTTCGTAGAAGGCGTGAGCTGTTGCTTGTCGTCCTCCGACGTCGAGGATGACGTCGTGGTAACCGTGCACCTGGGCGGTGTCCTCCAAAGCGCGGAGAATCCTCGCGGCCAGGCCATGGCGGCGAGCGGATACCACGACGAATAGTCGTTTAATCTCAGCGCTGCCCGGTGGGGCGGGTGGGTGGGGGCGTCGTAGTCCTCCGCAGCCGACCGGTCGCCCATCGCGGCACGCGACGAGGAAGGCGCCACCCGCGTCATCGGTGAACTCTGCGGGATCGAGAGGCGACTGGTCGGCGTGGCCGTAGAGGCTCTCGTTGTAGGCGTCCGCGTCAGCGAGGAGGCCAGCAGCGTCCTCATCGTCGAACCTCACCCGTCTCAACTCGACGCTCACACCACCACATCCTCACCAGGCGGCGAGGTTAGCCGCGGCCAGCGCCGCCCCGTACATCACCTGGTCTCGACTGACCGACCACGAGCGAGCACGGCGCGCGTGAGTCCCGGGTGGACACGGTCCCGCGAGGTCGATCCAGCCCCAGCCCTTCTCAGCGTCGAGGATGTCCTCGATCAGCCAGTAACTGCACACCGGTTGGGTTGGCGCATTCGACATGGCGGCGTTCAGGTGCGTCCGAGCCTGGTCCATTGCGGACTCGAAGCCGCATGGATCCCCTGCCGCTGCTTCCGCACTTCCTCGCCACATCCAGCCGATAGCCGCCGTCGCCGGCCTCGTAGCTGTGGCGGCAGCCAACCCCGTCAGATGGCTGGCGTCCTCGGGCCTGCCCAATCAAGCCTCGCCTGCCTTCTCGGACCGTTCATCCCCGAGCGCATGAAGTACCTGTTCGTCCGCAGTCACAGCAAGGCTGGGACCCGCGCCCGTGTTGGTAGGGACCCAGAACCGGAGCATGGAATCGTCCTCGTCGAAGAGCGCACCCCCGTTGGCCTCGATCACCCGCCGAGAAGCGTCGTTCGTGATGTCACAGGTGATCAAAGCCGGGTCGATACCCAGTAGCGCCGTACGCGGCAGCGCAGCGGCGAGCATTGCCGTTGCGTGGCCACATCGACGGACAGCTGGACGCACCGCGTACCCGATGTGCCCACCAACCAGCCGCAGGGCGTCGGTCAAACGATGCCGAATCTGCAGCTCACCCAAGAAGACCTCGGCGTCAACCCACCAGAGCGTGGTCTCGGACACACGGCCTTGGGCTCCAGCGATGGCCGGATCCTCCCGCGGGTGGATGGCAACCAGGTACTCGCGAAACGCCCCAGATCCCCGCAACAGCTTCGGGTCGAGATCGGTGAGACGACCTTCGAGCTGGAACTCCTCGACCGCATCGACGTAGGAGACGTGCACGCCCGGGGACGGTAGTGCGAACTGCGCCACCGCCGTAGCGTGCCCCACCTCAACCGCAGCCTCACGGATTTATCCACGGTTCTCCGCGTCGCCCCGACCCCCCACCAGAATCCGCTGGCCTTTCCTACCAGGGTCGAGGGTGCCGCCGGGTCCGTCTGAAACTCTGTGGGTGGCTCGTCGGCTCACTTCGAGGGGAGCCGGTCACCGTACGTGATGGCCAGGGTGTTGAGGATGGCCTTCCAGCCGTTGATCCGGCCGGTCGGGTTGGTGCGGTTGGGTCGCCGTTCCTTGACGGTGAGATAGAGGATTTTCATGGCGGATTGTTCGGTGGGGAAGTGCCCGCGCCGACGGATCGCGGCCCGGAACCGAGCGTTGAGGGACTCGATG
>Ga0163144_10008359_pt1 | contig 22411 bp, 20 predicted proteins | sample OliLak19BULKMAT1_FD_123175 | JGI IMG/M metagenome (GOLD analysis project Ga0163144, IMG submission 123175) | Freshwater microbial mat bacterial communities from Lake Vanda, McMurdo Dry Valleys, Antarctica - Oligotrophic Lake LV.19.BULKMAT1 | ecosystem: Environmental > Aquatic > Freshwater >...
CCGCGAGATCGACGAGGCGGCGCTCGAGCGCGCGCGCGTTGTCGAGGCGGGCCGCGAGATCCGTGTACTCGGCCGTGATGTCCGACGCGTCGGTGTTCTCGGACTGGATCTCGCCGAGCTCGCGCAGCTTCGGGAGCAGGTCGGCGAACTGGCTCGACGGCAGGCGCACCACGAGCACGGCGTGGCTGACCTGACCCTCGACGTGGGCGACCTGCGTCGAGTCGACGTAGCCGCCCGCGGCCGCGATCATCGCGTCGAGCCGGGCGCGGGTGTCGTCGTAGGTCTTGATGACGAGGTCGACGTGGCCGGTGCGCACGACCTTGCGCTGGTCGCGGACGGGCATCATCGAGATCCCGCCGGTCGGACCGGCGCCGGGCTCCATGTCGGCGAGCATGGTCTCGTCCATCGCGGCGGCCTTGTCGGCGCCGTAGTAGGCGGCCTGGCCACCTTCGGCGCGGTCGGCGTCGGCGGCGGCCGACTTGTGATCCGCGCCCTTGTTGCACGCGGCGAACGCGACGGTGGCGAGCGCGGCGGCGAGGGCAGGGCGGCGGAGCGAGCGGGAGGGGACGGGGCGGGGCGTGTTGGGCATGCCCGTACAACGCGCGTCGAGGGCCCGGGGCTCGCACTGATTCGTCATGGATCGTCGTCGGTCGACGACAACCGGGTCACCCAAGGACGACTCACCAGGCGGTGTACGACCGCGCGGCCCGGAACAGGACGTCGAGCAGCGGCAGGTGGCGGCGCAGCGTGCGGCGCTCGCGGTGCGGCGCGACCGGGTTCCACCGCCCGTCGCGCGACAGCAGCTGGCGCGGGTTCTTGCGCACCCACGTCCACGAGCCCATCTCCAGCGTCAGCGGCAGCAGCACGCCGCCGCCGCGCGCGCGCCGGAGATCGTAGAGGTGATCCCAGAGGTCGCCGCGGATCGTGTAGACCTGCGCGGTCGGCTCGATCCGGTAGACGTGGTTGGGCAGCGTCTCGTCGAGCAGCCGCGCGAGCGCGCGGATCCGCGGCAGATCGGGCAGCGGGGCGCGCGTGCCCGCGTACGGGTACCACAGCCGATCGACGAGCCCGAACCCGGAGTGGAGATCGAGCGCGAGCGCGAGCGGCGAGTCGAACGCGGACCGCTCGACGAACCGGACCAGCGCCGCGGCCTCGGGCTCCATCGCCGCGCCTGGCCGGCCCATGAACCACGGCAGCCTCGGTGACCACGTCTGGCCGCCGACGAACGGCGTGCCGATCTTGCCCGGATCGGGGGCGTTGCGCATCAGATCGACGCCGTTGCCGTTGGCGCGGCGGCCGAGCGCCATGCCCACCGGGTTGAGCAGCGGCACGACGGCGATCCGGCACTGCGCGAGCGCGTGGTGCAGGAGCTCGTCCCAGCCGAGCTGCGCGACCACGGTCTGGAGGTACGCGATCGCGACCGCGGTGCCGATCCGCTCGAGCCCGTGCACGCCGCCGACGACGAGCAGCGCCGGCGCGTCCGGCCGCGTGGTGCCGAACGTCACCGCGAGCACCGGATAGCCGTCGATCTCGGCGAGCGTCTCGACGCGTCCCCACCGCGCGGCGGTGTCGAGCACGCGCCGGAGCTGGGTCAGCTCCGGGAGATCGCTCACTCGGGCGCTTCGTCGACCTCGAGCACCGACGCGCCCGCGGCCAGCGCGTCGTTCGCCGGGCGATCGAGCAGCGGCAGCCCGAAGAACCGCGCGAGCGCGAGCCAGCGCACCGGCAGGGTGGCGGGATCGATCAGCGCCGGCTGCGCGGCGACCGCGGCGAGCAGCTCGTCCCACTGCGACGCGTGGACGCGCGCGCTCGACGGCCGCGACGGCCGCGGGCCGGGCACGACGCGCAGGCCGCGCGCGGCGAGCAGGTTGGAGGCGACCCACCCCGCGGCGTCGGCGCGATCGCGCGCGTCGGCGGTCGCGGCGGTGCGCGCGTCGATCGCCACCACGCCCTGGCGGACCAGCCGTCCGCCGATCATCGCTTCGCTCCGCGCACCGCGACGAGCGCGAGCCCCTCGAACAGCAGGTGCGCGCCGAGGTGACACGTGACGTCGGCGTGATCGAGCGCGGGCGCGATCTCGACGACGTCCATGCCGACGACGTTGAGCCCGGCGAGGTTGCGGATCAGCGCGAGCGCCTCGCGCGCGGTCAGCCCGCCCGGGACCGGCGTGCCGGTGCCGGGCGCGTACGCGGGATCCACGCCGTCGACGTCGAACGTGATGTACGTCGGGCGATCGCCGATCCGCTCGCGGAGCTCGGCGGCGATCAGCGCCGGCCCGAGCGCGCCGAGCTCGTCGGCCGAGACGATCCGCCCGTCGTGGCGGCGGATCAGCGCCGCGTCGGTGCTCGAGCCCCACGGCCCGCGCACGCCGATCGAGGCGAGCTGGCCGGGCGCGATCAGCCCGTCGTTGAGCGCGTGGCGCAGCGGCGTGCCGTGGTGGTGCGCGTCGCCCCAGTTCTCGGGGCCGCTGGTGTCGAGGTGTGCGTCGACGTGCACGACCGCGAGCGGCCCGTGCTTCGCCGCCACCGCGCGCATCGCGGGCAACGCGACCGAATGATCGCCGCCGACCAGGAACGGCACCGCGCCCGCCTTGACGATGGCCGCCACGTCCATCTGCACCGCCTCGCGCATCGCCGCGCGGTCGAACGGCGGGAACACGACGTTGCCGCCGTCGATCGCGTCGACCGCGTCGAACACGTCGACGCGATGGCCCGGGTGGTAGCCCTGGACCAGCGCGCTGACCCGGCGGACGTGGTACGGCGCGAGCCGCGCGCCCGGCTGGTAGGTCGTGCCGCCGTCGTGGGGCACGCCGATCAGCACGACGTCGGCCCCGTCGTAGCGCTCGTCAGCGGCCCGCTGCGGATCGGCGAGGGGCAACCGGAAGAACGGGGTCTGGCCGTGGCGCAGGTACTCGGCGAACGACTGCTGCTGCATCGGGAGCCTCCTCGTCGCCGCGCAGGAGCTGCGCGACGCGGGTGTGGGTGAACGCCGCGAGCTCCTCGGCCGACGCGAACCACCCGGGGCGGATCGCGGCGCCGATCGTCAGCTCGACCGCAGGGGCGCGGCGAGCGGCGGTACGCAGGTAGTGCGGCAGGAACGTCGCCCCGCCGGTCCAGGTCAGCGCCGGCGACGCACAGCGCACCGCGATCGGCACCACCGGCACGTCGGCGATCCGCGCGAGCCCGAAGATCCCGCGGCGGAACGGCAGGAGCCGGTCGCCGTCGGTCGTCGTGCCCTCGGGGAAGTTGAGCACCGGCACGCCCTCGCGCAGCGTCGCCAGCGCGCGGCGCAGCGTGCGCGCGCCGCTGTACGGATCCGCGCGATTCACGAAGTTCACGCCGAGGTGGCCGCACGCCGCGCCGATCACCGGCCAGCGCTCGACCTCACCCTTGGCGATCGGCGCGCACGCCCGCTGGGCGCCGATCACGATCGGATCGAGGTAGCTGACGTGGTTGGCGACGTAGATCACCGCGCCCTCGGGCCAGGTCCCGCGCACCGCGACCCGCAGGCCGTGGATCGCCACGAGCTCCGCGAGCGTGAGCTGCAGCCTCGCCGCGCGGTGGCGCGCGGACGGCGGCGGGCTCAGCCGCCCCTGCCCGACGGCGGTGAGCGCGACCGCCACCCCGCGGGCGATCCGCCCCGCCGTGCGCAGCGTGCGCCTCACGCCGCCTCGGTCGCGGGCACGGGCGCCTGGTTGACGAACCCGAGCCGCTCGTAGCGCGCGCGCAGCCGCTCGAACCCGTGGCGGTCGATCTTCGAGACGATCCGCTCGTCGCCGGGTCCGTAGAAGTCGAACCGGCGCTCGACCTCGGTCGCGCCGAGCATCGCGTGCAGCGCGCGGGCGGCGGCGTTGTCGTCCTTGACCGTGAACCAGCACGCGTCACAGCGATCGATGATCGAGCGGACGAACGCGCCGATCAGCAGGACCGTGACGCGCTTGCGCTGGTACTCCTCGCGGATCGCGAGCGTCGTGCAGTAAGCCTCGCGGTCCTTGATGAACGCGAGCAGGTACCCGACCGGTCGATCGCCGTCGAAGGCGAGGAAGCACGAGTCGGGGAACACGTCCGTGCACAGCCGGAGGTAGTGCGGACACAGCACCTGCTCGCCCATCGCGGCGAACACGTCGTGCTCGAGCTGAGCCAGCGCGGCGAAGTCGGCAGACGACAGCGTGCGAACGGTGTAGCGCGACATGAGGCCTCCTTTGCGAGGTCACCATGCCGCGCGTCCGTGTCGGACGCGTGGAGCCGCGAGGTCGCGCGCGCGAACAGTGCGCGACGATCGCGCGCCGGATCGATCACGAGCGCGTGGCGCGCGCGTGCACTTCCCGCGACAGCGCGGCGTTGAACCGCTCGTACGCGGGGCGCATCAATGATGCGACGCGCTCGCTGCGCGCCGGGACCAGGAGCCCGCGGAACGACTCGCCGTGCTCGAACCGCGTCTTGCCGCCGGCGAGCTCGGCGAGCTCGAAGTAGTGCTCGCCCGACGCGATCCGCCGCGACCACTTCGGGGCCGGCCCGACCCACCGCAGCGACCGGCCCGGCTTCGCGGCGACCACCTCGGCGCTGATCGGCGCCTTGATCGTCCTGGTCAGCCGGAGCGCGAACCGGATCGTCGAGCCCGGCTGCAGGGCGCCTCGCAGGTCGCGGATCATCGGGTTCCATCGATCGTAGGCGTCGACGTCGGTCAGGACGTCCCACACCAGCTCGGGCGGCGCGTCGATGGTCGCGATCGTGTGGATCTCCATCGCGCCGACATAGCACGACCTCGACCGACCTCGGTTTGTCACCGACGGGTTGCCGGCGTGCAGCACTCCGGTCACGCGCGAAATCTAGCGTGGGGTGTGACTCTCATGGCAGTCGAGCGTTCAGTCGTGCCTGCTGCGACCGCCGCGGTGGGCGGGACGATCGCGATGGTCGACGGCGCCCTCTCGACCGGCGCGATCGACGCGATCGTCACCGAGCTCCGCCGCGAGGTGCTCGACGTCCACATCTCCACCCTCATCGACGTGCTCGAAGGTCGCGCCGCGATGCCCCACCCGGTGCTGCTGCTGTGGAGCCCGAGCGGGTTCACCAGCGCGGTGTGCGAGAACGCCGTCGAGTGGGCGAACCAGCGGACGCCGTCGCCCGGGTTGATCGGCTGGGCCGCCAGCGGCACGCCGGCCGACGCCGAGACGCTGCTCGCCGCCGGGTTCGACGACGCCGTGATCGGGCCCTGCTCGGCGCGCGAGCTGGCGGCGCGGATCCGCGCCGTCCACCGCCGCGTCCACTGGGCGGCGAGCCATCGTTCGGGTCGGATCCGTCACCGCGAGCTGCTGCTCGACACCGACGCCCAGGAGCTGTGGATCGATGGTCGCGCCGTCCAGCTCACGTCGACCGAGCTGCCGGTGCTGTGCGCGCTGATGCGCGCGCGTGGCCGCACCGTGAGCCGCGCCGATCTCCTCGATCAGGCCTGGGGATCCGCGAACTTCGAGATCAGCGAGCGCGCCGTCGACAACGTGATCCTGCGGCTGCGTCGCAAGCTCGGTCGTCCGGACCTGATCGAGACGGTGCGCGGAGTCGGGTTCAGGCTCGCGTCGGGCGACGATCCCACCGGCGTGTGACTTCCCCACGACGCCGGCTGTTGTCACAGCCGCGCCACAGTCCGCCACCCTGCTCGTCACTTGCGCTGGTCATGGTGCGCTCGTGTTCGACGGTTTCGAGGAAGCGAAGGACGTGCAGTCCCGCAAGCGGTGGTTCGCCTCCACCGGCACCTCGGTGGTGATCGTCATCATCCTCGGCGTCGGTGGCGTGGTCCTCGCGAAGCAAGGCAGCTCGAAGCCGGCGCCCGAGCAAGAGATCGACGTGACCTTCAAGGCGTCCGACGAGCCGGAGGAGAAGAAGGCGCCGCCGCCTCCGCCGCCGCCGCCGCCGAAGAGCACCGCCCCAAAGGCGAAGCGCGTCGGCAAGGTCGCGCCGGTGCAGCCGACGGTGATCCCCGAGGCGCGCCCCCGCGAGGCGACGCCCACCGGCCCGCGCGCCGAGGGCCCCGACGAGCCGATGGAGTTCGGCGACGGTGACGGGCTCGGCGGCGAGATCAAGCAGGACGACCTGCCGCCGCCACCGCCGCCGCCGCCGCCGCCGTCGGTCGAGCGCGACGACGTCGACGATCCCGATCCGATCAGCGAGGTCGATCCCGACTTCTCGATCGCCCGTCCGTCGTCGAGCAACGTCCAGCCGGTCTACCCCGAGAAGATGCGCCACAAGGGCGTCGAGGCGGAGGTCGTCTTGCGCGTCCGCATCTCCGCCAGCGGCGAGGTCACCAAGGTCGACCTCGTCCGCGGCGACGAGCCGTTCGTCGCCGCCGCGATCGCCGCCGTGAAGACGTGGCGCTACAGCCCCGCCACCGACGCCGGCAAGGCCGTCGCCAGCACCCGCCTCGTCAAGATTCCATTCCGCCTCCACGCCTGACGTCCCGACCAGGAGATCTCCATGGAGTTCGATCTCGCCGAAGTCTTCCGCAACATGCAGCCGATCGCGATGGCGATCGTCGCTGCGCTCGCCTTGATGGCGCTGATGTCGATCTCTGTCGTCGTCGAGCGCGTCTGGGTGTACTGGCGTTCGCGCCGGCTGTCGCGGAAGTTCGCGGCCGAGGCCGCGGCCAAGCTCCAGGCCGGCGATCACGACGGCCTGATGAAGGTCGCGAACGCGTACCCCGGCAGCCACCTCGCGCAGCTCCTCGCCGCCGGCATGAAGACCTACGTCGCCGCGCGCAAGAAGCCGGGCGAGCTGGGTCCGATGGAGCTCACCCGCCGCGAGCTCGCGCGCAAGACCGAGCAGGTCTCGGCCGACGTGCGCCGCGGTCACGGCATCCTCGCGTCGGTCGGGTCGGTCGCGCCGTTCGTCGGGCTCCTCGGCACCGTCATCGGCATCATCTCGGCGTTCCAGGGCATCGCGAAGGAGGGCTCCGGTGGCCTCGGCGCCGTGTCCGCCGGCATCTCCGAGGCGCTGATCGTCACCGCGATCGGCCTCATCGTCGCGATCCCCGCGGTGCTGATGTTCAACTTCCTGTCGGCGCGCTCGGACTCGCTGCTGCTCGCGCTCGAGCAGACCAAGGGCGAGTTCCTCGACTACCTCGAGAACCAGACGCCGGGCGGCAGCACCGAAGGCGCCGTCGAGAAGGCGAGCGCCCGGACGCTGATCACCACGGACAACGACGCGAGGCTCGCCGGTGCGCAGGCCTGAGCGCGTCAAGCCGGACATGAACGTCACGCCGCTCGTCGACGTGGTGCTCGTGTTGTTGATCATCTTCATGGTGGTCATCCCGCAGATGCAGGCGGGCGCGAACGTCAACCTCGCCGGCGTCGCGAACCCGGACAAGAAGACCGACGTCAAGAACCTGCCGATCACGCTGTCGGTCACCAAGGCCGGGAGCATGTTCCTGGAGAAGAAGGCCGTGTCCCGGAGCGAGCTGATCGCGATGCTCAAGGAAGGTCACGCACGCTCGCCGGCGAGCAAGCTCATCCTCAAGGGCGATCGCGAGGCGCCGTACGGCCTGATGCGCTCCTTGTTCAAGGAGGCGCAAGGGGTGGGATTCCCCGGGATCTCGCTGCAGGTCGGCGACCTCCGCAAGGAAGGCACCTGACATGGGCGTCAACCTCGACGTCGGCAAGGGCGGCCGGGTCCGGCCGCACATGAACGTCACGCCGCTCGTCGACGTGGTGCTCGTGCTGCTGATCATCTTCATGGTGATCGCGCCGATGATGGTGAAGCAGTTCTGGCTGCACGTCCCCAAGAAGGACAAGCTCGCCGACGCCACGCCGTCCGAGCCCGATCCGGACAACGTGCCGATCGTCCTGACCGTCCGCGAGGACGGCAGCGTGTGGATCAACAAGGATCAGGTCCAGGTCGCCGAGCTCGGCGTCAAGCTCGAGCGGATCTTCGCGGCGCGCGACGAGCAGCTGCTGTTCTTCGACGCGGAAGAGCGTGTGGACTACGGCGAGGCGATCCGCGTGCTCGACGCGGCGCGTGGCGGTGGGGCGATCAACATCGCCGTGCTCACCGACGCCGTCGTGCGCTGAGCACGCGTCGCTCCAAGTCACCCGAACGTCACCTCTGCAACAAGTTCACGCCATCCGCGTTGCGCAGGATGCGCGTGCCTTCCCCCCAGGCCCGACGTGTATCGAACGCCTCGCTTCATCGTGACCTTGATCGCCACTCTCGTGGCGCAGGGAGCGATCGTCTCGGCGCAGCCGATCGACGACGAGGAGATCCCGAGCGGTCCCCCGCCGTCGGGTCCGCCGGCTGACGTCGTGCCGGTGCCGGTCGACGCGCCGCCGTCACCCGACGACGAGGTGGAGGACGAGCCGGTCGTCCCGATCCCCGCGCCGATCGTCAAGACCGGCGTCAAGGGCGTGATCCTCGACAGCGACACCGGCGAGCCCGTCCCCGACGTGCTGATCGAGGTGGTCGACTCCGACGAGACCGCGATCACCGACCGGCAAGGTCGGTTCGGGCTCAACCTCGATCCCGGCACGTACACGCTGCGAGTCGCCGGCGAGCTCTACCAGCGCCACCGGATCCGCGGCGTGATCGTGCGGCGCGGCGTGACCGAGGTGAGCGTCCGGCTGTCGGCTGAGGCGATCGAGGAGGTCATCGTGATCGCGCCGCCCGACACCGCGAGCGACGCGGTGCAGGTGGTGCGCCGCCGCAAGCGCGGGACCGTGTCCGACGCGATCAGCGCGGAGCAGATCTCGCGCTCGCCCGACTCCAACGCGAGCGACGCCGCCAAGCGCATGGTCGGCGCGACGATCCAGGACGGACGCTACGTCATCATCCGCGGGCTCGGCGGTCGCTACAGCCTCACGTTGCTCAACGGCGTGCCGCTGCCCAGCCCGGATCCCGACGTGCCGGCCGCGCCGCTCGATCTGTTCCCGGCGGCGCTGCTCGCCAACCTCACCGTCAACAAGACGTTCAGCCCCGACAGCCCCGGCAACTTCGCGGGCGGCGCGCTGAGCATCGAGACCCGCAGCTTCCCGTCGAAGTTCACCCTCAAGGTGCGCACCGGCGTCTCCGCCAACTCCCAGACCTCGTTCCAGGAGTTCAACGGCTACGACGGCGGCAGCTACGACGCCCTCGGGTACGACGACGGCACCCGCGAGCTGCCGTCGGTGATCCCCGAGACCACGCTGGCCGCCGACCCCGCGCTCAGCCAGGAGGAGCTCGACGCCCAGACCCGCGCGTTCCGCAACGTGTGGAAGATGGACGCGGGCAGCGCCGGCCCCAACGCGAGCTTCGGCGTGACGGTGGGCAACACGCACACCGTGAAGAAGCAGCAGCTCGGCTACTTCGCGTCGCTGAGCTACGGCCATGGCTACAGCCACCGCTTCACGCACATCGCGCGCGTCGGCGAGGTCGACCCCGAGGGTGGGCACATCCCGTCGGTGCTCCAGCTCGACGAGGACAACAGCACGCGGTCCGCGAACCTCGGCGCCCTGATCACCTCGGGCTGGCAGCCGTCGCCCGCCCACAACGTCAACCTGATCGCGCTGTTCGCGCACACCGCCGACATCACGGCGAGCCAGGTCACCGGCACCGACAACTCGACCAGCACGGTCGATCGCACGCGGCTGCGGTTCGTCGAGCGCGAGATGGAGTTCCTCCAGCTCGTCGGCGAGAGCGGCGTCGCGGGCGGCAAGGCGACGGTCGGCTGGCAGGCCAACGTCGCGCACGTCGCGCAGCACGAGCCCGACACGCGCGACCTGCTCCGCACGCTCACGCCATCGATGGAGTGGGCGATCGACACCGGCTCCGGCTCGTCCGAGCGCCTGTTCAGCGAGCTCGGCGACGTCAGCGGCGGCGGCGGCCTCGACGTCACCGTCCCGTTCGAGCCGTTCAAGATCAAGGTCGGCGGCTCCGTCCTCCACTCGCAGCGCGACTACCAGGCGCGCCGGTTCCACTTCCTGCTCGACGGCGACAACCGGCTGATGGACCCGAGCGACGCGTACGACCCCGACAACGCGGGGACGACGATGTCGTTCTACGAGGCGACCCTGCCGTCCGACGGCTTCGTCGCGAGCCGTACCGTCAGCGCGGCCTACGCGCTCGTCGATCTCGTCGCGTGGGATCCGCTGCGGCTGATCGGCGGCGCGCGGTTCGAGCGGTCGAGCCTCGACGTCGGGCTGGAGACCAAGGTCGATCTGATGGTGCCTCCCGCGGAGCACACCACCCGCCTCGACACCGACATCCTGCCCGCGCTCAACGCGGTCTACGGCGTCACCAGCAAGTCCAACCTGCGCGGCGCGTACGGGATGACGGTCGCGCGCCCGAACTTCCGCGAGACCGCGCCGGCGCTGTACTACGACTACGTCCGCCGGCGCGCGATCGGCGGCAACCCGAACCTGGTCGAGACCCGGATCCACAACGCCGACCTGCGCTGGGAGACCTTCCTCGGCGACACGGAGCTGCTCGCGGCGTCGCTGTTCTACAAGCGGTTCCTCGATCCGATCGAGGCGCAGGTCGACGACGCGGGCGACGGCTCGAACGTCGGGTTCTCGAACGCCAAGGGCGCCACCACCTACGGTCTCGAGCTCGAGGCGCGGTTCTCGTTCGGGCGGCTGCACCCGATCCTCGACGAGCTCGCGCTCGGCGCCAACCTCGCGCTGATCGGCTCGCGGATCGACATCGAGGGCGCGGAGCGGCCGCTCCAGGGCCAGTCGCCGTACGTGATCAACCTCGGCCTCGGCTACGACCACACCGCGACCGGCACCCAGGCCGACCTGCTGTTCAACTCGTCCGGCCGGCGGATCGAGGAGGTCGGCACCGGCGGCGCGGGCAGCGTCTACGAGGAGGCGTTCCATCGCCTCGATCTGACGGTGAGCCAGAAGCTGCCGCGGAAGCTGAAGTTCAAGGTCGGCGCCACGAACCTGCTGAATCAGCGGTTCGTGCGCAACCAGGATGGCGTCGAGATCTTCGCGTACCCGGTGGGCGTCACCGTGGTGGGCAGCCTCGAGTTGAGCGTGGACTGAACGTAAAGCGAGACAAAGGAGCGAGTCATGAAAATCCAGAGCCTGTTCTTCACCGCGGCCGCGCTCGGCGGCATCACCTTCCTCGCCGCGTGCGGCGACGACACGGCGGTCGATGATCCCGACGCCGACCCCGGCGAGCCGCCGGATGCGGAGCCCGGGCCGCAGACGATCGTCCTCAACGATCCGATCACCGAGGACATGACGTTCGAGGCCGACAACACGTACATCCTGCCGCGCCTCCAGTACGTCTTCGTCGAGCCCGGCGCGACCCTGACGATCGAGCCCGGCGCGGAGATCCGTGGCCAGCAGGGCTCGGTCCTCGTCGTCACCCGCGGCGCGAAGATCGAGGCCGTGGGCACGGTGGAGGATCCGATCGTGTTCACCTCCGACCAGGCCGCGGGCAGCAAGACCCCGGGCTACTGGGGCGGCGTGTTGATCCTCGGCGCCGCGCCGATCAACGTGAACACGCTCTCGAACCCGACCTCGCTGGAGGCCACGTTCGAGGCGTTCACCAGCGCGATCCCCGAGGGCTTCTTCGGTGGCGACGAGGAGAACGACGACAGCGGCACGCTCAAGTACGTCCGCATCGAGTTCGGCGGCTTCAACTTCGTGTCGGACCGCGAGTTCAACAACCTCACGCTGTGTGGCGTCGGCTCGGGCACCGAGATCGACTTCGTGCAGCTCCACGCGGGCAACGACGACGGCATCGAGCTGTTCGGCGGCACCGTCGACGTCAAGCACATCGTGTCGTCGCAGAACCGCGACGACGGCTTCGACACCGACAACGGCTGGGTCGGCCGTGGCCAGTTCATCATCGTGCAGAACGTGCTCCCCGACGGCTCGCGCGAGGCGTCCAACGGCTACGAGTCGGACAACCACGCGGTCTCGGCGTCGTACATCGCCGATCCGCGCACGCTCCCGACGATCTACAACGTGTCGATCCTCGGCAACGCCGCGTACACCGGTGGCTCGAGCTTCGCCACGGTGCTCCGCCGCGGCACGGGTGGTCACTACTACAACCACGTGATCACCGGGTTCCCGAACGGCATCGAGCTGCGTGACAGCGCGACCAACAACCAGGTCACCGCGGGTAACCTGCACATCCAGAGCTCGATCTTCTTCAACAACGACGCCGCGAACGACGCCGACAACTGGCCGGCGCCGCCGACCTGCACGCCGATGCCGTGCACGCCTCCGGCCGACTTCGACGAGGAGGGCATCTTCATGGGCGAGGTCGGTCACACCGGCGTCGCGTGGAACAACCAGGAGGTCGACCCGGGCCTCGATCCGGACTCGTTCGACGCGGAGGCGCCGGTGTTCGCGCTCCCGAACAACTCGGCGGCGCTGACCGGTGGCGCGACCCCGCCGAGCGCCGGTGGGTTCTTCGACACCGCCGCGACGTTCATCGGCGCGTTCGGCGCGACCGACTGGACGACGGGCTGGACCGCGTACCCGCAGGACTGAGCTCGACCTCGAGCTGAGACACCGACGAGGGCGCTCCGGCGCCCTCATCGCATTTTCGGGTGCTACTTCGCCTTGGCGGCGGCGACGACCTCGGCGAGCACCTGCTCGACGTGGCCCTTCACGCTGACCTTGGGCCAGTGCCGGATCACCTTGCGGTCCTTGCCGATCAGCACGGTCGAGCGGATCACGCCGAGCATCTTCTTGCCGTACATCACCTTCTCGCCCCACGCGCCGTAGGCCTCCATGACCTTGCCGTCGGCGTCGGTGAGCAGCGGGAACGTGAGCTCGAACTTGTCGCGGAACTTGCAGTGCGACGCGATCGAGTCCTTGCTGACGCCGAGCACGACCGCGCCGGCCTTCTTCAACTTCGGCAGCGCGTCGCGGAACTCCTGCGCCTCCACCGTGCAGCCCGGCGTGTTGTCGCGCGGGTAGAAGTAGAGGACGACGAACTTTCCTGCGAGCGCCTCGAGCGAGATCTCGTCGCCATCGGATGACGGGAGAGTGAACTGAGGTGCCTTCTTGCCAGCTTCGAGCATGAATCGTTGATCGCACGTTTCCACCGTGGGGTGGGAGCGTCACGCACCACGGCGAACGTGGCCGCGATGAAGCACACCACGTGGATCTCCGCGCTCCTGCTCGCGACCGCAGGCTGCGCCACGGATGGCAACGACGGTAACCCCGGTGACAACGGTGACAACGGCACCGACGGCACCGACGGCACCGACGGCACCGATGGCACGGACGGCACCGATGGCGAGGACGGCGAGGACGGCACCAGCGGTGGCGCCTGCCGCGCCGCGCAGATGGGCGACGGCGATCTCGAGGGCGTGTCGTCGGCAGCGCCGCTGTCGTCGATGGTCGCGCTCACGTTCTGCGACGCCGCCGGCACGGGCGCGAACAACGTCGCCGACTACGTCAAGGAGCTGGTGCAGCGGTATAACCGCGGCCAGCTCGGCGAGATGCAGTTCCCGCTCGGCGTCGCCGCGACCGACTCGCTCCGCGCGATCGAGGGCCTCGTGCCCGACACCGTCGCGCGGTGGTTCGATCCGCTGACGTGGAGCGCCAACCCGTCGGCGCCGCGGTTCGGCGCCAACGCCGACTTCATCGGCTACTTCGGCGACGGCTGGCAGGCCGACGGTTCGCCGCTCTACGCCGGCAGCGACCACGAGGCGTGGATCTGGGTGAACCACGAGTACGTCTCGAACCTCAAGCCGGGCGTCGCCGCGCCGACCGGCCAGCACCGCACGCTCGCGAAGTTCCTCGGTGGCTGGGGGATGATCGATCCCGGCCTCGCGACCGCCGGGAGCTGGGACACCGGCTCGCAGTCGATCTACATCCACGAGTGGAAGCGCCAGGTCGGCGGCACGTGGATGCACATCGTCCAGGATCCCGCGACCGGCGAGTGGCAGCTCGATCGCTCGCTCCCCGGCGCGCGCTACGACGCCACCGACGACACGCTGCTCGCGGTCACCGGTCAGACCGTCAGCGCGGATCACGACGACGTGGGCGCGCCGCTGCCGGCCAACGTCGCCGTCGGCCTCCAGGGGGACTGCTCGGGCACGGTGACGCCGTGGGGCAGCGTGATCACCGCCGAGGAGAACGTCGACTTCGGCTACGGCGATCTCGAGCCGGTGTGGAGCTCGGACCAGAAGCTGACCGCGACCGCGAGCAACAACCCCACGTTCCTCGCCGGCAACACGATCACGTTCCCGACCACGGCGTCGCCGACCTCGGACTTCGGCGCCAACCCGTCGGCCGCCGCGATCCACGCGCGCGACCTCTATGGCTACCTCGCGGAGATCGATCCCGGCCAGGCGCCGGGCGAGTACTACGGCAAGACCACGGCGGGCGTCGGCCACCAGAAGCTCGGCGCGATCGGCCGCGCGCGGTGGGAGAACGCGGCGATCGCCGTCGGCGCCAACTGGAACCTGGTCGCGGGCCAGCCGATCGTGATCTACGGCGGCCAGGATCGCCGCGGCGGCCACATCTACAAGTTCGTGACCAGCGTCCCTTACACCGCGGGGATGACCCGCGCCGAGGTCCGCGACCTGCTCGACGACGGCACGCTCTACGTCGCGCAGTTCACCGGGCTCTCCACCGCGACCGGCAAGACGCTGGCCTCGACCGGCCTGGTCCCGACGGCGTCGAGCCGCGGCACCGGCAAGTGGGTCGAGCTGTCGCTGACGTCGACGGCGATCGCGCCCAACGCGGGCGCGCTCGGCGAGCCCACCAAGACGGTGGCCCAGGCGCTGACCGACAACGACTGGAACCGGCTGGGCGCGTTCGCGACCGACGACGACGTCCGCCGGGCGCTGTTCACGGCCTCCCTCAAGATCGGCGCGATGGAGCTCAACCGCCCCGAGGACATCGAGTGGAACCCGAACGATCCGAGCGGGAACCCGCGCCTCTACGTCGCGTTCACCAACCACAACCGCAAGGTCGCGCTCGATCAGAACGGCGCGCTGTTCGATCCGGCGACCCACGCCACCACGTCGCCGACCCGCACCGACACCACCGGTGAGATCTTCGTGATGGAGGAGGCGATGCCGGCGATGCCGGGCAGCTCGACGACCTTCACGTACTGGGCGGCGTGGCAGGGCACCCTGGGTGACGGCGTGTTCGACGCGTCGTGCCCCGACAACATCGTGATCGACGGCGACGGCGGCGTGTGGTTCGGCACCGACGGCAACTTCGGCGTCAACGGCCACTCGGACGCGCTGTACTACCTCGACCTCGATCCCACCCACGGCGCCTCGAGCCCGCACCCGACGTTCGGCAAGGCGTTCCGCATCGCCGCGGCGCCGAGCGACGCCGAGGCCACCGGGCCCACGTTCTCGTCGGAGATGGGCACGCTGTTCTTCGCGGTCCAGCACCCCGGAGAGGAGCAGCTGTCGGCATGGCCGCCGCGCTGAGGATGCTCGCCATGGCGCTGGTCGGCTGCGCCGCGCCGCGCGCCGCGGAGGACGCGCCGACGCCGACGCTCCCGGGGCCCGCGTACGATCCGCTCGCGTACGCGCGCGCGGTCGGCGGCGTCGTCGGTAACGCCGAGGCCGCCGTGCCGCCGATGTGTTACACGCGCACCGACGGCGCGTCCAACCCGTGCTGGGCCTGCCACACGAGCGGGGCCGGCCCGAACACCCGCGACGACGCCGACCTCCAGGGCAGCTACGCGTTCTCCGACGTCGCCCGCGAGAATCACTGGAGCAACCTGTTCGTCGATCGGCGCGCGGCGATCGCGTCGACCACCGAGGCCGAGATCCTCGCGTGGATCCGCGAGGACGACTACACGCCGCTGCGGCTCGCGCTTGCCGATCAGCCGAGCTACCGCGGCTGGCGTCCGGATCTCGATCTCCGCGCGGGGTTCGACGCCGACGGGTTCGCCGCCGACGGCACCGGGTGGCGGGCCGTCCGCTACCAGCCGTTTCCGGGCGCGTTCTGGCCGACCAACGGCTCGACGGACGACGTGTTCGTGCGCTTGCCGCGCGAGTTCCAGCGCGACCGCGCCGGCGCGGCCTCGCGCGAGACCTACCGGCTCAACCTCGCGATCCTCGAGGCCGCGATCGCGGGCGCGGTCGATCCCTCGACCACCGCGATCGATCGCGAGGTCGAGCCCGTCGACGAGCGCCTGCTCGGCGAGGACCTCGACGGCGACGGCGCGATCCGCGACGGCACGACCCGGATCCGGCGGCTGCCCGCGCGCTACGCCGGCGGCGCCCGCGACGTGGCCGTCGAGGCGCTGGTCTATCCGCTCGGCGTCGAGCTGATGCACACCGTGCGCTACCTCGATCCCGACGCGCCGGGGATGATGGCGCGGCGGATGAAGGAGCTGCGCTACATGCGCAAGGTCGAGGCGCCCGACGCGGGCGGCCGGCTGCGCGCGTACGAGCACGAGGCCTCCGAGAAAGAGGAGGGGCTGACTCCGCGCTACCGCGGCGACGCGCTCGAGGGCCTGGTCAACGCGTTCGGCTGGCGGCTCCAGGGGTTCCTCGAGGACGACGACGGTCGCCTGCGTCTCCAGACCGACGAGGAGCACCGCGCGTGCATGGGCTGCCACCAGGGCGTCGGCGTGACCGTCGACAGCACGTTCTCGATCGCGCGCAAGGTGCCGGGGCGCGACGGCTGGCGGCCGCAGGATCTGCGTGGCCTGGTCGATCGCCCGCAGCTCGGTCACACCGACGGCGAGCTGGTGACGTACTTCGAGCGCGTCGGTGGCGGCGACGAGACCCGCAGCAACGACGAGCTGCTCGCGCGGTGGTGGATCGACGGCGAGCTCGACCGCGAGGCGCTCGCCCGCCTCGATCTGTTCGCGATCCTCGCGCCGAGCCGGGCCCGCGCGCTCGCGCTGAACGTCGCGTACCGCGAGATCGTGCGCGAGCAGAGCTTCACCCGCGGCCGCGACGCGGTCGTGTCCCCGGCCACCCGGGTGCACCGCCGGATCGACGTCGAGACCACGGGGCTCGCGGCCGCCGGCAAGACCTACCGCGACGGCCGCCTCCACCTCGTGTGGTGATCACGCCGCGCGTCAGGCGCGGAGCAACTCGAGGGCGCGGCTGTCGGCGACGAACGTGGCGACCGCGTCGCGCTCGCGTGGCGTGAGCCGGAGCTGCGGATGATGGCGCAGGTCACCGCGCAGCCGCGCGAGCAGGTAGTGGGCGGCGCCGAGCGGCGTGCGCCGTAGGCGCTTGCGGAAGTGGCCTTCGTCCCACGTGTTGCCGCCGTGGAAGCAGCGGATGAACAGGTGGCTGTGCTCGGCGCCGAGCACCGCGACGTCGCCGGTCTTCGCGATCGCCTCGAGGAACCGCGCGTCCTCGTTGCGGCGGAGGTTGGGGTAGCGGGCGGAGCCGCGGCGGTGGACGATCGTCCCCGGCGTGCCCTGGCCGGCGTCGGCGCGGAACGGCAGGCCGGTCATCGCCGCGGTGTCGACGTGCATCAGCGTCCACTTGAGGACCGACGCCGCCGCGCCGCCGCGCAGCGCGGCCGCCTGGGTGGCGAGCCGATCGGGGTGGTACCACTCGTCGTCGTCCCACTGGGCGCACAGCTCGCCGCGCGCCTCGGCGAGGGCGACGTTGCGCAGCTCGCCGAGGTATCGCCCCGGCTCGGGGCGCAGCTTGACGTAGCGGATCGGGAACCGGGCGCGGAACGGATCGAGCACGGGCGCGTAGTCCTGGTCGCCGTCGTCGACGACGACCAGCTCCACCTCGCGCCACGTCTGCGCCGCGAGGCACCGCACCGCGCGCGCCGCGAACGTGGTTCGATCGCGCGTCACCATCAGGCAGCTGATCAGCATCACGAGCCGTCCCGGCGGCCGGGGAGGGCGCGCGCGTGCGTCGCCAGCTCGGCCGCCAGCGCGTAGTACACGCCGTCTGGTGCGCGGTGGCGCACGGTCGCCTCGTCGAGGCCGTCGAGGAGCGCGCGGTGGTTCGACGACACGACGTGGAGCAGGCGGGTCGCGTCCGGGATCGGCCACGCCCCGCCGGTGAAGAACCGGAAGCTGTAGCTGGGCGGGACCACGTAGAACGTCTCGGACGGCAGGATCGTCACGTCGCGGCGATCGGCGCGCGCGACCTCGCTGATCAAGGTGGGTCCCAGGCGGTAGCGGATCCGGGCGTCGACCTCGGTGGCGCGCGCGAGCAGGCGGCGGACGAAGCTGGCGCCGGGCCGCGCGCCGATCACCGCGTTGTTGAGCTGCGTGATCTGCCAGTGCGGGTCGAGGCGCTGGGCCAGCGGCTCGAGGCGCCCGCCGCCGAGGGCGGCGTCGAGGCGGCGCATCCCCCACGCCATCGCCCACGCCGCTGCGGGCGCGAGCATGTCGAGCTCGAGCTCGCCGGCGACGCGGCGCTCGTCGATCGACAGGACCTGCTCCTCACCGGCGAACGCGTCGCAGCCGCGGAGATCCGCGAGGCTGCGGACGACGAGGACGTCGGTGTCGAGGTAGATACCGCCGCGGTGGGCGAGCACGGCATAGCGGATCAGGTTGGCGCGCGCGGCCGGCGAGTCGAGGCGATCGAAGGTCGCGCGCAGCGCGCGGGGATCGACGTCGAGCCCGTCGAACACGCGGTCGAGGTCGATCATCTCGATCGCGACACGATCGCGCGCGCGGACCGCCTCGAAGTGCGGCGCGCCATCCGGGCGCGCGCCGAACAGGTGCAGCTCGATCTCGGCGGTGGGCTCGGCGAGCAGCGCCGACTCGACCGCGAGGCGCGCGAAGTAGGGGAACCGGGCGCCGGTCCAGACGAACAGGATCCGATCGGGGATCGCGGACACGCGCGCACGGTGCCACACGCGTGCGTGACGAACGCCTGCGGGTCGTGACGGATCGGCGACGCGTGTGCGTCGCGCGATCTCTCCATCGGGCCCGCGGAGTTGTCACCGTGCGGTCGTTCTCGGTGATCGCGCTCGTGCGACGACATCGTCAGCCAGGAGTGAAGATGATCCTCGACAACGCAGTCCTCAAGGTCGATCTCCACGTCCACTCGTCGCACTCGGACGCGCCGTATAGCTGGTTCCTGCGTTCCGCGGGGGCAGCCGAGTGCTACACGCCGATCGATCAGGCGTACGCGCTGGCTCGCCGCCGCGGGATGGACCTCGTCACGCTCGCCGATCACGACACGATCGACGGCGCGCTGGAGCTGTGCGCCCGACACGACGACACGTTCGTCAGCGTCGAGGTGTCCGCGCGGTTTCCTGACGACGGGTGCATCGTCCACATGATCGCGCTCGACGTCACGGAGGCGCAGCACGACGAGATGCAGCGGCTGCGCCGCAACATCTACGAGCTGACCAGCTACGTCGAGCACGCGGCGATCGCGACGTTCTGGTGCCACCCGCTGTCCCAGGTCAACGGCCGGCTGACCCGCGCGCACCTCGAGCAGTGCTTCCTGATGTTCCGCGCGCTCGAGGTCCGCAACGGCACGCGCGACGCCGCGCACGAGCTGCACCTGCGCGACGTGTCGTCGCGGATCACGCCGTCGCTCCTCGAGGCGTGGGCCCAGCGCCACCGCGCGGCGCCGTTCATCAACCGCGACGGACGCTACGCGCTGGTCGGCGGCAGCGACGATCACGGCAGCCTCGCGATCGCGCGCGCGTTCACGACGTTCCGCGGGCCGCGCACCGGCGCGGGCGTGGCCGCGGCGATCCGCAGCGGCGCGACCGAGCCCGGCGGCGAGTCCGGCACCGGGACCGTGCTCGCCCACAACTGCTACGGGGTGCTCGCGGGCTTCCTGCACGCGAGCGGGCAGGGCGATCTCGCCGGCCCGGCGCGCGACGACGGCTCGCCCGGCGAGGTGAGCCCGTCGCTGCTGCGCTCCTTGATCGAGGTGCGCGCGCAGCCGGACAAGGCGAAGCTCGCGGTCGAGCGGCTCGGCGCGATCGGTCACACCGACGATCACCAGGCGCTGATGCGCGGCGTCGCGGAGCGGATGCTCGTCGATCAGTGGAGGACCGCGCTGCACGGCGTGATCGATCCGGCGACCCGCGGCCGCGTCGCCGAGGCCGCCGACGGCGTCCCCGGCGTGCTCCGCACGCTCGCGCTCGAGCTGCCCTACCTGCTCGCGCATCGCTACGTCGCGCGCGATCGCCGCGGCGCCGGCCGGTTCGCCGCCGAGCTCGGCGCGCGCCAGCTCGGTCGCAAGCGCCCGCGCGTCGCCGTGTTCACCGACACGATCGACGACGTCAACGGCGTCGCGCTCGGCCTCCGCCGCGTGGTCGCCGAGGCGCGACGCAACGATCTCGAGCTCCACGTCGTCGGCTGCGGGCCGGTGCCGAGCCTCCAGGTCGATGGTGACGGCGTGGTGCGGCTGCCCAGCATCTACGATCACCGCCTCGCGGAGTATCCGGAGATGGCGTGGTCGGTGCCGCACCTGCCGCCGCTGATGCGGTTCCTCGACGAGCAGCAGATCAACCTGGTGCAGTGCTCGACGCCCGGACCGGTCGGGCTCGCGGCGCTCGCGGCGGCTCGGCTCGCCGGCATCCCCGTGATCGGCCAGTACCACACCGACGTGCCCGAGTACGCGCTCCGCCTCACCGGGGATCCCGCGGTGGCGGCGCTGGTCCGCGAGGTGGTCGGCTGGTTCTACCGCGCGATGGATCACGTCCTCGTGCCGAGCGCGTGGGTCGGCGACCTCGTCCAGGGCCTCGGCGTCGCCGCCGATCGCCTGATGCGGGTCCCGCGCGGCGTCGATCGGGCGCTGTTCAAGCCCGAGCGGCGGCGGCCCGACGCGTTCGCGGCGTGGGGCGTCACCGGCCCAGTGATCCTCTACGTGGGGCGGCTGTCCCGCGAGAAGGGGCTCGATCACCTGCTCGAGGCGTTCCGCGCGGTCGCGCCGTCCGCGCCGTGCGCGCGGCTCGTGCTCGTCGGTGACGGCCCGCTGCGCGCCGAGCTGGAGCGCACCGCGCCGCCGGGCTGCGTGTTCACGGGCACGGTCACCGGCGAGGCGCTCGCGACGCTGTACGCGTCCGCGCACGTGTTCGTGTTCCCGTCGGAGACCGAGACGTTCGGCAACGCGGTGGTCGAGGCGCAGGCGTCGGGCGTCCCGGTGATCGTCGCGGCGACCGGCGCGACCGCCGAGCACGTCGTCGACGGCGTCACCGGGTTCGCGATCGATCCGCGCGACACCGCGACGATGCGCCGGGCGCTGCTCCGGCTGCTCGAGGAGCCCGAGCTGCACGCGCGGATGGCGCGGGCCGCGGCCACGCAGTCGGCGCGCCACGATCTCGGCGAGGCGGTGCGCGGCACGTTCCGGTGCTACGCGCGCCTGCTCGACGAGGCGGCGCCGCGGCCGCGGTCGGTCCAGCGGCACGAGCGGGTCGCCTGATGCGCGTCCTCGACGTGACGAGCTTCTTCGCGTCGAGCGCCGGCGGGATCCGCACCTACTACGAGGCCAAGGCGCGATGGCTGCCGGCGCGCGGCGTCGAGTGTCACTTCGCGGTGCCTGGTGCGCGCGCGGACACCTCGCGGTTCGGCGGCGGGTGGCTGCACCGGATCGCCGGGCCCGCGCTCGACGCGAGCTACCGCTGCTTCGGCGACCTGCCGGCGCTGTGGCGGCTGGTGCGCGACGTCGATCCCGACGTCGTCGAGCTCGGCAGTCACTACCTGCTGCCGCAGCTGCTCGCGCCCGCGCTGTGGCGGCGTCGTCGGCCCGCGGTGGTGGGCTTCTACCACGCGGACTTTCCGTCGACGTACGTCGGGCCCGCGGTGGGCCGGCTGCCGGCGATCGTGCGCCGTGCGGCCGAGGACGCCGCGTGGTGGCTGGTCCGCCGCCAGCACCGCGGCTACGCGCGGACGCTCGCCGGGTCGTGGCGGATCGCGCGCGCGCTCGAGGCGCGCGGCGTGTCGCGCGTCCGCTGGGTCGGCCTCGGCGTCGACGCGGAGACGTTCCAGCCCGCGGCGCACGCCGAGCGGCCGCGCCGCCTCGGCTTCCTCGGCCGGTGGAGCAGCGACAAGGAGCTCGGGATCGTGCTCGCCGCGGCGCCGGAGCTCCGCCGGTGCACCGGCGCGGCGATCGCGATCGCGGGCGCCGGCCCGCTCGGCGACGCGGTCGCGCGCGCCGAGGCGCGGGGCGACGTCGAGGTCGTCGGGCTGCTCGAGGGTGGGCCCGCCGCGGCCGCGTTCCTGGGCTCGCTCGACGCGCTGATCGTGCCCGGCCGCCACGAGTCGTTCGGGCTCGCCGCCGCCGAGGCGCTGGCCTGCGCGACGCCGGTGATCGGCGCGGATCGCGGCGGCGCGCGCGAGCTGGTCACGCGATCGCGCGCCGGGCTGACGTTCGCGGCGGGATCGCCGGAGGCGCTCGTCGGGGCCGCCGAGCTCCTCTACCAGCTCCCCGCGTCGGCGCGCACGGCGCTCGGCGCCCGCGGTCGCGCGTTCATCCTCGGTGGCCACACCTGGGACCACGTGTTCGCGCGGATCCACGGCGTCTACCAGGAGGTCGCATGCTGATCGTCACGATC
>Ga0163144_10008360_pt1 | contig 22409 bp, 14 predicted proteins | sample OliLak19BULKMAT1_FD_123175 | JGI IMG/M metagenome (GOLD analysis project Ga0163144, IMG submission 123175) | Freshwater microbial mat bacterial communities from Lake Vanda, McMurdo Dry Valleys, Antarctica - Oligotrophic Lake LV.19.BULKMAT1 | ecosystem: Environmental > Aquatic > Freshwater >...
CCGCCAGTTGTTGCTTCAGGACCCCCAGGTCCGTCGAGGAGAACTTCGTGCGCGCTGTCATCGCCCCTCAGCCTGCACGACCCCGGAGGACCCCGTCCCGCACGCTTGCCGAAGGGACACGAAAGACCCTGCACCTCGACCCGTTCCACCAGGGCCTCAAAATGCGCCGGTTGCTGGGCCGACTCCACTGTCGCATCGTCCCAGCGCAGACTAAATCGTTCCCCCAGAATTTCCGGCACCTCCACGTTCCAACCTGCCGACAGGTCCTGCAGGGACTTCACCGCGGCTTCCACGAACTCCGGCCGGATCGCTTGGGCCACATCGACCGAGCCATCCGAGCCGCGTTTGACCGAGAACTGACCGTCGCGCAGAACCAGGTCGCCAATCCGCAGGGATTTCCCGCCGAGACTGGCCGCCAGCCCGGACAGCCCCATTTCCGACAGGACCAAACTCGGGGTGGTCGCCTGGGGAAGCCGGAACGTTAGATTGGTCAGCCCAATTGAGCCATTGGTAATTTCGGCCGACAGCACCCCACCCTTCATCGAAAGGGCATACGGAATTCCGAGTGAGAGCGTCCCATCGGCCACCTCAGCCGTGGTGGCCTGCTGCAAGTACGGTCCTTGCCGCGGAATGAGCAGTCCCTCCAGCCGCACTATCCCGGCCGAGGCCAGCGGATGGATCCCCAAGTCGCCCGACCAGGTTATAATCTCCTTTGCATCGCCCCTGACCCGCAAGGCTCCCAACGAACGAGCCTCCAATCGGGTGCTGAAGTTGGTAAACTGCACCTCCAACCCAGTCAGCCGCTTGACGAACGTCCCCGGAATCGCCTGATCCTGCAGCACTACCTCCCCGCCTGACAGACGCAGACTGGCCACCTCCAACCGGGGCGGCGGCCCACTCGTCACCGCGGACGAGGTCGAGATAAGATTAGCCAAATTGAGCGACCCATCAGGTTTCCGGAGCACCTCCACTAACGGATGAACGACCTCAACCTCCCGCAAAACCAAGGCGCGACGCCAAAGGGAGGCTGCCTGAAGATCGGCATGAAACCGTTCCAGCGAGGCAAACCGAGCGCCGCTGGATTCCTTCAATACAAGATTGGAGACGGTGAGCGTCCACCGGAAGGGATTCACCTGAACCCGCCCGACCTCCACGGAGCGATGAGTCAGCTCGGGCAAGCGTTGGAGCAACTGCGATCGAATGATGTGAGAAACCACCCAAAAGCCGAGGACCGTATACAGAGCTAGCGCCGCTCCGACCGCTACCAGTCCTCGAACCATCCACCGCCGACCAGGAGGCGGGGACTTCGTATTATCCACATTCACGTCCACAGAGTAAGCCACCGCTCCCGCGCGGTCGAGGCCCCAACGTGGTCGGGCTGCGTTGCCGCGCGGCCCCATCTAACTCCGCCACGCCCCCGACCCACCCGACGCGCCCCCGGGAAACCTCTCACGCCCGTCAGATTTTCCCGCGCGCCCCGGGATCGATATGGGGACGAGCGGCAGCTCGTCCCTACCGGGTTACGCGAGGATCTCCCGCACGACTTCGCCGCTTACATCGGTCAACCGGAAATCACGCCCAGCATAGCGATAGGTGAGCTTCTCGTGATCGAAACCCAGCAGATGCAACATCGTGGCGTGCAGATCATGCACATGCACCGGCTTCTCGACCGCTCGGAAACCAAACTCATCCGTCGCACCATGCACGTGACCGCCCTTCACCCCGCCTCCCGTCAGCCACACCGTGAAGCCCCAGTGATTGTGATCCCGACCTTTGCCGTTGCCAGGCGTCCCGGGAGCCGGCATTTCCACCGCCGGCGTCCGACCGAACTCACCACCGCAAATGACCAACGTATCTTCAAACAAACCCCGTGCCTTCAGATCCGTGAGTAACGCGGCAATCCCCTGATCCACGTCGCGTGCCAAATTTCGATGGGCATCCGCAATCATGTCGTGACTGTCCCACGGCTGCACGTCGCCGTGATAACATTGCACCACCCGCACTCCACGTTCGATAAGCCGACGCGCAATCAGCAGTTGCCGGGACTGCACCGAGTTCCCGTACATCGTCCTGATGTAGGCCGGCTCCTTTTCAATATCGAAGGCATCGGTGGCTTCTAACTGCATGCGGTAGGCCAACTCGAAGGACTGAATACGCGCCTCCAGTTGCGGATCATCCCCGCGCACCCGCTGATGCTCGGCATTGTATTCGGCCAGCAAATCCAATTGGCGACGCTGGGCCGCGCGGGACATCCGGGTGTTGGTGATGTTCTCCAGCAGTTGATCCGGTTGGGTCTGCTTCGTATTGATGTGCGTGCCCTGATAAATTCCGGGCAAAAAAGCCGACCTCCAATTCGAGACATCGGACACCGGGAGACCGGGACACATCGCGATGTAGCCGGGCAGATTTTCATTCTCGGTTCCAAGTCCATAAGTCACCCAAGCGCCATAACTCGGCCGTGAAAGGCGTTCGTCGCCGCAGTTCATCAACCGCATGGACTGCTCATGATTCGGCGTGTTCGCGTGCATGGAACGGATGAAACAGATGTCATCCACATGGGCCGCGGTCTTCGCAAAGATCTCACTGACTTCGATTCCACTCTGACCATACGGCTGAAAAGAAAAGGGCGAAGGCAAGGCCGCTCCCAAGGGCCGCTCCGTGGTCAGATTACCCGTCGGCAAAAGCTTGCCGGCATATTTCGCCAGCGCCGGTTTCGGATCGAAGGTGTCCACCTGCGATGGTCCGCCATTGAGGTAGATATGAATAATATGTTTCGCCCGGGCCGGGTACTGCGAGGGTTTCGGCGCCAGCGGATTCCCACTGTCTGGCACCAACAACCGCGCGTCCCCCAGCACTCGGGTTAAGCCCAGCACGCCGAGACCCGTCCCCATTTGACGGAGCATTTGTCGACGGGTGAGGAAGCGTGGCGGCAGGTGTTCGAGCGGATTCATGTTCAGAGCTACGAGGCCAAGGGACTCTTCCGTTCAGTCAAGAAACACGGCTTCATTCGAGGCGAGCAACACCTGGGCGAACTGTTCCCACGGCGTGAGTTGAGTTTCGGGATCGGCCGCCGTTTCCACAAAGCGAACCGCCGCGCGGGTTTCCCGTTCGGTGGGATCACGCCCTAATACCAGCCGAAAGAGCACAGCCACCCGCTGATCCGGATCGCTCTGGCTCGCCACCTCGGCAAGCGCCGCTAACGCCCGCGCCTGTTCCTGAACAAAAGGTGAATTGAGCACGAACAGGGCCTGCTGCGGCACGGTGGTTTTCGGACGCCGTTCGGCACATTGATCGGGTGCGGCAAAGTCAAACGAGCGATACAGCCCCGGAAGGTTCTGCCGATCCACCAGACCATAAACCGTCCGGCGCGCGTTAAGCGGATCCACCGTCAAGTCTACCGAAGGCCCGCCCACCGTGGCTTCCAGGCGACCGGAGACAAACAGCAGCGTGTCCCGCATCGCTTCCAAATCCAAACGCCGCCGCGGGTAGTGTCCGAGCAGTCGATTGTTCGGATCCACGGTTCCCGAAGTCTCGGTGAATCCTTCACTCGTTTGGGCAAAGGCCGAACTCAGCAGGATGATGCGGTGCAGCTGTTTGACACTCCAGCCCAAGCGGATGAATTCGCCGGCCAACCAATCGAGCAGCTCCGGATGCGTGGGCGGATCACTGCGCACTCCAAAATCCGCGGGCGACCCGACCAAGGGTTCTCCGAAGTGATGCATCCAAACACGGTTCACGAAGACCCGGGCCGTCAGCGGATTGGACGCCGACGCAATGGCCTCGGCCAGTTCGAGCCGGCCACTTCCCGAACCAAACGGCTTTTCCTGGCCGTCGTTAAGCACCCGGAGAAATCCCCGCGGCACCTCTGCGCCCAGCCGGGCCGGACTCCCGCGCAAAAACACCCGGGGATTATATGGCTCGGGTAGATCGGCCACGACCATCGCCCGCGCCGGTGGGCGATTGGTTGCGTGCGCCGCCATCTTATCGAGGTTCAGCACCAGCCCGCCGTACCGGTCCTTGTCCGGGCGTGACATGTGATCGGGCGTCTCCCTACGCGCAAAAGCAATCGGGCTCCCAGGACCAGTTACCACCTTCAGCAATTCCCGCTCGTCGGCCGACAATGGACCCTGCGGAGTGCCGGCCGGAGGTTGTTTCGATCGCTCATAAACACTCCGGAAAACGTCCCCGTACACCCGTGCAACCGATGCTCGATTGGTCAACGTCGCCTGCTGCAACGCCGCCACCAAAATTGGATTCCAGGTTCGCTCCGGCGGAATCGCTAGTTGGATCGGTCCGTCAGCATACGCCTCTTCGCTCAGGGCCATCAATTGACTCCACGGACCGAAAAGAGGGTCTTCGGGACGCGCCCGCTGATCCACATACCGTCGGGTCCGCAGCATCAATCCGGGCCGGAAATCCTCCGGCGTCAGCGACAGTCCAAACTGGGTCGTCTCCGTGAGATCGGGTTGGGTCGTGGCCGCGCGCACCAAATAATCTCCCAATCGCAACCGGAGGGTCTCGGTCCATTTGGCAAACTCGGCATCGATATGATCCTCGAGTTCCTTCCGTGCCTTCGCCAACTGTTCCTCAAACTGCAGTCCTCCCGACACCGTGGCCGGATCCTCGATCAACGGCAGCACATAGGGCCGCTCCGTAGAGGCGAACACGCCGTAAAGTCCGTAGTAATCCGCCGCCGTGATCGCATCGTATTTATGATCGTGACACCGGGCACAGGCCACGGTTAAGCCGAGCAAACCTCGGCTGACAGTATCAATCTGATCGTCAATTTGGTCGTGCGGATTGTTGTCGAACAACCGGCCCAAGGTCAGAAACCCGAGCGCGGCCAGTCGCCAGGAAGGCAACTTCGGTTCCACCAAATCGGCCGCGAGCTGATCCCGCACAAACTGGTCGAAGGGCAGATCTTCATTGAAGGCGCGAATGACGTAGTCGCGGTAGGTGTAGGCATACGGACGCAGGGCGTCGCGGCCATACAGGAGGACCAGATCCTTCGTGTCGGCATAGCGGGCGACATCGAGCCAGTTCCGACCCCAGCGTTCCCCGTATCGCGGACTCGCCAGCAAACGATCCACCACCTGCGCCCGCGCAGCCGGCGAAGGATCCCGCGAAAACGTATCCATTTCGGCGAAGGTCGGCGGTAGGCCGGTCAGGTCGTACGACACCCGGCGGAGCCACGTGCGCGGATCAGTCGGCGGAGCGAAAGACAATCGGTTGGATTCCAGTTTCGCCAGCAGGAACGCATCAATCGGCGTCGCTACCCGATCCACCGACTGAACCTTCGGCACCACTGGGGCGCTCAAGGGCCGGTAGGCCCAGTGCTGACGCGCCTGTTCGAAGGATTGTCCGGGACCTTTGGCCGGAGCGGCGGAGGTGAGGACCAAGGTGGAAAGCAGGCCCACCAGGCAGGTGATTCTGGGAAACAGATTGAAAACTGGGGGTACGACCGACCGGAGACTCGGCGGTACTGAACCGGTCCGGCGCTGGGAGCGGACGTCTGGCAGGGCTGTTCGCAAAGGTTTAAAAGCGACGGAGGTCTCGTGGTGGATTAACTGGACGTTCCGCCGGCGAACGGGATTCAGCCGTCCGATTGGTCTTGTAGGCCGAACGGAACAACCAATGCCGCTTGAACAACGTTTCCAAGGTGGTGGCCAGCGAGCCGACATCGCGCGTCAACTGATTGGCATCGGCCAGCAGGTTAGTATTGGCCGAGAGTTGCAGGTTGACGTTGCTCAGGGCCACTCCGACGTCCGCCATGCGAGCGTTGAGATTGCTGAGGGTCAGCGCAATGGGACCGCTTCCCGGGTTGAGATTCGACAAAGTGAGCGTGAGCTCGGTGTTCAGATTGGTGGGAACCAGCAGGGTCCCGAGTCCACCCGGGGTGAGCAGAGCCGGTCGAACGTCCGCCATAATTCCGCGCAGATCCTCCACAGCGCCATCGATCTTGGGCATCGTTCCCCCGAGTTGCGCCGTGACGTTAGTGAGGTTGGCCAGAGCCACGGCAATCTGGTTGGTCAAGCCAAAGACTGCCGGGAGCGCGTTGTTAACGGCGTTGGCAATGTCAGTGAGGCGCTGTTGCAAGGGCGCAGCCTCCTCGGCGCTCAACCAGAAGCCATTCTTGGCTTTGTCCAAGGGGAAATAATCGCGGTTCGTGATCGACGAATCGTAGAGAAACCCGTCCGCCAAGAGCTGATCCTCCCCGTTCACCTGCTGGACCGTCACCATCCCTTGGTCGCCGCGCGTCACTTCCAAGGATCGGCCACCCAGGAAATCGCCCGCGCCGATCTTCACTCGAGAATCCGTCCAGATATAGCCGTCGTAAGGTTCTCGAACTTTGAAACCGATGAACACGTTGTAGCGGTTGGTCAGATACCAGGAATCCATCGACATCTGGTCCACCTTGGTGATCTGGCCAATGTTAAATCCCATCATGGTCACCGGGGTGCCAATTTTGAGACCCGTGGCGTCGGACACGTAGGTGTAATAGGGAAAGGTCGTCAAAAACCAGCCGCGCTCTTTCGCGGTATGCCGGAGGAAGTAAATGAAGGTCCCCAGCATCAAGGCAAAGGTGAGCAACATGAAGACGCCCACGAGTCGCTCGACCCGCCCGAGGCGGGTCCGGAGTTGCGGAGTGAGGTCGTGTAGGGCCATGGAGGAATCGAATGAAGGGTGTTTACGGAAACGGGTCAACCGGGTTGCAGCCAATCACCCAGGTCGACGACCGGATGCGCCTCCAGCTGTGCCTGGTCGCCCAGGATCTTTAAGTGTCGGTTTTGAACTACCGCGAACTGCGGACCCGGAGCAATCCAGGGACGGAGATCATCGGTCGTGACCACCAGCGTCAAGGGTCGACCGCCCAAGACGGGATGTCCGGCCACAAGCTGTGGCAAGAACTGGCGCCACCAGCGAACATGGTACCGGTCCATACCAGCCAAAGGATTATCGAGCATCAGCAACTCCGGGCCTAGCGCCAGCGCCCGAGCCAAGGCCGCTCGTTGCGCCCAGGCGCGGCCAATTCGACCAGCCGGCGCTTCCGCCAAACGCTCCAACTCGAGCGCCTGCAGCAACGGCAGAATCTCCTGCAGTGCCTGGGTGGGAGAACAATTCCGGTGGTAGCCGAGCGGCAGGGCGATGTTATCCGCAACGGACAATTCGCGGAGCAACCGCCCCCCCGCTTCAAAGACGAGCCCGATCTGCGGCCGCCATCCCGACGCTCGCCGACCTTCCGCCGTGAAGGGTTTTCCGAAAACGGTCAAAATGCCCGCCGCCAGGGGAATCAGACCGGCTAGACTTTGCAGCAAGAGCGATTTACCACTGCCATGACCACCCGCCAAGACCCACCATTCGCCCGTGCCCACGCACCAATTGATGTCTTCCAACACCACTTCGTCATTTTCGGCCCGCCGCACCGACACCTGACTCAATTCTAATACGGGGGAGGCGTTCATGCGGGCAACAGGAGATTGACCACCAAAAACGCGGCATCCAGGAACAGGAAGGCGATCACGCTATGGGCCACCGTACGGGTCGCGGCGTCCGGGACTTCCTCCAAACGCAAGGGCCGGGAGAGCCCCTGATAACAGGCAACCAGCGCGCCGACCGCCCCGAACGAGAGCGTCTTCAAAGCTAACAAGGGAAAATCCTGCCACCGCAACGCACTGGCGATCTGCCCGACGTAGTCTTCCCCAGTAATCGCCAGGTTGGCGACAAACGAGAAGAGCCAACCGCTGCCAACCGCAAACAGCAGCAGGTAAACGGAAAGCGAGAACACCGCGAGTGTGATGCCGAGGACCCGGGGGACGACCAGGTAATGAATGGGATCGATGCCCAAGGCTTCGAGTGCTTCCACATCTCCCAGAGCCCGCGATGTGCCCAGTTCAACGACGGTCGGCGTTCCGACGCGCGCCAAAACCACCAGGGCGGCCGTCAAAGGCGCCAATTCCCGAAACAAGACCGTTACAAACAAGCTCCCAATCAACTGCGTCTGCCCCACCTGACTGAGCAAACGCAGCGTCTGACCAATGATGACCAATCCCAAGGCGATCCCGATGAAACCGACGATGGGCAGCAGTCGGACACCGGCCCCAATCACTTGGGCCCGAATCAAAGGCCCAATCACTTGGCGGGCCGTGCCCGCCTTGGTCACCACCACGCCCAAGGTAATCAGCGTAAAGGCGCCCAACCGCCGGGTCGTATCAAGAAACAAAAGCACCCGCAGACCGAGGGATTCGGTCAGCCGCTGAAACCTCTCAGTCGGGATGGGCATGGCGGGAAGCTAGGAAGACCCGGCCCAGTCAGCAATGCGCGCGTGCGAAAGAAACCACCGTGGCAGATGGTTGTCCCGGATGCAGCCCGCTCCGGGCAAATCCTGGGTTGTTCCTAAACCCGTCCTCCCCGACCAAAATGGCTTTTCGCTTTCTCTTCTGGGTTCTTGTTTTCCCAAGCAAGTTTTCAGGACTGCATGTTCCCGTCCGTAATTCCCGACTGGAGGATTCCCGCTTAAAGCCTGTCTCAGAGCCAGTTTTAAATTTTGCCGCGATCCTGTTTCATTTTTCCAAGGAACTCCTAAGGTGAAACTCCTGTCAGCGACGTCGTGATCGACCCGCCGTTGGTCCTCTGTCGCTGGCCTTTGAGACCCGCATTCGACGTCCCACGGCTTGGCCAATCGCCGCGGCTAGACCCTCGTTACACCCGGCATGGACCCATCCAAACAGATCGACAAGGCCTCACCCGAAGTCCCCGTAACCGATCAGCCCGGGATCGTCCGGACCGTCATTGATCCCGCTGCCCATGCCCTCACGATTGATTACGACCCCCGGGTGATCTCCCAGGACGACGTCCGCAAAGTCGCCCAACAATTGGCCCCACTCGGCCATCAGCAATACTGCAAGGCCATCCTACACCTTGACGGACGCGCTTCCGGAGCCGCCGAACAGAAACTGGAAAAGAAGGCGCAACGAATCGATGGAATTCGCCGCGCTCGAGCCACGTTCCTGGGTGGCGTGATGACCGTGACCTTCGACGACGCCCTCCTGACCCAGGCCCAACTGATTGAGCGCGTCCGCCAGACCGGAGCCCCGGTCCGACCGTTCACGATCGAACCCGAGCATAAACCTGAGACGGTTCGTCAGTGGCTGACTCACTGGACCACGGGAGAACGGCTGGAAGCGGTGTTCATGGTCCTGACCTTCCTCTTCATGGTCACCGGGTGGATCACCACCAAGCTGGGCGTGAGTTGGCCGGGAGTTTTTTATGCCGGGGCTTATCTGACGGGCGGCTATTTCGGCGTCCGGGCCGGCCTGCAATCCCTGCGGCAATGGACCATTGATGTCGACCTGCTAATGGTGCTCGCCGCGATCGGAGCCGCGATCGTGAATGCGCCTTTCGAGGGGGCCATGTTGCTCTTCCTTTTTTCGCTCTCGAATGTGCTTCAGGCCTATGCGATTGACCGCACCCGCAAGGCCATCAAGTCCCTTATGAAGCTGCGGCCGGATAAGGCCCTTGCCCGACGCAATGGCGGGACCGTCGTACTGCCGGTTGGGGAATTGATCGTCGGCGATGTCCTCGTGGTTCGCCCCGGCGAGAGTATCGCGCTCGACAGCGTCATCATTGAGGGCAGCAGCGCCGTGGACCAAGCCTCCTTGACGGGTGAATCCATGCCGGTCTCGAAGAAGGTCGGAGACCCCGTGTTCGCCGGCACCATCAACCAAACGGGCGGCCTCGAAATCCGCGTCACCAAACTCGCCAAGGATTCCACCATCGAGAAGCTGGTTCGCCTGGTCGAGGAGGCGCAGACCGAAAAGGCCGACACACAACGCTTCCTCGACCGCGCCGAACAATTTTACGCCGTTGGGGTCATCCTGCTAACGATTGGTCTCATCGTAATTCCAGTTCTCTTTCTGGACGAACCGTTTCGCGTCGCGTTCTACCGGGCAATGACGGTGATGGTCGTCGCCTCGCCCTGCGCCCTCATCATCAGCACCCCAGCCTCCATTCTCTCGGCGATCGGCGGAGCGGCCCGTCGGGGGGTGTTGTTTAAAGGCGGCGTTCACCTCGAACGGGCGGCCACAGTCAAGGTGGTGACGTTCGACAAAACCGGCACGCTCACGGAGGGCAAACCGCGCGTGACGGACGTGATTGTCGACGGGCGCGTGGTCGACTTCCGCCAGCAACCCGATGCCGCGGCCCTCGCTCTGCTGCAACTCGTCGCCGCCGTCGAGGTCAAGTCCGAGCATCCGCTTGCCCAGGCCATCGTCACCGAAAGCCGTCAACGCGGACTGATTCTGCAAGAATGCGCGGGCTTCCAATCCACCTCGGGCAAAGGCGCGAGCGGTCTGGTGAAGGGACGCCGAATTGCCGTCGGCAACGCTCGTTTTTTCAGCGCCCAAAACATCGTGCTTCCCGATGAATTCGTCCGGCAGATCGCCGCGTTGCAAGATGACGGCAAGACCAGCGTGATCGTCGGCGAATTGAATGAGTCGGCTGGCACGGCGCACCTGCTCGGCGCCGTCGCTATCGCCGACGTCTTGCGAGCCGAGGCCGCTTCCGTGATCCGGCAATTGAAAGCCGAGGGCATCGAACGTGTGGTCATGCTGACGGGTGACAATGCGCGCGTCGCCCAGGCCATCGCGAAGCAGGCTGGAATCGATGAGTTCCACGCCGACTTACTTCCCGAGGACAAAGTTCGGGTGATCAAGGAGCTGAAATCCATCGGCCCGGTGGCCATGGTCGGAGATGGCGTCAATGACGCGCCTGCGCTAGCCACCGCCACGGTGGGCATCGCCATGGGCGCGGCGGGAACGGATGTGGCCATGGAAACGGCCGACGTCGTTCTCATGAGCGACAACCTGCAAAACATTGTCTTCGCCCTTGCCCTGAGTCGGAGAGCTCGGCAGGTCATCATTCAGAACCTCGTGTTCTCGCTGCTGGTAATTATCGTTCTGGTCATCTCGGCCCTGGGTTTCAGCCTGTTACTTCCCATCGGAGTGATCGCCCATGAAGGTAGCACTGTGCTCGTCTGCCTCAACGGTCTCCGCATGCTGACCTTTCGCCCGACGTCTCCAACGCAGTAGTGGGTGGGTCAACTGCGAAGGGACGACGCGCCAACCCACTTCGTTCCTCCGCCCCAAATCTACCCGGCCGATGCAATATCGGAAGGGGCGGACATTTGGCTCCGGCAGCGCCAGGCCAATGGACTCGGCCAACCGGCGGGCGAGGCGGCGAAAATCACGGCCACACTCGGCCACCGCAGCGGCGTGCGCGCCAATCGCACCGTCGGCCGGCTTCAGATGGAAGATGGGTTTACCCGCTTCCATCGCCAACGGCATGAGGCTCCGGTAATGCTTGAGTTGGGCCAGACAATGCGGGTCATCGTCCAAGGTCAGGCCGGGAGTCGCATCGTTCAGTTTCATCGCCGCGCGATACTCCTCGGGAATTCGTTCCGCCCAACGCAAGTAGGCTTTTACCGGCCGGCTTTGGCGGGTTACGTGCTGTAAAACCACGTAGCCAGCGGGACACATTTTCCCGGTGGGTAGCTCGGTGAGGGAAGGAGGTGCTTCAGAAAGGCGCTTCTGCCAACCGGCACGCCACTTCTGGAGCGTGGGACCGAGGTTGCGCAATCCCTGCAGCGAATACAGGTCGGGAACTAGGGGAACGGCCACAAAGTCCGCGGCGATGAGGGCACACCGATTGGGAGCTCCAAGATTGGGGCCGACATCCAGAAGATCAAGGTCCGCTTTAAACTGTTCGGCCGCAAGTCGAACAACACTATGAAACGTAGTGGTTATGCGAAAGGCTTTAGCATTCCCTTCGAGGCATCTTGACCACTGGGAGCTCAGTTCATCCTCTACCCGGGCCAGAGCCAAATCACCGGGTACCAAAGCGAGATTTCGGCTGATGAACTCTAGATAAGGCGACTTCACCTCACCTGTACCCTCTTCGAGGAGCGGAGCGACCGCCGTGACGATGGTTTGCCCCACCGCCGGTCCTTCTTACAGTTCCGCGAGACGATCCTCTGAGAGAAAACTGGAGGTCAGGTTCGACTGAGGATCGAGATCGAGCGCCACAACCCGAGCCCCCAGCTCCGAAAACATCCAGGCAAGATGGTAAAGGAGAGTGGTCTTGCCGACGCCGCCTTTGTTGTTGAAAAGTGCAAGAGTTTTCACGGCCGGGCTAGAATCTTAACTCCGAAAAAGGTGTCGCCGAACTCGAATTGAGCCACCTGACTGCCGTTCCGCTTCAGGGCCTCTTGGGCACGGAGCACGCCCCGACCAAATCGGTTCACGAAACCGAGCACCTTCATCGCTTCGGCCACCGCGGGATTGCGATAACTGGTCTGGGCAGGGAAATTTGCTACGGTCGCCTCACCATAGAGGGGGCCTGGGCTTTGAATCTCCAAATGATCTGAAAACTGGTAGAAGCGGATCGGCGAAGCCGCCTGATAGGAACGGTGCATGATGGAGTTCATCAGTAGTTCACGAATCGCGAGCATCGGATAATCAAACACCATTTCCTCCCGGAGCGCCGAGACTGCAACCGGGCGGCCATCGGGAAGCTGCTCAACTAAGGCGTCGAGCGAACGTAACATCGAAAGGAGGTCCTCACTGAAACGTTTTTCCGTCAATACATCATCGGTGAGGGTCGGGCCGGAGAACTTCACATACTGCACGTAGGCATGCGGAAGCTACTGAAGGGAATCCTTGGCGAAAAGCAGGATGGCGACGTTTGTCGGGCAGTTTTTCTCCAAATCAAAGAGGCGAAGCGAAGCCATCTGATGTTCGAGCGCCCGATGGTTTTCCTCATTAACTTCGGCGGCGATGGCTTGCGGCCGGTAGGTATTAAGGAAGAGATCGGTGGCAAGACTGGTCAGGGAGCTACCCAGGCAGGGCTGGGTATCGAAGGGCTTGTTGGCGGCGACTCGCCGCTCGGTCAATATCTGCTCCTGCGCTGCGTTAGGCACCCCTGTGCGCGGACCCACGCGAACGCAGACACGGCCTTTGTAACGTACCGGCGGAAGGTGATGGGGTTGGACTTCAACAACCGCAATCTCGCCAACTTCCGCAGGCAGAACCCGCTTGTAGGCGACCAGTGCCGGTGGCGGGAGGATGGCCCCATCGCTGCCGTAGGATGCGAGTTGTTGCAGAAGATTGTCGAACACGGTCAGCCCAGTGGGTTTCCCGGTTTTGTCATCCACGCCGATGAGCAAGAAGCCCGGCTACCCGCCGCCGGGCATGTCGTTCGCGAACGAACAGATCGCCTCGCGAAACTTGTCCGTATCTGTCACGGAACGTGTCCGCTCGACCCGGAACGATTCCAGGTCGGTCATCAGCGCAAGCAACTCGGTTTCAGTAAGCATCAAAAGTATACGGGGGCGGGGGGCTTGGGCGACATAATGATCGCGGCGCCCTCACCGAGCCTTGGCCTGGGTGCAAGCATCAGGAATGCAAGCCCGCTGTCGACCTATAACCTGATCTGGAGCCACCGCCTTTTTGTACAAAGTCTGCGGACTGATTGTTCCGAGAGCCATTCCATGGAATCAAACTACGAAAGCTGCCCACTCTTGGCGAGCCCCTTGCCGGGAGGCTGACTGGCATCGCCTTACCCTTTAACCGTTTTTACGCGATCGTCCCTTGTTCTTCCGGAGGGTCTCCGCCATTCCACGCTTATACGAAACCTCGCCTCGAAGCCGAGGAATCACCGGACTGCCGGTTGAACCCGGCACGGGTCTGGCTAAGTTGAGCCCGTGCTCCAAAGGCTCCTCCTGTTCCTCCTCGCGACTCTGGTCGGGACTGCCGCCTCGGCTCAGACGACGAAGCAAATCCGTCTGCGCACCGAGATCATCACCACCGCACCCCGAGCGGCCGTGGCCCGGGCCACGCTTCCTGACCCGACTGAACTCGCGGTCTTCGGACTTTACCTCATCCAATTCCAATCCCAGCCCACCGCCGCCATTCGAGCGAACCTTCAGTCTCAGGGCGTTGAGCTTCTGAACTTTGTACCGGACGACGCCTTCATAGTTCGCCTGACCAACGTTCGCCTCTCCGCCCTTCGCGCCCAGTTGGAAATCCGTTGGATTGGCCCACTCGAAGCCCGGCACAAGCTGGATCCTCGGCTGTCGCGTCAACTCACCGCCCAAGTCGCTGGTCTCCGTGCCGTCAAATTGCTGCTCGCGCCCGGAGCCTCGCCCGCCGAGATCGCACTTATCCGCCGGCATCTCCAAAAGCCCCAACCGCGTACTTCCTTCAGTTTGGGGACCACCTACCAAGGCGAGGTCAATGCCGCCAACCTGCGAGTGTTAGCCCTGTCGCCCGCCGTCCTGTGGATCGAACCCGCGCCGCGCATGAAGCTGGTCGACCAGGTCGCCACCGAGATTGTGGCCGGCGAACCCAATGGCCTGAACGGATTGGCCTATGTCCACGAACTCGGCTTTGACGGTCGTGGCGTGACGGTGGCGGTAGCCGATTCCGGAATCGATTCCGGCGACGTGACGTTTCTTCATCCCGATCTCGACGGCCGCGTGGAAGCCCTCTTCGCTTACGACAACCTCGCCGACGCCTCGGACGAACACAGCCACGGCACGCATTGCGCGGGAATCGTCCTCGGAAATGGAGCCACCGAAGAAACCGATGAGGGCGGGTATCGCTACGGATTGGGTGTGGCGCCTGGATCCCGATTGGTGGGCCAACGTATTTTTGACGGTGCCGGCGATTACCGACCGCCCCCGAGTTATGGCCGGCTAACCCAGGACGCCGTCCGCAGCGGCGCCTACATCGGGTCCAATTCTTGGGGGGACGACACCGGGGGACAATACGACCTAAGCGCCGCCGAATTCGATGCCTTGGTGCGCGACGCCGACCCCGATTTCCCGGGCGAACAGCCCTATGTTCTGGAATTCAGTGCCGGTAATGCCGGTCCCGGCGGGCAAACCATCGGAAGTCCGGCAGTGGCCAAAAACGTCATTTCTACGGGTGCCACCCAGAATAACCGGTTCGAATTCCCGCTGTACGGCGAGGGGCAGGAAGTCATGGCCGATTTCTCCTCCCGCGGACCGGCGGAAGATGGACGGATCAAACCGGATTTGGTCGCCCCCGGAACCTGGATTGCGTCACTGCGCTCCATCTTCGCCAACGACAACAACGCCTGGGGTCCGATCAGCGATTATTACCTGTACCAGGGCGGTACGTCCCAAGCCGGCCCACACGTCGCCGGGGCGGCGGCCGTGGCGGTTCAGTGGTATCGCCAATTGCACGGCGGCGCGACCCCTTCGCCGGCCTTGGTAAAGGCCATGTTGATCAATTCGGCCGACGACATGAGCACCGCGGTGATTCCCGACACCGGCGACTTTTTGGGCGGCGAACCCGACCCATCAGGCGAAGGAATTGTCGTGGGAGACACCGGTCCGGTCCCGAATAACGACGAAGGCTGGGGCCGACTCAACCTGGTCAACCTGATCGATTCCGAGCGCCGCTTCGAATTCGTCGAACAAGGTTCCGGCCTCGCCACCACGCAGATGTTCGAGAAGAAGCTCATCGTCGGCGCGGGCGATCAACTCAAGGTAACCTTGGTTTATACCGATGTCCCGGGTTTGCCGGCGGCGATTCCCGCGCTGGTCAACGACCTCGATCTGGAAGTGCTCGCCCCCAATGGCGATCGGTACCGGGGCAACGCGTTCGCCGAGGGTGAAAGCACTCCCGGCACCCCCGAGGGCGATCGGATCAACAACGTCGAAGCCGTGCACTTGAGCGAACCCGCCGCGGGCGAATGGACGATTCGAGTGGTGGCCTTCAATGTGGTCCAGGATGTCCACAAACGTGCGTTGCCGGCTCCCGAACAGGACTTCGCAGTGGTCGTTTCCGGCCAGTTGCCCGCACCCGGGGAAGGCGTCGTTTCCTGGGACCGCGACGCCTACCGCGCCCCGGCGACCGCGACGATTCGGCTGGTTGATGCCGGCTTGGCCGCCCAAAACACCGTCAACATTCGCGTCAGCAGCACGACTGAACCGGCCGGTTTGGAACTGACGCTCGCCCGAGTCGGAGTCGGTGGAACCTTCATCGGCACCCTCGATTTAATTACCGGCGCGGCCAACGGGAGTGACGGGCGACTTTCGGCCAACGACGGCGATAAATTGACCGCACTCTACCAGGACGCTCTACCCGCAGGCGAACGCCGAGCCACCGCGAGTGTGGATGCCCAACCGCCGGTGATTTCCGAAGTCCTGTCGGCTTCCGAATTCGGTCGCACGACGGTGACGTGGCTGACCGGCGAACCCGCGACGGGATTCGTTTGGTTCGGCACCACCAACGCCGTGACCAATGTGGTGTCTGACCTCGGACTGCGCACCCGGCGTCGATTGCCGCTGCCCCAGCTCAATCCGGGCGAGACCTACTTCTATTACGTGGTCTCGACGGACGCCGCGGGTAACGGCAGCACCAACGACAATGGCGGGCGTTACTTCCGCTTTGTGGCGCCCAAGCCAGCCAACGCCCTGTTGGTCTATACGCCCGAAGCGTTGTTTGCCGAAGGAGGTCTACTGTCGGAATCGCCATATCCTGGCATCGAGACCTGGACCGACACGCTCAGCGCCCTGGGATTGGATTATGAAGTCTGGGACATCGGTTCCGTGGGTCGCGCCCCCACCGCGGCCGAACTCGTTCCTTATCGCGTGGTGCTGTGGCGGCCCGAGGAATTGCAGGGCCCACCGCCCGGAATCACCTCAGCCCTCACTTCGTATGTCGGCCAAGGGGGAAGTCTATTCGTGTCTTCGTTTGACCTGCTTACCCGACTCACTGAAGGGCAGAGCACCAGTTTCATCACCAACGTGCTGCACGTCGCCAGTTTCCAGGAAGACGGTGGGGCCTTCGCGGTCACCGCGGTGCCTGGGGATCCGGTGGGTGGCGGCAAGGCGTTTGATTTGAATTATGACGCCTTCCCCAGTGGCTTCATCATCGATTTGCTGGGCATTGTTTGGTCGGACGGCCCAGATTATCTGAACGCCGCCACCAATAGCGCGACCACGTTTCTGCAAGAGGATGGCCGACCCGTAGGCGTGCGCTTCCCCAAGACGGGGCAAGACAGCACCAGTGGTCGCGTGGTGTTTAGTTCCATCGGTCTCGAAGCCATTCCATTCGATGCCCCTGCCCCAAATAACCGCGTCACTTTCCTGGCCGATGCCTTGCGGTTTTTGGCGCCCGATTTGGTGGGCGGATCGACCCTCGCGTTTGATCAGTCCGCTTACTCGGTTCCGGGTAACGTGGTCATTGAAGTCACCGATAGCGAACGAGCCGGCGCCGGAAAGGTTTCCCTCACCATCAGCTCAGCTAACACCACCCGGAGCCTCGATCTCGCCGAAACCGTCCGACGCGGAATCTTTCGCGGCCGGGTGACCCTGGTCACTCCGGACACCGTCCTCAAACCCGGCCGCCTCCCGGCCCAACACGGGGACGTCGTGCGCGCCACGTATGTCGACGCCGCCAACCGGAGCAACCAGACCGAAGCGGCCGTCGATACCGTTGCCCCCATGATTACTGAAGTCACTTCCGAGCCGTCTTACAATGAAGCCTACATTTTCTGGACGACTGACAAGCCGACCGACGCCCTCGTTCGTTTCGGGGAATCGGGCGGTGATGATTCGTTCCTCACGCGAACGGCTTACAGTGCGGAACTTTCGACCGAACATGAAATTTTGATCCGAGGCCTGTTACCTGACCGAACCTATTACTTCCAAGTCATCAGTCGCGATGCGGCGGGCAACACCACGCGGGATAACAACGAGGGTGATCAGTACACCTTGATGACACTCACGCCCTTGAAGGCGCCTTGGGAGGATGACCTGGAAGTAGAGGAACCCGGCTGGGCCGTGTATAACGACGATGGCGGAACCGGCGCGGCACTACCCGGCGAGGATGACGACGAGGGTGGCGGCGATCTCCGCGGGACGGGTTGGCGCTGGGGCGTGCCGGAAAATCCTGCCGGCGTGCCGGCCCTCAGCGGAGACCATGTCTGGGCCACCAACCTCAAGGGCGATGACGTGGACTTCGGGATTAGCGACCTCATCAGCCCGGCCATCAGCCTGGTTGGGGGCAACCGGGCCACCCTGCGGTTCTGGCAGTTTTATGACTTCAGTGTTTCCGGTGGAACCGATGAGGATCCGTTCGGTGACTTTGTGATTGAGGCCGCCCAAGTAGCCCTCTCCACGGACAATGGGGCGACCTGGAAGGATCTCTATTTGGTGGATGAGGAAGTCTCCTTTGAATGGGAAGAGGTCGAAGTCGATCTCTCGAAGTATCTGGGCTCCGTCATCCGCTTGCGTTTCAACTACCAACTGTTCGCCTTCAACCCTTCGCCCCGACTCGGCTGGTTGCTCGACGATATTTCGGTCGAACTGAACACGGTGCCCGAATCGTCGCTAATCGTTTCCAATAACCTGGCCCAGGCGACCTTCACGCTGACGGGACCGGCCACCGTGACCGGCGAAGGGATGACCCTCCGCACGAATGTTCCTCCCGGCGAGTACGTAATTACCTGGCAACCGGTGACCCAGTACGCGACGCCCGCCCCGCAAACCAATACGCTCGTTCAGGAATTACCGCTGACGTTTACCGGTCGCTACACCTTCAGCGACGCCAATGTCAATGACATCAGCGATGCGTGGGAGACCCAGTTTTTTGGCGCAGTGACACCGGGCTATACGGGGTCGGCGGACGCCGATGGGGATGGGGTATCGGATCGGGTGGAATGGCAAACCGGGACGAGTCCGGTCGACGCGTCAAGCCGACTGGAATTGGCAACCCCCACTCAACTCTCGGACGGACGGCTGCGTTTTGAATGGTCGACCACGGTGGGACGGGAATACCGATTTGAGACCAGCAACGACCTTTCGAATTGGTTGCCGGCGGCGGCACCGGTTCGGGCCACGGGCACGCCCTTGAGCACCACCCTACCGGCCTTGGATCCGCGTCTGCCCTTTTTCTTCCGCGTCGTGGTGACCCCATAACCTTTCCGGGTAGGGCTGCGTTGCTGCGCGGCCCCATCTAATCCGCCCCGCCCCAGCGAACCTGAAACCACAATGCGGGCAGCCCTTCCGCGTCGCCGACTCCCCTCCCCCCAACGCCTCCCCACCCGCCCGGAATCGATATGGGGACGAGCGGCAGCTCGTCCCTACCCCCAGGATTCACCAACCCACTGGAAATACTTTACCTTGATAAGGCCAATCGTCGGATTGAATCACCCACCCCTTCCGAACTGGATTCTCCCGCATATAGGCCCATTTTTCGTCAAATTCACTACGGGAACGGAGGCGGTGATGAAAACTGCTTCGCTGCCACCTCTGAGCCTCAGGATAGCCCTTGGCCAGACGGTCCTTCCAATAGGCAACCCACCGGTCAATCGAGACAGTTCCCTCAAAGGGTGCGCAGAAGAGATGAACGTGATCCGGCATCAACAGACAATCGCCAACCTGCCAGGCTCGCGCATCGTTTTGCCAAACCCTGTGAAGCGACTGATGGCTGCGGGTATTATCTAGCCAACGTTCCCCTTGGTGGGTAGCGACGGTCAGGAAGACCAGAGTTGGTCCGTTCGTCTGAATGTGAACGCCTTTCGCCGGCGTGCGCCGACCTGATTCCGGTTCGAGGGGTGGAAACATGCCGCTGACAATACCAAACGATCACTCGGCGTCTCTCGCGACAATTAGGGACGAGCGGCAGCTCGTCCCTACCCTCAGAGGTAGGGCTGCGTTGCTGCGCGGCCCCATCTAATCCGCCCCGCTCCAGCGAACCTGAAACCACACCGCGGGCAGCCCTTCCGCGTCGCCGACTCCCCTCCCCCCAACGCCTCCCCACCCGCCCAGAATCGATATGGGGACGAGCGGCAGCTCGTCCCTACCCCCAAAGGTAGGGCTGCGTTGCTGCGCGGCCCCATCTAATCCGCCCCGCCCCAGCAAACCTGAAACCACATCGCGGGCAGCCCTTCCGCGTCGCCGACTCCCCTCCCCCCAACGCCTCCCCACCCGCCCAGAATCGATATGGGGACGAGCGGCAGCTCGTCCCTACCCTCAGAGGTAGGGCTGCGTTGCTGCGCGGCCCCATCTAATCCGCCCCGCTGGCGCCCCTGGGGAATCCTGTTGTCCACCGACCCAGAGCACCCCACTGTCTCTTGGTGATGAGCACGTTCTCCGGACCGGTTTATGTCGTCCGCGACAATATCGATACCGACCAAATCATTCCAGCCCAGTACTTGAACCTCGTGCCAACCATCGCCGAGGAATACGAAAAACTGGGCGGCTACTCCCTGTGCGGGCTGCCGGACTCCCAGTATCCGGTGCGCTTTGTGAAGGAAGGGGCCATGAAAACCGAGTACCCGATCGTGATCTCGGGTCGCAATTTTGGCTGCGGAAGTTCCCGCGAACACGCCCCCATCGCCATGGGCGCGGCTAATTGTCAGTGCGTGGTGGCCCAAAGCTTCGCCCGAATCTTCTTCCGCAATTGCGTGGCCACCGGGGAATTGTACCCGATCGAATGCCTCGACCGGCTGTGCGAAGTCTTCCAAACGGGTGATGTGGCCACCGTCGATATCGACGCCAACACCATCACCCACCACGGCACCGGCAAAGTCTATCCGCTCAAGCCGCTCGGCGAAGTCCGCCCGGTGGTGGATGCCGGTGGCATCTTCAATTACGCGCGCCAGACCGGCATGATGCCCCCCCGGGCGTGAATTCCGTCCGACGAGCCCAACCCTCTGCGCTCCGCCGAGGATTCACCCTCGTGGAACTGCTGGTGGTTTTGGCCGTAACCGCCGTACTGGCCGCGTTGCTGTTCCCTGCCCTAAGCCGGGCTCGTCTGGCCGGTAGTTCCACCCGTTGCGTCTCCAATCTGCGTCAACTCGGGCTGTCAACTCTACTCTACTGGGATGACCACGGACGCACCTTTTCCGAGCGAACCGGCCGCACCAATGGCGGATGGCGCTATTGGTTCGGTTGGCTTGCGGATGGCCAGGAAGGTGAGCGGGAATTTCGGCCCACCGAAGGCGCCCTGTGGCCGTATTTGCAAGGTCGAGGAGTGGAACTTTGCCCGTCCTTGAATCGCGCCGCCCCGCATTTTAAAACGAAAGCCCGAGGCGCCGCTTACGGGTATGCTTATAATCTGCTCGCCGGGCCCCGCGGTGTCCCTGGACTGGCCCCGTCTAGTTTCCATCACCCCATGTCCCTCGCACTCTTTACCGATGGCGGCCAGGTGAATGACTTCCAGGCCCCCGCCTCGGCCGAGCACCCGATGCTGGAGGAATTCTATTTCTTCGACACCAATCGTCTCAGTGCCACCGTTCATTTCCGGCATTCTCAGCGCGCTCAAGTGAGCTTTGCCGATGGTCATGTCGCCCCGGAAAAACCAGCCCCCGGCAGCGAGGATCGCCGGCTTCCGGGAGAACTCTGCGGCCGATTGTCCCTCGAGCTCGTGGTGCCCTGAGCATTAGACCACTAGCTCGCGGGCGTGGGGCAACGTACACTTCGTGCCAATCCTCCCAGTGAACCCCCTCTTTGGAATAACGCTGCTCCTGCTGGTCGGATGGTTCGCTGGATCGACGAGCCGGGCCGCGGTCGTGCTCGAACGTGGGGCGGATTACCGTATCCTCGAATGGCCAGTACCGAGCCTCGATCAAGCCGGCCACCCTCTAATCCTGACCAATCGATACACCGAGTTGGCCACCGGTCTCCATTACCGGAATGAATCGGGCGAATGGCAGGAAACAGTGGCCGAACTCGTCCCGATCGCCGGCGGATTCATGGCCACCCGAGGGCCTCATCAGGTCGCCCTGACGTCCGAATTGACGACTCCAGGGGCCCTGACGGTGGTGACGTCAGACGGCCTCACTCTGCGGAGCTCGCCCACGCTACTCGCCTACTGGGATCGCGCCGCCCAATCGGGTGTCCGACTCGCTCAGCTCCAACCCAGTACCGGACTCCTCCTCGCCGCCAACACCGTTCAGTATCCCAACGCCTTCGACCGCGTGTCTGCCGATGTGCGAGCGGTCTACACCGCCGCCGGATTCGAATGCGACGTCATCCTCCGCGCCCAATTGCCGGATCCGGCGCTGTTTGGACTCAATCCCGACACTACGGATCTCGAGATTTACACCGAGCACTTCGCCACCCAACCCACCGAAACGCAGACCCATCCGGTACCGGTCGGGGAAAACGAACTGGCGACGAATGAGCACCTTCATTTTGGCCGGATGGTGCTCGGCCGGGGAAGGACGTTCCGGCTGGCCCCGGTAGAAGCCAGCGAGCCCGGGGAAATCCCCCTGCGCCAAGTCTGGGAACAACGAGCAGGGCGTTCGTTCCTGATTCAACGCGCGGACTATCGGGAATTGCAGCCGCTGCTCAGCGCTCTGCCCGAAGCCGCGAC
>Ga0163144_10008361_pt1 | contig 22405 bp, 17 predicted proteins | sample OliLak19BULKMAT1_FD_123175 | JGI IMG/M metagenome (GOLD analysis project Ga0163144, IMG submission 123175) | Freshwater microbial mat bacterial communities from Lake Vanda, McMurdo Dry Valleys, Antarctica - Oligotrophic Lake LV.19.BULKMAT1 | ecosystem: Environmental > Aquatic > Freshwater >...
ACCGGCGCCAGCCGTTCGAAACCGTCTGCAGGATTCGTCTGGGCCGCGCCCCAGGAGCCACCATTGAGCCGACCCTCGTGAAACTGATCGCCCCACGAGTACTGTTGCGAGCGAGGTCCGCGCACGGCGCGTTCGAACTCGTGTTCGTGAGGCAATCGGCCTCCTGCAAACGCGCAGTACGCACGCGCGTCTTGCTGCGAAACGCCCACGACTGGCAGTTCTCGTGGATCGGTGCCCGCATCGCCCACGGCGACGCTCGTCGGCGGGGGACATCGGCCTGCGCTCACGCAGCGGTCATAGGCACGCACGGACACTTCGCGGACGTCGAAGAAGAAGGATGGCACTCGAATCGGAGCGCCAGGTGAGAGCTCGAGGGCGAAGGTTTCGGGTCGACAGACGGCGGCTCCCGCAGCGCGATTGCAGGTCACTGCCAGCGTTTCGAGCTCGCGCGGTGTCGAACCGATGCTCAGCTGCACACCGGCTAGACGCGCGCGCGCAGGCTCGCCGGCGCTCCTGAGCACGGGTGCGCTGGTTGCTAGCAACAGGGGCTCGTCCACGCGTCGCTCGAGTGGCGAGAGCTCCACCGCGCCCCATAGCCACAGCGTCGCGCCGCCGAGCACGCTTGCGATCACGGGGCCAACGCTCGTCACTCGGCGATGCTAGCAGGCTGGCTCAGCGGGCGGGACCCGGCGGCGCTGGACTGATGTAGGCGGGCCGCGGCGTGGGCGGGCGAGGATCTGTCCATTTTTCGCTCAACCGCTGCAGCGCAACGGCTGCCGTCGCGCCGATGAGGAGGCAGAGTACGATCGTGCCGAGTCGCCGACTAGGGGGCTGACGAGGCTCGGCGAGTCGCGCCAGTAAACGTTCGTCAGGTAGCGTGAGTTGAACCTCGCGGTGGCCCAGTAGCGCGGCACTCAGCTGTCCACCGAAAGCCCGGCAGTTCGGGTAGCGAGCCGACGGGGCGCGTGCCATGCCACGAAGCAACACCGCGTCGACGTCGAAAGGCAGGCCAAGCGCGCGGGCGATCGGTAGGGGCGACTCGCGTTCGATGCGCCGGGCGACCGCCACTGCGTCTTGGCCCGGGAATGCGCGCTCGCCACTCAACGCCTCGTAAAGAGTCGCAGCCATGCTGAACTGGTCGCTGTGGGCCGAATGCTCGCTCGCTCGGATGGATTCCGGAGCCGTGTAGGCGGGCGTACCAACTTGGGCGCCGGCGCGAGTGAGCGTACTTTCGGGCAGGCGAGCCACACCGAAGTCGGCGATTTTCGCGCCTTCTTCGCTCAAGATGATGTTGGCGGGCTTGATGTCTCGGTGAACGATGCCGCGTTCGTGCGCGGCCGTCAGCGCGTCGCCCAGCTGCCCCGCCAAGCGCGCGACCCCTTCGACCGTCAGTCGTCCGCGGCGCAGTGTCGCGTCGAGTGTGGGGCCCGCGGCGTGCTCGAACACCAAATATACGCCATGAGTCGGATCCTCACCCAGGTCATGGAGCGCCACGATGCCCGGATGATTGAGTCGGGCCATGGCGCGCGCTTCCTGCCGCATGCGCTGCATGAGCAACTCGCGTTCGCCGGCGTCGAGCTTGAGGTCGGGCCTCAAGAACTTCAGAGCGACCTGGCGTTGCAAGACCGGATCGTGGGCCAAGAGCACGAGCCCCATGGCGCCCCTTCCAAGCTCCGTCGAGACGGCATAGCGCCCGATCGTGAGCCCGGCTCCGGGCAACGCACCGCTCACTGGATCCGGTACCCAGGCACACGCTCACCTTCTACGGGCGCAGTCTTTTTCGACTTTTCGCCTTCTTCCGACTTGTCTTTGTCCTTCTCGGCGCCCGAGTCGTCTTCCTTGTCTTTGTCCTCCTGGCTCTTGCCCTTTTTCGAGTTGCTCGAGGGCGGCCGCTTCTCGGGTGCGTCGCCATAGTCCGAGCGCAACTTGGCCAAGAGGCCATCGGCCAAGTAACGCTCGTGGTGCTCTGGCATCTGCGAGAGCTGGACGACGAACGCTACGCCGTCTTCTTTCTCGATGACTTCAACGCTGCCAGTCGTGATCTTGTCGCTCGCCCCGGTCTTGTATTCGAACAGCAGATAGCCCGAGTCGACGTCCTTCTCCGTTACTCTATAGCCATGGTCGATGCGGATGAAGCGCAGGGCACCGTTGAAGGCCTGGGTCTTGGTATAGCCGGTGTTGGTTTGGACGCGAGCGCGTGCGGGACTCGTTCCGAGCGCCGCGGCCAACAGCCCGGCGACGAGCAGGGAGTACGGCCGAAGGACGGAGCGGGACCAGTCTCTCTTGGACATGGCAGCAGGTTACTGAAGTCGACGCCAAAAGGACCAATTTCAGGAGGGTCGGTCGCCCGCGAGCAGGGCCCGTGGCGCAGTTTCCAGCAAAAATTGCAGTTCTTCCTCGCCGTAGCGCTCGCGCAGCCAATCCATTCCGCGAGCGACTTCGGCCACGTCGGCGGGCCTGTGCGCATCGCTGCATGCGGCGTCGTAGAGGCCCAGTGCGAGCAATTGCTCGGCCGAGCGCCGTGTCTGCTCCCCGTATTTGCCGACGACCGCGGCGGTGTCGAGCAGTGCCACTGACCCGAGCTCGACCAACCGCTCGAGAACTCTCGGACTTTCCCAGACGGCGCGATAGCGCTCCGGATGCGCGATCACCGGGATGTAGCCCAAGGTCTGCAATTCGAAGAGTTGCCGTTCGATCAACTCAGCTGGAGTCAGATCGTGGAACTCGACCAACAGCGCGCCTCCGCGCCGTTCGAGAGTCGGGTCGCCGCTCGCGCGAAACGGCAGCGCCTGGCCCAGGCGTACTTCGCTCAGCACCTGGTCGTCGAAGAAGTGCTCGCTCCCCAGCGAGACTTCGGGCAAGCCAGCTTGCCCCTCCAGGAGCGGCGTCACGGCGATGAAGCGCTCGACGAGATGAGAGCGGCGGTTGTCGAACATTCCGGGGCGCATGTGCGGTGTCGCCACGACGTGGGCAAAGCCGAGCGCCGCCAGCGCGCGCAGCATTTCCAAGCCCTCCTCGATGGAGCGAGCCCCGTCGTCGATTTCTGGCACCCAGTGACAGTGGAGGTCGACGAATCCTGCCATGGCCCTATGCTAGCCCCGATGGGTGAACCGAGCGAACCCGCCGATCCTCACCGGCTAGAACGATTGCTCTGCGAACGCGTGGTGGTCGTGTGCGTCGGATCCGGTGGAGTCGGCAAGACGACGGTGGCCGCCGCGCTCGCGCTCGGCGCCGCCAGCTTGGGACGCCGCACGCTCTGCCTGACCATCGATCCTGCGCGCCGCTTGGCTCAAAGCCTGGGCCTCGACGCCATAGGGACCGATGAAATTCACGTTTCGCCGGAGTGGCTCGCGCAAAACGGCGTGAAGATGAGCGGCACCTTGACGGTGATGATGGTCGATGCCGGCCGCACCTTCGACGAGTTGATCGATCGGCATGCCGAGACGCCGGCGCGCGCGGCCGCGGTCAAGCAGAACCGCATCTACCAGCATCTTTCACGGCGTTTGGCCGGCACTCAGGCCTACATGGCCATGGAGAAGGTGCAGGCGGTGGTGGCCGAGGGACGGTTCGATACCATCGTCTTGGACACACCGCCCAGCGAACGCGCGCTGGACTTTTTCGATGCACCCGAGCGGATGCGGGAAGTGATCGACAGCCCGGCGACACGCGCGCTTTCGCGCCTGAGTCAGTCGGGCGGAGCGAAACTCGGTATGCGGCTGGTGAACTCTGGCGTCCGAGGCCTGCTCCGGGGCATGAGCCGCGTGACCGGCGCCGCTTTGCTCGAGGAGCTCGGCGAGCTACTCGCCATGTTGAACGCATTGTTCGGCGGCTTCGCGGCGCGCGCCAGCGACGTCGGTGCGCGCATGAAGAGCCGCGATTTCGGCTACGTGTTGGTGACTGCTCCCCAGGCCCTCAGCCTACGCGAGGCCGAGGCGTTTGCGCGCGCGCTTTCCCAGCGCGGGCTCGCCATCGAGTCGCTCGTCGTCAATCGTATGACTCCCGATCCGGGCGCCCCTCCCGAACTGTCCCAGCTCATGAAAAGTCGTGGCTTTCACGCGCTCGGTCTCGGTCCTGCCGATGGGCCCGCGCTACTCGAAGCCAGTCGAGTTCAGACCGAGGCTGCTCGAGCCGATCGGCGAGACGTCGAGGAATTGGCAGCGTCCACTGCGCTCGGGCATCGCTTCGAGATCCCCGATTTCGCCGAACCCCTCCACGAGCCGAAGAGCTTGCTCGCGCTGGCCGAGCGTCTGTTCGGACGCACGCCCGCTTAGCCGAAGGCGCTCAGTCCTTGTCTTTGTTGCCGCGACCGCGGAAGAACACACGCAACGGCACGGCTTCGTAGCCGAATGTCGTGCGAATACGGTTGGCCACGAAGCGGCGGTAACTCTCGTCGATGTTCTCGGGTGAACTCGAAAAAGCGACGAAAGTCGGCGGGCTGACCGAAGTCTGGGTGATGTAGTAGAGGCGCGGCGCCTTGCCGCCGCGCGTCGGCGGTTGGCGTTGCGCGAGCACGGTTTCGAAGAAACGATTCAGCTCGGACGTGCCGATGCGCTTGCGCATGGCCGCGCCGGCGGCGCCGACGGTGGTCATCAGCTGATTGATGCCGAAGCCCGTCTTGGCGCTCAGGTTCACGATCGGGATCCACGTCGCGAAATGCAGAGCGTGACCGGCATTTTCCTTGAATTTCTTGAGTTCGTTGGTCGACACCAGGTCGGCCTTGTTCAGCCCCACGACTACCGCACGTCCACGCTCCGTGCAGAGACCAATCAGGCGTGCGTCCTGCTCGGCCACACCTTCGGTGACGTCCGACATCAGGATGATCACGTGCGCGCGCGCCACCATGCGGATCGAGCGCAATACGCTCTCGGCTTCGACGCCCTCTTCCACACGAGTACGCCTGCGGATGCCGGCCGTGTCGACCATCATGTAGCGCGTGCCTTTATAGTCGATGATCGAGTCGACGGGATCGCGCGTCGTGCCCGGTCGATCGTCGACGAGCGAACGCTCCGAACCCGACAGACGATTGAACAGTGACGACTTTCCTGCGTTGGGTCGCCCAATCAGAGCGATGCGCAACATGCCGTCTTGGTCGAGTGCTTCATCGCCTCGCTCGGACGGCGGCAAATTGTCGCAAATCGCCGCTTCGAGCGCGCCCGTGCGGCGTCCGTGCAAGGCCGAAAGCGGTATCAAATCGGGCATGCCCAAGCCAAAGTGATCGCCGAGTGCCCATTCGCGCTCCTGGCCATCCATCTTGTTGGCGACGTAGAGCACCGGCTTGTTGCTGCGGCGGAGCAGCTGCACCGCTTCTCGGTCGGGCCCGGTAGGCGGCAAACTGCCATCGAGCACACAAACAATGAGATCGGCTTCGGCGATGGCAGCATGGACGTGCCGAGCGATGCCTTGGCCCATCGGATCGTCGGTCGTCGGGTCGAACCCGCCGGTGTCGATCAACGTGATGCCGCGGCCCCCGACCTGCGTGTCGGTGTAGTTGCGGTCGCGTGTCACGCCCGGCTGGTCGTGAACGATCGCCAGCGGCGCGCCTGCCAAGCGATTGAAGAGCGTGCTCTTGCCGACGTTCGGTCGGCCGACGATGGCGACGATCGGGATCATGCCTTGGGCTCTTCCGGGGCCGTGTTGAACGCTTCGTCGTCATCGAAGGCTGCGCTGAACTTCTGACCGTCTTCCACGGCGAACTGCCCCCCGTCGTAGCCCAGCTCGGCCAGCTGGCGCGGCATGTTCTTCCACTCGGAAGTGATGCGCACGAACAGCTCGAGGTGCACCTTCTTCTGCACCAATTGCTCGATACGCTCACGGGCGGCGATACCGATGGCCTTGATGCGCTCGCCGGCCTTGCCGACGACGATCTTGCGCTGTCCGACCTTTTCGACGTGAATGGTGGCGCTCAAACGCAGCAGCTCGGGGCGCTCGTCGGCTTGATCGATCGATACGGCCACCGCGTGTGGAACCTCGCTGGTCAGCTGGTTGAGCACGGCTTCGCGTACGTACTCGCGCACGAAGAACAGGACTGGGCGGTTGGTCAGCGTGTCCGCGTCGTAGCCGGGCGGTCCTTCGGAGAGCTGATTTCTGATCTCGTCGAGCGTCGCCGTGACGCCGTCCTGTCTCCGGAAGCTCGTGGGCACGAGCGCCGCGAAGTTGGCGGCAGCTGCGTAGGCTTCGAGCATCGGGAGGAGCAGGCTCTTGTCTTTGGACAGGTCGACTTTGTTGATCACCAGGATCACGGGGGTCTTGCTGAGCTCGGCGAGGCTCTCGAGCACCTCGCGGTCGCCCGGCCGGAGCCAGCGATTCTCGAGCGGTCTCGTGGATAGCGGGCTTCCGGGCGGCAGCGCCTTGGGCGCGTGGCTCCAAGCGTCGGTCACGAATACCAAGACGTCTGCTGCGCGCGCGGAATCGAAGGCAGCGCCGTTCATGCGCCGACCCAGCTCGGTGCGCGGCTTGTGAAAACCGGGCGTGTCGAGGAATGCAATTTGCGCATCACCATGCGCTGCCACACCCAGGAGAGCGTCGCGGGTAGTTTGAGGGAGAGGAGAGGTGATCGCGAGTGGTTCGCCGAGCGCGCAGTTCAGAAATGTGGACTTGCCTACGTTCGTGCGGCCGACCAGTGCAACGGTTCCAAAACGCATGAGGGGCGAGTCATGCCTCGACGGGGGTCCCTCTGCAAATCCGGGGGCAGAATTGGCCCGAACGAGCAGTGGTCCTCAGGCCCTGCTTGGCCTTCCGGGCGACAGGACTCGGAGTTTTCGGCTCGGTCGGGCGGATGACAGGGGCGCGCGCAAGCGCTATGGCCGATGCCGTGGCGACGGGGAACGGAGAGGAAGACGGCCAGAATCGGCGATCGGCCGAGCGGTTCGACATCGAGTGGTCGGTGGATTGTGTCACCGACGACACCTTCCTCTATGCGGCGATCACCAACATTTCCGAACTCGGAATTTTCGTTGCCTGCGATCAGCCATTCGAAGTCGGCACGATGGTGTCGCTGCGCTTCGCTCCGCAAGGTGGCGCTGAGCCCTTCGCTCTGCCGGGCCGTGTCCAGTGGGTGAACCTGCACAAGCCGCTCGCGCCGTGTCGCAATCCCGGAATGGGAATTCAGTTCGTCGATCTGGGGCCGGACGATCGCGAGCGCATCGTAGAAGCGATTCACACCATCGCTTACGTGCGCGACCTCTCGAACTGAAGTCGCTTCAGGGCGAGGTCGTCGGCTGGCTTGGTTTGGCGGCTGCCGGAGCTGCGGGCTTGGCCTCACCCGGGGTCGCACTGCCGGCGCTCGGTGCGGTCTGTTCTTCGGGACCGGCAGCCGCGCCTGCGCGCGCGGCGGGCGCGGCTTCGGCTGCATCAGCTGCCTTCGCTTTCGACGCGAGCGCGACCTGAGGATCGAGCGCGCTCATGGCCTGTTCGGCTCGGGTCCGGTAGGCGGGACGGGCGGCCAGCGCTTGGTAGTGAGCTCGGGCGCGCGCGATCTGACCGAGGGCCTGATAGCAAGACGCCGCCTGCCAGGCCGCTTCGTCGGCGACCGTGCTGCCGGCGTAACGCCCCGAGACTTGGTCGTACAGCGCCGTCGCACGTTGGCAGCCCGAGCCGTTGCGCGCAGCGTGCGCTTCGTGGAGGGCGGCGGCAGCGGCCTTTTCGCCTCCCGCAGCGGCAACTTCGCTGAACAGTCGCTCCGCCTCTGCGTAGCGCCCCTGTTGGTAGGCGCTCATCGCCTCGCGGTAACCTTCCTTGTCGGACTTCGCGGTACCGGCCCCGTCCGCGAGAGCAGCCTCGGCCGCGGCGCCGGGTGCGGCCGCGCTTTCCGTGCCACGCGCGCCCGTGGCTGTCGGCTCGGCATCGCCGTTGCCTTCGGTTCCGAGTACGAGCGCCGTACGTTCTTTGGCTTCGGCGACGAGTTCCGTAGAAGGTGCCCCTCGCTCGCTCGCGCCGATGCGATCGCGGCCGCTCGGCGACGCACGCAAGAACACCAAGCTGCTGCCGATCATCAATAACAAGAGCGCGGCCATCGCCAGCTGAGGGCGCATGGCATAGCCCGCCAAGATGCTGATCGTTCGACCGAAACGTTCTCGGAAAGGGAGTTGTTTGTGAGCGGCTTGCTCGGCCAACAAGATGCTCTCGAACAGGTCTTCCGGCGGCTCTTCCAACGGGGGACTCGAGAGCTCGCGCGTGACGCGCAACTTCGTCCACACGCCCTGGCAGCGCGTGCAGTGATGCAGGTGGCGACGTGCAGCTGCTGTCGTCAGCTCGTCCAACTCATCGTAGAGCAGGTCGAGACTCATCTTGTCGAAGCGTTCGCAGTCCATGGTCACCTCAGAGCGCGCGCGTACTCTTCGTATTCGCACAGTTCCTTCTGCAGACGATCGAGCGCGTAGCGCATGCGGCTTTTGACTGTGTTTTCTGGGGTTTCGGTGAGTGCGGCGATCTCGGCGAACGGCACGCCGCCGAGCTGGCGCAGCAAGAACACTTCGCGCTGATCATCGGGCAAGGCGTCGATGGCGCGGCTCAGGCCCACACGCAGGCGTTCTTGCTCGACACCGCGTTCGGCATCGTCGGCGACCGTGTCGCTCGCCACGCGATCGAGTAGAGCGCCACCACTCGGCAACTCGGCGTCGAGCGAAGCGTGGTTGCGATGCTTGAAGCGTCGCAGTTCATCCAAACACAGGTTGCGCAGGATTGCGTACACCCAAGTCGAAAAGCGAGACTCGTGGCGAAACTCGGCGGCCCGACGCACGACGCGCAAGAAGGCCTCCTGCGTCAGTTCACGCGCAGCGTCGCGGCTCTTCACGTAGCGCAGCGCGAAGTTGTAGAGAGCGCGCTCGTAACGGCGCACCAGCTCCGCGAAAGCCGCGCGATCGCCTCGTTTGTAACGAACCATGAGCATTTCATCGCTGCTCTCGGCGTGTCCGTCGGTCACTTCACCCCCGCCTCGGGAGCCAACTGGGCTCACGTGGGGGCTGAGCCGGAGCATTGGGATCCGACGCATGACCCGGTGAAAAGATTTGGACGAAGGTCGCGATCACCCTGTCCGAGGACGATGGGCTCGCCTCGGCTAAGCACTGATGGGCCCGCAAATCCCCTGTCACGAGAATCGACCCTAGCGCCCTTCTGGGCTCGCGATCAAGCCGCGCGGACCGAGGTAACTGCCCAGAATGAGTACCGATTTCCGACAACATGGGGCGACCGTGACCCTGGGTCGGATCGATGCGCCCCGATGGCGGTCACGCCACTTGAGCGCAACTTCGCGGGCCGGTTCGTGGGCCCAAGTCCGGCGCCCGAAGGCCCGAAGTCGGCGCACCGGCCCTGTGACGGACCTACCCATCGACACCGATGTCAGGTCGGGTAGGTTACGCAGCGTGCGATGCAAGCGGCAACCCGATGAGTGGGCAGCGTTCGGAACGGACGGGGGTTGGGGTGGAGTGGAGTTCGTGCTCGGAGGCAGGAGCCCAAGGATCATCATGACTTGCGGAGAGCAGGCGGACGGGCGAGTCTACCAATACCCGCGGCACAGCCGTTTCTGCGGAGAGGGTTCATGAAAGCATTGAGTCGGGGCATCCAGCTTTTGAGTTTGGGTTTGGCATTGGTCGTGCCGGGATTCGCACGGGCGCAGGGGAGCGGAGCCGCAACTACGGCAACGACTACAGCTGCACCACAGGCGACCAGCGGTACCGCAACGCCAGCGACGACGTCGTCGGCTCCAGCCACGACGACGTCCGCTCCAGCGACGACGACGGACACCGTAGCCCCGGGCACGCCCTCGACGCCCGCAGGCGAAGGACCGCTCGATGGTGCGACCTATCGAGTCCGGCTGCGCGATCTGGAGCAAGGGGTCGACGAACTGAAAGAACAGATTCGTCGCAGCCATACGCGTCTTTCGCTCCTCAGTGACACAATCCTTTCTGGTGCGGCCGGTGGCGCGCGGGCAGAGGTAGAGTTCGCCAACGATCTGAGCGGAGCTTGGCGCTTGGTCGAAGCCGTGTTCGTGCTCGACGGTGCGGTCCAATACAAGAAGACCGACGATTCGGGCGTGCTCGCGGCTCAGAAGAACATTCCCATCTTCTCCGGCTCGATTCCCACCGGAGACCATACGCTCCAGGTGTTGCTGAAGTTGCGCGGCCACGGCTTTGGCGTGTTTTCGTACTTGAGTGGCCTCGAAGCCACGGTTCGGCACGATCACTCGTTCACCATCACCGACGGCAAGGTGTTCAAGCTGCGCGCGACCGCTTGGGAGCAGGGTGGCCCCACGACGCCCGTCGAGGAACAGCCAGACATCCGCTTCAACGAGACGATTCGCAGCATCAGCGACGCCCCCGCACCAGCCACTCCGGCTGCTGCTCGGGCGGCAACGCCGGAAGTCCCGGCCACGGGGTCCATCAGCACCACTCCGACTGGAGCGGCGGTAGACACGAAGGCCGCGGTCGGCGGAGGGCAGTAAGTGAAGGCGGATTCGATCCGCGAGCCCCAGCGCGGAAGGTTTGCTCGCACGAGTTGGCTCACTTGCTCCTTGCTCTGCGGACTGGGTTTCGTCCCCCAGCCGGCGTGGGCGGTCTCGGCTGGCGAAGCCATGCAGCGCGCGACGCAGACATTGCGCGAGGTCGAGGTTCAGGCGCCCAAGGTCAAGGTGATCGTCACACCGCTGCTTACCTACAGACCCGAGTCGATGTTCGCCGCGGCCGAGCTCCATCTGCGGACGGGCCAGGAGGACGCAGCCATCGAGCTGCTCAACAAGGTGGTCGAGCTGGGCCGGCAGGGAAAAGCCTCGGCCAGTACAGTCGCGGACGCCGAGTTCGTGCTCGGCGAAGCCTATATGATGAGTGGCGAGCTCTACTCGGCACGCCGCCAATTCGAGCTGGTCACGGACCACGCCACCGAACCCGCCTACGCCCCAGCGGCAGGCAGAGCTGCTGGTCGCCTCGTCGACGTGGCCCTGCAGCTCGAGCGCCGCGAGACTCTCCCGGACGTGCTGGCGCGCGTCGATCGGTTGCGCCAAACGAATTCTGGCGAGGCCTTGGTTTATGCCCGGGCCAAGGCACTTCTGGCCATGGCGCGGTACGACGAGGCGCTAAGCGCAGCAGCCACGATCACCGGGACGACGATCTACGCCCAGCGCGCAGCCTACCTGCGCGGGGTGGCGCTGATGAAGCAAGCCGAAGGCGCGGTTCCGGTCGAGAAGCGTCCGCACGAAAAGCCAGATTTCGCGGTCGCCATCGCCGCGTTCGAAAGGTCGGTCGACCTGGCCACTGCTGCCAAGGACGCCGACTCGCGGGTGATCTCGGACTTGTCGTGGCTCGCTATCGCGCGCCTGCATTTCGAGCGCGGTAACTACCTCGGCTCATCCGCGGCCTACGAGAAGTTGCCGCGTACCTCGCCTTACTTCGCACGCGCTCTGTTCGAGCTGTCGTGGGCTTACGTGCGGATGGGCGACTACCAGCGCGGGCAGCGCTCGCTCGAGGTGCTCCGGGTCCTTGATCCGGGGTTGATCGACGGAGCCGATGCGGCGCTGCTGCTCGCGGACTTGTTGCTCCGGTCCGGCCGCTTCGCAGATGCTGAGCGCGCGTACCAGGAAGTTCGTGCCAAGTACGAACCTTTGCGCGAGCAAGTCGACGAATACCTGAAGTCGCACGAGGACGCCGCGACCTACTACGACACTCTGACCGACGCCGAGATCGAGACCGGGCGTGAGTTGCCGCCCTTGGTCATCGACTGGGCACGGGAAGAAGCCACGGAAGATCGCGTCTTCGCAATCGTCGACGACGTGGCTCGCTCGCGCAGCCTGCTCAAGCGAGGACGACGCAGCGTCGTCCTGCTCGAGGCGGCGTTGGGGGGCGATACGCGGGCCAAGGTCTTTCCGGCCATCCGTCGCGAACTCGAGAACGTCACGGCGCTCATCAACCAACTGTCCATCGCTCGGCTCTCGCTCTCACGGGGCATGGATGACGAAGCAGGCGGCGATTCGGGCGATCTCACGCAGGTGCGGGCCGACCGGCGCAAGCTCATGCCTCGGCTTGGCCAAGTGCCCACGCGTCCCGGCGATTTCACCATACGTGAGGCCGACTCGGAGCACGGCTGGGACAAGGTGAGCCAGCAGCTGCAGCGGCTCGAACTCGAGACCGACCATTTGAATGCGCTCGTGAACGGCTTACATCGTGTGCTGGGCGACGCCGAGCGCAACGGCGTTACGGTCGATCCAGACGCGCTGGCGCGTTACCGCGTCGAGATCGAGGAAAACGAAAAAGACATGGCGGGCTACAAAGCGCGCATCGCGACTGTGAGGCAGCAGGTCGAGATGGGGCGCGTGCAGTCGGGTTTCGGCGACGAGCGCTACATCGAGGACAATCGCGTGCGGACCGCGTTTCGCGACGCGTTCGACAAGGAGACGCAGTTGGTCGCGGCTGGGGGCGATTCGGGCGCGCAAGGCTACGCCCGTAACATCCAACCCTTGCTCATCCGTTTGCGCGCAGCCGAAACCGGCCTGGAAGCGGCGCGTGCCAAGCTCGACGCTGCTGCCGTCGCGCAGGGCGAGGAACTCGGACAGGTGATCCGCACCGAATCGGACTCTCTGGAAACCTACGCAGCGCGCCTCGATACGCTCGACCAAACGGCACGCGTGCTGGTGGGCGAAGTCGCCCGAGACAATTTCCAAAGGGTGCGCGCTCGGCTCAAGGACGTCGTGCTGCGGGCCGACGTCGGGACCGTGCAGAAATCCTGGGAAGTGCGTGAGAACCAGCGCTTGCGGGTGCGCGACTTGCTGCGTGAGCGCGCGCGAGAAGAGACGTTCATCAACGACGAACTGCGTGAAGTGCTCGACGACACGGAGGAAGGCCAGTGAGGCGTGCGTTCGGTCCCGGTCTCTTCGGCCAGGGCCTGTGCCTGATCGTATTTGGCAGCGCTTTGTGGGGGCCGCTTTCCCGCGCACAAACGGCGCCCGCTGCTGCGGCTCCTGCAGCCCCGCCCGCCAAGGCCGCTGTGACGCCCGCTCCTTCGAGTTCGGGCACGGCCAAGCTGGCAACGCTTTCGGTGCCCAAGAAGCCAGCCTACCCGATGACCTGCAAGGCCTCGGGTGAGGTCGTCGAGACCGCCCCCGCGCACACGGTCGCCGCCCCCACGGCGGATCAGTTGCGGGCCTACGCGCTACTGAAGAGCGAGGCCGCCGACTTCACCACGCAAGCCCGTGACTTCCAGGTGCGTCTCACCGAGATCGTGCGGCACCACTACGAAGATCGCCGCCGAACGATGCTCGCCTCGATCGATGGTGAGATCGCCATCGAGAAGAAAGGTCTAACAGACGCCCGCGACGAGGCGATCGCACGCCTCGAAGCGTTTATTGTCCGCTACAGCGGGGAAAATGCAGATTCCGAGGCGACTCCCGATGCCATGTTCCGTCTCGCAGCGCTCTACGAAGAGCAGGCGCGCGAGAACGACGACGCGAACCTGGGGGAGGGTCTACGGCCCGCCGTAGCACTCTATCGCGACGTCGTGGCCGCTTATCCGGCTTACGTCGAAGCCGCAGCGGTCCACTACTACTTGGGCCACGCGCTGAACGACGCCGGCCGCCTACCCGAAGCGCAGCAGGCTTGGCGCGCTCTGGTCTGCATCAATCGCTACCAAGTCCAAGTCGATCCGAAAGCAGCTGAATCCCTTTGGGTCGTCCCGCTCGCGCAGGATCACGACGATGCGTTCTGGAACGAGTGGTACAATCGGCACCCGATTCCGCTCGACCAACTGGGCGCGCGCGGCGACCTCAGACAAGCCGGTGCCCGTCAAGAGGAGCTCGCCTACGCCGACCCGTACCAGGGTTGCGTCGGCATTCCGCAAGAAGTCGCTCCCGGCGAGGAGCCCCGCTACGTTGCCGAAATTTGGTGGCAGCTCGGCAACTACCACTTCGACCAGATCGACCGCGCTGCGGGTCCTTACAACCTGAATCGCGCGGTCAGCGCGTACGAGCGCTCGATCGTCTACCAGAAGCCCCCGCTCTACGGTGTGGCCATGTACAAGCAGGCGTGGACGTTCTTCAAGCAGCAGCGGTACCACACGGCCGTCGACTGGTTCGTCAAGCTGCTTCACTACGCCGACGAACAAGAAGCCAAGACGGGCGATCCCGGCGCCGACTTCCGCGCTGAAGCGTTCACGTACATCGCTGGCTCGCTGACTTACGTTGATTTCGAAGGACCGTCCGCGAACGATCCGTACATCGCGCGCAGTGACGTGCTTGATCTCGAGCCCGATCCGCTCTTGGCCGAGGAGAAGATGGCTGTTGCCATCCAACGCGTTCAAGATCCTGCCTTGATTCCGCAGGACCAGAAATGGACCGTCGAGATCTACAAAGCGCTGGCGGAGGAGTACGTCGAGATCACGCAAAATCGCAACGCCATCACGGCGCTCGAGCTGACGGTCAAGAAGTTTCCGCTCGATCGCGACGCGCCGGTGATGGTCGATCGCGTCGCCGAACTCTACGACCAGCTGGCGCGTCTCGCGCCACAGGGTTCGCAGACGAGTGTCGAGTACGCGCAGAAGGCGCTCGACGCGCGTACGCAGCTCGCCAAGTACGTGGGGACGACCGCGTGGACCGACGCCAATCGCGAGGATCCGGAGGCGCTCGCGCAAGCCGAAGAGCTGGTGCACGTCGGCTTGCGTCGTGCGGCAGCGGATCACACGAACTTTGCGCGAGCTTACAAGGAGCGCGCGCTGCAGCTGAGCGATGCGGTGCAGCAGCGGTCGCAACTCGAGCAAGCCGTGGTGGAGTACCGCCTAGCGGCCGGCGGCTGGGGCGCCTACCTCAACCAGGATCCGAACGCTTCGGACGCCTACGAGTCGCGCTACTGGCTCGCCGACTCGCATTTTTGGGTCGCCGTCCTGCAGGTGCCGCTGGGCAAGATGCCGACGGCAGCCGAGGTCGAAGCCTCGCGCTCGAGTGCCGTGGCCGTGCGCGATTCGAACGAAGACGATCGCTACAAGCAACCAGCGGCTTACTACGTGGTCACCTTGGCCGAAAAGGTACTCGACGCAGAAGCGCAGGCCTTCGTCGACAGCAAGGGTGCCCAAGGCTACCCGCGCAAAGATCAGGTCAGCTTCAGCGGCGAGGGCGACAAACGCAAGGTCGCAGCCGAGACGGTGCCCGCGGGCGTGACCGCGGCAGTGTGTGCGCGCGACGAGTACAACGCCCGCATCCCGCTAGCCGAAGATCCCGAAAAGAATGGCCTGCTCTACGCATCGCAGTCGGCGGAGTACTTCTTCGTCTACGGCCAGTTCGAAGAGGCGCGTCGTCGCTTCGTTCCGCTCTACGAGAAGTACTGCGGCAAGAACAAGTGGGGTTACAACGCTTGGGAGAAGTTGGTCAGCATGAGCAACTTCCAGGGGAACGCGGCCGAGAGCCGTAGCCTGGTCGACTCCAAGAGCTGCAGCTTCGACGAAGAGTCGCGTGTCGCAGAAGATTCGATTCGTACGCCCGTCCGTCAGGGCGTGGCCTACCTCGACGCGCGGAAGCTGTTCGAAGAGGCCGAGAAACTGGCCGATGGTCCCGAGCGCGTGAAGAAGTGGCGCGCTGCCGCAGCTGCCTACAAGGTCGCGCTTGCCGCAGCTCCCGATCGCGATGAAGCACCCGAAGCGGCTATGAACGGGGCTTATGCCTACAAGCAGGTTGGTGAGTACGACAAGGCCATCGCCATGTACGCGCTTTTCATCTCCAAATACGGAGATGAAAAGACGCTGGCCAAGCTCAAGAGCGCAGAGCCCGACAAGTATGAAGAGCGAGTGAAGTTCCTCGGGGACGCCTACCAGGCGCTGGCCAGCGCTTACGTGCTGTTCTTTGACTACCCCAAGGCGGCCGAGACCTTCGACAACATCTCCTCGATCTCGCATTTCTCGAGCGCCGATCGAAAAGGTGCCGCCAAACAGGCCCTCCTCCTCTACGTCAACTTGGACGACGCACCGGGCATGGCGCGAGCTCGCAAGCGCCATGCGTCACTTGGCGCGACCGACGAAGATCTGTCCGAAGCCGATTTCCTGATTGCTAGCGCGGCGCTCAAAAAGTGGGATCCGCAGAGCCCCGACAGCGCCGGCAACAAGACGGCGCGCATGGCGGCGCAGAACGTCATGGAGCAGTACTACACCGTCAACAAGAACCGGAAATCGGCCCAGCGCTTCGTGGTGCACGCAGCTTACAACGTCGCGCTCTCCAAGCGAGCAGCGAAGTCTAGCGAGCAGCTCGATTGGTGGCGCAGCACGGTTTCGGCGTTCGACCGCTATCTGGCCGGGGCGCCGGTGACCAACGGCAAGAACAGCGCCCTTGGCGGGACGGAAGCCGGCATGGCGGCCGAAGCCGACTACCTGCTGGTCGACGAGGAGCTGAAGCGCACGTTCGACTACGAGTCGGGCTTCCATCGCTACAAGGGCACGATCGTCGAAGTCGTGCAGCAGTACACCAAGGACGCGCAGACAGCGAAGGTCTGGTACGACAAGCTGCAGAAGATCGTCGATCGCTACGTCTCGCAGAGGTGGGCAACGATCGCCATCGCGCGTCAGGGGTCGCTGTACGACTCGCTGCGCACGGGCTTCTACAATACGCGTCCACCAGAGCTGAAGATGTTCACCGAAGCTCAGGAGAAAGCGCTCAAGGCTGCCGAAGACAGCGACAAAGACGCCCTCATCGACAAGGCCGATCAGATTCGGACCACCGTGAATGCCGCTTGGCGCACCAAGCGTGACGAGGAACTCGACAGTGCCGATCGGGTCGTCGTCGATCGCTACGCGACGTCAGTCACCCTGGCACAACGCTACAACTTGTCGGATCCCACTTTGACGCGAGCCATCCGGCGCTTGGCCTTCATGACCGATGTGGTCGGCGAGGCCAAGATGGCGACCTATACGGCCAGCAACAAGGACCTGGGTTACAAGCCCGGCATGTTCCAGCGCATGCGGCCGGGCGTGATCGCTCCGCCCGTCGCGCTCGGTCTGCCTCCCTCTGCACCCGTAGGAGCCGAGCCATGAAGACGATGAAACGATTCGTGGGACTCGGCATCGCTATGGTCGTCGGCGGCAGCGTGCTGACGCTCACGGCGCAAGTGGCGGAAGCGGCGGGAACAGCCAAGGCGACGGGCTCGCGCCCCAAGCTCGCGGGAGGCGCGCTCGAGGCGCATCAAGCAGGGCTCAAGGCGTTTGCTGCCGGCGATCTGGCAGGAGCCAAGACGCAGTTCGTCAAGGCGGTCAAGGCGGACGCGAAGGCCTACGAGGCGCATTACGATCTCGGCTTGGTCCAGGAGCGTCAAGGCGCCGTGGCAGAAGCGACTTCGTCCTACAAACAATCGTTGGCGATCGTTGCCGACTACGAGCCGGCCATCGTCTCGCTCGCTCTGTTGCTCGCACGTCAGGGCAACGGTGACTCGGCACTTTCGATGCTGCGCGACAAGCAAGGCAAGAGTCCCGACAGCGCAGCGATTTTGGCGGCCATGGCCGAAGTGAAGAGTTTGGGCGGCGACTCGGGCGAGGCCCAGCGGCTCTCGCAGGAATCGCTCAAGAAAGATCCCAACTACAAACCCGCCATGGTGACGTTGGCACGTGACCACTACCGCGCTCGCCGCATCGATTTGGCCCTCTACGCACTCCAGGGGATCTTGGACGGCTACGGCGGCGAGAACCCGGCGCGCGACAAGAACAACGCCGAAGCACGTCTGTTGCGCGGCCTCATCTACTCGGAGCGCGGCGTGCGCGGTCCGGCGATGGAAGATCTGAAGAAGGCGACGACGTTGCGCCCCGACTTGGTCGAGGCCCATCTGTTGCTGGCGCGCTTCATGATGGAAGCCGGCAATGCCAAAGAGGCAGCTCCGCACCTGCAGATGGCCGTCCGTTTCGACAACAAGAACGTGCCTGCGCACCTCATGCTGGGCGATGCGTACCGTTTACTGGACCGCGCTGCCGATTCTCGTAAGGAACTCGAGTGGGTGGTTTCTGCGGATCCGGCGCAGCTCGGCGCACGCTACAACCTGGGCTTGTTGTTCTTGATGAGCGCCAAGTTGCCGGGCCTCACCGAAATTCAGGCGACCAACAAGGCTATCGAGCAGCTGGAAGCGTACAAGGCCAAGGCTCCGCGCGGCGGACCCGACGACGTCGACGAACTCATCGTGCGCGCCAAGAGCAAGAAAGCCTTGCTCGAAGCGGCCAAGGCGGAAGGCAAAGCTGGATCATGAAAACGCACATCGTTCGGCTCGCCTTTGGCGTCGTGGCCGTCGTGGCGGGGACCTTTGGTTCGCTTGAGTCGGCGTGGGCTCAGGGTCGTGTCGTCACGATCAGCGAGGTCACAATCGTCGGTCGCGTGCAGAAGCCGATTGCGGCCGTCGACGTGAGCCGTATCCAGCCCAAGTTGACGTTGGCCGAGCTCAAGCAGACCTTCACCGACCGGATCGAGAAGGCGCTCTACCGCGCACCGTTCTGAGGGTGTTCGACGAGGTTCCGAGTTGAACTGGCTGCCTGGCGCTTGGGTCGCGCTCGTTCTGGTCGCGACTGTCGTCGTGTGTCGCAGGCTGGAGCGCAAGGCGGAAGCCTTCGCCCGAGCGCTCGAGCAAGCGCTCGCACCCCCGCTCCAGCTGTCCGCCGAAGAACGGCTTGTGCAGTACAACGACTGGATCGACCAGGCGATTTCGCTTCGCGAGCAAGCGGACTTGATGCCGCGTGCGCTCGGACGCGTTTGTCTGATGTCGGGTGTGGGCCTGGGCATCTTGCAAGCAGCCGGGGCGCTCACGGAACCGGGGGCGAGTGGTCTGGCGGGCGTCATCAGCCTTTCGGGCGGCCTCACCGGCCTCGGCGCGGGTTTTTTGTTCGGGTCCCTCATCCGCACCACGAATCGGCGGATCAGCGAAAAGATCAGGGCTTTGCGCGGGCCTTGGGTGGGGGCGCTCTCGGGGCCCGGCCGCTCGCGTCGAAACTGACTGAGAACTTTTCGCGTTCTGGGGCGTCATGAAGCGAAGACGACCGAGCCGTCGGACGAGATTTGCGAGGGCCGAGACAACTCGTTAGTCTCGGCTGGACGGGGAACGCCCCGAGGAACTGCATGACACCCGCGAGCCACCAACCTTCACATCGACCTGGACAGATGACCGCGGTGATGCGCGCGGTCGCGGCAAGCGGACCCAAGGTGCTGCGCATCGGCGTGGTCCAGGGTGGTCGCGTGATCGAAGAACGCATCGTCAAAGAGCGCGTCGACGTTACCGTGGGACCCAGCGAGAAGAGCATGTTCGTGCTCTCGAGCGACGAGCTGCGTTCGAGCCACAAATTGTTCGAGCTGCTCAGTGGTGAGTACGTCCTCAATTTCTTCGAGAACATGACCGGCCGCGTTGCGTTGCCGACGGGTGTATCGGAACTCGAGCAACTCAAGGGCCAGGCGCGCCGGGGCGCCGGAGGCGCCTACCAAGTTCGCCTCACCGACGATTCGCGGGGCAAGGTCTCGATCGGCGACACCACCTTCCTGTTCCAGTTCGTCGCACCGCCGCCCGTCCAGCCTCGCCCCCAACTGCCGGTTGCGGTGACGCGTGGCGCCGGTGGTATCGACTGGCGCACGACCATCATCGCTTCGTTCGCGTTCCTCGCGCACTTCATGGGCATCGGCGCCATGTACTCCGACTGGCTCGATCCGGTCGTCGACGAGCAAGTCAGCTTGGCGGGCTTGGTCGACACGCTCGATCAATTACCGGCGCCTCCCCCGCTCGAAGACAAGGTCGAGGCCCCGGACGAAAACGCCGAGGCCACTGAAAAGGCGCCGGCGAAAGCCGCCGCGAGCGCACCCTCCAAGGCGCCGGATTCCGGTGGAGGGAAGTTGTCCGAGGCGCAATCGGCTGCGCTCAGCAACGAACTCGAGCAATTGTCGATGGCCACCTTGGCGGCACTCGGCTCGACGGGGCCAGCGACGGCGGGCGTCCTCAAGGGCGGAGACGTTCCGACCGGTGCTCTGGATGCTGCAGCGGCATCGGGTTCGGGTGTCGGCATCGGGGGTGATCTGAAGCTCGGTGGCGCTGGCGGTACCATTCGTCCCGGTAGCAGCGGCGGAGGTCTCGGTTCGATCGGTAGCACTGGTACGAGTTCGGGCACCGGCACCGGCACCGGCACGGCGGTCGCGGGTCCCAAGGGCTCTGTGAGTGCGAATCCCAACGTCTCTGTGGGTTCGGTTTCGAACGCGGCCTCGGTCGTCGCCAGCATGCGAGCCGGCTTCAAGCGTTGCTACGAGAAGGGCCTCGAAGCGAATCCCGACATCGCGGGAAGTGTTCGACTCACCATTCGTGTAGGTCCAGGTGGTGATGTATCGGGGGTCAGCGCGACTAACACCGGCAACCTCTCGGCGACGGTGGTCGGATGCGTGAAAGCCCGCGCCCAGGCCGCGCAGTTCGCGGCACCCGACGGCGGCAGCGCGGTGATCGACGTGCCTGTCACCTTCGTCAAGCAGTGAACCGAAGGCTGAGGCAGAAGGCCCCGAATTAGTAATTCGGTCAATTCTGCAAGAAAGTCCGACCTTTGTAGGTTTGACACCCCTGGTTCCCCCCCATATTCTCAGCGGGCTGGGGGGCGACTTTTCGGAGCTCCGTCCCTTGGGCCCGCAGAATTTCTCGGGCAGTCCAATTTTCACGGGGTGGCGATGTCTTCCGAACGCATGTCTTCAAAAGCCAAGCTTTTCGCCGCGACGACTTTCAAGACGGTAGGGCTTTCCAAAGCTGCTCGCGTTTCGATGCTCGCATTGGGGTTACTAGGCCTTGGGGCTGGCGTCGTCGCCGCGCAAGAAGCGACACCCGAATCGGAAGCAGCTCCGGCTGCGGCTGACGCATCGATCGCCGGTATGGTGGCCAAGGGCAAGTCGGTACTCGCTGCGCTCGATGCCTCTTCGCAGAACGTCAGTCGCATGTTGCGCGACGCCCGTGCAGCCAAGGACGTCGTAAAGGCTCTGTGTCTGGACGATAAGCTGAGCCAGGTCGACGTAGCCAAACGTTCGGCAGCGGATCGAGTGGAGAGCCTCGAAGCAGCTGCTGCTGCTGGAAACTTGGAGCGGGCTCAGCATGACTTTGCGGTGATTGGTGCGCTCGAGGAGCGCGCCAACGCCCTTTCATCGGAAGCGAATCAATGCATTGGGGAGGAGAAGGGTTACGTGGGCGGGTCGAGTCTGAATGTCACCTTCGACCCAACGATTCCGCAATCAGATACTTCGGCACCGCCGGCCTTCGTGGTCGTGGTGCAGCCACCGCAGGCAGCCAGTCCGACATTCTGAGCATCAGCTCAAGTCACGCACAGGTATTCGTTCGCATCGGATTCGCAATGTCGGGCGAGGTCGTCTCTTACTCATGAAGCTGCACCGTATTCTTTCTGCAGCTGCGCCTGCAGCAGCCCTCGTGCTGGGCTGGTCCAGCACGATCCACGCGCAGTCGGGCCAACCGTGGGTCGGCAACCGCACCATCGGCGAAGGCGCGGGAATTCGCAGCGGCAACTTCGAAATTCACCCGGGCATTTCGGGCGAGGTTGGTTACGACTCGAACTATTACCAGCGCGCTGGCTCACCGATCGAAAATGCCAGCCTCGGTCCTGTCGCCGACGTGATTCGTCTGCGCGTCACGCCGCAGTTGTCGCTCCGTACCCTCGACAAGCGCATTGCGCTGGCCGGTGACGAGGCGCCGCCGGCCCCGCTGCCCGTCCAGTTCGAATTCAAGGGTAGCATCACCTACAACGAGCTGATTGCCCTCAAGAGCCAATTCACCAAAGAGTTCAGCGATCAGCGCAACCTCGAGGGTGGGGCCGGCGCGGGCCTCAAGCTCTTTCCGGGTCGCGTGTGGTCGGGCGCTTTCAACGCTGGCTACGGCTACATTGTCGACCCGTCGAACTTGGGTGGTTTCACCGGTGCATTCAACCGCAGCACGGTCACGGGCGGAGGCACGCTCACTTGGGCTCCGGGCGGTGGGGCGTTCCAGTGGAACCTCGTCAATTACCAGACGCGCTTCACGCTCTTCGACAAGGGCATCGGCGTCTACGACAACGGCATGCATTTTCTGACGACCGATGGTCGCTGGAACTTCTTGCCCAAGACGGCGCTGTTGTTCGACGGTGGTCTCGGCATCCTGCGTTACTCGTCGCCGGGTCTGAACAACGGCGAGAATCTGCGCGCCCGTATCGGCGCCAATGGTCTCGTCACCAAGCATTTGGGCTTGCTCGCCATGGGCGGTTGGGCCACCAGCTTCTTTCACAACGACAACGGTCTGGTCCGCAACTACGACGACTTCATCGGCAAGGCCGAGGCCAAGTGGTACTTCAACGCTGGCACGCAGCTCCAAGAGGGCTCTGCGAATGTTGGTATGTCGACCGTGGCGCTCGGTTACGATCGCTCATTCGAGCAGAGCTACCTGGGAGACTTTTTCCAGCGCGATCGCGGTTACGCTCA
>Ga0163144_10008363_pt1 | contig 22401 bp, 25 predicted proteins | sample OliLak19BULKMAT1_FD_123175 | JGI IMG/M metagenome (GOLD analysis project Ga0163144, IMG submission 123175) | Freshwater microbial mat bacterial communities from Lake Vanda, McMurdo Dry Valleys, Antarctica - Oligotrophic Lake LV.19.BULKMAT1 | ecosystem: Environmental > Aquatic > Freshwater >...
CCCCAAAAACCAGTAATAGTTTCATCCCCTAATTATAGCATGTTTAACAACCAAAGGATCGTCTCGAACGGTCTATTGCTTCAGGGTGATTTTGGTAATTATCACTGGTTGGACTGGGCGGTCATTTGATCCAGTTGCAACGTTGTTGATAACTGTAGCCACATCTATACCTGACACTACTTTACCAAAAACAGTGTGCTTAGTATCCAAAAAGTTATTGGCTCCACCATTAATAAAGAATTGGCTGCCGTTAGTATTTAATCCAGCATTTGCCATAGATATTGTGCCCAAATCATTTCTGTTAGAAGAAGTTATTTCGTCATTGAATTTATATCCTGGTCCTCCGGTGCCCCACATCCCTATCTGACTGTCGTCTTTTGAAAGAGGGTCTCCGCCCTGGCTCATGAATCCTTTCATTACTCTGTGAAATTTGGTGCCGTCATAAAATCCGGCTTGGGCCAGTTTAACAAAGTTTGCCACTGTGTTCGGAGTCGCCTGATTAAACTCTATAGTTATGTCTCCTTTGTTTGTATGTAATATTGCACTCATAATTTTTTCTGTATTTTTTTTATTTCCTACTTGATTATTAATTGATTGGTCGATTTTTACTGAAGTGTTTTTGAGCTCAATCGTACTTTTGGTATCCAAGTCTCCATAATTTTCGCTCACGGGGGAAACATCGCCTATCTGGGCCACCTGCGTTCGGCTTTCATTTACTAGCCAATATCCGCCGATTCCCATAACTATTATAAAAACAAACAAAAAAATTATTTTTCCTGGTGTCATATTATTATTGTATCAAATTTATTAATTTTACCAACTACCACTTGATCCTCCACCTCCAGACATTCCTCCACCAAATCCTCCGAAGCCATCACCACCACCTCCTCCACCAAACCACCAAGGGTACATTCCTGTGTGCTCATGGTGCGAATGCGCTTTCGAAGCTATGTAGTCAAGAAGCAAGCCAAATCCTACAAATCCCACCAATACCGGTATTGCCGTGAGCAAAGAATTTATAAAGAAGTGCCAGACAGCTATAGCTACAGCTCCACCAAGCACTCCACCATGCCACCACTCTTTGCTTCTTCCGAGAATAGCCATCAAGAATTGCACGGCCACAAAACCCACGAAAATAATGATGTCCCATGGCAGGCCATCGTATAGTGGTGTCAATCCGTAATCTTTCGGTATTATTTCTGATCCACCTAATGCGTCAATCATAGAATCCACTGCTCCGTTTATTCCAACACTATAGTTTCCATCTCGAAAAGCTGGTGCCAAAATGTCTCGCTGGATATATGAAGTACCGATGTCAGTTAATTGCCCCTCTACTCCGTAGCCAGTATGAATTCTGGTTTTGCGGTCAGAAATAGATATCAAGAAAAGTAATCCGTTATTTTTTTCTTTTTTACCAATACCCCAAGCTGTAAAAATTTCCTGAGCTACATTTTCAACAGTATCTCCATCTAGGCTCTGTATAGTCACTACTGATATTTCGTTGGTGCTACTTTTTTCAAAATCTCGAAGCTTTGTCTCAAGAGAAGCTTCATCTTCGGCCGGAATAACGCTCGCATAATCCGCCACGTAGGCACTCGGTCGAGTCGGAACAGTGAAGGCGTGAAGCACAAATGGCAACATCCAAAATCCAAAAATCAAAAATTTGAATAATAATCGCGACATCAAATTTATTTAGTTACTGAAATCTACAGTCGGAGCTACCTGATTGCCAGTTGGCACCTCAAAATATGTTTTCTCATTCACGTTGAAAATTCCGGCAATCACAGACGAAGGGAATCTTTTCACTCCAGTGTTAAAAGCTCGGACCATTTCATTGTATTTCATTCTCTCTACTGTAATGCGATTCTCCGTGCCTTCGAGGGAAACTATCAGGTCTCTGTAAGCTTGAGAAGACTGCAATTGCGGATAATTCTCAGCAATAACTAGCAGCCTGCCAAGTGCGGACTCAACTTCAGTTGCCGCCTTTGCTTTGGCATTAGTAGTGGTAGCACCAGAATATCTAGTACGAGCCTCGGCAATACCCAAGAAAACTTCTTGCTCTTGCCCGGCAATACCTTTTACTGTGTTTACTATGTTTGGAATCAAATCAAAACGTCGTTGGTATTGGTTCTCGACTTGAGCCCATTGAGAAGTGATACCTTCACCTGCAGTTACGAAAAAATTATATTTTCCAGTAACCCAAACAGTTAAGACGATTATAATTCCTAATATAACTACCCACTTTGTGTTTCTTTGTATAAAATTTTTCTCTTCCATTTTTTTATTTTTTGGCTCGTCATAGCTTTGAGCTTAGACGGCTCGATTATTATTTATTAATACAACTATTTTAGCATGAAATCCCTTTTTTAAATCATTTATTCTTTTGGTGGCATGTCTATTCCAGCCCAAAGGTTGCTTGAGCCGATTTCTTCATTGCCATTCACTTTTATATACAGGAACAACTGCATCTTGTATGCAACCAGATTCTTTAAAACGCCAAGTAACTGCATAGAAAGAGGTGCAGTGCTACCCCAGATGGTGGACTCTCGAATCATGTCATCTTCAGTTAGTGAATTCACTTTCTCTTGCACAAAAGCGGCTTGCTCGTCCATCTTGGCTCCAAAGTTTTCATAGGTCACCGTCTCCACATTCTTGGCAAGCTCCATGTATAAATTCTGATCTCCGGCAATATAAGCGCTTACGCTTGTATGAGTCACATGCCCCAAATACTGCAAAAGCTCAAGGGTGGAACGTTGCTGTCCAGTCGGTCGAAATGGCAACATAACTGGTGTAACCTTCTCTGCTAGGTGTTTGATAATGTCTATTTCTTTATGCACACTTTTTAAATATTGTTCTTTGGTTATCATAGATAAATAATAACACAAAATATTACCAATAACACCAGCGCATATTTTAAAGCAAAAAACCCGACACGAGTCGGGAGTTTTGTTTAAGTTAAATTACTTTTACTTAAAAGGATTTTCCCCTTTGATAATCCGAATCAAGAAGAAGACGATAGCCAGCACCAGCAAGATGTGAATAAAACTTCCCAATACTTGAAACCCTACAAAACCCAAGAGCCATAAAACTAGCAATACGACAGCGATAGTTGTAATCATGTCTTTTTCGCAAAATGCAAAGTTTATCTAGTAATATTCCTACTTTATAATCATACCACGAAATCTCTAAATAGTTTATTTTTGGGCCACTCTGTACACTACACCCGCACTGTCGTCTGAGATATACATAACTCCCCCAGGGAAAATTTTGATATCCACTGGTCGACCAGTTTTCTTTCCGTTTGAGGTCAACCAGCCACTGATAAAGTCCTCAGTGCCTAGGTATTTACCTTCGGCATTCATTATAATGCGAGCAATTTTATAACCAGTCGGGGTGCTGCGATTCCAAGATCCATGATAAGCCACCAGCATGTTGTACCAATACTCCTCGGCCCAACCTTCTTCAGGAATAAAAGCGAGTCCTAGAGGCGCAGAGTGCGCGGGTAAATCTATAAACGAGGCCGTCTCGTAGGGCTCGAGACATGGATTGCGAATATAGGTATTTTTGTCAAAACTCGTATCATGAATATTTTTGGCATAACAAATCGGCCAACCATAATTCTTTGGCTGATTGTTCCTCGTTTCAATAATATTTATTTCGTCTGGAGGCAAGTCATCTCCCAGTCCGTCTCGGCCCATCTCAGTGGCATACACTTTTCCACTTACGGGATGCATGGCCATAAAGGGCGAATTGCGCAGTCCCTTGGCATAAATTTCTTTTTTGCCAGTCACTACATTGTAAGCAATAATCGAAGCTTGCTCTGGATGTTTTTCTAAACATACATCGCAAGAAGAACCCACTGATACGAGCAGGATGTCTTCTTGTGGCACTGGCAAGAAAATAAGTGACCTGGTAAAATGTCGATCGGTGATAGTATATTTTATGCTCATAAGTTTTTCTTTTAATCCCAAAGTTGGAACTTCGGCATCATATGCATATCTAGAAAGTGTGTCCGCTTCGGCAACATACAAGAAACATTTCTCCTCTGCTTCACAACGCATCGCTATGCCGTGTGGCTTTTTCAAATCTTCCGCCAGAATTTTTTGCGCCTCGGACACATTGTCATAATTTTCATCAAGCAAAACCACGATTTTGCCCTCGCCTGTTTGACTGACTAGCATTCGTCCTTTTGGATCCGTCTCTAGGGCTCGTGCACCTTTTACGTCTTTAGCAAAAATACTTATTCCAAATCCTGCCGGCAGGTCAAAACCACTCAAGAGCGCGATGGGTCTGCCATCAGGGCCTGTACCTTGCATTTGGGTAATAGGAGTTATTTCAGGCACATTGATAGAGCCCACTTTTTGTTGAAAAACATACCAACCTCCTAGCCCCAAAAAAACCAAAACAGTAAAGAAAATTAGTTTTTTATTCATTAATACATTATACCCTATTCATCTCTACAAAGTATTTTTAGGGCTTCGAGATCAGCGGGAGTGGCCACCAATTTCTTTCCGACGTTTAGCTCATACATTATAGCTTCTGAGTAGTCCAAATGGTCAAGTCCAAGAGCATGTCCGAGTTCGTGTGCCAATACTCGCACCAGTTTATTCTTGTCACTAAATTCATAAATATCAATTTCTTTGATCACGCCATCGGTATGATAGATTCCCCCTTCAAAGGATTCACCCCTGGATTTACTAATCGCATTGTAACTATCCACTGTGATATTGAGAGCGCTTGCCGTGCGATTGAGCTTAACCACCATCGCATTTATTTCATCCAGCAAATCATTTAGTGCACTTTGCTTTATTTGCAATTTCCTAGATTCTACCTGCAAAGCTTTTTGCTCTGTTTGCAAGCGGTTGTAATCGTTTTTTGGCGCTCCCCCTTGTGTGTTCCATGCGGACACCTGTCTCTGATACTCGTCATTTCTTTTTTCAAAACTTGCTGCCAAGGAAGCAAAAGCAGATTTTTCCTTTTCAAACTCTTCTTTCCGACTTTTAAATTCTGCTTTCAGCGTATCGTAGCTTGAGCGAGAGTCATCTATAACTCCATCCACTTGTTTGAGTCTACTGGTGGCTTGTTGACGATAGTCATATATCAAATTAACTTTCACGGTGCTTCGCGCAATATCGCCGACTTTGTAAACAAAAAGATCTTTGCCATATGGATTTTCCCATATTGCTTCAGCTTCAAATAGTGCCTCCAGGAAATATTTTTCCGAGACGCCAAAGTCTGTATTGAAAGTTCCCAATGTGTACGCAATCGGTTTGCTGCATGCAGGTCCTTGTCTGACACGGTCAAACAAACCAGTCCATGCTGGCAATATTTCTTCCTTAAGCGGTCCCCGAAACACATAACCCAAGCTGATCAAAATAACCAGAAATATTATATTTTTAAGGAAATTTATCATTCTATTGTTTTTAACAGGATTTTATTTGTTTTTTATTTGTCACTCAAATTATATCTGTCGAGTAAGGCTTCGAACATTAGTGGTACTACGATAGTAGCATCAGACTCGATCACAAACATCGGGGTATGTTTGGTTAATTTATCCCAAGTTATTTTCTCGTTCGGTGTTGCTCCAGAGTATGAACCATAGGAAGTGGTCGAATCAGAAATCTGACAGAAATATCCCCATGGTCGGGCATCTTGTTTCAAATCATATTTGATAGACGGCACCACGCAAATCGGGAAATCTCCAGAGATTCCTCCGCCGATTTGGAAAAATCCGAGCCCTGGACCATCTTTGGCCAAAACTGGATATTCATCATATAGTCGCATCATATACTCAACTCCGCTCTTAATTATGTTTGGATTAACTTCGCCAGCTTTGCAGTAACCCGCGAAAATATTACCAAGAGTTGAGTCTTCCCAACCTGGAACCACCATTGGCAAATTCTTCTTTGCTGCTTCGAGTAGCCAGCATGCATCTTCGTCACCTTCATATTTGCCATCTAGCTCGTTCGACAATAATACTTGATAAAAATATTCGTGTGGGAAATAACGCTCGCCTTTGGCCTCAGCTTCTTTCCATTTTTTTAATATGATCGGCTCCATTACTCGGAAAGCTTCTTCTTCAGGAATTGAAGTATCAGTCACACGACGTTCGCCTCGTTGCAATATTTTCTCGTCGTCTTCTTTGGTGAAATAGCGGTAGTCCGGATAATCTTTGTAACTGTCGTGTGCCACAAGTCGGAAAACTGATTCCTCGAGGTTTGCTCCAGTGCAAGAAATGGCGTGCACTTTGCCCATCTTGATCATCGGTGCGAGTGTCACCCCCATTTGCGCAGAGGACATCGCTCCTCCCATCGCCACTAGCATTTTGCCTCCCTCATCGAGATGCTTCTTGTAAGCTAGAGTCGCGTCCTTCATCTGACGCGCGTTAAAGTTGTGGAATAATTTTTGAAATAGCCCAAGCACTGTTGTTTCTTTGTTCATATATATAGTATACAGAATTTTATGACCCAAAGGCAATATAAAAGGTCTTACTAGTTGCCTTTTGGGAATAAATATGCAATAATAGCTCCATGACTTTAGTAGCACAGATATTACCCTACGCTCAAATAATCCTTTCAGTTATATTGGTTTCGGCTATTTTACTCCAGCAATCAGGTGCGGGAGTAGGTGGAGCATTGGGCGGTGGAGACGCTGGTACATTTCACAGCACTCGCCGTGGTTTCGAAAAGTTTCTTTTTTACTTGTCTATAATTTGTGGAATTCTTTTTGCTTTATCTGCTTTTCTCGCTATAATTATAAAAGAGCAATAAGCTATCGGTTTTAGTGAAAAGTTTTTTGCATTATCCTTTTTATGGGAAAATTCTATAATAGCATCATTCGCAATTCAAAATTGCTTAAAAAACAAGCCTTGGAGCACGCCTTTCGCTCTTTCTCCAAAAAAGAGTTGGTGGTTTTCTTTATATTTGTAGCAGTCTTGGTCTTTAGCACCATCGCCATCTTACAAAAAATCAACCAATCATTCATGGTGAGTGTTCCCATGCGTGGAGGGTCCATCTCTGAAGGAATAGTGGGTACGCCCAGATTCATAAACCCTGCCCTCGGCTTCTCTGACACCGACCGCGACATGATGACTCTCATATATTCTGGTTTAATGCGTAAAGAAAATAGTGGTAGACTAATACCTGACCTCGCCGAAAAATATGAAGTTTCTCCAGATGGTCTGAGTTATACTTTCACCCTTAAGGAACAGTTGGAATTTCACAATGGTTCTGATGTTACGGCTGAAGATATTCTTTTCACTATCAATACAATAAAGGACCCTCTAACTAAAAGCCCAAAGAAGAGCAATTGGGACGGAGTAAGTGTCGAAAAGATTGATGACCGCATTATCAGATTTACCCTCAAACAACCCTATGCCACCTTTTTGGAGAACACTACTTTGGGAATAATGCCAGCCAAGCTTTGGTCCGTTTCCCCTGTCGAGCTAAATGAGTTCAACATCCGACCCATAGGCTCTGGTCCATATATGATTTCTCAAGTAAACAAAGAATCTTCCGGTAGCGTAAATTCATACAAGCTAACCCAGTTCAAAAAATTTGCGCTCGGTACGCCATACCTAAAAAATATCGATTTGAGGTTCTATGGCAATGAAGAAGAAATGATCCTGGCTCTTGAAAATGGTGAAGTTGAGCAAATAAGCTCTCTTACTCCTAAAAACGCAGATGCGCTTAAAGGAAAAAATTTTGTTATCAAGAGCTCTGTCTTGCCCAGAATATTCGGATTCTTTTTCAATCAAAACGAAAACCAGCTTTTCACTGACAAAAAAATAATTGAAGCTATCAGTCTAGCTATAAACAAAGATAGAATTGTTAACGAAGTCCTTGGCGGTTACGGAATAGCCATAGACGACCCCATTCCGCCAAACATGGCCTTGTATCAAAAATTAAATTCTAAAGAAAAGTCTGGCCACGAAGAGAATTTAATCAAAGCGCAAGAAATTTTAACCAAGGATGGATGGAGCAAAGGCGAAGACGGATTCCTGCAAAAAACCATTACAAACAAAGACAAGAAAAAGAATGTCACGACTCTTGCCTTCTCCATCTCTACTGGCAATGCTCCTGAGCTCGACCAATCAGCCCAGCTGATCAAAGAAGACCTCACTGCATTGGGTATAAAGATAGAAATCAAAACTTTTGAAGTTGGCAATCTGAACCAATCCGTTATCCGTCCTCGCAAATATGACACTCTGCTCTTTGGTCAAATAATCAATTCCGCTTCTGACCTTTTCGCCTTCTGGCACTCTTCTCAGAGAAATGATCCAGGCCTCAACGTAGCCATGTACACCAATGCTAGAGTGGACACTATTTTGGAAGAAGCCTTCGTTAGCACCAAAGAATCCGATCGAATAAAGAAGTATGCTCAGTTCGAAAGTGAAATAAAAAAAGATGTGCCAGCCGTTTTTTTGTACAGTCCGAGCTTTATCTATGTAGTTTCCAAAAATTTGCAGGGTCTCGATATCGAACGCATCAATTCCCCCGCAGACAGGTTTTCAAATGTATATGCTTGGTACACTGATACCGACAATGTTTGGAAAATATTTACAAAAGAAGAAGAGAATAATTAATAAAGTTAACAAAATAAAAGAAGTAATAATAATGAAAAAAAACAGATTGTCCTTCAGCTCCCTGAGCATCGAAGATAGAAAAGAGTCCGCTAGTCGAACCACCATGGACAACCAGATCCCCAAAGAACCAAGTTCACAAAAAGTTGATCACCATTCTCAGGCTCCGCACAAGCCAACAGATCGTCCACACGACAGAAAAAAAATAAACAAAAGCTCAACTTATCAATATTCAAAATTTGGCAAGCAAAGAGGTCGCGCGTCTCACAATGGTCCTGCTCAAAAAAGCCAGTATCGAAATGCTCTTGATAGTAAGATACCGGCTCCGGAAGAAGGCGTTATTCGTATAATCCCACTCGGAGGTGTGGAAGAAATAGGCAAGAACATGACCGCGATAGAAATAGGGGACGATATAATTGTCGTAGACGCCGGTATGTATTTTTCCAACGAAGAAACTCCAGGTGTCGACTATGTAATCCCAAACACAACTTATCTAGAAGAACGCAAAGACAAAATCCGAGCTTTAATAGTCACTCATGGTCACTTAGACCATATTGGAGGTGTTCCATTGGTTCTTTCACGTATCGGTAATCCGCCAGTATATTCTCGTAATCTTTCGATTTTGATGATGCGCAAGCGTCAGACAGAGTTCCCGCAACTTCCAGCTATGAAAGAAAATATAGTGGAGAAGGATACGGTCATCACCTTGGGTAAAATCCGGATACGATTTTTCGGAGTAACTCACACCATTCCAGACTCGATGGGTATCATCATAGAGACCAATCATGGATGGATAGTGACTCCTGGTGACTACAAACTCGACCAAGTAGACGGCGTAGTCAGTCGTGAAGAAGAAAAAGAATACGAAATTTTCGACAAAGCCAAAGTTCTTTTACTTTTGACTGATTCAACCAACATTGAAAACGAAGGCTATTCCTTGCCCGAAATCAAAGTGCATCAAGGTTTGGAAAACTTGATCAAGAAAATTCAGGGCAGGATGATCATCGCCGCTTTTGCTTCACACATAACTCGCTTGGCTCACGTCGTAAAAATAGCTGAGTCTTTAGGTAAAAAAATTGTCCTCGACGGTCGTTCAATGAAAACCAACATTGATGTAGCTATTGAGGCTGGATATTTTGTTCCAAAGAAAGACACCATCATTCCCATTGAAGAAGTAGACAATTATCCTCCAAACAAAGTCATCATCTTGATGACAGGTGCGCAAGGTGAAGAATTCGCTTCACTTAATCGTGCTGCAAACAAAACTCACACCAAATTCTCGTTGCACAAAGGTGACACCATTGTCCTTTCTGCTTCCATTGTTCCCGGCAACGAGAGACAGGTAGAACGCATGAAGGACGGTCTGGCCCGTCAGGGGGTAAAAGTTATAAGTTATCGTACTGCTGGTGAAGATTTCGTGCATGCCACCGGTCACGGCAACCAAGAAGATGTAAAATGGCTACACCGCAAAACTCACCCGAAGTTCTTTATCCCAATTCACGGCAACCATTACCGTCTTGTTTTACATAAAGAGCTGGCTATGGACATAGGTATGTCTGAAGAAAACATCGTTGTCCCTGACAACGGTTCTATTATTGAGATATCTGCTGACGGAGAAAAAATAGTAATGCGTAAAGAAAAAGCACCGAGTGGCGCCATGATGGTAGATGGTGTTTCTGTTGGTGATACTCAAGATGTAGTCATCCGAGATCGTAAAATGCTCGCAGAAGACGGCATGTTCGTGATTATGGCTCTTGTGGATCAAAAAACCGGTAAACTCAAAAAATCTCCAGACCTAATTTCTCGAGGATTCGTATACCTCAAAGAAAATCAGGAGCTACTCCGCCAGGTCCGCATCATCATCAAAAAGTCAGTCGAAGATTCTACCGCCAGAATGAACCCAGTGGACTTTGATCAAATAAAAAACAATCTGGGTGAAACCGTATCAAAATATTTGTACCAAAAAACCGCCAAGAGACCTTTGGTAATCCCAGTAGTGGTCAGCATTTAAAGCAAAAAGATGAGAACAAATAGAAAAATAATATATCTGGCTGGTTTTATCTTTACTCTCCCGATAGCCCTTACCTCGTATATCAACTCGAGTTTCTTGGGTATCCACCTGAACTCCTACTATGTCAGCATCGTATACGTTATCGCCTCCATTCTGACTATACTTGGATTACTCGAAATGCCTCGCGCGCTCACACATATTGGCAACCGAATCACAAGCTTGATACTTTCTCTGGTTATGTCCATAGCCCTTGTGTTGCTAGCTTTTATAAGTAATGGATACATAGTAGTAGGTGCATTTATGCTGTATTTTATTTCGAGCAATTTGATTGTAGCCACTCTTGATATATTTATCGAAGATTTATCAAAACATTCTTCGGTTGGTAAATTTCGCGGATTGTTCTTAACGATTGTAAGTATGTCATGGGTTATTTCACAAATTATTTCTGGTTCCATTATTGCAAAAAGTTCATACACTGGTATCTACCTTGTCTCAGCTGTGTTGATGTTACTCCTATCTGGAATTTTTATTTTATTTTTACATGACTTTACGGATCCACGTTACAAGAAAATCTCCATCAAACAAGTCATTAAAACCTTTACACACAACAAACATCTATCGAGAGTGTATCTACTAAATTTTATTTTAAAATTCTTCTTTGCGTGGATGTTTATTTATACCCCAATCTATCTACACGAGACACTGCTTCTCGGTTGGGAGAAAATTGGTTTTATTTTCACCATTATGCTTTTGCCTTTCGTGTTTTTGTCTTACCCACTAGGCAAACTTTCGGATAAAATCGGAGAAAAGAAAATGTTAAAGATGGGATTTTTGATTGCGGGGTTTGCAACCTTGACCCTGCCATTTATCACCACCGGAGTAGTTTGGAAACTTGCCCTTGTATTATTCATGACTCGTATAGGTGCGGCTATCATCGAAGTCATGAGCGAAAGTTATTTCTTCAAAGCAGTAACAGAAGAAAACGCAGATGCGATTAGTTTTTTCCGAAATACCACCCCGGTGTCTTTCATTATCGCACCTCTTGTAGCTCTACCTATACTCTATATTGTACCCTCTTTCAAATATATTTTCTTCGTACTTGGTGCTATCATGTTCTTGGGCTACTACATCACCCTCCGTCTTCGAGACATAAAGTAATCCTTACAAAACAAACCTCTACTCAGCTGAGGTTTAACCTGGGAATTTTTGCTTCAGTAATTGATTTTTATAGATGTGTTCTTTGTAGGGTTTCAGCCGAACAATTTTTATTTTCATGCCCGTTTTAGCTAAATCTTTTTTTAAATTATCTACATAAGCATTCTGGTCATATCCAAGTCCTATTATGTCTGGTTTTTCTTTCAAAATATGTGGCAAATAATTTTTTAACCCAGAAAAAACCACCTTATCCACAAGTGAAGAGCTTTGTATCAATAATTTTCTCTTTTTTTCATCAAACTCAGGCTTTTGTCCTTTAATTTTTTGCACATTTTGGTCTCGCGCAATTGAAACAATTAGAAAAGACTGTGCATTTTTGCCCACCAAGCTCCGCGCTTGTTGGAAGAAATTAAGATGCCCCAAATGCAGGCCATCAAAAGTACCAAAAACCATTACTGTTACTGTCTTGTTTGGGGTGCTGATTGACATTGCAAGTTTCATTATATCAAAGTTGTTATCCACATGGGAAATTTTATCCTAAAAGTAGTATAATGTATATCCTTATGAGTAAATCTTTCAACAATTTAGGCGGATCTAGAACGGGGTGGAATCTAGAGAAAATCCAAAAGCGCGACGGTACTGCTGTGCCATTCAATCAAGCCAAAATATCTCAAGCAATCGAAAAAGCGATGAAGGCAGTAGAGCATGGAAGCAAAAGTGATGCCAATAATGTAACCGAAGAAGTAGTAAGATTGCTTGCGGATGAGACACACGCAGTCAAAAATGCTTCCAAATCCAAAACCGAGTATCCTACCGTTGAACATGTTCAGGATTTAGTAGAAGAAGCTCTCATGTCTTGCGATTTTCATGATGTGGCCAAGGCATACATCCTCTACCGAGATGAACGCACCCGTCTACGAAAAAGAGACATTTTTAAAAAACGCATAAACCTCAAACCATTTGAATACCCAGAACTCACCAAGTATGTAGACGCAGTTCGACACTCATATTGGATTCACACTGAATTTAACTTCACTGGTGACATCCAGGATTTCAAAGTGAACATCAGTCCCAGTGAGCGTAACGTCATCAAAAACACACTTATCGCTATTGCACAGATAGAAGTAGCTGTCAAAACATTCTGGGGGGATATTTATAAAAAAATGCCCAAACCAGAAATAGGTTCTGTAGGGTTCACTTTTGCAGAAAGTGAAGTTCGTCATCAGGATGCTTATTCTCACCTTCTAGAAATCTTGGGCCTCAATGAGGAATTTAAAAAAGTTAAAGAAATTCCAGTCATCGTAGACCGGATTGAATACCTGGAGAAAGCACTCAGAAACGCGCGCAGTGAAGACAACAAAGAATATGCACAATCCATGTTACTCTTCTCTCTCTTCATTGAGCATGTTTCACTTTTCTCTCAATTCTTGATTATAATGGCCTTCAATAAACACAAGAATAAATTTAAGGGTATCAGTAACTCCGTAGAAGCAACTTCCAAAGAAGAACATATTCATGGACTATTCGGTATCGACATTATCAACATCATAAAATCCGAGAACCCAGAATGGTTCGACGAAGCTCATAACGCATACATCTTGGAATCGTGCGAAAAAGCCTACGAAGCTGAGAGTAAGATAATCGATTGGATATTTGAGGACGGAGAGCTCTCTTTCTTGCCTAAAAATACAGTGAAGGAATTTGTCAAAAACCGTCTAAATAACTCATTGCAAAGTATTGGACTAAAGAAACTTTTTGAGATCGACCAGAAAGTATTGGCCGAGACAGATTGGTTCGATGACGAAGTCATCGCCACCAAGCACGGAGACTTTTTTGTAAAGAAATCAATCAATTACAACAAGAGAAGCAAAAGTATTACAAGTCAAGATTTGTTCTAAGTCTTTATTACCAATAATTATTAGTTAAGTAGTAAAATAAACATATGGAATGGTTAAACGAAAACAGTAGAGCATTTCTCAAGAAAGGGTACCTCAACGAAGGAGTAACACCAGAAGACAGAATCCGTTTTATCGGAGACACCGCAGAGAAAATCCTGAGCAAGCCTGGATTTTCAGATAAATTCTATGACTATATGTCCAAGGGATACTTTTCTCTTTCGTCTCCTGTCTGGTCCAACTTTGGACTCAAGAAAGGTTTGCCGATTTCTTGTTTCGGTTCATATGTTGCCGACAACATGGCAGACATTCTCTACACTCAAGCTGAAGTGGGTATGATGAGTAAGTATGGTGGAGGAACCTCTGGCTACTTTGGAGCCCTTCGATCTCGTGGTTCCCTAATCACCAACAACGGAAGCTCTTCTGGTGCAGTGCATTTTATGAAGCTTTTCGAATCTCTTATGAATGTTGTCAGTCAGGGCTCAGTTCGACGTGGACACTTTGCTCCGTATTTGCCTGTCGAACACGGAGACATAGATGAATTCCTAGATATGGGGACTGAAGGTAACCCAGTACAAGAACTAACCTATGCAGTGACTATCACTGACAAGTGGATGCAAGACATGATCGATGGCGATGAAGCTAAACGCCACACCTGGGCTAAGGTCATTCAGCGTCGTGGAGAAATAGGGTATCCTTATATTTTCTTTACCGACAACGTCAACAACGGCACAGTCGATGTATATAAAGACAAAAAGACTCCTATCTATGCCAGTAATTTGTGTTCAGAGGTATTGCTTCCATCTAACCAAGAATGGTCATTCGTCTGTGACCTATCTTCCATGAACCTCCTGCACTTTGATGCATGGAAAGACACCGACGCAGTAGAAACCCTCGTGTACTTTCTTGATGCCGTCATGAGTGACTTTATAACCAAACTCGAAACACTTCGGGATTCTAAAGAGGCTGATGATCGCCAAGCATTCCTTTTCATGGAACGTGCATACAACTTCGCCGTAGCCAATCGCGCGTTGGGCGTTGGGGTCCTCGGCTGGCACTCATACCTGCAATCAAAAATGATTCCACTCGAAACCAAAGAAGCTGAAGAACTCAACATCACTATTTTTAAAACAATCAAAGAACAAGCTTACGCAGCCTCAGCTCAACTCGCCACAGAATTGGGCGAACCTTCTTTCTTGAAAGGCTATGGCCGCCGAAATGCTACTCTCTGTGCAATTGCTCCGACTACTTCATCTGCATTTATATTGGGCCAAGTATCACAAAGTATTGAACCTTGCTGGTCCAACTGCTACGTGAAGGATATTGACAAGATGAAAGTAACTATCAAGAACCCTTTCTTGATTAAACTCTTGCAATCCAAAGAACAAGACATCAAAGAAGTTTGGAATTCTGTTCGTGACAATGACGGCTCAGTGCAACATCTTTCTTTCCTTTCTGTTAAAGAAAAAGAAGTGTTCAAGACTTTTGCCGAACTTGGTCAAGACACCATCATCAAACAAGCTGCCGACCGTCAGAAGTTTATCGATCAGGGACAATCTCTCAACATCATGGTAGCCCCAGATGTACCAACCAAAGAAATCAATGCGCTCTATATCCAAGCATGGAAACAAGGTATCAAAACCCTCTATTACCAGCACAGTATGAATGCAGCACAACAGTTGGGCCGTGCCAAGATAGCCGCAGCCGAGAAGCCGGTGGTTAATCCCTCAGAACTCAACGTCTGCATCAGTTGCGAAGCTTAAACTGTAACAAAAAACTCCTCATTTCTAGGAGTTTTTTGCTGGCGAGTATTATTTTAGATAGCTATCAAAGTATATCGCGTGACAGGTATAACCTCCTGGGTTCTTCTCCAAATAATCTTGGTGGCACTCTTCCGCTGGATAAAATTCATGTAATGGTTCGAGCGTAGTGACTACTGGGTCTTTCCAGCGTTTGGAACTATTCACAATATCAATAAATTTCTTGGCCTCTTGTAATTCTGTATCATCGGCATAAAAAATTGCTGATCGATAAGAAGTCCCCATGTCATTACCCTGCTGATTGAGTGTAGTGGGATTGTGTATTTGAAAAAAGAAATCGAGCAAGGCCATGTAAGTGGTGAGCGTATCATCGTATACCACCTCCACCGCCTCAGCATGACCTTCGTGATTATGATATGTAGGATCTACTACACTACCGCCCGTGTAGCCCGCAGTGGTAGCCACTATTCCACGATGCTTTCGAATAAGATCTTCTAGCCCCCAAAAGCAACCTCCTGCAAATATCACTTTTTTTATCATATCGACATTTTATCACAAATTTAATTTTTGTATTCAACTACTTTCCCTGCGACTATTTCTATTTCATCTACCTTGCGAAGTTTAGGTGGCATCTTTTTAGGTAACACATCATAATGTTTTATTATATCTAACTCTTGATCAATTCCCCACAAATCACCATCAAGAGTGGCCCAACCTTTTTCAAAAATACTCAAGTTAAGTGGCATAGAATACCGACGTAATGTTTTTTTTCCCGTACTATTCAAAAAGTATTCGTGAAAGTATGACATCACGAGTTCCCGAATGGTTTTATACACCGGCTCCCTGTACCTGAGTACGGCATGGTTGGTCTTGGAAAGTGCTCCCCATAAGCCATTTGTCTTAAATGGTGCAACAATATGATCAAAGTCATTTTTGGTGGTTTGCAGATGAATCAAAAGTGGTGGATATCCATGTTGAGATAATATGTATGCGCCAAGCATTGCCCCCTCCAGGCAGTGTGCATTTTTTTCTCTTAAAGTGTCGAGTGGAGACTTGAGTGTATCTCCATTTTTTTCAAAATTAAAATTTAGAGTATTTAAATAATCCTGAATTTTGGCTGGGGTGTTCAACTTTTTCAAGAAATCTTTTTCTTTTATTGAAAAATGTCTTGCATCTGTTCGGTCCATTTATTTATGATAACACAACCGCACAGTACGCGCAGCGCTTGGCTGCAATATTTATATCACTCACGCATTCGGGGCATTTTTTGTTGGTAGGATCAACTGGAGTTTCTTTTTTGGTTTTGGCTACTAACACATTGATGGGCGCAACCACAAAAAAATATACTGCTACCGCTACAACCAAAAATGCAATCAGCGCGTTTAAGAAATTGCCATACATAAAAGCACTGCCGTTTATACTGAAAGAAAGTTTTGAAAAGTCCGGGGCACGAAAAATGGCCGAAATAAGCGGTGTCAGCAGGTCTTTGACCATAGAATTAACCAGGGTTGTGAAAGCTGCTCCGATAACCACACCAACTGCCAAGTCCACAACATTGCCTCTCAATATGAATTGTTTGAATCCTACAAGCATGATTTATTTAGTGACTTCTAGAGCATTCTCGTGTACCACAGGAGGCTTATTGGGAATAATAAAAGCCATTATGAGATAAGACAGTGCGCCTGGAACAAATGCAGTAAAAGAGCTGATTACTATGTATACTACCCGCAAAATTACTGGATCCACATCCAAATATTCGCCCATACCACCCATCACCCCAGCCAGAACTTTATTCTCTCTGCTTTTGTAAAGTTTTTTAATATTCATTTTCATTTTTATAATATTGAGCCACTAACAACAAAAGAATTAGAGACAAGAATGAAGTAAGAGCCAAAGACGGTATAGATATGTATCCTCCGAACTCACTCACCAATCTTTGAGCGCAGGATACCCCTGATGCGTCACATGGAGATGAGAATGGATTGAAATAATACTTATAGTTTAAGTATAGTGAATCAAGTGTTCCAGCCACCAAAAGCGGCCAAGAATACCAAAACACATTGCGGTCTTTTCGAATCCAAGCTACAGCAAAAAGGAAGGTCTGTGGATACAAGAATATTCTATGAATCCAGCAATGATAACATGGTACGTAATTCAATACCTCCGAGTAAAATAGTGAGAAGATCAAAGGCATTACGGAGAGAACAAAACCCAAAGCAAAAAAATGCTCATGAATAAAGGCTAGCACAGCGTTTGGTTTTTTATTCTTCCAGTTTATCACTAGTAGTAAGGCCACAAGTACCATTACTGTCTGAAGGGCAATACCCCCCACTCCCAGGAAAAGATTTACAAGTTTTGTGGTTTCATTAGACATATAATTTTATTCAGGCAAAACGCAAGATGTTTTTTCGGCTAATTTTTCTAATGTTTGCTTACCGTTTTCACGAGTCCCATCAGCAAATTCCCAAGTAGGATAACTAGCTATTTTTTTGTCGAGACAAGCTTGAGTTTGACCTTGACCGTTTGCGAGAGAACACTCCACGTAAGGCAATAATTTTTGAGATGAACCAAAAGCCTTCTTCTGGTCGTTACAATGAGGACACCAGAAAGCTCCATAAAATACTGCTCCTTTATCCTGTAAGCATTGTGCAAAAGTATCATATCTACCAGGGCCTGGCGGGGTGGCGTTTGACCTAATCAGCGCAGTACCTATAAGCACCAAAACCGAAATACCCATAATTGACCCGAAAATTTTTATCTTTTTGTCGATTCCGTTAGAAGTATGCATAGCTTTCTTGTATATTATTTAATAAATTATTTACCCATTAGAGTTCTAGCGGGATCCATAACTTAGATTATATCACTATTTAAAAAAATTTACCCCTCCACTGCCAGGCCTATCTTAAATCCATGGACTCAAGATTTTGGGCAGGAAGATTATCAATCCCACCAAAAGCGCAACAATCACGGACAAAAGAACTGCTCCGGCGGCCACGTCTTTGGTATCTCTTGCATAAGGATGGTATTCTGGTGAAATTAGATTAATGTTTATCTCGATAGCACTGTTGATGGATTCCGCGAGTAACACCAGGCCAATAGTCAGCACCAAGAGCACCAATTCAACGTTTGAAATTTTCAAAATAAAACCTAAGTATAATGCCAAAGCTCCAAAGAAAATGTGTCCCCACAAGTTGTGCACGGTTTTTACTAACAACACGATTCCACGCCATGCATGTGTTGCGCTTTTGATACGGGCTCTAACCGAAAATGTTTTATTTTTCTTTGTGTTTGTCATATAAATATATTTTCAAAATATTGACTAGGTCTATTATACACCATATAATAAAAGATATGCATGAAACAATTTTAACAGCTCTTTCTTGGCGTTACGCTACCAAAGTTTTTAACCCAAACAAAAAAGTAAGCGATGCAGATCTGCACACTATCCTCGAGTCTGCTCGCCTCTCGCCTTCATCAAACGGTATTGAAATGTGGAAGTTCATCGTAGTAGAAAATCCTGAAATTAGAGCTAAACTTCGTACTGTTGGATTCAATCAACCGCAAATTACCGATGCGTCTCATCTGGTAGTACTTACCTATCGGAGCGATGCAGTAGAGCACCTCGTAGACGAACGTATCGACCGCACTGCCAAAATTCAAAAACAAGATCCAAGTACCCTGGATGGTCTGAAAAATATGCTAGCTGGCACCGTGGCAACGAAATCTGCCGATGGGTCACTTGAAGCCTGGATTGCCACACAGACATACATACCCCTCGGTATGATGATTGAAACTGCATCACTTTTGGGCATAGACAATGGGCCAATGGAAGGATTCATGCCCGACAAAGTAGACAAAGTGCTAGGACTCAAAGAAAAGAATTTGAAGTCTATCACCATGCTTGCTCTCGGTTACAGAGGTGAAGACCCTGCGGCGCTAAGACCAAAAGTCCGTCGTGCGTTCGACGAAGTCATCGAGTTTGTAAAATAATCTTAGAATAAATTACTGATACTGAATATAGAGCGGTATTGGATTTAACTTCAAGAGATCTTCTGGACTCATTAGTACTGTTCCTTTTTCAAACACATCATTTTTGTAAAACAACTTAAACCCAGCAAACTGTACTGGTTCCTTGAAAACGAATTGTCTGTAGGTATTTCTTTTCTTGGCCGCTCCGCCCCAGCCATCCATGTGGATTACCACCTGCACTTCTGGCAATGGTTTGATGTTCTGATAATTAGTCATCATCTTTTGAGTATAGCGATGCACCACCAGCACTTTAGGTGGTAAATTATTTTCACGCACCAGATTAGCTAAATACTCTATGGCGTAATTTATATCTGCTGCGTCATAAGTACCCACTACTTTCCCCGGGCGGATTCCGTTCTTCATGGAAAATTCTGGATCGATACCGAGGTGAACATTTGGCATTTTCAAATATTTTTCAAGTACTGGTACTTCTGCTTGAATTGTACTGAAGCCCACTTGAATATCAAGAAAAACAATCGCACCGATTTTTTCAGCCATCACCAGAACTTTATCGATCTCTTTATCCGGCATCCGCAAACGGTACTTGCCATCCTTGCCTGGACTAATTTGCGCAGTGGCCGCAATATAATGCAAGGCTTTTACTACGGGCGTGCTCGGGTCAGCCTTCTCCCATTTTTTGGCTTCGACGTCTAGCCTAGCAAACATCTCGTCTTCGGGATATTCTCCAAGCACACCCATTTTAGTAGAATACAAATTCCCATAATAAGCGAGGATACGATTAAAAGGTAGCAGGGCTCCAGCATTTGGATATGGGGTTTTGGCTGGCCACAAATACACCGGGTCTGGCTGAGGCTCGGGCTCTATTGTCACTGTGGTCTTGTCGCCTGTTACTCTGTCAGTGGCCACTTTTGTAATTGACTTTGGTGGCAAAGGCACAGGATTGTTGGCAATCTCCAAAAGCTTCTTGTCGTACGCCACCTTGTCTAAAGAGGGCACTTCGTCTTTAAATATTTTGTCCACTACTCCATCGATGTTTTCTCGAATAGAGCCTTCACCTTTATAAGAAACTACTTTTGAAAATACATGCGGTGCTGCAAAAAAAACCACAATAGCCACTACCCAAAAACCGACCAAAGTCCAAAAATGTTTTTTGTTATGGATAATTTTAAATTTCTTTTCTTCGCAGCTTTTCATCGTCCTCTAGTATAACAAATTAAAGAGCAACACAAGAAATGTATTGTTGATAACTCTAATTATCAGTTTTTAGTTTGCCAAGAAGTGTCTCTATTTTTTGGACAATTTCATTTAGGCTATGGTTCGTCTTGACAAAATATCCCAAGACATTGTTCTCGGTAGCTTCTGCCATATAATCCATCTGTTCGAGAAGGGTCAGCATCACCACTTTGGCGTTCTTGCCCCAAGAGTCTTCACGTAGTTTCTTTAGCATCTCCATGCCGTTCATCTTCGGCATCATAACGTCAAGTAGTATTATGTCTGGATGAAACTCAAAGGCTTTACGTAAGCCCTCTTCACCATTAGTTGCCCCTTGTACCTCAAAACCGGCAAAGACAAGCTTGTCTACTAGCACAGTGTTCAGTGCTTCATCGTCATCCACTACTAGCACTTTCTTTTTTTTATTTATCTGTTCCATATAGTTCTATAAAACGTTATTAAATTTTAGAGTGTCACGGTAAATTCACTTCCTTTGTTTTCCTCTGACACAAAGCTTATGCTCCCTCCCATTGATTCTATAACAGATTTAACTAAATACAAGCCCAAACCGGTTCCTTGCACTGTACTTAAGGTGCGCACATTATCAGCTCGAAACAATTTGCTAAATATTTTTTCTTGCTCAGCTTTGGGTATGCCCATACCTGTGTCTGTCACTATTATCTTCTTGCCTTCATCGTCATCCTCAAAGGTCACCATCACCGTGCCACCATTTCCAGTATATTTCACAGCGTTGGTCACCAAGTTTTGGATTACTATCCTCAGAAGCTTCGGATCAGTTTTGGCCGCCGAAAGGAGTCCGTTATATTTTTTAACAATCTGAATATTATTTTTATCAGTATCAGAAAAAAGCTCGGTAAAAATACTTTCTACTATTTCTTCCACGTTGGTGGTCTTCAGATCTATCGGTAAAGAACCCATCTCGATACGAGAAACATTGAGCAAGACCTCGACCAAGTCTATCATGTCTCGATTCACTGCGTTCAACTTGTCGATATATTCTTTTTGTTTCTGATTCACCTCGCCTAGCTCACCTGAGACAAGCATCTCTGTGTACCACTTGGTGGTAGCCAGTGGTGCCCGAAGTTGATGCGAAGCCAGGGACATGAATTCTGTTTTGGTTTTGCTCAAAAGCTTCTGTTCCGTAACATCAAACATCATAGCCAGGCCCGTAATATGAGATTCACCCAAGGGGTTGCTGGGGTATTCCATTCTAAAAATAGAAAGTAGAACGGATTTTACTGCGCCGTTTTTGGTGACCATTTGGATTTCCTTTCTGTCCACAGATACTTCTTTTTTGTAATACTCTAAGAACTGCTCGGCGTCCCCTTTTGATTCTTCACTCGCATATGAAAAAAGATTTTTATTATCTATTTCTTCTGGCAACACACCGAAAAATCGTAAAGCGGATTTGTTTGGGTCGTGAATGTTGCCTTTTTTGTCTAGCATCAAATACGGCACCGGAGCATTGTCATACAGTTGTTTAAAGTGCTCGCGAGATCCAGACACGGATTTGGTTACTCCCCATACTTCGACGTTGAATCGGCTACGGAAAGTAAGTAGTAAATAAAATATGTAAGATACGAGGACCGCGAGCACAATGAGCAGAATCAAGAACACAGCAAAAAGAGCATCCGTGGTCGGAACTCCGAAATCATAATATTTCGCGGGTTCAAGCAAAAAATTTTTGATGTAATTTACAGAAGAAAACAGGACTATGAGCGACCCAGTCAAAAATATCAAAGTGATCAACAGATGTTTGGTGTAGAGTTTTATCGG
>Ga0163144_10008365_pt1 | contig 22399 bp, 22 predicted proteins | sample OliLak19BULKMAT1_FD_123175 | JGI IMG/M metagenome (GOLD analysis project Ga0163144, IMG submission 123175) | Freshwater microbial mat bacterial communities from Lake Vanda, McMurdo Dry Valleys, Antarctica - Oligotrophic Lake LV.19.BULKMAT1 | ecosystem: Environmental > Aquatic > Freshwater >...
ATTCTTAGCTCGCCCGAAGCGACTTGCTGCAGGATAGCGAGCACGGCTCCAGTTTCTAACTGGATGCGAGGCTGGGATTGATCGTCAAATGGACGATTTAAACAGCAGGTATCGAAGTAGATGAGCATTTTGAAGCGTGATGCCAAGGCGGCCGGCGAGGAGTTTGGCGGTGAAGGTCGAAGGTCGAAGGTCGAAGGTCGAAGGTCGGAGGTCGAATGAGGAAGAATCTGGGCGAGACTCCCCCACTCCTTGATTACGGGCGAGGCGGTCGGCCATGAGCCGGGTTTTTCCGGTGCCCGCCGGGGCCAATACCAAGAGCGTGCCATCGAGATGGCTGAGGACGGCTGCCTGCTCTGGGTTGGGATCGCTCATGGCATTGGGGTGATGCGGGTCAGTGGAGCGGATAGAAGCAAGGTGAAAGCTCCTCATTGTAGGGAGCTAACGGTCGAGCGAGAAAGGTAAAAGCTGAAACCCTGAAATCCATAACCTCCAACCAACATCCTCCCATGAACATTCCATCCAACTACATCCGGGAGTCTTCCAAGCTCCTTTCACGCATCCGTCATCCCCGGACCACGCTGCCGGTATTGACCCATGTCTTCGCCACGCTGGACGCCACCGGCATCACGCTGGCAATCACCGGCCTGGACCGCTGGCTTGAAACCCGCATGGACACAACTTCCGGCCCATACGAACCTGAAGCCTTCCTCATCCCGCCGGACGCGATGAAGTCCTTGAAACAGGCTGACAAGCACACCGACATCAAGATCGTCTGCAAGGGGCCGTGCAAACGTCGCGAGCTTCGTTTGGTCATGGTTTGCGGCGGTATTTCCGCGGAGTCCCGCCACCCGACCTTTGATGTTTCGGAACTTCCGTTACGCCCAGTCATCGACAGTGAGGAAATCCGAATTTCCGCCAAGACCTTCGAGAGTCTGACGACTGTCGCGGACTGCGCCTCCAACGACGCGACCCGCTACGTTCTCAACGGGGTGTTATTCACCCCTGAGGATGGTGGGAGGCTCGTCGCCGCCGATGGCAGGAGACTTGGCCCCGCCGCTCATCGCGTTCCGCCCGGCCTAACTGGCGGACGCCTTCGAAACCGGTAGCACCCTCTGCCTGAGCAATGAACTGTCGCCGGGGCTCTGCCGACATCCAAGTGGCAGGTTCTGTGTCATCATGCCCATGCGAGCAATCATCGCCACCGCAGCGGCAATACAAACCGAAACAGCCAACGCCGCCTGATCTCCAAGCCGCCGGGATCCGTGGCCGCCATGCCCTCCTGCCAGTCCAAACACGGATTGGCAGGAGGGCTATCCTAAGACAAATTATTTGAGGCCTTCTTATTTGCCCATATTTTACCTGCCATATCCTCAAAACGACACCCGCCTGACGCCGTCCGACGAACTCCAACAACAACCGCAACCAAAAGGATTCTTGGCAAAGCGGGCGGTAAAGCTACGCTCGCGACTCATGCAGAACGACCTGAAATCTCCCGATTCCGCCAGGTCCCGGCGTTCTGCGGAATAGTCTCCCTTTCAGCATTCCAGCACCACAGCTTTACCCATACTCCCCTTTTCCCCGCACCCCCCGTTTCCCCCTCTGGTCCGCGCCAACGGCTGTTTCAGAGCTCTCCCGCCAAAAGCAATTTTCTAGCAGTTCTCATGACGCGTTCGAGAAATTTTGTGAAGGGGCTTGGTTCCGGCTACCTCTTGCTGGCCCTGACCGCTATTTACGCGCTCGTCTCCGTGCCCGTGGCGCTCCATCATTTGAACATCGGCGAATACGGCGTCTGGGTGGTGGTGGGCCGGATCGCCTCCTATCTGATGCTGCTCGATTTGGGAACCACCAGCTCGGGCATCCGCCTCCTCATGGATCACAAGGATCGGCCGGGGGATAGCTCCTACGGCGGTTTGATCAAAACGGCCATGCTGATCCAGGGCCTGCAGGCTCCGCTGATTCTCCTCGTGGGCGGGGCGCTGGTGCCGGTGCTGGCTCCGTTGCTCAATCTGCCCGGACCACTCCGGCACGATTTCAATGTCCTGTGGCTCTGGCAGGTGGGCTTGGTCAGCCTCAGTTTTCTCGGCCGCATCATGGTGCAACTGTTGACCGCGCACCACCGCATGGATCAGGTCAACTACTCCCAGTGCGTGGCGCTGATCGCCAACTTCAGCGCCCTGCTGCTCAGTTTTCATCACGGACTGGGACTGTATAGTTTTGCGGTCGGGCAGACTTGCGCCACGGTGGTCGCCCTGCTCTGGACCCTCGGGGCGACGCGGCGTCTGCGCTTGTTTCCGGAGCGCGGCACCTGGGGACGGGTGAATGGGCGCGCCGCGAGAAGCCTCATCCACTTGGGCCGGGACATGTTTTTTCTCTACACCGGGTTGCTCCTGCTCAACTCGAGTCAGGTGGTCATCATCACGCGGGTGATCGGCCCGGAAGCAGTCGCCGTCTGGGATGTCGCCACCAAAAGTTTAATTCTGGTCCAGATGTTCGTCACCCGGATTTGGGAATCCTCCATGTCGGCGATCGCGGAAATGATCGTCCGGGGCGAGCGCGACCGGATGTGGGCACGGTTCCAGGATATTCTGGTTCTCACCGGGTCGGTGGGGGTGTGGGCCGCCGCCGCCGCCGCCGTGTGCAACGGGCCTTTTCTCGCCGTCTGGACGCACGGTCGCATCGCCTGGCCGGGCTACAATGATGCCTTGATGGCGGTGCTGGTGGTTTTGAACAGCATCACCCGCCTGCACATCTCGCTGGCCGGGCAGACCAAGGAAATGCGCGGGTTGAAATTCATCTACTTCCTCGAGGGCGCGAGTTTCGTGTTGCTGGCGATCTGGGCCGGCGGACGGTTCGGGCTGACGGGTATTCTGGGTTCGGCCATTTTGATGAATTTGTTGTGGAGCGGGCTGCACGGCATCCGACGGACGGCAGCGGAGATGGGCGAACGTCCGTGGGTGGCGCTCTGGCGCCATCAGATTGTGCCGCTGCGTTCAGCGGCTGCAATGGCTCTTCTGGCCGGAGCCACGGCCTGGCTGGCCCGCGATCTAACACCCATACCGCAACTGGCCGTGACAATTTCTGTGATGTTCTTCGGCGGGCTGGCAATTTTCTGGCGACTGGGCCTGACGGCATATTTGCGCCGCGAGCCGTTCGCCTTTTTGGCCAGATTGCGAAAGCACTGAATCAAGGGTGCGGTGCGCCGGGCAAACCTGCCACCTCACGAAGTCAACAGCTCAAGCTCTGCTTCCGTCATTCGGATGATCAGTTCCTTAAAGCTCGTCCGAGGCTGCCACTTGAGCAGTTTGGCCGCCTTGGCCGCGTTTCCTACCAACCGCAGAGGTTCAGCCGGGCGCATGAACCGGGCGTCCTGTTTCACATGCTCCCGCCAATCCAAACCCAGCGCTTCAAACGCGACTTCCACGACATCCTGCACCGAGTGCAACCGGCCCGTCGCAAAGACGAAATCCTCCGGCGTTTCCAACTGCAGGACCCGCCACATTCCATCCACATAATCCCGCGCGTCCCCCCAATCCCGCTTCGCCGACATATCTCCTAACAAAAGCTCGCTCTCCATGCCGAGCTTGATCGCCGCCGCACCACGACAGATCTTGCGGGTGACAAAGTTTTCGCCCCGCCGGGGAGACTCGTGATTGAACATGATCCCGTTGCACAGGAACAGACCATAGGTAGTGCGATAGATCGACACCAACTGCGACGCAAATGCCTTGGCGCATCCATAAGGGTTAATCGGTGCGAACGGTGTGGATTCGTCCTGGGGAGACTGCTCGGGACTCCCGAAAACCTCGCTCGAAGAGGCGTGAAACAGCCGGGGCGGTTCAGGCATATCTCGAATGATCTCCAATAGCTTGAGCGTGCCCATGGCCGTGGTCTCGCAGGTCGACTCCGGTATCTCGAAACTCAAGCCTACGTGGCTCTGGCCCGCGAGGTGATAGATTTCATCGGGCAAAACCCGATTGATCAAGCGCCGCAAAGTCGTCGGGTCATCCAAATCCGCGTAATGTAAAAACAACTGCTTCCCGTAAATGCCGGCGTCCTTGTATAGATGTTTCAACCGGGATCGATCCAATACGCTGGTGCGCCTCACCACTCCGTGTACTTCGTAACCATGCCCCAAAAGCAACTCCGCTAGATAGGAACCGTCCTGTCCCGAAATACCCGTAATCAGTGCACGCTTCATCAGGACATTCCAGAGTTTATATGACAAATATCAAGATCCAAAACCCAAGCCCATCACACGTCTTGAGGCGCACCCATCCGGATGATACTGCGTAGCCTCATTTCAATGCTCCGTTCCCACCCGCGGCATCCAGCGCCTTCATCGCGTCAAGCAGAGCTCGATTGCCGGAATCCAGATTGAGAGCTTCCCGGATCGCTGTCCGCGCCGCATCGCGGTCCTTGTTCATGTCCAGCGTCCCAAGGAACGAACCCAGCGCACCCGGGTGGGCAGGCCAGAATGCAAGCGCCTCATGGTAGGCACGGCGCGCGTCCTCGCTCATTCCATGGTAGCGATAGATATTGCCGATCGGGATCCGGCAGTTTGCAAGCATCATCCTGGCATTCTCGTCGGACTGCAGGATGGGGTCGGTCTCCAAGCGCTTGATCAGCTTCCCCCAGAACAAAGTGTCTGCCGCCACCACTTCCCCGGGAATACCCTGCTGCTCTTCGGTTAGAAGTTCCAGCAGCAGGCCGGCCGGCCGGGCATGCGAATAAGTCCAGGGCATGGGCAGCCCTTCCTCCAGATAGAACGGATACTTGTCCCTGTTCCGGCGCCAGATGACGTGGGCCATGTCGTTGCAGACGGCAATGGAAGCCTCCTGGTTCTCGCCCTCGCTCAGGTCCGACCGGATGATCGCATTGACATCCTCGGCACTGGGCAACTCGAGGGTCGCTTGCGGGTAGAGCGATTTCCGCGCAAAAAAGCGGCCTGCCGGGCCTGCTGGTTCCGGTCGTTGGGTGCCATACTGATCGCGCAGGGTGCGATAATAGAACGGACCACTCAGTTGGTTAGGCGTGACCAGGAACAGATCCCGGCGGTCGAAACCCGCATCCCGCTTCCGCATGCCAGCCTGGGGACTCTCGCCAAAGATCATGTAGTTGGAAATGAAGTATGCATGATCGCTGCTTGCGAACACCACCGCGTTTTTTGGCAACGGCTCCAGCATTTCGCGCCCGAACTCCCAAGCAAGCCAGTTTCCACGCTGGCTCGCCGTCTTGTGATTTGCGAACCATGCGAAGCCCGGCGGCACGAGGCACAACAGTGTCAGGATGATCGACGCGCTGCGGCCACGCAGGCTCGTACACTGCATCAGGGTGAGTGCGCCATATGCCATCAGGATTGCGGCGAGACAGAAGGTCAATCCATGATAGGGCATCTGTTGCATCCAGCCCTGCCAGTCCGGCTTGGCCCCGTCGATGGCGGGTTGCAAGAAACCCACCAGCAGAAAGGTGCTGCCAACGAGCACGATCCACTTGCGGGGGCGCCCCGTGATTTTCCAAAGGCTGATCAGGGAAGCCACGATGAAAATGAGCCCGAGGGGTGAGAAGTTTTGCACAAGCTTTCTACCGAGGAAATTCACGAAGGTGCTGTAGCTTTCCATCGAGAATCGGCCGGTCTGACCCGCGGTCGCCTGATGCGCCACTTCCGCCGCATCCGGGGAACCCAGACCCAGCACCGGACCAAGGGCTCGGTGGACTTGGTAAGTGAGGGGGCCGTGATATTGCGTCCGGTTGACCACGTAGAAGAAGCCGTCCGAATCACTTGCGTGACCCCAGTTCATGGGCGGATTGGTCATGGACGCCACCGGAAGGTAAGCGTAAGGCGTTAGACCGAGCGCGATGAGGGCGGCCATCCTTACCGGAAAGGACCACTGGATCCGCTTCTTGCTCACAAGGATGCTGACAAGCACGAAACCGACGGCTACCACCAGCGACAAAACCATGAAGCGCTCGGCGATTTGCAAGCTCAAGGTTTGCCCGGAGAACCATGCGTAGCCGCCATAGAAATAGGACGCCAGCAGCATCAACCAGACCATGGCCTGGAAGAAGTGGTCGCGGCGCAGGAGAAAAATCGCCAGCGGGATCAATGGCACCAGGACGAGAATGAGTTGGTGGGTGGCGAAGCCGAGTGCAAACAGGAACAAGATCGGTGCAAGCCCCCGCAGGTGGGCGGGGGAAACCCACCAGCGGAAGAGCGCCACGAGGAGCAGGGCCACGAGCAGGATGTGCAGCGAATACACCTCCGTGATCACCGCTTGGCTCCAGACACTGATGCTCCAGGCCGCCGCCGTCATTGATGCGACCGCAACGACTCTCCGCAACGTCGGCGGGACGGCGGGAAAACAGAATCTGGAGGAGGCATTGACCAGCGCGGCGAGGATGCCGATGCCCAGCGCGGCGCAGATCGCGGAGAACAGGTTGCACTCCCACGCCGCGTTTCCGAGCGGAAGGAGCTGAAAGAGCCAGGTGAGAAAGGTCCAAACCGGGTATCCGGGCGGATGGGGAACGCCGAAGTGCTGGGCGGCCACAATGAGCTCCCCCGAGTCAAGAAAGGTCACGTTCGGGGCAAGCGTCGCGAAATAGACTCCCAGCGCAAGTGCCGCCGCCGCCGCCCCGCAGAACAGGTCTTCGCGGCGCATGGCTTTTTCCGTGCCGTCCGCCTTTTGAGCGAATTCTTTCATGGCCGCCGGGTTGTCGGCATCGTGCGACGTGACTTGCCGGTCTGCGAGGAGTTTCTCCACCGCATTGGGGCTGTGCGAGCAGTCCACATCCATGTGGGAGAGGGCTAGCACACCCACTGTTCGAAGACCAGCGAAAGCTCTCAGGCAAGGATGCGGAATGCCCTGCGTAATGAAGAGCAAGCCGGACATTTTCCTTGCCAAGCCATCTAAAACGCGGCACACCGTAAAGGGTCAACATAAACACTTGTCAAAAATCGGTCGGCGGTATTCGGCACCGTCTCCGGCAACCCTACGAACACATGAAGACGCAGCAATCCAGCTACCTCGGGAAACGCAACTTGCTTGGACTCACCCTGATGATCACCATTACTGCGGGCCTCCTCGGGATCGTGGGTTCGCGCCGGGTTTCCGCCCAGCAAGGAGGGGCTCTGAATCCCCCCGGCGGTCCCGGCCAATCGATGGCCTCCCTCCAGGAAATTTATGACAAGCTTTGCGCCGTGACCACCAAGGTACAAACCCAGCAGAGCCAGATCGAAGAGCTTCAGGCACAGTTGGCCGAGGTAACTGGCTTTCTCGGCGCTCCGCAAGCCATGGACATGGTGACGGTGGGGAATGCAGGCAATCCGCCTGACCAGGATTTCGGCCTCGGCCCGATCGGTGCGGTCCCTTATGTCTTCCGCATTTCCAAGAACGAGGTGACAAATGCCCTCTACGCCGAGTTTCTCAACGCCGTGGCATCGCCCGACGATCCCAACGGCCTGTACAATCCTTTGATGGCGACTGATGCGCGCGGCGGGATCGTGCAAACACAGGGCACGCCGGGCGGATCCGGCTACATGGTGAAGCCCTACATGGGCGATAAGCCGGTGGTCTTTGTGAACTGGTTCGATGCGGCGCGGCTCTGCAACTGGCTGCACAACGGAAAGCGCGGTGGGGGACAAGGGCCGACTACCACCGAAGGCGGGGCCTACACCTTGAGCGGTCCCTCCTCGGTCCAGTTGCCGGGCACCGACCCCATTCACGGTGCCAACGGGCGCAACGCGGGAGCTCGCTTCTGCCTGCCCAGCCTCAGCGAATGGCACAAGGCAGCCTACTATCAACCGGCTCTGGCGGGCGGGGACACGGATGGTTACTGGTCGTTCCCGGGACAGCGCTTCAGCATCGCCACCAACACCTTCGCACCGGCCATTGCGTCCTCGGACAGCATCGGCAGGCTTATTTTCACCAATGGATTCGCGACCAGCGGGATCATCGGGACAAATACCTTTCATGCTGCGAACTATGCCAACGGAGTCACTTGGAACCAACTCGTGGGCAACCTGTCCGCCGTGGGCAGCGGCGGTGAGGCTACCACGAGCTATTACGGAGTCCGTGACATGGCAGGAAACGCTGCGGAACTCAACGAGAGGTTGATTTCCGGGGGAATTACCAACGTAGTCACCGTCGCCCGGGGAGGTTCGTTTAACAGCATCGCCACGAACAACATCAGTGCCCGCGGGTATCAGACCATTGAATCATTCGCTTGGACGAACACGGTCACCATTGGCCTGCGCATTGTCAGTCCCTGACTCCTGCTCCTGAACCCAATTCGCGGATTTGCCCCGTAACAAGCACGCACTTTTGATCGACCGGACCCGAACCGAACCTTGGACGAAGTGAGACCGACTGCGACATTCCTGACCTGTTTGATTGTCGCCGCATGTGGCAGCCACATCGCGGCGGGCGACACCACGATCAACTCCGCGCAGCGCTTCGCCTACGGTGCCAACATCGGCTGGGTGAACTTCCGATGGGATGCCGGATCGCCGGGTCAGGGTGCCACCATCGGCCAGTTCTTTTGCAGTGGTCACATCTATGGCGCCAATGTTGGTTGGATCGACTTGGGAAATGGCAGCCCCGCTAACGGGATCGCCTATTCCAATTCCAGCGGCAGCGACTTCGGCGTCAACCACGACGGAGGAGGCAGGCTCTCCGGCTTTGCCTACGGTGCCAATATAGCCTGGATCAAGTTCGATCCGGCAATCAGCGATCCGCCTCGCATCAACCTGACGACGGGAAAACTCAGCGGATTCGTTTACTCTGCGAACTGCGGTTGGGTGAACTTGGGCAGCAACGGAACCCACTTCGTGCAAAGCAATACCATCGAGCCCGGCCCTGACAGCGACTCTGACACAATCTCTGATGCGTGGGAATTGGAGCAGGCCGCGGCGGCAGGTCTCAGCGCGGTGCTCACCCATATCGCAAAAGCCACTGATGCCGATGGTGACGGTCAGACCGACTTGGAAGAATACCTCGCCGACAGCAATCCCTTCGATGCAAATGACTTCTTCAGAGTGCTCAACTTTCAGGTCACGAAACTACCGGCGGATAATGTCACGATCCAGTGGACCTCCAGCCCCCGCCGCCTCTACACCATCGGGAGCAACAACAATCTCGGCCCGTTCACGGTGAATCAAAATGATCTAGCGCCAGAGTCCGGAGCGTCCACATCAAGAACCTTTACCGATTTATTACAGCCACCGAAGAAGTTCTGGCGCGTGGGGGCCAAGCTCCCGCTCTCGCCGTAAGGAACGGCTCATGAATAGATTCAGATGAATACCATTGCCCTGAAAACATGGGATCGCCCTCATCATCGGGTCTTCGACCGCGTTAGCGGTCAAGAATGGTAGCCGTGGACTTCAGTCCACGGTTAGAAGTCCGCTGGAATTGTGTCGCGTAGCGACACAGGAATCCTCGGCTATCGGGGCCAGACGCCATGCTTTTGCGCGGAGCATGGCCCCAATGAGTTCCTGTGTCGCTACGCGACACGAATCCGAAGGTGGCATGTCCATGGGCTCAAGCCCATGGCTACCATCCGTGACCGCGATGCGGTCGGAGATGTCGCACCATCCAGACTCACTTCAACTTGCTTATCGTTCCTCATCCGCTGCTTGTGCTTCATCCGAAACGTTTGCGAAACTTGAGTGCAAGCGCCTGAAGCATGATCCGGATGTATCCCGGCCCGATTTTGAAGTAGTTCAACTTGGTTTGGCCGTGCTCGCGATCAACATAGGTCACAGGAATCTCTGTCACCCGGTAGCCTTCCAAAATGGATCGCAGCACCAGCTCGGCATGGATCTCCGGCCCCGGAGACGTTAGATGCAACTTTGTGATCTTCCCGACATGGAAGCCCCGATAACCTGATGTAATATCCATCAACTTCACTCCCAGAAGCCGCTTCACCAGGAAATTGTAGCCGCCCGATGCCCAGCGCCTGAAAACTCCCCGCTCGATCCTCGTGCGCTTGAGATATCTTGAGCCGATGACCACGTCAAAGTCCCTCAACCCTTCAAGGAACATCGGGATTTCCCCCGGGTCATGCGACAGGTCGGCGTCCATGAACAAGACAAACTCGCTTGCCGCCATCCGGGTTCCGTCCAGCAAGGCGTTGCCGAGGCCGTTTTTCACGGTTCTCTCCAGCAGGGAGACATTATCGTATCTCGCTTCCATCCGTTTGACGAAATCCTGCGTGCCGTCATCCGACATATCATCGACGACGATGATCTCGCCGACGATCCCGGCAGCCTCAAGAATCCCCTCAATCCTCGGGATCAGTTTCTCCAGGTTCTCCCGTTCATTGATGGATGGGATTACGATGCTGAGTTCCTTTTCGGCCATATCTTTATTCATTCTGCCATGAGGGTATTCCCGGGATTCCGCCCCTTTTGTTTCAAGGATTCAAAATTTTGACGGATCATGCCGGATCTTCCTTGCGGGCATCAGATTCCTGCTGCTTTTCACGGTCCCTGCGAGGCGGACTTTTCGCAGTGAGGAAGGCATAACAATAACACCACGTCGTGATTGCGCACATCGGCGCATGCAACAGCCATTCCCAGCGCCTTGACTTGACCAGCATCCGAAGGGAGGTGATCGCCTCGGGAACCAGCAAAACATCCTTCGCAATCTGCCAGCCGAAATTGAGTTTGCCGAAACGTCCCGTCCAGCCATCCATCCAGAAAAATACCCGCCCGGGCTCACTCACCCCTCTTTCAAAATAATAGCGGCCCCATTTGATCTTCTTATGGACGAAGTCACCCAAATTCGCGGCAATGCGGTGATGCACGTGCGCATCCTTCGCGATAGCCAGGGCACCCCTCCCGCTTATCACAAGACTGTAGGTGACATCCGTGTCCCGGCTGTAGCCGCCTATCGAATCAAGGTCGTCCTTGCGCACTGCCAGATAATGCCCTCCGCTGATGAGAAACGTGCTCCGGTCCATGCGATGCAGCCAGAATGTTTCCCGATCCTCCAAGAGCAGCTTTCCCATCGAGAACCGGGCGTCCACATGCCCGAAAGCGGCGAAAGGATCCGTTCCGACCAATGCCAGATACCGGTTGATGACCGGATCCTCCGGACTCAACAACTGCCGGCAAATGCAGTAGTCCGCCCCGCTATCGTTCATCAACGGCGCAACCATCTTCTTCAGCCAATCGCACTCCACCAGCATGTTGTCCGAGTCGAGGGTGATGACGATCTGCCCCTTGGCGGCGGCGCAACCGATCGATTTTGGCATGCCCCGGCCTTCGGAACATCCGCGCGTGGCGGTGAGCAGAACGGTGGCACCCAGCTCCCTTGCCGCTTCTAAGGTCCCATCCGTGGAGTGACTATCGACCACAATCACGTCGATCCGATCAGGTGGATAATCCTGCTTCCGGATGCTCTCAAGACAAAGACGCAAGTTCTCGACGCAGTCCAGCGTGCAAATCACGATTGATATTTCGGGCCATTCCATCGTCCGTGGTGCAACAGTCCCAAATCGTAGCGGGGGGGCTAATGCTGTCAGTAATCAAATTTTCTGGTTTTTCCATTGTGCACCCCATCCTTGTGGTGATTATCCGGTCGGTATTGCCAGATCAACCCGGATTACCGAAACCGATACAGTGGCGCGGAAATGGAAGAACCCCTTGGTCTATTTCGTCATCGGAAATCTTCTGTTCCTGGCGATTCTGAACCATGTGGTATTCAAGCCGGACACCACATTGCTTGCGACCGATTACAACATAGGGGTGCTGAAGTTGGTCAAAGATGAGTTGCCGGGCAGCTTTCTCGGCACTTGGCATGACGGGGGCTTTGCCGGCGTCCCGGTGACGCGCCCCCTCGCCTTGAGCACAGTGCTGCTCTGGATCCTACCCCTCGAATTTTACACCGATTGGATTTACGGCCTCTGCCTCGTGGCAGGATCTTTCTTTTTCATGCTCTATCTGCGCCGCAGGGGAATCGGCTGGGCATCCTGTGTGTTTGGTTGCCTGACGGCATTCTGGGTAGGTGTGAATCTAACTACCATCTACAGCGGTCACCTGAACAAGTATTTCATTCTCGTGTTTGCGCCGCTGTTTCTTTGGTGTTATGACCTCGCTCTTGAACGACGCAGGATTTCTCTAGCAATTCTGGCGGGCGGCGCATTCGGATCCATGTTCATCGAGCAGGCCGATGTCGGCTTCCTTTTTGCCGCCATTCTCGGTCCTTATGCGTTGTTTGCCTGCTGGCGGGAACACCGTTGGGCGCTGGGTGCCTGGATCCGGATTCCTGGCGTTGCCCTTTTCACCGCCTTTGTTTTGGCATGCCCGATGCTCTTGACCGGCTACACGAAGTTCGTGAAGAACGTCGCCGTCATGGAGGGAGACGCCGTTCGCAAATGGGAGTTTGCCACCCAGTGGAGCTGGCCGCCGGAAGAGAGCATCGATTTTATCGCACCCGGGTATATGGGCTGGCGGACCGATGATCCCGAGGGACCTTACTGGGGGCAGATGGGCCGCTCTCCTGAGTGGACAAAACCCGGCGATCCCGGATTGGCGAATTTCAAGTTGGAAAACCATTACGTCGGACTGCTTCCGATCGCCTTCGCGGCCTGGGCGATTCTCTCCGTCTGTTGGAGGCGGCGTCAGGGATGCAAGGTGTCGGCAGACCTCTGGTTCTGGGCGGGGGCGCTTTTTGTGACCTGGGCTCTTGCCTGCGGCAAGTTTCTGCCCTTCTACGAAATGTTCTATCAGCTCCCGGTCGTCTCGACGGTGCGTGTCCCCACCAAGTTCTTTCACCTCTGCCAGTTGGCCCTCGGCTTTCTCGCCGCCTTCGGGCTCGATGCCATACTCAAGCAGGCGGCACGTGGGGAAGTGACCGTGACGATACGAAGCCGCCGGACCTTCGTGTTGACGGCGGTCGGGTTGGCACTGGTTCTCGGCGCATGGTGGTTGCATGCCCACGGTTCGGTCGCGAATCTCGCCGGGGTTCCACCGGATGCGCCCGCTGGCGGAATTCTGCAAACGATCGTCAAAAACAAGGTGCAAGCCCTCGGCCATGCCTTCGTGATGGCGACGCTGCTCGCCGTGCTCGCTGCGGTTCTCCTTTACCGGCGCTGGGGCGGGAAGTCACCGGCGAGACCTGTGGCTGCCTGGCTCATTGCCATCCTGATGATGGGGGATGCCTATCTTCTATCGAGGCATTACTTCCTAGGGATCGATTGCCAGCCGATCCGCCGCAATCCGGTCGCCCGCTTTCTGAAAGAAAGAATAGGCCCACATCGGCATGACATGGCGACCCGATCGGGATTTTACAACAATTGGCTGACCATCGACATGCACTACCACATGTGCCGTGCATTCACTCCTGCGGCAACACCGCGCATGAAGGAGGATATGCAAGCCCTGCTAGAACACTTGCCAATTACACGCGTCTGGCGGCTCGCATCAGTCAGATACATCGTGGCCCCCGCTACGATGGCAGAGCAGATCATGGCGGCGGAACCCTACAAAGCTATTTATTGGTTCGATGTAGCACCGAGGGCGGATTTCCAGGTGGATGTCATTGATGTCCCCGCCGGCAAAAAGGGTGCCCATTGCATCCTCGAACTGGTCGAACCCAACCGTTATGCCCTCGTCGATCAATGGGAAATCGCAACGGATGACGAAGCGCTGGAGCGTCTCGCGTCTCCTGCCTTTCATCCCCTCGAAGAGGTCCTGATCCCGCCCGGGACCGAAGGCTTGCGGCCTGTATCCGTGCCCGCCCATCAGGAAGGTGGTGATTCGACGAACGACGAGCGGGGGAGCGTTGCGATCATCGACTATACCTCTCGTCGGGCCATCCTGGAGGTGGATACGCCAAGAGACACGATCCTGCGGATTGGAGAGCATTACAACCCAAGTTGGAGCGCCCTCATTGACGGCCACCCGGTGCCTCTGTTCCGGTGCGACTATCTTTTTCAAGGCATAAGCATCCCGGCCGGTTCGCACCGCGTCGAGATTTTCTTCCAAAGGAGTCCAATGGTCTTTGCGATGCAGGTGCTTGTTTATGGTTTTTGTGCGGGAGCCCTGGTGGTTTTGCTCCGCACCCGTTTGGCGGGGGAGGATCGGTTAGAGAGACAGCTGAGGAAGACTCCGGGGATAGACACCTGACAGCGAGCGCGTAAGCTCAATACAAAAGGTCAGGGGCAATGCAGGATCAGGGTTGTCCAGATTCCGTTGTCGGTCCACTGCCGTTTCCAAGAGGCGGTGTGCCCAGCGACCATTCTCCAAATATCCTCTGAGGAGGTTGGGGACTGCTTTTCGGCACCGGAAGCAAGTGAAGCGTTGTGATCGCGTGTAAGGTAGCGCTCCGCGTTGTCGATCACGAGAAGCCCTTTCGGCTTGAGCTTCGGGAGGGCATTCCAAGTGCATTCCGCGCGCCGCCGCCCGTCGATCAGCACGAGATCGATTGACTGGTCCGCGAGCGAACAAACATGATCGCAATACCTCGGATCCTTGAGTGCGAAGCAGTGGGCATCGACGTGTTCGTAGCCGAGTTGGTTCAGGCGTGAGCTTACTTTTCGGTACCAATTCTCGTCGTGTTCGTAGGAAACGAGACGACCACAGCGGGCCGCGAAATAGAGGGTGCTCCCTCCTGACCCGAATTCAACGACCGAATGTCCAGGTCGTATCCACCTGTTTAGAATCCCGATACTCTCCTTCGTCAGCCATGGATAGTCCGGGTTCCGGAGCCGGAACCAGGATTGCGCGATGCGAGCCCGGACATATCCCGGCGACCACCGCTCAACGCTCCAGGTGCCAGGGGTGATTTGTTTGAGGATTCTTTTCATCGGTAACGTCGCCTGAAGATAGCCTTTTCCATGTTTGAACAGTCGGATCATTTATCTCATGGCATGGAATTGAGTACGGCATACTCGGCGCCTTCGATATCGATTCTCAAAAGATCAATATGATCGTGCCCCGGTTCCCGCATGATGCTGGTCGGTTTGCGACAGCGGGCCTTGAAGCCGTCTCCCGAAGTTTTCTGGAGATTGACGAGGGAGTGGCTGATGTGGGCCGCATTGGCCGGGGCGTGAAAAAAAGAACCTCTTCCCGGTCGTAAACGCCCCAGGGATGAAATTGAAAGTGGGGTTCCCTGGCTGCGATCCCGGTGGCGTATGCCGCGACTCCCGCGGTCGGATCGAAGGCATAAACCGTCGCTTTCCGCCGCTCGATGAGTGCGAGATCGAACGACGCATCGAGACCGACTCCGACCGAGCAACACGTCCCTCCGTGCGGAAAGGCGTTGATCGCAACCCGCCAGGCCGCGTGACCTTGCCCAAGCGTGATGCGACCGGCCGGTGCGAGTGCCAGCCTTAAAAATGAAGTTTCTTCCGGTTTGTGCCTGCCGGAGGAGACAGCCAAGCCGATGGGCTTTCCGCTGCAGTGGATTCATCCTCCGGACGCCGTGGTACACTCGACCTCGCTGGCGGCTAGGATGAAGCTGTTATAAGTGAAGACTGCGGTCGCCAGCGGCCGACAGATCTTGAGCAATGCTGTCTTGACCACATAGCCGATCTTACCGCGAATGCCATACTGATACCGGTAGGTATCCCAGGAAGGGTGCGTCACCTCCTGACGGACGACCCGCAGATCAGAGGTCTGCACGAGCAGTCGGATCGACCGGGCGGAGTAGAAATTGACATGCCCGGGAATTCCGTCGGCGTAGTTTCGTCTCATCCGCCACCTGAGTTCGAGTGGAACCTCGACGTAAACGTGACGCGCGACGCGGGCGGCCTCCTTGAGGACGGCGCGAGGGTCCTCCACGTGCTCGACCACATGGGCAAGAATGGCGAAATCGAAGCTTCCATCGGGATAGGGAAGGTCGCTGCCGTCGGCCACCTTGCACTCTTTCAGGCCGGGAATGTTCCTGCCGAGGGTCACCTTGACGCCGCTCTCCGAAAGTTCGCAGCCGAAGAGTTCACTTGCAAAGCCTCGCCTGGACAACTCTGCCAGAACCGCACCTTCGCCACAACCGATCTCCAGCACGGTGTCGTGGGGGACACACTTGCCCGTCGAGACTATGTTGCCAGCGCGCTCGCGGCTACAAGTAATCCGCCACTCGCTTGGCCTCTCGTAATGGTCCCCGCCCCGCTTGGAGACGACCGCTGGTAGCACCTGATTCATATTATCCTACATTGAAATCATCCATTTTGCTGGAAACTTGACTCGATGGTATTGCGGTGTTTGTCGGATGAAAAGGGAATTCCGATAGCTGCGGGGGCGGTGTTCAGTGAGTGGCTGCAGCATGAAGGCCTCCGACTCATGGGTTTGGCAGTGACAAGTGACGACCTTTCATGATGAAGTCGCCGGAAGATCTTTCCACATGATTCACGAAAATCCATTGGTCTCCGCATTTATGGGCATCCCGGAATTCAACTGGAAGAACGATCTGCGCTATTTTCTCGCCTTTAGCCCGCTGGTCCCCTCATTCATTTCGGATTGGTCTCCCATCAAGGGATACGAGAAGCACTACCAGGTGAAGGAGGGCGATGTCGTGGTGGATGCCGGGGCTTACCCCGGCGACTATACCATTTTTGCCGCCAAACGGGTCGGCAGTTCGGGGCATGTGATCGCATTTGAACCCGACGAAAGAAATCGCGGCGTGCTCGGCCGAAACCTCGCGGGCCGGAAACTGGACAACGTCACGGTCGTTCCCAAGGGGCTTTGGAACAGGGAGGTGGACCTAAAGTTCGACCCCGGCGGTTTTGGGTCGAAGGTCGTTGATTCTAACCAGAGCGGCGCCACGATTCCGGTGACCACGCTCGATGTGGCCTTGGAACAACTCGGGATTGCGCGGATCGACGTCTTGAAAATGGACATTGAGGGCGCGGAAATCCAAGCGGTGGAGGGTTGTCGCGAGACATTGAGCCGGAGCAATGCGTTTGTTTGTATCGCCAGTTACCACCTCGTTGGCGGCACGGACACATCTGCCAGAATGGAGACTTTTCTTCGAAGTATCGGCTATCAAGCCCATACCGGACATCCGCGCCACTTGACCACCTATGGCAGCCGCGGGAAGGGGGAGCAGTTTATATTTCTCAATGACTCATCCTGACAAGCAGAGGAGCCGCCATCCGGCCTCCGATCACAGCACGATCCGGCTCACGGTGCAGCAACCGGGGCTGCCTCACTATCGTTTGGCAGTGTTCCGTGAATTGGCGAAGCGCCCGGATGTTCAGCTTAAAGTCATGTATGCGCGCAACGCCATCAATGCAACCATAGAGGAAGTCCGCGGATTCGAGGCGGTTTGCACGCCCAATCAGGAATTCCGGTTGGGCAGGCTCACACTCTACTGGCATGCCCCTCAATGGAACCACGCGAGTTTCACCCGGAGCGATGTGCTGGTGCTCTGCCTGGATATGCACTATCTCAGCCTGGTTCCTGCCCTATTGCGGGCGCGGGCGGCTGGCGTGCCGACGCTCCTCTGGGGTCATGGCTATTCCAAAGTAGAAACACTGTGGTGCAGCTTGCTACGGCACGCCGTGGCCCGTCTGGCCACCGCTCTGGTGTTCTATAATCATGCGGTGGCCCGTAGTTATGTGGATAGCGGTTGGGAGCCTGAACGGGTTCATGTGGCTCTCAACAGTCTTGATCAGGCACCCATTCAGGAAGCCAGACGCCATTGGCTCGCACACCCGCAAAGACTGGCGGATTTCCGCCGTGAGCATCATCTCGGCCACGGCAAAGAATACCCTACCCTCATCTTCGTGTCCCGTTTGGAAGCAGCGAACCGCCTCGATTTGCTGATTGAAGCGGCGGCGATGTTGCGCGCCGATTATCCCCGAATCCAAATCATTGTGATTGGCAAAGGGGAAGCCGAGCCAGAGTTGCGGCTACAGAGCCAGGCGCTCGGGCTGTCCGGGCAAATTTTTTTTCCTGGTGCCATCTATGACGAGATGCAACTCGCGCCGTGGTTTCTGAGCGCCGATGTATATTGTTATCCAGCGTCTATTGGATTGAGTTTGTTACATGCATTTGGATATGGGTTGCCGGTGGTTACCAGTGACTGTTTGCAGCAACACGGTCCGGAAATAGAGGCTCTGCACCACGAAGGGAATGGTTTGCTATATGCCCATGACAACGCCACCGCACTGAGCCTGGCTTTGCGCAGGCTCATCGCAGACCAAGCTTTAAACCAGCGATTGTCCGAGCATGCATTACGCACAGTCACGGAAGAGTTCACCTTGGAACACATGATGGACGGCATGGAGGGGGCAATCCGCTATTGTGCCCGTCAAGGGAGGAAGCGGACTTGAAAACCACATCTTCGCTTGTCACGACCGCGCCTCCGACAGGGCCTTCTCGTATAGTTCGGTTAGCGTCCCGGCGAGACGCGGCCAGGAGAATCTCTCTTCAACCAGACTGCGGGCGCAGGCCGACATCCGGCGGGCGGCCTCGCCATCGTGGAGCACGCTTCGTAATGCGTATTCGATTTCTGTAGGGTTTTTTGCCACAATCCGTCCCGCCCCGTATTCCTCAACCTCCGGCAAATGGCAACCTTCCGTGATCACGACGGGAATGCCCGCTGCCAGCGCTTCAAGAACAGCGATGCTGCAGCCTTCGTTAAAGCTCGGCAGGCAGAAACAGCTTGCATCGCGCAGCGCAGCCACTTTTTCGGTGCCGGGGATGGCTCCAACAAGGTGAATGCGATCCATGAGACCATGCGCCGCGGCAAACCGCCGGAGAGAACGCCCCTCACCCCAGTCTGGCCCGGCCACGACTAAATCGACCGCAACCTCGCCTGCCATCCGCCGGTAGGCTTCCGCGAGATCCATCACCCCCTTGCAGGGATGGAGGCGACCCAGGAAGAGGATATAGCTCCGGCCTTCAAGGGCGGTCCTACCCGCGGTGAAATGCGCTTCACTTGAATTCTGAAACAACTCGGGAAATACACCGTTTACGACCACATGAGTCCGCACCCCCGGAAGAAGCTCATCTATGAATTCACTTTCGGCCTCACTGGTGCAGTGAATAAATGCGACCTTCTCGAGCATCCTCTGCCATCCCAATGCAAAGCACGCCTTCTTGACGTGACGCCACTTGGGTTGGTGCCATGGATCTAGCATGGCATGAGGGGCCAGAACGTAGGGAGTGTTGCGGCACCGACAGAGCATCGCCGCCATGGGGAGTAGCGGTTCCCAGACGCCATGCAAATGGACCACCGTTTCCGGTCCGACCAGCGTCCGCAGTTTCGAGAGTTCTTGGAACAGGATGAACTTGTGCATCAGGTTTCCGTTACCCGCGCTATGAACGTAGGGAAACCGGTGCCCCGGAAGAGCGGTTCCGTCCGGCAGGCACCCCACTTGTCTTCGGGCATCCTCACTGCATACAATGTGCACCTCGTGTCCAAGGTCGGCTTGGGCAATCCCAAGACCAAACGCGACCGCCACCGGTCCACCCACCCGTGGCGCGATCGAATCGATGACGTGAATAATGCGCATTGGGGTGGTGCCAAGGATGGATTTTGGAGGGCAACGCGCTTGTGACTTCTCAACCACTCGCCCGGCTGCTACGTAGGTTGTATCGATGCTTGGCCCGAATCAAGCCCGGGAGAATCGCCGCCAGAACCGCATCGCCAAACTCCGCGAGCAAGCCATGGAACCGCGCGCCAACGAATTCCTAACGAAGAACAAGCCACCCACCGTCTATGCCGCCATGGTCCGCCATAGCCACGGCCGCACCAACTACGAAGAATACCCCGCCGGCACCGACCTCAAAAACGCCAACTCCCGCCTCACCATCAAAACCTTCACCCCGCTCCCCGGCGGCGGCTACTCCCTCACCTGGGACACTCAAAGCGGCAGAACCTACCGAGTCGAACGCTCCTCCAGCCTAACCCCTAACCAATGGATCCCCCTCCAGACCAACGTCACAGGCGAGAGCACCCCAAAATCCTACACAGTCACCACCCCCGGTTCCCCACCCCAACTCTTCTACCACATCGCCGTCCCGCCAGGCAATTAGAGAAATTCTCTCGTAGGCGATTCATATCCGGCAACCAATACCTACATGGCCACCCTCACCGGCAACCAAATGGATCCATCCGGGCCGGCCCAACGGCTGTTTCAGGATTCTCCCGCCAAAAGCAAAGTCCTAGCAGTCCCCAACCCGTGAAAAAGTCAATCTCCGCCGCTTTCCTCGCACTTGCTCTCCCCGCCGCCGGGGAGCCAACCCCGCTTCAGGAAGCCCTCTCTTCCTTCGCCACGAAGCAGATCGAATCACGGAAAATCGCCGGGGTCTTCGCGGAGGTCGGTGACAGCAAGGGCGTCCTCGCCAACGTCAGAGGAGGACTGGCAAACATCGAAACCGGGGAGGTGATGAACCAGGATCACGTGTTCTGGATCGCTTCCATGTCCAAGCCGATCTGCGGCACGGCGATGATGATGGCCGTTGAGAATGGCCTCGTCGCGATCTCCGATCCCGTTTCAAAATACCTCCCCGAGTTCAAGGATCTCATGGGAGCGGACGGGAAACCCGCCACCATCACCATCGAAAACTGCCTCTCCCACACCAGCGGCCTCCAGGATCTCAGCGAAAAGGAGAACGCCGCGACCACCACCCTCGCGGAGCTCACCGCCCTCGTTTCACGCAAGCCGCTCAATTTCCAGCCCGGCACCAAATGGGCCTACTGCCAGAGCGGAATCAACACCGCCGCCCGCATCATCGAAGTCGTTTCCGGAAAGACCTATCCCGAATACCTGCGCGAAAACCTCTTCGCACCCCTCGGCATGGAGGACACCACGTTCTACCTCTCGGAAGCACAGGCCAAGAGGCTCGCGGTCTCATACGCCACCACCAAGGAAGGCTTCAAACCCGTCCCGGTGAAAATCCTCTTCGGAACCCCCCCGACTTCCACCGACCGCTTCCCCAGCGCGGCGGGCGGGCTTTTCTCCACCTGCCCGGACTACGGGAAATTCGCCCGCATGATCCTCAACGGCGGCGAACTCGACGGAAAACGCTACCTCAAGCCCGAATCCATCGCAGAAATGACCCGCTCCCACACCGCGGATCTCGCCGCAGGCTTCGTCCCGGGCAGCAATTACGGCCTCGGCTGGATCCGCGTCGCCGAGCCGGTCGGCGTCACCGCCGCACTCACCCAAGGCTCCTTCGGCCACGGCGGAGCCTACGGCACCCAGGCATGGATCGACCCGACGAAAGGCCGCTACACGATCCTCATGGTCCAGCGCTCGAACTTCTACAACGGCGACGGCTCGGACACCCGCAAGCACTTTCAAGAAGCCGCCGCAAAATGACCATGGGCTTGACGCCCGGGGACAACACCCTTCGGATATCGGCCACTTCGACACGTCTGGGTTTGACTACGCTGACGACCTCGCGACCATCCTATCACTCTGATTATGACTGGCACCAACCTCACGAATAAGGAACGGGAGCGACGCGAATCCGCCAATGCCCGCCAGCTACAGCTCCAGCGGGAGCGCCGCCGCAACGGCCTCTGCGGCTGCGGGAATGAGACATCGGCGAACCCCCGCACTGGCAAACGCTACGCCTGCTGTGACTCGTGCCGAGCCGCTGCCCGCCGCAGCTACCGCGAGTATCACCCGCTGCCGCTGAAGGAAGCCAAGCTCGACCTCCGGCTGAAGGACCGCACCGGGGTCCGCCGCCGCCTTGAGCGTGACGGCATGGGCCGCGAGGCTTGGTGGTGGATCGCCAACGCCCACTTCGACGGTAAGCAGCACAGCCGCCGCTGGTCGGTCACCGCCCACGGCGACCGCGAAGCCCACCGGCTGGCCATCGCCCAACGTGAAGAATGGCAACGGCAGCCCTAAGCACATTGCGTTCCACCCGGCCTATCTGGCGGGTGGCTTTGAATGCCCCGGTCGCTTTGGCGGCTCAGGTCATCCGCGAAGCGCATCCCGCATCGCACGAGCGCAGCGAGCGCAAATCGGCAGCACCATACACCAAGCGCGACCGGGGCAACACCGCCCGCCACAATACACCATGAGCACACGAACTGATTATGTAAGCCATCCGCTGAGGAACCGCTCCGGTTCCTAGAAGTCGGCTTCGTCACCGACCTGCTGCCGGCGACCTCCTGAAGAAATGGGGGTGGCGATGAGACGGCGGGTCATGGCCAGCAACAAGTGGGAACGGGCTTTCGAGATTTGCGCTGGCAGCCTTCTGGTGAATTAAACCGCGAAGCCTGATTTACGCAGTTGTGCGACAAAGCGCCACCTTCGGCGGATCGGCGGCGTGTCCAGCCGCGCGGACAGCTTGCCCTTGTGTTTGAGATAGAGCCAGAACACCTCGGCGAAATCTTCACCGGTGCTTGCGGCCGCATACCCGGTGACGTGGCGCTGCGGGTCGTATTCGCAGCCGACTTCGTATGATACATCATGGGGCCACTCGAATGCCTGCTCA
>Ga0163144_10008366_pt1 | contig 22399 bp, 20 predicted proteins | sample OliLak19BULKMAT1_FD_123175 | JGI IMG/M metagenome (GOLD analysis project Ga0163144, IMG submission 123175) | Freshwater microbial mat bacterial communities from Lake Vanda, McMurdo Dry Valleys, Antarctica - Oligotrophic Lake LV.19.BULKMAT1 | ecosystem: Environmental > Aquatic > Freshwater >...
CTATGAGCAGATCGTCGCCCTCTGCTGTGAGGCTTGGGAAAAGCTCGCGCTGCGACCGTGGAAAATCATGTCCATTGGTCTGCGAGACTGGGCTCATGGATGATGGTCAGCGCGGGTTGGTATCAAACGCCTGTCCTGCAACGCGCCAGAACATGTCATCAATCAGACCCAGGCGTTCAACGATCGGAATGAACTCGGCAGGACCCGGTGTGAATCCGGGTTCGGGGCCGTGCCAGCGCGCCAGAACTTCGTAGCCGGCGATCTCCCCTGTGGAGACGTCCACAAACGGCTGGAAGACGGGCTTGATCAGGTTATTGGTGACAGCGGCGGGCAGGGAATCTGTCAGGCGGGCGTGCTTGGCCTGTTACAGATCGATTGACGGGTCGAAGCAACGCACGCCGCCATTCTCATGCTTGGCGCGCTGCATCGCCTTGTCGGCTGAATGGAGCCATTCCGGGCAATTGGTTGCATCCGACGGAAAGACAGCCGCGCCGATGGAGACGCCGACGCTCACCTCGCCCGGTTTCGACACGAACGGCCCGCAGATCGACTGATGCAGTTTCTCGAGTTCCTCAGAAAATCTGGCATCGAGAACCTCACCGGTGATCAGGATTCCGAACTCGTCGCCGCCAAGCCGCGCGACAAATACATCCGGCCGCCAGGCCAGTATTTTTTCGGCCGTATTGCACAAAGCGTCGTTGCCAACTGCGTGGCCATACTTGTCGTTGAGTTATTTGGACCGGTCGAGGTCCATACAGGCTAGCACGGCGCACTCGCCCCGGGCCACAGCTGCATCGGCGGCTTCGATAAACACCCGGCGATTGCTCAGCCCTGTAAGCGTATCGGTGTCGGCCATCCGGCGCGCTTCGCGCTCGGCATCCCTCCGCACCACCACTTCATGGTTCAGCGATTCGACCAGAGTGACGTTCTGGGTCAGAAGGGCGCGCAACACGGACAGGCCGTCAACGATGCCAGCGGACCGGCCCGGGTCATTTACAAGAATGTACCCGTCCGGCGCATTCGTGATGTCACTGCCGGAAACCTAGGCCCAGATATCACGGACAGACTGTTCGATGCCGACCACAAAACGAGGTGGATCCATCAGATCCGTCACCGGCCGTTTGTCATAAAGAGCCCGGCCAAACCGCCCCGACGCCTTCAGCAGGATTTTCGTGCGGCTCAAAGCGCCCTGCGGCGCGCCGTTTTCGTCTACAATAGCAATTAGCCGGCTCGAAGCATTGCTTAAAAAGAAGTCGATTGCATCGCTGCAAAGGGTACCGGACGAAAGCGGGGGAACGCATTGATGAGGCAATGCGCCGAAATGCATGAGGACTACCGTGGCTGATCTTTTTTCGACACTAAGAAATAATGGTAAATTTGACGGTTAAGACGGCGTTGGAATCGCATATTTTTCTCCGCTTAAAATCGTATTCAAAACTACAAGAAACGAGAACTTTACTGGAGTGATGGGGTGCGGTTTGTGCAGGGGGTCACCAGCATTGCATGTTAGACTGTTGTGGCCTTCGCGGCGCCTGAGATTCAGTCTAGGGCTCGCGATCTCAGTTTTTTTCGAACGGGGTCTGCAATGATGAAAGCCCGCCTGCGCGGCGAAAATGCCAAGATCGTCGCGACGCTCGGCCCCCGCAGCCGGACGCTGAAGGAAATTCGCGCGCTGGCGGATGCAGGCGCCGATGTGTTCCGGCTGAACTTTTCCCATGGCAGCCATGAGGATCACCGCGAGACGTTTGAGATTGTCCGCAGGGTCGAAGCGCTGGTAGGACGGCCGCTGGCAGCGCTGGCAGATTTGCAGGGTCCAAAAGTCCGTGTCGGAAGTTTTCCGGGCGGCGAGATGAAAGTCTCGTGGAATGGCGAGTATCCGCTGGTCGCCGCCGAGACAACCGATGCGCCGGAGACAATCCCCGTTCCGCACAAGGCGATTCTTGACCAGCTGGAACTGGGCGACATGATCCTGGTTGATGACGGCAAGTTGATGTTCACGGTCACGGCTGCCGGAAAGTCGCCCCGCGTTCGCGCGGATGTGCCGGGCAAGATTTCCGACAGGAAAGGCTTCACCGTGCGCGGCAAGGCGCTTCCCGTGAAGGCGCTGACCGACAAGGACAAGGCGGACCTCGAATTCGCGTTGTTGATCGGGGTTGATCTTGTGGCGCTCTCCTTCGTGCAGTCGGTATCCGACATTGCGATGACGAAGGCGATTATCAAAGGGCGCGCGCCGCTGATCGCGAAGCTGGAAAAGCCTGCGGCGCTGGACGAGCTGCGCGAGATCATCCAGGCCTCGGACGGCGTGATGGTGGCGCGGGGCGACCTGGGCGTGGAGTATCCGCCGGAGGAAGTGCCGGTGATCCAGCGGCGCATCATCCGCGTCGCGCGGGCGGCGGGACGGCCCGTGATCGTCGCGACGCAGATGCTGGAATCGATGATCGAGAATTCGGCGCCAACGCGGGCCGAGGCCTCGGATGTGGCGACGGCGATCTATCAGGGCGCTGACGCCGTGATGCTGTCGGCCGAGACTGCCGTGGGCCGTCATCCGGCAACGGCGGTCGCGATCATGGCGCGGATCATCCGTGCGACCGAGAATGCCGAGGACTATCGCCGCTCCATGCTGCAGTTCGACGGCGACGAGCCAGCGCGCACCGCGATCGATGTGGTGGCGCAGACCTCGCTGGCGATGGCGGAGGCTGAAGGCGCAACGGCCTTGGCGCTGCGGACCGGCGCGTTCGAGCGGCTGGCGCGGTTTTCCCGTGTGCGGGGGGCAACCCCGATTCTCTACGGCTCGATTGACGAAGACCGTGTACGGCAGGCCTGCCTGTTGTGGGGCGTGCATCCGCACAAGCTCGATGCGGGGGTCGAGAACTGGTACCGCGCCCTGATGAAAGCGTCCGGCCTTGAAGGCCGGGTCGCTTATGCGCGCTGGGCGGGGGATGATGCGCGGTTCGCCTGGGAGATCGGGGTCGGTAAGGGCCTCGATGGCAAGCCGATCACTGGCGTATGATCATCTGCCCCTGGCGGACTTCGTAGGAATTGAGTTCGCCGAGGAAACTCATCCCGAGAAGCGATTGCTCAAGTTCCGTGCGCAGGATCACGGCATTGACGTTCTCGATCTCGACCTTGCCGATGCGGATGCTTTCCAGCGTGACGGGAGCGCCATAGGTAATCCCTCCTGCGGTGCGGATTTCCGAGTCGAAGTCGAGTTCTTCGGGCTTAAGGCCAAGGCGCTGGGCATCGAAATAGGTCAGGGCAACGATGCTTGCGCCGGTGTCCACCATGAACTTGACCTGCGTACCGCCGACATCTGCGCGGGCCCAGAAATGGCCGTCTGTCTCACGGTCGATGAAGGCGGCGCGCGAACCCGGCGAGGCAGCCTGCTCCGGCATGGCGACGGCGACCGTCACGGGGGCGGGTTCCGGCGCGGCAGCCTGTTCCTTGAGGCGGGGTGCCACGGCGAAGGCGATTGTCAGGGCGATGACGACGGCCGTGATCATCACGAAGAACAGGTTACGCAGGGCCATCGGTCAGCGCTTTCCCATCAGTTCGAGGTGGGCAATGCGGGCGGGCAGGGCAGCGATTACGGTATCGCGGTCTTCGGGTCCCATCTGAACCCAGCGGCCGATTTCCGGCAATGTCCGGCCGCAGCCGAGGCAATACCCCGTCTGGCCGTCTACGGCGCAAACCTTGATGCAAGGGGTCTTTATCGGTGGAAGAGGCATGGTTATAGCAGATACCGGTTGGGCGATTCCGGCAAGTCTCGCATAGATCGCGTAATAAATCCTTGCCGGACAGGCCCCGGAATCTTTGATACTTTATACGTCGCGCAGATGGTTTGCGCAGGGAGTGACCAATCTTGAGCGATCCTGCGGCCCAGAAATCCCCTCTTGCGGATGTCCGTGACCTTATCCTGAAGCCTGTCGAGCCGGACCTGGCGAGCGGCAGGAAAGTGCGTGAAGCGTTGATGGGCATGGGCCGGGAAGGCGACTTCGGCCGGCTGGGCGAGGCGGCCGAGTGGCTGGCCTGCTGGCAACGCCGGTTTCCGCCGCGGATCGAGAAGCCGACCCTGGCGATCTTTATTGGCTCGCACGGTATCGTCGAGCAGGGCGTATCGCTATCCAGCAATTCCGATACGCGGGCGCACATCGACGCGTTGACGCAAGGGCGCGCGCCGTTGTCTGCGATCGCAACGCAGGCCGGGGCCACGGTGCGGGTGTTCGAACTTGCGCTGGACCGGCCGACGCCGAGCATTGCCAAAGAAGCGGCGATGACCGAGCGGGAATGCGCGGCGACCATCGCGTACGGATTTGAAGCAGTCGAAGACAAGCCGGACCTGCTGGCAATCGCCGTGTCGGGGGCCGGGGTGGGTACGGCGGCAGCGGCGGTAGCCTGCGCCTTGTACGGCGGATCGCCGGACTATTGGGTGCGGCCGAGCGCGCAAACACCCGCCAGCCTCTCGGGAACCCGGAGCACGCTGGTCAGCGAAGCGCTGCGCCTGCACCGGGGGCACCTGTCGGATCCGCTGGAAGCCCTTCGGTGTCTGGGCGGGCGCGAACTGGCGGCCTGCGTCGGCGCCATCATCGCGGCGCGCCATCAGAGCATTCCGGTCGTCCTCGACGGTTTTGCGACGACCATAGCGGCGGGGGTGGTGCATGCCGCATCGCCGTCAGCGGTGAGCCACTGCCTCGCCTCGCACATCACGCAGCGGCCAGCGCATGAGGCTGCGCTCGAACGTATCGGGCTCGCCCCTCTGCTCCAGTTGCAGTTCCAGACCGGGGGAGGCCTCGGTTCAGCCACTGCAATCGGCGTTCTCAAGACGGCGTGCGCGCCGTTCATTGCCAAACCCGCCGGGGGCTGACGATAGGTCACTGCGGCATTCTTTACGTTTACGTGCACGTCACCTTGCCAGTGCACGGTTTTGACTGACATAGAGGGGGGCTAGAGGCACCCAGAGGCACCGGAGGATTACTGATCATGAATCTTGATTTCACGCCTGAAGAAAATGCGTTCCGTGATGAAGCGCGCGCGTTCATTCGCGACAATTATCCCAAGGAACTGACCAACACGGGGAGCCGCGAGGACCTCACCCGCGATCAATTCCTCGCCTGGCACAAGATCCTCGGCAAGAAGGGCTGGTCGGCGGTCGCCTGGCCGAAGAAATACGGCGGCACCGGGTGGACCTCGACCCAGCGTTACATCTGGTCGGAAGAAAACGCCCGCGTTGACGCGCTGATGCCGCTTCCGTTCGGCGTCTCGATGGTCGGGCCGGTGATCTACACTTTCGGCAGCGAAGAGCAGAAGGCAAAGCAACTCCCGGGCATCCTGTCGGGCGACGTGTGGTGGGCGCAGGGCTATTCCGAGCCGGGCGCCGGATCGGACCTCGCGAGCCTGAAGACGACTGCCGTGCGCGACGGCGACCACTATGTGATCAACGGGCAGAAAACCTGGACGACGCTGGCCCAGCATGCGGACTGGGGCTTCTTCCTCTGCCGCACCGACCCGTCGGCAAAGTCCCAGGAAGGCATCTCCTTCATCCTCGTCGACATGAAGACGCCGGGGATCGAAGTGCGCCCGATAAAACTGATCGACGGCACACATGAAGTGAATGAGACCTGGCTGACGGACGTGCGCGTTCCGGTCGAGAACCTTGTCGGCAAGGAAAACGAAGGCTGGACCTATGCGAAGTTCCTGCTGGCGCACGAGCGCTCGGGCATCGCCGGTGTGGCGCGCTCCAAACGCGGCATCGAACGCCTGCGCGACATTGCCTCGTCCGAGACGATCGACGGCACGCCGCTGATCCTCAACGGCGATTTCTCGCGCAAGATCAGTCAGCTCGAGATCGACCTGACGGCGCTCGAGTTCACCGAACTGCGCACGCTGGCATCTTAAGCCGCCGGTAAGGGGCCCGGCCCGGAAAGCTCGATTCTCAAGATCAAGGGCACCGAGATCCAGCAGCGCCTGACAGAACTCACGCTCGAAGCCGTCGGTAACTATGGCGCACCCTATGCGCGCGGCATGGACGGACACGGCATCAACGATTTCGGCGTCGGTCCGGAGTATTCGAACTTCGCCGCAGACACCTACTTCAATATGCGGAAAACATCGATCTACGGTGGGTCCAACGAGATCCAGCGCAACATCATTACAAAGATGATCCTCGGCCTTTGAGGCCGGGGAAAGGGAGGAATACCAATGGACTTCAATTTCACTGAAGAGCAGACGATGATCCGCGACAGCCTCGCACGGCTGATCAAGGACCAGTATGACTTTGATACGCGCCGCAAGGTGGTTGCCTCGAAAGAGGGCTGGCGTCCGAAGATGTGGGCCCAGTTCGCCGAACTAGGTCTGCTGGCTGCGCCGTTCAGCGAAGAAGACGGCGGCCTCGGCGGCGGTCCGATCGACGCGATGGTCGTGATGGAAGAATTCGGCAAGGGCCTCGTGGTCGAGCCGTTCCTTCAGTCCGTGGTCGTCGGCGGCGGTTTCCTCAAGCGCGGCAGCGATGGGCAGAAGGCCGAGCATCTCGCGCCGATGATCGCCGGTGAGCGCGTGTTCGCGTTCGCCTATGCTGAACCGAAAGGCCGATACAACCTGGCGGACCTCGAGACGACGGCGACCAAAGACGGCGCCGGCTGGAAGATTTCCGGCCACAAGGCTGTGGTCGCGGGCGCGCCCTGGGCGAGCCACCTGATCGTCTCGGCGCGGACGGCCGGCGGGCGCCGCGATACCAAGGGTATCGGCGTGTTCATCGTGGCCAAGGATGCCAAGGGCGTCACCACACGGGACTATCCGACGGTTGATGGCCGCCGCGCCTCTGAAGTGCATTTCGACAACGTGTCGGTCGGCGAAGACGCCGTGATCGGCGATGCAGGCAACGGCCTGCCGTTGATCGAGCGCGTGACCGATGAAGCGATTGCCGCGCTCTGCGCAGAGGCCTGCGGCGCGATGAAGGTCGCGCAGACGATGACCGTCGAATACTCGCGCCAGCGCAAGCAGTTCGGCACGCCGATCGGCAAGTTCCAGGTGCTGCAGCACAAGATGGTCGACATGTTCATGGAGGCCGAGCAGTCGGTGTCGATGACCTACATGGCAACGCTGAAACTGGACGAAGACGACGTGACCCGGAAGAAGGCCGCTTCGGCTGCTAAGGTCCGCATCGGCCAGGCCGGCCGTTTTGTTGGCCAGAACGCCATCCAGATACACGGCGGCATGGGCATGACGGACGAACTCGCCATCGGCCACTATTTCAAGCGTCTGACAATCATCGATTCCGAGTTCGGAAACGTCGATCATCACCTGAAGCGGTACACGGATCTTTCTGCTGCCGACATGGCGGTCGCCGCCGAGTAAGGCGCAGCCGATAAAAAGGCAGGGCGGGGCTGGAGCGATCCGGCCCCGCTTATTTATGCCTGCCGCGTGCCCGCCAGCATCTGCCGGATGGTCGCAATGGCGTGGTCGTGTGACAGCCGAATGCGGGCGTGTTGGCGGGCGCCCTCGGAGAGCGCCGCGCGGCGCGCGCTGTCGCCCGCAAGGCTGAGAATTTCCGCAGCGAGGGCCTCTGGCCCGGTGGCTGTGACAACAAGGTCATCCAGCGCATCGCCAAAGCCTTCGAGGGCGAGCGGGTAGACGACGGCGGGCATGCCCAGGAGGAGGTACTCGGCGACCTTGATGCTGGTGCCGGTAGCGAAGCGCGTTGGTGCGATGCCGATGGCGTTTGCTCCGCCGATGGGCTCGAGTGACTCGACGCGGCCGAGCACTTTCACGCCCGGAAGCGCGGCGCGCGCTGGCGTCAGCGTCTTGCCTATGGAGCCGGCAATCCAGAAATCCAGCGTTGGCGCCCTGGCGCGGACAAGCGGCCAGACGTCGTCCAGGAAATGGTTCAGCGCTTCGGAATTGCCGCCGTGCACCGTACCGATGAAGACAACGCGGGGGTCGCCGGTATTCTCCGTAGTCTGATAATCAGGCGCAGCCGGCGGCACCCAGGCCATTTGCGTTTTCAGGAGGCGTCGCTGCACCTTCGCGAGCTCGTTGGCGGAGATGAAAAAGAGGAGATCACAGCTCGATAGCCAATCAATCTCAGTCTCGAAGCTCGTCTCGTCGAAGTCGATCACCTGACCGCCTTCGCGAAAACGCTCGGTGCGGTCCGAGAGGAGATCGTGCATCAGGCAGGCATGGATCGTCTTGGCCTTCAGTTTCTTGAGCGCAGGCCCCATCGAGCTGTATTCGGCCAGGGTGATGGCGGACGGGTTTTCGTCGCAGGCGCGTGCAACGATCTCTGCTTCCTTCGCGCTGATTTTGCGGCCGAGATAGCTCGGGATAACGATCTTCGCTCCGAGGCGGCGGGCGGCTTCCCGGCCGAGCCGGATTGCAAAGCGCGCCCAGATGCGCGGCGAGCAAGACCAGTAGCGGCTGCCGAGCTTTGTGGCGCCGGGCCAGAGGATGTCCTTGGTGAGCCCGGCAAGACGCGGATGTACGCTTGCCCAAGGGCGATTGCCGAAAGATTGCCAGGGGGCGAACACGATCCGGATGTCCATCCCGGAGCGCTTAACCATGCGCAGGAACGTTTCGAGATAGGCCGAGTTTCCCGTCGCCATGTTGTCGAGCTGCCGCTGGACGAGGATGTCCATGACAAGGAGCTGCGAATCGGTGAGGGCGCGGGTTTCGGGCATGGTTCTTCGTGCGGGATCGGGACGCGCAGGGCAATGCAAGTCCGTGGCCAGAAGCGAGATTTCCCGGGCCCGAAACTGCCGGAACTGCAACGCTGTCCGGGAACTAGCGGCGGCGGACCTGCAAATCGGCAAGGGCTTCGAGCGCTTCTTCGCACGCGGTCCCCAACTCGGCCGCCTCCTCGGATGTCAATCGCCTGTTCGCGCCCGCCAGTTGTTTGCCGATGAACCCGAGGGCTTTCTCTATGACAGCCATATTGAAAGCAGGTGAAACCGCTTGCTCATCAAGGCGTCTGCGTTCGGAATTGATCTGTCGAATACAATCCCTATTAGAAAAAAACCGCGATTCCTGTTAAAGTAAATGCGGATCGCCAAGGTTTCCGCGGGGCTTCGTGGTTTTCCCGTAGATGTCAGTTTCCCCTCGCCCAGAGGGCCTCGAGGTCCCGGGCCATCGCTTCGCACTTGCGCGCCACCCCCCCGGGCACACGAAAGCCGACAATCGCGGTGCCTTCCAGCGAACCGGTTTCGTCCGGCCTGACCGGCCAGCGTGAGCCGGCGATCAGGCCGGCACCAAGCTCGGCGAGCATTTCTCCGAACTCCGCCTCACGGCCATCCCGGAACAGGGGCAGCCAGAGCAGTATCATGCCGGCAGGCCACCGTTTCAGCGCTTTCGGGGTCCAGAGGGCGAGCGCTTCGATATCACGGCGGGTTTCATAACTCGGATCCGAGAAAACGATGATCTGCTCATGTCCGCGCGGGGCCAGTTTCAGGGCGCCGGAATACCCGTCGGCTTCACGGATCAGGGCGCGCGGGTCAGCGCCGAGGTATTCCACAAGCGCCTTGAACTCGGCGGGGTGGCGCTCGAACAGGATCGCGCGGGCAGAAGCCGGCAGGCGGGCCAGCGCCAGTGCGGGGGACCCCGGATAGTCCCGCTCCGTCCGTTCCCGGACGAGCTTCAGCCAGTCTTCGAAGCCCGGCAAGGCGTCTTGCTTCAGCAGGTCGAGGATGCCGGTGTCCGCCTCGCCGCCTTTGCGGGCCTGCGCGCCGGTCAGATCATATCGTCCGCGTCCGGAATGTGTTTCCACATACAGCAGCGGACGAGACCCTTTCGCCGCATCACGCAGCACGAGGTCGAGCACGGCGTGCTTCAGCACGTCCGCGCGGTTACCTGCATGAAAGCCGTGCTGATAGGATAGCATCGCCGGTTACTGGCCGCCGAGGCTTTCCTTGCGGGCAGCTTCAAATTCGTTGCCCGCATACCATGTCGGCCAGTCGGTGGATCTCGCGATGTCGCGGCCGACCTGGAACAGCGTCTGGATGTCCTGCTCGAAACCGGCGAGATCCCAGCTGTCCGAGTATTCGTCCATCGGCTTGTGATAGCGCTCGGCGGTGTAGGCGGCTGCAGCCGCCTTGCCGGCAGCCACGCCGCCTTCGACCTTGTCCTCGCCGCCATCGGCGTAAAGCATCGGCACGCCTTTCTTGGCGAAGGAGATGTGGTCCGAACGGTAGAAATAGCCGGCTTCCGGGGTCGGGTCGGCCTTGATCACGCGGCCCTGCGCCGCGAGGACTTCTTTCAGCCGTTCTTCAAGCTGCGAGGCGCCGTAGCCGACGACTACCATGTCCTTGGTGAGACCCAGCGGCAGCGCGCCGTCCATGTTGATCCCGGCGACGATCTTGTTCAGCGGCACTGTCGGGCTTTCAGCATAATAGGCTGAACCGAGAAGTCCGGACTCTTCCAGCGTGACGGCAAGGAAGAGGACAGAGCGGTCGAGCGTCTCGGCCTTCATCGCTTCGGCGATTTCGAGGAGCGCAGCGGTGCCGGTCGAGTTGTCCACGGCGCCGTTGAAGATGTCGTCCTCATAGAAGTCTTCGCCTTCCTTGCCAGTCTTCTCGCCGGTCTTGATGCCGAGGTGGTCCCAGTGCGCCGTGTACAGAACGTATTCATCCGGAGTTGTTGCGCCCGGGATAACACCGACGACGTTACGGCTGGAGAGGGGCTCGATGGTCTGGTTGACCGTGCCGCGCAATTTCAGGCCTTCCATCACGACGGGTGTGAAGCCGCGCGTGTTGGCGGCGGCTTTCTGCGCCGCGAAATCAAGGCCGGCCCTGGCGAACATCTGCTCGGCCGTCTCGCGCGTGACCCAGCCTTCAACCGCCGCGCGGCTTGCGCCGCCATCCGCGCGGACGAGGTCCGACTGGGCGCCGGACCAGGAACCCGTGACGACATCCCAGCCATATGAGGCGGCTTCGGTTTCGTGCACGACAAGCGCGGCGGCCGTGCCCTGGCGGGCGGCTTCCTCGAACTTGTAGGTCCAGCGCCCATAATAGGTCATCGCATTGCCCTTGAACAAATTCGCATCACCGGTCGCGAAGCCGGGGTCGTTGACGAGGATGATCACAGTTTTACCGGTATAGTCCTGTCCGGCATAGTCGTTCCAGCCGAACTCCGGCGCCACGACGCCGTAGCCAACGAAAACCACGTCGCCCGGTGCAAACGTCACCTGTTCAGCGTCCTGGCGTTTCGTCCAATAGACGGCCTGCGACTTGAAACCCAGCGAAAGGTCTTCCCCGTCCGGCCAGGTCACGATCAGTTCGGACGTGTCCGGGTCAACCGACTGGTTCACCATCTTCACTTCCTGGAAGTAGGTGGCGTTGTCGCCTCCGGGCGCCACGCCGAGGCGCGCCATTTCAGCGGCGATCCAGGCGGCAGAAGCTTCGCCCGCCAGCGTCCCGGGACCGCGGCCCTCGAATATGTCATCGGCGAGCGTCTTGATCCGGACCGCCAAGTCAGCGGCGGTGATTTCCGGCGTCGTGCCTTCCGGCAGGGGAAGGAGGAGGTCTTCAGCAACCAATGCGGGTGCTTCAGTTGCAGGAACGGCAGCGTCCGGTGCACAGGCAGTGAGCGTGAGCGCTGCAGCAGCGCTGAGCAGGGCAAGGCGTTTGATCATCTCTGGGGTTTCCGCGAGGCAGGCAGGCCGCATGGCCTGCCGGAATTTCTGATGGGCCGGGTCTCGCATGTCACGAGAGGGTCATCAAGCGCCGGTCCGGGCGGTTTCGGGCGCTGCGCCTGTGTTTCCGGACTTGTCACCGGGCGTTCAGGTGCAAATTCTATACTCGTGAGTGTAAGGCCCGACGTGGCCAAGAGGTATCGCCATGACAAAGTTTGCGTTTGACGATTTGGGAACAAGGGCCCGCATGGGCCTCGCCGCGCTGTTTGCAGGGCTTGCAGTGTTTGCCTTGCCGGCCTGCGCCCATCCCGTGACGATCGGCGCGCTCGAATCTGCAGCGAAAGTGCAGGCGGCTTTCCTGCCTGAAGAAGATACATTCGTGGCCTCGGATGGTGCGCGGCTTGGCCTGACGGTCTGGCCCGCTGCAGGCACGGACGATCCCGGCTACATTGTCGTCGGGGTGCACGGCATGAGCGACTATGCGGGCGCGTTCCACATGGCGGCGCCGTACTGGGCCGCGCGGGGCGTGACGACTTACGCCTATGACCAACGCGGCTTCGGGCGCTCTCCGAAGAAGGGCTACTGGCCGGATGAGGAACTGCTGCGGCAGGACCTTCGCACGGCGGTCGATGTTGCACGCAAGCGCCATCCGGACGCCGTGATCACGGTGGTCGGCGTCTCGATGGGCGCTTCGGTTGCGATGACGGCGTTCGGGTCGGAGGATCCGCCAAAAGCGGATCGCCTCATCCTGTCGGGCCCCGGCCTGCGCGGCTGGGGCGCAATCAATCCCCTGTACCGGCTGAGCCTGCTCGCGTCGACCTACACGAACCCGGGCTGGATCGTCGTGCCGCCCGCCGGGCTGATCAAGATCGAGCCGTCGGACAACAATGCGATGCTGCGCCGGACCTGGTCTGATCCGCACATGACCTACGAGAACCGCATCGACCAGGTGTACGGCCTCGTGAACCTGATGGAGAGCGCGCACTGGGCGGCGGCGCGCCTGCCGAAGACTGTTCCCGTGCTAGCCTCCTACGGCGCGAAGGACATAGTCATTCCGCAGAACGGTGTGGAGCGGACGGCAAAGCTGCTGCCCGCAGGCGCACGCACAGTCTATTACAAGAACGGCTATCACATGCTCGAGCGCGACCTGCAGGCCGAGAAAGTGCACGCCGACTATCTGGCCTTCATGAAGGACCCGAACGCCGTCCTGCCCAGCGGGGAGGGCGAATGGCCGTTCCTTGAGGCCTGCAAGCGATGGGCTTCGATCGACACGCCGCCCGCCGCCTGCTAAACTAGGGCGTGCCCGCCTTGCTGGACAGGGAAAGCGTGATGGTGGGCCATGACGGCGCGCGCCTCGGGCTGACGGTCTGGCCTGCGACAGGCGAGGGTGAACCCCGGCAGGTCATCGTCGGCATTCACGGCATGAACAACTATGCCGGCGAGTTCCGTCTCGCCGCGCCGGAATGGGCGCGGGACGGCGTGACCGTCTATGCCTATGACCAGCGCGGTTTCGGCCGATCGGTTGATCGCGGCCTCTGGGCCGGGGAAGCCTGCATGCAGGAGGACTTGCGCACAGCTGTGTCGCTTGCGCGTCAGCGGCATTCCGGTGCCACGGTAAGTGTTGTTGCCATCTCGATGGGCGCAGCGGTCGCGATCACGGCATTTGCGTCCGACCGGCCACCTGAGGCCGACCGCTTGATCCTGTCCGGCCCCGGCCTGCGCGGTTGGGGAACGTTGAACCCGCTGATGGCCTCCACACTCTGGATCGGCTCCAGGGCGGCGCCCGGCCTCATCGTGCGCCCACCGAAGTTTGCCAAGCCGAAGTTGACGGACAACAACGCATTCCTCGCCGTCCAGGACGACGACCCCCATCACGCGCGGGAAAACCGGATCGACCAGCTGAAAGGCGCCGTTACCCTGATGGAGCGTGCACACAAGCAGGCGCGCCGGCTGCCTCCCGGGGTTCCCGTGCTCGTTTCATATGGCGCGCGTGACGAGGTCGTGCCGCCGAACGGGCCGAGGCGGACCGCGCGGCGCCTGCCGCCTCATGTGCGGACAGTCTACTACAAGGATGGCTACCACGTGCTGCTGAGCGACCTGCAGCGGGGCAAGGTGATCAACGATTACCTCGCGTTTATCCGCGATCCGGCAGCGGCCTTGCCGAGCGGTGAACCGGAATGGCCGTTCCGGTAAGCCTTTCCACAGCTGTAGGCCCCTTGTGGCGCCGCTCTCGTGGACAAATATAGGGGCATCTGCCAAGCTTGGCAGCAAGCGATTCAGCCAATTTTTTCAAAGGCTACTTTGATGTCCAATATCCACGAGACCGCGCTCAACCTTGTCCCGATGGTCGTCGAGCAGACGAGCCGGGGAGAGCGGGCCTTTGATATTTTCTCGCGCCTCCTGAAGGAGCGCATCATCTTCCTGACCGGCGGCATCGACGACAACGTCGCGGCGCTCACGACCTCGCAGCTCCTGTTTCTCGAATCCGAGAACCCGAAGCGCGAAATCGCCATGTATATCAACAGCCCCGGCGGTTACGTCTCCTCGGGCCTCGCGATCTACGACACCATGCAGTACGTGCGCTGCCCGATATCAACTGTCTGCATCGGCCAGGCCGCCTCGATGGCCTCGCTGCTGCTTGCCGCTGGGGAAAAAGGCATGCGGATCGCGCTGCCGAACGCCCGGGTGATGCTGCACCAGCCGTCGGGTGGCTATTCGGGCGTCGCGACCGACATCGAGCGGCATGCCGAAGAGATTATCGAATTGAAGCGTCGTCTCAACAATATTTACGTGCGCCACACCGGCCAGCCTTACGAGGTCATCGAACGCAAACTCGACCGTGACACCTTCCTGACGGCCGAGCAGGCCATGGAATTCGGTATAGTAGACAAGGTTTACGAGTGCCGGTCGGCGGATGACGAGAAATAATCCACTGTTTCCAACGTGCGGCCCGCCCCTTGCAGGCTCTGCGAACAACTATAGACTTGCCCCACCGGATCGCTTCCAATTGGGCTTTAAAGCCTGCGTTAAGCGTTTCGCGGCATTGAGGAAGTTATGACGAAGCAAAACGGCTCCGGCGACTCCAAGAACACGCTCTACTGCTCCTTCTGCGGAAAGAGCCAGCATGAGGTGAAAAAGCTCATTGCTGGGCCGACCGTGTTCATCTGCGATGAGTGCGTCGAACTCTGCATGGATATCATTCGCGAGGAGAACAAGACCTCCGCGATCAAGTCCCGTGAAGGCGTTCCGACGCCGCAGGAAATCTGCGACGTGCTGGATGACTACGTTATCGGTCAGCGCCACGCGAAACGCATCCTCTCGGTCGCGGTCCACAACCATTACAAGCGCCTCTCTCATGCCGGCAAAGCCGACGGGGTGGAGCTGTCGAAATCCAATATCCTGCTCGTCGGCCCGACCGGCTGCGGCAAGACGCTGCTCGCGCAGACGCTGGCCCGCATCCTCGACGTGCCGTTCACGATGGCTGACGCGACGACGCTCACCGAAGCCGGCTATGTCGGCGAGGATGTCGAGAACATCGTGCTCAAGCTGCTGCAAGCGGCCGACTATAACGTCGAGCGCGCCCAGCGCGGCATCGTCTACATCGACGAGATCGACAAGATTTCGCGCAAGTCGGACAATCCCTCGATCACGCGGGACGTGTCGGGCGAGGGTGTGCAGCAGGCGCTGCTGAAGATCATGGAAGGCACCGTTGCGGCGGTTCCGCCGCAGGGCGGCCGGAAACATCCGCAGCAGGAATTCCTGCAGGTCGACACCACGAACATCCTGTTCATCTGCGGCGGCGCGTTTGGAGGCCTCGAGAAGATCATCGCCGCGCGCGGTGACAATGCCTCGATCGGCTTCGGCGCGACGATCAAGAACGCCAGTGACAAGGGCGTCGGCGAGACACTGCGCGGCACCGAGCCGGAAGATCTGCAGAAGTTCGGCCTGATCCCGGAATTCATCGGCCGTCTGCCGGTCATCGCGACGCTGGAAGACCTTGACGAGAAGGCCCTCATCCAGATCCTCACGCAGCCGAAGAACGCCCTGCTCAAGCAGTACCAGAAGCTGTTCGACATGGAAAATGTGGCGCTCACCTTCTCGCCGGAAGCGCTTGTCGCGGTCTCGCGCAAGGCGATCGGCCGGAAGACCGGCGCGCGCGGCCTGCGATCGATCATGGAAGCGATCCTGCTCGACACGATGTTCGAACTGCCGAACCTGCGCGGTGTTGAAGAAGTCGTGATCAACGCCGAAGTGGTCGAAGGCAACGCAGAGCCACTTTACGTGCACGCCACCAAGGCCCAGACCGAAGCGGGTTAATTCCCTCCGGCCACTGAAGATCGAAAAGCCCCGTCCTCACGCTCGGGGCTTTTTTAGTCCGGCAGATGCACGGTGAGGATATCAACGCGCGGCGGCATCAGGAATCGCATGGGCACGCCCACCATGCCCGTTCCGGTCGTGACGTAGACGAGCCGTTCGCCGGCAGGCGAGGTGAAACGGTGGAGCTCCCTGTCGAACGGGCCGGTGACCGGAAGGACGTGCTGGTACAGGCCGGGTATGCGCACCTGTCCGCCATGCGTATGGCCAGCGAGCATCAAGGTCATAGTCGAAGCTGCCCGGCACCACGAGTGCGGTGTCCGGGTTGTGGGTCAGAAGGATCACCGGCTTGCCGGCGGGCAGGCCGGACAAGAAGGTGAAATCCTGGCGCGTCTGCCAAAGATCTGAAGCGCCCGAGACGACGACCTGCTGGCCTCCGAGTTCCATGTCGAAGGCGCCGTTGTGGACAACCATGGCCCCGGCGTCTCCGAGTGCGGCAAAGAGGGCATCCGTCAGATCATGACCCGGCAAGCCGACACCGTGATTTCCGAGCACGGCAAAAAGCGGCGCGTCGAGGTTTCCCAGTGCGGCAAAGTTTTCGGGAATATCGGCCGGGTCTGGATGATAGGTGAGATCACCTGCCAGGAAGACCGCGTCGACGGTCTCGGAATTGATGCGCGAGACAATGCGCTCGATCGGCAGGGCGTTTCCGAAGATACCGATATGCGGATCGCCGAACAGCGCAATGCGGATCGAGGGTGAGGATTCGCTGGCGCCGTGCAAAATGATCGTCTCGTGGCGCGTGACCAGTCGGCGCGGTTCAACGAAGCGCGCGTAGGCGAGCAGGCTGGAGAGGACGAGGGCTGTCCCGGCAAGCACTTTCACGGCAAAGTGGCCTCGCAACAGGGGCCAGATGCACAGTGACGCGAAGGGGAAATAGAGCCAGCTGGACCAGAAAATCAGAAGCTTGATCATGCGCCATCCCTGATCAGCTTTCATGGCAAAGAAAAGGCCGGCAACCGAAGATGCCGGCCTCGGCTTCAGCCTGAAGGACCGTGAAGCTTACATCTTGTAGTACATTTCGAATTCGACCGGGTGCGGATGGAGTTCGAAACGCATGTTCTCTTCCATCTTGAGTTCGATGTAGGAGTCGATCTGGTCATCATCGAACACGCCGCCCTTCTTTAGGAAGGCGCGGTCGGCATCAAGCGCAGCCAGCGCTTCGCGGAGCGAACCACACACCTGCGGGACTTTCGCAGCCTCGGCAGGTGGCAGGTCGTAAAGGTCCTTGTCCATGGCGTCGCCCGGGTGGATCTTGTTCTCGATGCCATCGAGGCCGGCCATCAGCAGCGCGGCGAAAGCGAGATAGGGGTTCGCCATCGGATCCGGAAAGCGGGCTTCGATACGCTTGGCTTTCGGGTTCGAGCCGAACGGAATGCGGATCGAGGCCGAGCGGTTGCGCGAAGAGTAGGCCAGCATGACCGGTGCTTCATAGCCCGGGACGAGGCGCTTGTAGCTGTTGGTCGAGGGGTTGGTGATCGCGTTCAACGCCTTGGCGTGCTTGATGATCCCGCCGATGTAGTAAAGGCACATGTCGCTGAGGTCGGCGTACTTGTTGCCGGCGAACAGCGGCTTGCCGCCCTGCCAGATCGACTGGTGCACGTGCATGCCCGAGCCGTTGTCCTTGTACATCGGCTTCGGCATGAAGGTCGCCGATTTGCCATAGGATGCCGCCACGTTGTGGATCACGTATTTGTAGAGCTGCATCCGGTCCGCCATGACGGTCAGCGTCGAGAACTTGAGGCCAAGTTCGTGCTGCGCCGGGGCTACTTCGTGGTGATGCTTCTCGGGGTCGAGGCCGATCTCGCCCATGATGGTGAGCATCTCGCCGCGCATGTCCTGCTCGGAGTCGATCGGCGGCACGGGGAAGTAGCCACCCTTGGGACCAGGGCGATGGCCCATGTTGCCCATCGGGTATTCCTTGCTCGTGTTGATCGGCAATTCCGACGAGTCGTAGCTGTAACCGGTATTGTGGGGCTCGATCGACCAGCGCACGTCATCGAAAATGAAGAACTCGGCTTCCGGTCCGAAAAACACCGTGTCGCCGATACCTGACGCTTTCACATAGGCTTCAGCCTTCTTGGCCGTGGTGCGCGGGTCGCGGTTATAGGCCTGGCCTGTGATCGGATCGAGCACGTCGCAAATGACAGCCAGCGTTGTCTGCTGGAAGAAGGGGTCGATGATGGCCGTGGCCTGGTCCGGCATCAGCAGCATGTCGGACTCGTTGATGGCTTTCCAGCCGGCGACCGACGAACCGTCGAACATCTGGCCTTCGGTGAAGAAATCTTCGCCGACCATGTTCTTGTGGAAGGTTACGTGCTGCATCTTTCCGCGCGGATCGGTAAAGCGAAGGTCGACATACTGGATGTCTTCGTCCTTCATTTTCTTGTAAAGTTCATCAGCCATGGGTTTGCCTTCTGGTGAGCTGTTTGTACTGCCTGAAATGAGAGCGCGGAACCCGCGCCGTTATGAGCTTAGAGCGCGGCGTCGCCGGTTTCACCGGTGCGAATGCGCACAGCGTCGATAACATCCGAGACGAAGATTTTACCATCCCCGATCTTGTCAGTATGCGCAGCTTTTTTAATTGCCTCAACGGCGCCCTCAACCGCGCTGTCAGCGAGGACAACTTCAATCTTCAGTTTCGGCAGGAAGTCAACGACGTACTCGGCGCCGCGGTAGAGTTCCGTATGGCCGCGCTGGCGTCCGAAGCCCTTTGCCTCGATGACGGTCATGCCCTGCAGGCCGATTTCCTGAAGGGCTTCCTTCACGTCATCGAGCTTGAACGGTTTGATGATGGCTTCGATCTTCTTCATGCGTGGTTCTCCCCAGGCGCCCGGTTAAGATTTCAATCTTGCGTATGGGGTGTTGGCAGAGGACGCGATAGTCAGGGAGGGGAGTCGTGCGCCGCGAACCTTCCATGGTAAAATTTGAGGCGCTGACGCCCAGAAATTGGGCAGGAAATTCGCCCCCGATTCGATAAACAATGACGCCTGCGTCACTTTTCACCCTGGACGGTGCGTGCTACAGAAATGTGACCTTCAGGAGACTCCCCGATGACTGTTCAGGCCTTCGTCCATTCTGATCGCCGCCCGGCGGCCTTCCGGCCCCTTAAGGCCTGGAAGCATATGCAGAAGCTCATCGCGAACAAGGAAGATACTGAACAGGTTTTCCACATCATCGAGGCGCTGAACGGCCGGTCCTTCGAAAAGAATTTCTGGACCTTCGCCGCCAGGCCCGCCGGGCATAGGCTTCTTCAGGAAAAGCCCTATCTTCCGCCGATGCTGGACGATCACAGCTGGATCCGCGATCTGCCGGAAGGCACCGTCGGGCGCGCCTATATTGAATTCATGGAGCGCGAAGGCCTTTCGGCGCAGGGCCTCGTGGACGAAAGCGAGAAGTTCCGCTCGAAGGCGCGCGAATTCGATGACGACATGAAGTGGTACGGGAATCGCCTGCGCGACACCCACGACCTTTTCCACGTGCTGTCCGGGTACAACCGGGATGCGCTGGGCGAAGCCTCGCTGCTCGCCTTCACCTACAGCCAGCAACCCGGCCTCGGCGTCATCTTCATTTCGTTCATGGGCTGCCGTACAATTACCCGGCATGCCCCGAAGGGCGCCCGGATCATGGACTGTTTCTGGGAAGGCAAGCGTAACGGCGCTGCGGCCCAGAAAATCATCGAGCAGGACATCCTCGCGCTGATGCGGGAACCGCTTGAGGCCGCCCGTGCCCGGCTCGGCATTGCGAAGCCCCTGATTTACCGGGAGACGATCAAGCTGCTGAGCCAGCATGGCTATACGCCTGTGCTTCAGCCAACGGCGCTGGCCGGTGAGCCGGCCGCGGCTTGATCTACCTGATTCGCCATGGAGAAGCGGCCGCGGGCTGGGGTGACCATCCTGATCCCGGCCTTAGCGCGTTGGGCGCCAAGCAGGCGGAGGCCGTGGCGGAGCAGATCAAGGCGCTCGCCATAACTAACATCATCTCAAGCCCGATGCAGCGCTGCCGCGAAACGTCGGCGCCCTCGTCGGGCCTGCTGTCCCTGACGCCCACCATATCCCCTGCGGTTTCTGAGATCAGAACGCCGCCGGATGTCGATGACCGTGTCGCCTGGCTGCGCGACCTGATGGCCGGAACATGGACGGACACAGGCTCGCGGTTCGTCGCCTGGCGGGCGATCATGGGTGCCTTCATCGATGCCTTGCCGCCGCACACCGCCGTATTCTCCCACTTCGTGGCGATCAATGCGCTCAGCGGTCTGCTCGAGGACGACGACCGGGTGACCGTGTTCCGCCCCGGCCATTGTTCTGTCACCCGCCTCGAGCGCCGAAGCGGGCGCCTGCGCGTCGCAGAATACGGAAGCGAATCCGCCACCCGCGTGCTATGAGCCGCCTCCATGGGCAGACCAATTATTACCCCGCAGGAAATGCACCTCGCCGAGCAGGCGGTGTTTGCCGCCGGCGTCGATAGCTTCACCGTCATGCAACGCGCCGGAGAAGCGGTTGCCGAATTCGCGCACGCGCGCTGGCCGGAAGGGCAGATCCAGGTTCTCTGCGGCCCAGGTGGCAATGGGGGAGACGGCTTTATCGCCGCCGCAAAGCTCGCGAAACTCTGGCGCAAGGTCGAGGTTTTCTGCGCCGTGCCGGTTGCGGAGCTGAAAGGCGATGTCGCGAAGGCCGCGGCGCTGTGGGACGGCAAGGTCGGCACGCTCGAAGACGCCGTTGCGTCACCCCACGAGCTGGTGCTGGATGCGTTGTTCGGCGCGGGCCTTTCCCGTCCGCTGGAGGGCGCGGCTGCGGCGCTCGCTGAACGCCCGGCCCGCGTGATTTCAGTTGACGTGCCTTCAGGCATCGATGGCTTAACCGCAAAGCCCCTCGGCCCGTGTTTCCGCGCGGAGGGTACCATCACTTTTGCCGCCCTGCGCCCCGCGCATGTGCTGCTTCCGGCTGCGGCTTTCTGCGGCGCGGTGATGGTGGCCGACATTGGCGTGCCCGTGCAGACCCGCGTCATGGAAAACAGCCCGCTGCTCTGGGCGGCGAAACTGCCGCAACCCGGGGAGGGGGATTACAAGCATCGCCGTGGCCACCTGAAGGTCGTCAGTGGCGGGATGAGTTCGACCGGCGCGGCGAGGCTGGCTGCACGTGCGGGCCTGCGCGCCGGTGCCGGCCTTGTAACCATGCTGTCGCCTCCCTCGGCGATGATGGCTAACGCCGCTCACCTCACCGCGATCATGCTGTCCTCCGTAGACGGAGCGGAAGAGTTGCTTGAGGCCGCACAGAAGGCCAGCGTCGTCGTCATTGGTCCAGCCGCAGGCGTAACGCCGCAGACGCGCCAGAACGTCGCGGCCGTGCTGAAGTCCGCTGCCCGCGCCGTGCTCGATGCCGACTCACTCACGGTCTTTGCGGATAACCCCGCCGCGCTGTTCGCCATGCTGCGCGCGGCGGACGTGATGACGCCCCATACCGGCGAGTTCGAGCGCCTGTTTGGTGACCTGCTCGAAAGCGCCCCCAACAAGATCGAAGCTACCCGCATGGCGGCCGCGAAAGCCGGGTGCTTTGTCATCGTAAAGGGCGCCGACACGGTGATTGCCGCGCCGAGCGGTCATGTCGTGGTCAACACGCATGCGACCCGCTGGCTCGCAACGGCGGGCTCGGGTGACGTTCTCGCGGGCATCCTGGCGGGCTTCATGACGCAAGGCGTGGAGACGTTCCTCGCCGCCGCGATGGCAACATGGATCCACGGCGAGGCGGGCCGCCGCGTTGGCGCAGGTCTGATTGCCGAAGACCTTGAGCATCAACTGCCCTTCATCCTGAGCGTGCTGCACGGGGAGCTTGCGTAGCGCCCTTTGCTGCCTGAGGTGTTTGGAAGCCCCTCTGCCCGGCACTCGAAAACTCCTGACGCATGAGCCGCGCCTCGTTATATCGCGCCAAAGGCGGGACGGTTGCTTTTACAGCCCGCTACCCACGGAGTATTGTCCCGCAAAGCGTATTCCCTCAGTTAACTGAAATAATATGTGTTCACAGGATACCGGACTGGTCCGGATATTGGTTGGAACAGCTAAACTGACAGCAGCAATAAAACGGTGCCAATGCGGACTTGTCTAGAGACATAACGCTGAGGCAGACTTGCCCCTTCAGCGTGCCCGTCTGAAAAGGTAGTCCTTCCGCGCGCGCCTGACCGCTGTGGAGATGGCTCCCGGGTTTTTTCCAGATCAAAAGCCTCTGGATCAAAACGCCGTCCGGCCCATTTACGCATGGCGGCATAGTCCTCATGCAGAGGATCGCGCCAGGCCCTAAGCTCGACTTTGTACGTTTATCAGGTCAGGTCCAGGTCCAGAAGAGGCTGTTGTTTGCGATGTGCGTAAGTGCCTGATCGATGGGCAGGATGCAGCTGCCCATATCGTCGATGTCTTCC
>Ga0163144_10008367_pt1 | contig 22398 bp, 21 predicted proteins | sample OliLak19BULKMAT1_FD_123175 | JGI IMG/M metagenome (GOLD analysis project Ga0163144, IMG submission 123175) | Freshwater microbial mat bacterial communities from Lake Vanda, McMurdo Dry Valleys, Antarctica - Oligotrophic Lake LV.19.BULKMAT1 | ecosystem: Environmental > Aquatic > Freshwater >...
GCGAAGCAACTCCTTGCGGAGCCGATAAGCCGCGAAGCAACTCCTTGCGGAGCCGATAAGCCGCGAAGCAACTCCTTGCGGAGCCGATAAGCCGCGAAGCAACTCCTTGCGGAGCCGATAAGCTCAGAGCAGCGACTTCAGGGTGGTGCCCATCTCTGCGGGAGAGGGGGCAACCTTGACCCCTGCGGCCTCGAAAGCAGCGATTTTTTCGGCGGCGGTGCCCTTGCCGCCGGCGATGATCGCGCCTGCGTGGCCCATGCGTTTACCCGGCGGCGCGGTGCGGCCAGCGATGAATGCGCACACGGGCTTCTTCATGTTCGCTTTGATCCACGCTGCAGCGCGTTGTTCTGCGTTGCCGCCAATTTCGCCGATCAAGATGAGCCCCTCGGTCTCGGGGTCGTTGTTGAACAGCTCGAGGCAATCGACGAAGTCGAGGCCCCCGACGGGGTCGCCGCCGATGCCGATGCAGCTCGATTGCCCGATGCCGAGCGCAGTCAGCTGACCGACGGCTTCGTAGGTGAGCGTGCCGGACTTGGAGAGCACGCCGATCTTGCCCTTTCGGTGGATGTGGCCGGGCATGATGCCAATCTTGCAGCCGCCGTGAGAGTTTTCGCCGTCTCCCGGCGTGATCACACCTGGGCAGTTGGGACCGATGAGCTTGGTCTTGGTGCCTGAGAGGTATTGGCGAACGCGCACCATGTCGATGACCGGGACGCCGTCGGTGATGCACACCACCAGGCGAACGCCCGCTGCGGCTGCTTCGCAGATCGCGTCGGCAGCGCCGACCGGCGGCACGAAGATGCAGCTGACCTCGGCGCCTGTCTGCTTCACCGCTTCTTCGACCGTGTTGAAGACAGGGACCTTGCCCTCGAATGTTTGCCCGCCGCGACCCGGCGTGACGCCGGCGACGATTTGCGTGCCGTAGGCGAGGCAGGCCTTGGCGTGCAAGCTGCCGCTCTCACCGGTGATGCCCTGAAAAACGACCTTCGTGTTCTTGTCGACGAGGATGCTCATGGTCGTTCTTTCAGGCTGCGTCGCCACGAAGGGGCGCATTCGACTTGATCGCCGCGACGATCTTCTGGGCACCGTCGCCCATCGACGATGCGCTCTGAATCTTGAGCCCGCTCTCGTCGAGCAGCTTGCGACCTTCGGCGACGTTGGTGCCCTCGAGCCGCACCACCAGCGGCACCTTCAAGCCGAGCTCTTTGGAGGCCGCGATCACGCCGTGCGCGATGATGTCGCAGCGCATGATGCCGCCGAAGATGTTGACGAAGATGCCTTTCACGTCCTTGTCGGAGAGGATCATGCGGAAGGCTTGCGTGACCTGCTCTTGCGAAGCGCCGCCGCCGACGTCCAGGAAGTTCGCCGGCTCGCCGCCGTAGTGCTTGATGATATCCATCGTGGCCATGGCGAGCCCGGCACCGTTGACCAGGCAGCCGATATTGCCGTCGAGCGAGACATAGCTGAGCCCGACCTTCTTGGCCTCGAGCTCGATCGGATCTTCTTCGTCGGCATCGCGTAGCTCGGCGTACTGCGCCTTGTGGCGAAATTCGGCGTTGTCGTCGAAGGTGACCTTGCCGTCGAGCGCGACGACAGTGCCTTGCTTGGTAACCACCAGCGGGTTCACCTCCACCATCGAACAGTCTTCTTTGGTGAAGCAGTCGTACAGCGAGGTGGCGAGCTTGGAGAAGGAAGCAAACGTCTCCTTCTTGTCGGCGAGCCCGAGAAAGTAGGCGAGCTTACGGATCTGAAAGCCGGCCAGACCGAGCAGCGGATCGATGTGAACGGTGAGCACCTTCTCCGGCTCCTTTTCCGCGACCTCTTCGATGTCGACGCCGCCGGCGCGCGAGGCGATCACAGCGACCTTGCGCTCTTCGCGATCGACCAACATCGCGAAGTAGATCTCGCGATCGATGTCGAGCCCTTGCTCGATGTAGAGGCGGCGGACCTTCTGCCCTGCGGGGCCTGTCTGCTTGGTGATCAGCTGCATGCCGAGGATTTTTTCGGCGAGCGCTCTTGCGTCGTCAGGGCCGCCTTTGGCCACCTTCACGCCGCCACCTTTGCCGCGACCACCCGCGTGAATCTGCGCTTTCACGATCACGACTGCGTTGCCGGTCGAGTCAATCAGGCGCTTGGCGATCGCCGGGACGTCGGCGACCGACGTCGTGGACTCGCCCTCGGGCGTGGCAACCCCGTAACGGCGAAACAGCTGCTTGGCTTGGTACTCGTGGATCTTCATCGGGGGCGGGAAGCTACCATAACGACGCGGAGGTGAGGGCCCTTTGGCAAAGCTGCGAGCACCTGTGTAGAAGAGGCGTCGTGCGACGCCTATGGCTCTTCTCGACGCTGCTCTCGCTTGGCTGCGAAGCCAAGCCCTTCGCAGAGGCGCCGCTGCTGGCCGCCGAGCTGGCTACCACGCGGGCGAGCTCGACGCGACGGGAGCTCGAGCGCGAGCGCGCGCGGGCAGAGACCTCGGCGGTCGCCATCACGCCGCCGCCCGCGGCCTCGGAGGGGGTGTGCCCGGCCGACATGGCGTTGGTCGACACGACATACTGCCCGGAGATCGAACGCCGCTGCGTACAGGACGAATTCAACAAGCCGAACAAGATCACGATCTGCCACCGCTTCGCAGAGGAGCCGGGCAGGTGTCGCGGCCGTGAACGCCGTCAGCGCTACTGCATCGACCGCTTCGAGTACCCCAACCGCGAAGGTGCACGGGCGCCGGTGATGGTCGACTTTCACGATGCGGGTGCGATCTGCCAGAGCGAAGGCAAGCGCCTCTGCTGGGAGAGCGAGTGGGTCGCTGCCTGCGAAGGCCCGGCGAAGACGCCGTTTCCGTATGGCTATCGGCGTGATCCGCAGGCGTGCAACATCGACAACCCGTACATCGGCCCGAGCCTCACTAGGATGTATGACAGCAAGCCGGCCGTCGCCAACGCCGAGCTCGAGCGCCTCGATCAAGGTGTGCCGAGCGGCTCGAAGCCCGGATGCAAGAGCGGTTTCGGCGTGTTCGACCAAACAGGCAACGTCGACGAGTGGGTGATGCTCGAGCAGAAGCGCGGCGAGGGCGGCTGGGCCGGCTTGAAAGGCGGCGGCTGGGGCCACGTGCGCAACGCCTGCAGGCCGGTCACCACCAGCCACGCGCCGGGGTTCACGTACTACTTCATTTCATTTCGTTGTTGCGCCGATGCGCAGCCGAGCGGGGACGGCGGGGCAGTGTGGGCGGCGCCCCCGCTGCCGGCGAACGTGAAGTCACCGGAGACGGCGAGCCGTGGTTTCACGCCCAAGTGATGTACCCACACCTGGCCACTGAGGGCATGCAGGGCCTACTTGGTCCGCTTTTTCGCGTTCAGGTGCCTGCCCAGGTCGAAGGTTCCACCATGCTCCCGCCGCGACTCAGCAAGCGCACAACGTAGGTCACTGAGCGCATTCGAATGCGCGCAGTCGACCCGTCTTCACGCGACCCAATCCTGCTCTGCTCGCCACGCCTGCGCGGGTCGATTTCTGCGGCGAAGGGGAGTGGCGTCGCGGGTGCCCACCCGGATCTGGCTACACCTGAATGCGATGCCGCATGTCGTCGCATGTTCTGATGAAGATTCCTCCACTTACGCGCGGTCCAGGGTTTGCTCATGGGCCCGCATGATCGCTGAGCAGCTCAGGAAGCTCTTCCGGGGACACCTCTTTCTCGCCGCCGGGCTGCTCGCCCTTGCGGCCTGCGCGCCCGGCGACGCCAGCGACGACGAAGAAGACGAAGACGCGTCGGACAGCGAATCTGCGGTCAGCTCGGTTGTGCAAGAGGGGACGACCCTGCGCGTCACCGCGACTGCGCTCAACCTGCGCAACGCAGCGACGACCAGCTCGACCATCCTCGACGTGCTGGACAACGGCGCGATTGTTACCTGCATCCAGCAGAGCGGTGGCAATGGGTGGGTCCACGTGGAGACCGCCTCGGGCGAAGAAGGCTGGGTATCTCGCACCTACGTCGAGGTGGTGCCTGACGGCGGAAGCGGAGCGACATGCGACCCGGCGCGCGCCGAGGGCGCTGTCGGTAACTTCCAGAAGGCGCTCCACGACTCGATCGCATGGGCTGAAGGCACGCGCGACTTCTCGCAAGACGGCTACGATGTGATGTTCTCGTTCAAGCTGATGGGGAGCTGTCAGTCGCACCCGAACCAATGTCTCAAGTTCGGTAGCTCTTGCTCCACTGCCGCCGGGCGCTACCAGTTCCTGATCGGCACTTGGGGCTCGGTGAAGAGCGCGAACGGCTTGACCAACTTCGAGCCCGAGAGCCAAGAGGTAGGCGCAAAGTATCTGGTCAGCACCGTTCGTCACGTCACCGTGCCGCAATCACGCGCGATGACCGCGTCCGAGCTCTCCAACGCGATGTCGAAGCTCTCCTGGGAGTGGGCTTCTTTGCCGCCCGGCCGCTACGGGCAGCCGAACAAGTCGGCGTCGCAGATGCGCAACATGTATTGCAACTTGGCAGGGTGCTGACGATCCCTGCGCGAGAGAGCAAGCCGCGTTTCGGGGTGCTTTCAGCGCTCGGTGGCGCGCTGCTCCTCGCCTTGCTGGTGCTGCTGCTGCTGCTGCTGCTGCGTACCGGCGCCTCCAAACCGAGCGCGCCTCTGTCGGGCGAAAACGTAGCCGCCGACGGGCGTACTCCGTCGCCCACGGCGCCGCGCGCACAGGCCGCGCGGGGCGTGCGCAGCCAGGCCCCGCGGCCAGCGGCCCCCGCCCTCGACGAAGAAGACGCCCGGGTAGAAGAGCCGAGCGCGCCGCCAACCCAGGTCGACCCGGACGACCCGGCGGTGGTAGCCGTGCGGGCGGCTGCGCTCGATCGATCCACCGCAGGAACCAAGCAGCTCATCGCGAGCCTCCAAAGCTCGGACGAAGTGATCGTAGCGGAGGCAGCGAACGCATTGGTCCAACGTCGCGCGACGCAGGCAATCGCTGAGCTCGCAGCGATCGGCCTCGACGCCGCAGCGGGGAGCGGCTTGAGCATCATCGACGCGCTGGGTCGCTTGGGCGCGCTCGCTGGCGCCGACGACAAGAGCGTGGCGGTCGATCGCCTGCTGGCGATGCTCGCCGAAGAGAAGCAACGAGGCGCCCGCGAGAGCGCTGCGAATCTGATTCAGATCTACGAAGCCCTCGGCCAGACGCGTGATCCGAGCGCCGCTGTGCCGCTCGAAGCCGAGCTTCTCGACGGCGCCGTGCCGCGGGCGCCGAAGGTCGTGATCGTGAATGCGCTGGTGGCCATCGGCCAAACGGAGAGCCGCACGGCGCTGAGCACTGCGCTCGCGGAGCAGACATCGACGGTTGCAGCCGATTCTTTCGAAGAAGAGATCCGGCAAGAGCTCGTCGGGGTGATCGAAAAGGCGTTGCAGACCCTCTGAGCTTGCACTCGTGGAGAGGCAGCGCCAGGACGACGGCATGCCTTCACGCTTCTTGGTGGGCGCCCGCTTCGTCTGTACCTGGTGCCATACGCGAGGTGTGGCGCGGTGTGCGTGTAAAGAGCACTACCGTGTCAGCGTCGATCGCGGCCTCTTCTACGAGGCCGATCTCGACGACCCCGCCAACGCATCCCTTCTGGCAGAGCTGGTGTCGGTACCGCGTGCGCGAGGGGCTCCCACTGGAAGCGAGCTGATCTGGGGTGGCCTGAGGTCGAAAAATCAATGGTTCGTGAGCGCGGCTCTGGCACTGGCTTTCACGGTCGTGCTTGCGACGCAGGTGAACGGCTGGGATTGGGAGAAGCCGCTCCTGATTGTGGCGATGTTTGGGATGACGACGGTGCTGGTTCGCTTGCCTGTGCTCGCGCTGGAGCTGCTGCTTCGATTGGCACTGGGGCTGATCGAGCTTTTGATCGCGCTCGCTTGCACGATCGCCGGCAAGGTTACTGGCAGTCATCGGCTGGCGATGGCCGCCCGAGACTGGCTGGTGCGCGCCTCCTGCGTCTTCAATGGCCGGTATTGGTGGAGTCGAACGACGTTCCAGCTGCGCGCGCTGCCGGAGGGCACGTATGCCGAGCACGCCGGGACACTGTCTCCGTCCGCAGACCTCGTCGTGCTGATCTCGGAGGGCATACACGGCAGGCTTGACCTCTCCGACGCCGAGTTGCCAATCTTCGAGGTCGTGCTGGCGACGGGGGAGACCATCGCAGTCTCCGTCGAGGCGGGCGCGCTGTCCCTCACGCGGCCGACCGTCGAAGCCAGCGCATCTACGGCCATATCGCCGCTATTCGGGGAGACACGAGCGATTCGGATCAGCGCCACATCGAACGTCGTGTTGCGAGGCGGCGAATGGCAGAGTGGCGACCCGCCTGCTGGCTATCGCCAGCAGATCGAGCCTCGCATGTTGCGCGGCACGCCAGCTAGTCCGCTCGAGGTCGTCTTTCGGCCCTCTTCGTCGAGCTTTCCCGAACGGGCAAGCGGCAGCCAACACCGAAGTTGCATGGCGGTCACATCGCGACGGCGAGCCCGAGTGTGACGATCTGCCGACGCTGAGGTCAGCCGGTGGCGTTCTTGACGCGCACAGTGTCGGCACCGACCGCGGCGAGCTTTTCTTCCATGTGCTCGTAGCCGCGGTCGAGGTGGTAGACGCGCAGCACTTCCGTCTCATCGCGTGCGACCAAGCCAGCGATCACCAGCGAAGCGCTGGCCCGCAGATCAGTCGCCATCACCTGTGTGCCCTCGAGCTGGGCGGGCCCGCGAATGACAGCCACGCTGCCGTCGGTCTCGATGTTGGCGCCCATGCGATTCAGCTCCGGAACATGCATGAAGCGGTTCTCGAAGATGGTCTCGCTGATCGTCGAGGTACCTTCTGCGATCGTCGCCAGCATCATGATCTGCGCTTGCATGTCGGTCGGAAAGCCCGGGTGCGGCTCGGTCGTGAGGTCGATTGGCTTCAGCGAGCCTGTGCGGCGGATGCGCGCTGCGCTGCCTTCGCGACTGATCTCGACGCCCATCTTGCGAAGCGCGGCGGTCGTGGACTCCATTGCTTCCAGCGGGGCGTTTTCGAGCAAGATGTCCCCGCCGGTCGCAGCAGCGGCGACCATGTAGGTACCTGCCTCGATGCGGTCGGCGATGATGGCGTGGTCGAAGGGTGCAAGCTCGTCTTTGCCTTCGATTTCGATCACGTCGGTGCCTGCACCGGTGACCGTTGCGCCCATCTTGTTGAGCACGCGGCCGAGCTCTTCAATCTCCGGCTCTTTGGCGGCGTTGACCAGGCGGCTTTTCCCCTTGGCGAGGGCGCAGGCCATCATGATGTTCTCGGTGCCCGTGACGGTGGGCATGTCGAACACGACCTCGTTGCCACGCAGGCGGGGGCAGGTCGCGACGATGTAGCCGCGCTCGAGATGGATGGTGGCGCCGAGGCGTTCGAGCGCCTTCAAGTGTTGATCGACAGGGCGCGACCCGATCTGGCAGCCGCCAGGAAGCGACACTTTTGCCCGGCCATGGCGGGCGAGCAAAGGCCCGAGCACCATGACGCTCGCGCGCATTTGTTTGACCAGCTCGTAGGGCGCCTCGGGCCGAACATTGCCCCCGCCCACAGTGACGGCTGGCGGGTTCGAGTCGACCGAGCGACCGAGAAATCTGAGTAGCGCGGCGGTGGTTTCGATATCGCGCAGCTTGGGAACGTTGCGCAGCAGGCTGTCGCCGTCCGAAAGCAAAGTCGCACACAGGATGGGCAACGCCGCGTTCTTGGCGCCGCTCACACGGATGGTGCCTTTGAGGCTCTTTCCCCCTCGAATGCGGATCGAGTCCATCCGACCTCTATGTCACAGCGCCGCTCCGAAACGAACTTCTGCGTGCCCTTTCGCGTTGTTGCTTGAAGGGCGACACCCCAAGTAACGTGGGGCCGCCCATGCGATGCTCTCCGTTCGCTCTGTCGGCTGCGCTGCTCAGCGTGGCGTCCCATGGTTTCGCCGATGAACAGCCGTCGGCCGACTTGCGCGGCACATTCGCGCCGCTTCACCATGAGGCAGGCCTGTCGACCGAGCCGGCCGACTCGCCCGACACCGGCGATATCACCAGCGTCGCCCGCATTTCCTACGCTTTTCGGCCGGTCGTCCTGCGCGACGGCGGAGAGATCGCCTACCGCGTCGTCGAGCATCAATTCACGGGAGATCTCGGCTTCTCAGTGGGACTCGCGGGGCGCATCACGCTGGGGGTCGACCTGCCGATCCTGCTCGGGCAGGTAGGCGACGATGTGCGCTTCGATGACCGTGCCACCGAAGTCTTGGGTGACAAGCCGATCCCCGTTTCCGGCCTTGGCGATCCGGGCGTGCGCATGAAAGTCACCCTCGTGAAGCCCGATACATCGACTGGCAGTGTCCGCGGGTTCGCGTTGGCCGTCGACGAGCGACTGACCCTGCCGCTCGGCGACGAGACGAGCTTTCTTGGTGAGGGCAGCGTCGAAAGCCTCACTCGCGTCTTGGCGGAGCTGAACCCTGGCGTCGTTTCCGTTCACGTCTATGCGGGCGCAAAGCTGCGCTCGGACACCGGCTCTTACGCGTGCCCCCCGTCGGAGCCCGAGTCGGCCTGCCTGTCTCGGTTCGGCCATGAGCTTCCGGTCGGACTCGGCCTGGCGCTCCACACGAAAGACCTCGGCATCGACCCGGATGACCGAGGCACGATTTTTCTCGAAGGACGCGGGTATATGCCGCTCGATCCGGTGAGACCTGATGAGAGCACCCTCCCAGCGGGCTATTTTGCGAGCCTGACTGGGCGTCTGCGCGTCGGAGACGCGGCGCTCCTGGGAGGCATCGAAATCGCTCTCCTCGACGGCGTGGGAAACGCACCCTTTCGGGCGACACTCGGGGTGAGCTTCGCACCGCGGGCCAAGGACACCGACAAGGACGCACTGCCGGACGATCGCGACAAATGCCCTACTTGGGCCGAAGATCGCGACGGGTTCGAGGACGGGGACGGCTGCCCGGAGATGGACAACGATCTCGATGGCGTGCCCGATCAGCTCGATGCTTGTCGAGATCAGCCTGGGCCAGCCAGCGAAAAAGAGAGTGGCTGTCCGAAGCTCTAGAGTTCGGGCAGTTTGGTCCGTTTGTGTTGGCTGTGCGGCTTCAATTTCGACGCGAGACCCCCGCTGGGTCTGCACTTCTGGAGGACGGGCTCTCCGGTACCGCCGTGGTGTTCAGCGTGGAGCGGCTGTTTTCGTCGCCCGTGTACCGGCCTCCGTTGCTGCCTGCAGTTGCGCTTGGAGTACTCGAGCTTACGCGCTCGACCGATGCGTCCTTTGGCGCGATCGTCGAAGTCATCGAGAGCGACCCCTTGTTCTCGGCGTCGGTATTGCGGGCGGCGTCTTCGCCCGTGTACGCGAGCAAGAACCCGCTGCGCTCGATCCATCAAGCGCTGCTTCGCCTCGGCTTGCAAAATCTGACCGACATCTGCGTCGAAGTCGCCATGACAGGGCGTGTCTTCAAGGCTCCAGGCTACGAGCTGCCCATGGAGGCAATCCGCCGCCACTCGGTTGCGGTGGCGCACGCCGCGCGCCTGATCTCGCAGCGAGCCGGCGCGGCTGCCGAGAGCGCTTTCAGCCTGGGCCTCTTGCACGAGGCGGGCCTCGCAGCCGGGATCATCGCCTTGAATACGCAAGCGCTGTGGCCGAAGCGCTTCACCCCGGCGCGTGTTTGGCCCGTGCTGTCCGAGATCCAAGTCGAGCTCTTGGAACGACTCATCGTGGCGTGGAAGCTTCCCAGCGATCTCGCAGATGGAATTCTGAACCACCACCGGCAGAAGGCGCCCATCGACGCTGCCCGAGCCGCGCTCGCGATCGCCGATCGCGTCGCCACGGATCTCGGTTTCGGCTTGCCCCCCGAATTCGGTTCCGGGGTGCCATTGGCCCAAAAGGCCGAGATTGGTCGCCTGTTCCTGGGCTTGAAGCTCTCGGACGTGGCGATGATCGAAAACGAGATACAGCGCCTGCTCGAAAAAGTCGTCTGATTGCGTCACGCTTGGGCGTGCTGCCGGCCTTGCTGCTGCTGTTGATGTGTCTCGCTGCCTGTGCGTCGCAGACGGCCGCAACAGACGACTCTCTCCAGCGCGTCGATGGCTCGTCATCGGTCGACGCGCATGTGGCGTCGCCGCCGTCAGCGTCGCCGGCAGCCGCACCACCGAGCGTGCCTGCGCCTGCCTCCTTGGCGCTAGAGGTGCCTGGTTTCTCGGCTGCCGTGTTGACCGTCCCCGTGGGGGCGGTGAGTCGACGGCCCTTGGTGATTGCCACGCACGGCAACTACGACCGGCCCGAATGGCAATGCCAGGTTTGGTCCGAGATTCTGCGCAAGCAAGCCTTCGTATTGTGTCCGCGAGGCGTCGGGCGCCCGGATTCGCCAGCCGCTGACGACCCTCGCTTTACCTACAAGGACAATCGTGAGCTCGAACGCGAGGTGGACGCTGCCCTCGTCGCGCTTCGAGCGTCGGACTACGCCCCCTTCATTGACGAAGGTGCGCCTGTCTGGGCCGGGTTTTCACTTGGCGCAATCATGGGCGTCGCCATTGCCGAGCGGAGACCGAAAGACTTTACCACGTTGATTTTGGTCGAAGGCGGCGTCGACCGTTTTCGCGATGAAACGGCGCGCGCGTTTGCAAAGGGTGGGGGCAAAAAGGTGATGTTCGTGTGCGCCCAGCGCGGCTGCAAAGGCGTGGCGACTCCGCGCGCCAAACTGCTCGAGCGGCTCGGTGTCTCGTCCGTCGTGGTCGATGCTGGAAACATCGGCCACGCGTATTCGGGCCCGGTCGCCGACGCGATTGGGCTCGAGCTGCCGGCTTTTCTCGCCGACGATCCGCGCTTTCTGGCGGTGTTTCGCGCAGGCGAGTGAGCCATGGCGGCGCTGCGATTTCAACCGAAGGTTGATAGTCGAACAAGAATTCCTCCGTGCGCTCCGGGACAAAACCGCGCGAAGCGGCCGGGCCTTCATCCACTTGGCACGGGGGCATTCCACGTTTGGGTCGAGCTTGGATGCACCAGCCGCGCAGAACCACCTCGACGTTGATCGCGTGCCTCTCTGCGCCGCACGCCGACGTGACTCGCGCTGGTCGACTCGTCAAGCCGCATCACTCGCCAATGACCGTACTGCACTGGTAATGGCGCCCCACAACGGACGCGGCAAATCGTGTCCCATATCCGCGAGCTCGAAGAACCTCGCGCCCGCGATCGCCCGCGCCGTGGCCCGCCCCGCAGCTACCGGAATCAACGGATCTTGCGTGCCATGAACCACCAGCGTCGGCACCCGCAACCCACCCAAAACCGCTCGCCGGCTGCCCGCCGCGCCAATGGCCGCGAAGTGGCGCGCGAAGCCCGCAGGGTTCATCCCGCGATCGAAGGACCGCTCCCCCAGCACCCGCAGGATTGACGTGTCGGGCGGCATCGTACGGCTGCCGATCGTGGTGTACACATGCACCATCCGCTCCACCGCCTCTTCGCGCGAGCGCGGCGGTTTGCCCAAGAGCGCCTTCAATGCCCAAGGCTTCGCGCCGAAAGCGTAGCGCCGGTCACCCGGCGTCGACATGATCGACGTCAGCGATCGAATGCGCGACCGATGCCTGAGCGCGAACGTCTGCGCGATCATCCCGCCCATCGAGACGCCGAGAATGTGGGCGCGTTCGATGTGCAAAGCGTCGAGCACATTGAGCACGTCATCGGCCATGTCTGCCAGCGTGTAGGGCGCCGAGATAGAAAGTCCCAGGGCGGCGCGCATCAGCACCCGGCGCGGATCGGGGACGGGCAGGTGGCGCAGGTTGGACGACAGCCCGACGTCGCGGTTATCCATCCGAATTACGCGAAAGCCGCTCTTGCGCAGGCTGTCGATGAAGCCATCAGGCCAGTGAACGAGCTGGGCGCCGATGCCCATCACCAACAGCAGCGGCTCGCCGCCAGGCTCGTCGGCCTCGACCTCGATCTCGATTCCGTTCGCTCGGACCTTCATCGTCTGTGAGAGATGCTAGCTTGCGCGCTCGCGAGAAGGCGAAAGGAGTCGACGCGCCGTACAGGAAGAGCAGACGATCATGACGTTGTCGGGCGGTATGAAGCGTCGCGTGTTGATCGCGAAGGCGCGTACGACACGAAAACCGATCAGGGGAAGTACAAGCTGAGCGTAAATGAAGGGTTGTGGGCGCCACAGGCTATGGCCATCTCGAGCAGTGGCGCCGGCAGGCCGCAAATCGTGTTCATACCCGTGCGACACGACAACTTGGCGTCGAAGGGATCACCTATCTACCGCCCGCGGATAGCGGCGCCTCTCGCTGCGACTGAAACGTCCTGGCTATATCGGGTCGTGCAAGGCGATCTGCTCACGTGTGGCGCGTGAACGCGGGCGAGCAAGCTCGTACGTGGACGGCGGCCTGCCGCTATCGAACGAACTTCACGAACAGGGCATTAGCAGCCTTGGACCTGTTCGTTGGCGAGGGACACGACACGCCAGGTGCCGTTTTCTTTTTCTAAACGCATGTAAATCGGAGCCGAGCCCGACGGCGTGGTCAGTGACCCGCTCAGGCACGCGTTGGAATTCGAGATCGAGGTCGAGTTGAAGGTCGCATCGGTGCTCTTGGCAGCTTCCGGGAACTCTCGGTCCATGATCACGCGCAGCTCTGCAGCTGACACGTCCGCCTTCATCGTCGAGCCTGCGCTCTCCCAAGCGGCCTGATAGTCGCCATCGCGTAGCTCCCCCAAGAAGGCGTGGCCAGCGTCGCGCGCGGGCCCCGTCGCCTTCATGATCACGAAAGCGATGCCGCCAATCAGCGCGACGAGTCCCAAGACCGCGACGACCACGCCAATGACGCAGCCCATCTTCGATTTTGCGGGTGGCGGCTGCATGCCACCGTAGGGCGATGGGGCGCCATACGGCGGCGGTGGCTGTCCCCAGCCAGGCTGTTGCGGCGGGCCCCAGCCCGGCTGCTGAGGCGGGCCGCCCCCGCCAGGCTGCTGGGGCGGGCCCCAGCCAGGTTGTTGTGGGAAGCCGCCCTGCTGAGGTGGAAAGCCGCCAGGTTGCATCTGTAGAGGCTAGCAGAGGCGGCGGCGTCGGCGCGTGGCGACGACCGCGCACGGCGCGGCGAAGAGCGCAAGCGGCCGCCACGGGGAGTGCCGCCGTGCAAAGACCGAGCGTGGACCGTTTACGCAAGAGACCAATAACAATGCACCGACCCAGTGCACCGACATCGCGTGGTGCTTACTTGCCGTCGGGGGTGGCGGGGACGCCATACAGCGGGGCCATCTCCGGCTCGCGCGGCGGTGAATCCGGCAGTGGCTGGGCCGACTGGCTGCCAGTCGCTGTGGGCTCGGGCTGAACCTCGCCGTCAGTTGCCGGCACGCCATACTTCGGCGCGCTGGCGCCTGCGCTGCAGCCGCCGAGGGCGGCGGCGGCAGTCAGGCCGAGCACGACCGCGATGGCCGTGCGCGCGATACCGCCATCGGCGCTGCGCAGGGTCGTGCCGCAGCTCGGGCAATGGCTCTCATTGGATTTGGCGGGACAGGCGCAGGAGGGGCAGGCGACGAACGGCGGCATCCGCGCAGGCTCGACGTTCCGGCTCTCGCCGTCAAGCAGCGCGCGGGGTTCTCAGGCTCAACCGGCAACGACGGGCAGGTACTTGAGCTTCTTGCGCTTCGGCGGAGTGGCGTCGGTGCCAGCAGCCGCGTTGGCCTCGCGCTCTTTGAGGGCGAGCTCGTGCTCGGCCACGGTGAGCGGGTTGTCGAACGTCGGCAGCTTGAGATCTTTGTTCTTCGCGTGGACAGGGTGGCGACCATAACGCTGGTACCACTCGGCGACCGTCGCGTTGGCTTTCATCTTCTCGATGACGTTTCGCCAGCCGGCGCCGGTGTTGTACGCGCAGAAGCTGATCTCCCCCATCTGCGTGCCGTACGGGATGATGCACATCTCGGTGCGGCGGAAGTCGTAGTTGAAGAGATCTTGGAACCACATGCCGGCGACGAACAACACGCGCCATTCGAACTCGTTTGCGTCGTTCTCTTTGTGGCGGGCGCCCATCTGACTGAGAAACTGCTTGATCAGCGTCTCGATGGTGAAGCCTGGCGGCGCCTTGTCGGGGTTGTAATGGCGCAAGACCGACGACACCAGCTGGGCCACGGTGGCTGTTTTGCCGCGGCCTGCGTCGAAGATCTCGCGCGCGTCGTTGAGCACGCCTTCGAGGTTCAGGAACTCGACCAGCGGGATCATCTGCTTCGTCCTCTTGTTGACGAAGAGCACGGTGCCGATGCCGCAGTTCGGGTGGCAGCCGCATTTCAGCTGGCCGAAGTCTTTGTCGGGCCCATCCATCAGGTCGCACACGTCACCGAACGGTGACAGCGCCGAGAGCGGGAACCAATCGCGCAGCGGCTTGGTGACGCCGGTCTGTTCTGCGACGTCGTGTGCGAGATGCGACAGCGTGTAGCGCTGCTTCTGGCGCGTCTCGTCATCGATGTCTTCGTCGCGTCCGGTGAAGCTCACCGGCTGGAAGCTGATGACCGTGATCTTGTCGGCGTTCTCGACGGCGAACTCGACGATCGGGCCGACCTGATCGTTGTTCACGCCATTGACCAGCGTGACTACCAAGATGACGTCGATGCCGGCTCTGGCGCACTCTTCGATGGCGCGGAGCTTCACATCGTACAGGTTCTTGATCTTGCGGTGCGAGTTGGACGCATTGGTGACGCCGTCGAACTGCAGGTAGACCATGCGCAGGCCTGCATCTTTTGCCTTCTGCGCGAAGCCGGGCTCTTCCGCGAAGCGGAGGCCATTGGTCGCGGCTTGAACGGCGAAGTAGCCGACCTTGCGCGCGTAGCTGATGGCGTCGAAGAAGTAGGGCGAGAGGGTGGGCTCACCGCCAGAGAACTGGATGGACATCTGGCGGCGGGGCCGCACATTGATCGAGTCGTCCAGGATCTTGGTGATCTCTTCCCAGGCGAGCTCGTGGACGTAGCCGACCTGGTTCGCGTCCATGAAGCACGGGTCGCACATCATGTTGCAGCGGTTGGTGAGGTCGACAGTGAGCACGCTACCACGGCCATATTTGATCGTGCTGGAGCCGTGGTTGTGGAGGGCGTCTGGCGTCATCACCACGTCGCGACCCGGAAACAGGTCTTCGAGCCGCTTCATGAACGCAGGATCGATCGAGATGATGTCCTCGAACTTGCCGTGCAAGGCGCACGTCTTCTCCATCACGATGTGCCCATTTTTCTCGTGGATGAGCGCGCGGATCTCGCCCGGCTTGTCGTGAATCAGGTGCTCGATCGGCTCGTTGCCGTTGAGGATGGCGCGGCGCGCCTCTTTCACACACGTCGGGCAAAGGCTGTCCGTCTCGCGGGGCCAGCCGAGGGGTGGCTTGGTGCGCTTGTTTCCGCGAGGGATGGGCTGATCGCTCCAGGATGGCTTGAAGGGCATCGGCTCGTTCGCGAGCCGGTTGGCGAACTGAAGAACTGACCAGGCCTTCTGTGCCGAATAAGTAACGATACGTTCCGCAGCCTTCGGAAGGTGCATGGGTCGGGAAGCTACTTGAAGCGTTGGAGCGGGGAAATCCAAAAGGATGCCGCATTCTTGCCGTGCCGTGCGCGTGTTGACTGCGAAAGGGATTGCGCGGCCTTCCGCGGGCGGGCGAGTTGCACGCCGGTTCGGCGCGCATTCCTGTTAGAACTTACGCACATGCGTCGCGGCCTCTCCTCCGTTTCGCTCCTGCTGGCGGCGCTTGGGCTATTTCCCACGTCGGTTTCCAGTCAGCCTGTGGCAGTTTCGGTGCCCCGACCGCCCCGAGAAGCGCCAGAGGGCATCGTCGGTGACGGCGTTTCGCTGAAAGAGCGGCTCTCTGTCACGCGAGGCCGCCAGCTCGTGTACGCACCCACGTTCGACGAACGGATGCGGGCGGTGGAGCGGCTTTCATCCGCCGGCACCCCGGAAGCGATCGAAGCCCTGCTCGAAGCGATGGAGACGGGCAGCCCGCTCGGGCGCGACCCGGCCGGCCGCCTGGCTGTCGTGCGAGCGCTTGCAAGACAAGCCGGGCGACCTGAAGTGCGCACCTTTCTGATCCGCGAGATGTTGGATGCGGGCGCTCGCCGTGACGTCACCAGCGGCATCTTCAGCCTCGTGCGTGAGACAGCGGCGCTGGCGCTGGCGCAAAACGGAGACCCGGCGGCGCTTTCAGCGCTCGCTTCTGCAGCAGCGTTGCGAGGGCCCGCGGGCGATGCGGCTCGATCAGCGTGGCTGTCGTCTCCGCCGCGCACCCTCGAGCCAATGCTGTTCGAGGATGCGTTCGAGCCGGACCCAGCTGACGACCACTCGGCGGATGATGAGCTGGTGGCGAAGCCGGTTGGCGGGTCTGCGAAGCCTTCCCCGACGAAGGCCGAATCCGAGGCGAAGGGGGCCAGTGCGAAGAAAAGATCTCCGCGCGCGCTGTCGGGGCCGATGTTGACCCTGCTGGGCGACATCGCCGACTTGCGCGCGATCGGCCCGCTACGTGCCGAGCTCGAACGCTCCGATCGACCGTCACGTGCGGCCGCAGCGCTGGCGTTGGCGAAAATGGGTGACGGAACCATCGCGGTCACCGTGCGCTCATGGCTCAAAGAAAACGATCCCCGTTTCGTGGCGGCTGCAGCGGAGGTGCTGGTGGTGCTGGGCGACAGTCAGGCGCCTCTTGCGGTGAAGCGCCTCTTCGAGCTGGAGGCAGTGCGCCCGCAGGCGATGCGGCTTGCATACGAGATCGCTTCGCCCGAGATTGTCGACCCGCTCGTCAAGCTGCTCCCGTCGCTCGAGCCGGCGGACGGCGTGCGCGCAATCATGGCGCTGGGGCGGGCGGGCGCGGCAAAACGCGTTGCCGAGCACTTGCTGCACCCAGCCCTCGGCCCTGCTGCGATAACTGCCCTCGGAAGCTCGGCTTCCAGCGACACAGACGCGCTCATCGAAGCCGGCATGGCAGAGAAACAGGCGGACAAGCGGCGGGCGTTCGTCCGCGCCGCAATCCTTCGCAGCCTGCTCACACGTCGACAGTCGGCTGGCCTGTCTCGCGCACTTTCGACGCTGGCGGATTCGAAAGATGCATCCGATGTCGAGACGGCGGCGCTCGGTCGAGTCGCGCTTGGCGTGATGTCGGCAGAGCGCGTGCTCGAGGCGGTGCGCGGCAAAGACGACGCGCTGGCGCTGGCAGTGGTCGCTGGCGCGGCACGCGGTGCGCTGGTGCGTGACGACGACGCGCGGGCGGCGTTCGCGCCACTCTTGCTCGACGTCGATCCCGAAAAGCCGACCGAAAAGCAGGTCGCTGCTGGTGTCGCGTTGCTCAGTGAAGAGGGCGCCGCGGCGGTTCCATTCAAGACCCTGCTCAGGCTGGCAGAGCAGGGGGGCGCGCTGTCGTCGCTCGCCGCGCGCGCGCTGCCGTCGCGTGCAGACGAGTCGCTGCGCGATCGGTTGATTGCGTTGCTCGAGGGTGGCGATCCTCCTACGCGCGTAGGCATCGCCGAAGGGCTTTCGAGATGCGACAACCCCGCGGCAGCGAGCTGGCTCGCGCGCGCGTACCTGCGAGAAGAAGACGTGCTCGTTCGTCGGGCGTTGGTGACCTCACTCTCCGCGAGAACCGAGATCCAACGGAAACGCGTGCTCGAGACTGCCCGTGATTTGGATCCGGATGCCGATGTACGAGCCATCGCTGCGCGTGGCCTCTCGCGTCAACGAGGGCCTCGCCCTGTCGGTCTCGATCCGAGCCTGGGTGCTGCATTCGGCGTGGTGGCTGCGGACGCTAGCGTGCGTGCTCGTGCATTTCGCTTGGTCTTGCCAAGCGGTCTCGCGATCCCGATCGTCAGCGCGCGCGATGGCGGTCTGTTGGTCCCCGGCGTTCCGTTCGGTAAGGCCACGCTGGAGCTCGCCGCCCCGGAGGCGCCGTGAGTCGCAAGCCCGCGAATGTGGATCCGCAGGCAGTCGGCGAGGCGACCGCGGCGCCAGAGACGTTCGAGGCGAGCACCGAGCGCCTGGCGACCATCGTCGACGAGCTCGAGCGCGGCGATTTGCCGCTCGAGCGTTCGTTGGCCCTGTTCGAAGAAGGCGTCAGGCTCGCGCGCCTCGCGCAGGCGAAGATCGAGCAAGCCGAGCGCCGCGTGGAGGAGCTGCTCGGCTTCGACGCCGAGGGCCGCCCCGTGACCAAGACGCTCACGCGCGCGTCGAAGCCAGCCGCGGCGCCCGCCGAGGCCGAGCCGAAGGACGACGAGTGAGCCCCCGCCCGAAAGTGCGCGTGCCCACCGCGGCTGCCATCATCATCGGCAACGAGATTCTCTCTGGTAAGATCGCCGATCAGAATCTGGCGGTGCTCGCGCTGGTGCTTCGGAAGTTGGGCGTGCGTCTCGAGCACGCGGTGGTGATCCCGGACGACTTGCGCCGCATCGTGAGCGAGGTGCGCGCCGCCGCGACGGCCTACACGTGGGTGTTCACCAGCGGCGGCGTCGGGCCGACACACGACGATCTGACGATCGCTGGCGTCGCCAAGGCGTTTCGCAAGAAGGTCGTCGTGCACCCCGAGATGGACGCGCTGATTCGTAAGACTTACGGCGAACGTTTGCGCGACGGACACCTGTTCATGGCGCGCGTGCCGAAGGGCGCTCGTCTCGTCCAGACAGAAGAAGTCCCGTGGCCCGCAGTGTTGATGAAGAACGTATGGGTGCTGCCTGGCGTGCCCGAGATCTTCAAAGTGAAGATGAAGCTCGTCGAGTCGGTGATCGCCGCGGCGTCGCCGTTCTTCTCGCTTTCGGTGCTGTCGACGTTGGACGAGGGCAACCTGAAACCGCTGCTCGACAGCGTCGTGCGCGATCACCCCGCCGTCGAAATCGGCTCCTACCCGCGCTGGACGGATCCGCACGCGCGCACGAAGCTCACCTTCGACGGCGGCGATCGAGCGAGCTGCGAGGCGGCGCGCAAGGCGTTCGTCGCCAGCCTGCCTGAAGGCGGCTTCGTCTCCGAAGAAGGCTGACGCGCGCCAGGGCGAAAGCGGCGGGCGCCATCGCTTGCGCGATCTTTCTGCTGAACAATCGTGCTCGATCTGCTTGGAACGATCGATGCTTAGCGGTCGAGATGGTCGCCGAAGCGTTTCCAAGAATGATGCCCCGCGAACGTGCGCTCACGTTCGGGATTGATGGTCTCAACGAAGCGGAGCTCATCGCGCTCGTGCTCGGTAGCGGGCCGAGCGGTGTAGACGCGGTCAACTTCGCCAGCACCCTGTTGGCGGATTGGGGGCCGCTTCACTATCTCTGCGGCGTGCCAGGCAGCGTGCTCGGCGGCCTGCCCGGAATGGGGCCTGCCAAAGGGTTGCGGCTCGCCGCCGCCTTCGAGCTCGGGCGGCGCGCCACGGCTGCGCAGCTGAAGCCACGCATGCGCCTCAACAGCTCGGCCGAGGTTGCAGCATACGCGCGCGCGCGCTTCGGGCATCTGGATCACGAAGAGATGTGGCTGCTCGCGCTGGACGGTTTGAACGGAGCGCGAGCGTTCAAGCGCGTCGCGCAGGGTGGTCTTCACGGCTGCTCCGTCTCGGGTCGCGATATTCTGCGCGTAGCGCTGCTCGAGGCTGCCAGCGCCATCGTGCTCGTGCACAACCATCCGAGCGGCGATCCGACTCCCAGCCCGGAAGACATCGCGATGTCACGCGCTGTCGCCGACGCGGCTGAAATCGTCGGTCTCGCGCTGGTCGATCACGTGATCATCGGCGGTGGCGAACATCGATCTTTGCTGGATCTGGGCCTTTTGCCCTGACACCTAGCTGAAACGCCCCTCGGAGCGATGTAGGATGCCGCGCAGTGCCGCCGCCTCCCTCCAAAAAGGACGTTGCTCTCGCCCTCCTCGAGAAGGGCAGCATCTTCGTTCACCTCGATCCACGCAGAGACAAAGTCGTGGTTCCGAAGGCGTTCTGGGTGCAGAGCGAGCTGGTGCTGCAGTTCGGCACGCAGATGCGCGTGCCGGTGGCAGATCTCGATCTGGACGACGATGGCATCTCCGGCACGCTCTCGTTCGCGCGGCGCCCGTTCTGGTGTCGCGTGCCCTGGGGAGCGGTGTTCGCCATCGTCGGTGAAGATCGGCGTGGCGCGGTGTGGAGCCAAGACGCCCCCCCCGAGAACAAGAGCATCAAAGAAGAAAAGCCGCCCGAGGCGAAACGCTCGCACCTGCGGGCAGTGCCGTCGCACAGCGAGGCGCCGCCGGCCGCACCGCGCGATCCGGCTGACGCTGCGGTGTGCTCCTTCTGTTCGACGCCTTGGGCAGAAGAGGCGACGAGCTGCCCAGTTTGCGGCGCTGCGCGAGAAGAATCGAGCGACGAAGCGCCTGTTGCCGAAGCAGATGCAGCCGAAGCCGATGCCGAAGCTCCTTCCGAGGCACCGAAGATCAGTGAACGGCCCAAGCTCTCGGTCGCGACCGAAGAGAAGCAAGGCGAGCCGAAAGACGACGACGTGCTCCCCGACGAGCCGCCGCCTGATCCGCCGCCGAAGCGCTCGCATTTGCGACTCGTGAAGTAGCGCGCTCGCGATGCAGCGGATCTCTGCGCGCGAAGCCCGGCGATACCTGGTGTCGCACACGGGGCTCGCGCGTTTCAGCAAAGGGCGTGGGCCCCTGGCGATCGTCCCGCTCTTGTCGCGCCTCCGATGTATCCAGCTCGACCCGCTCGACCCGATTGGCGACAACGCCGATTTGGTGGTGCTCGCTCGCGTGCGCGGGGCAAAACGCGCGGACGTTCATCGGGCCCTCTACCCCGGGCACGCGTTCGAGCACTTCGCCAAAGAGCGCTGCATCCTGCCGGCCTCGGCCTTTCCTCACTATCGCGAGCGTGCAGTCGAGACCCCGTGGTGGCGCCATTCGGATCGCATGAAGCGACTCGACGTCGGTCTGGTCGACGCCGTGCTCGACGAAGTACGGGAAAAAGGGCCGGTACGGGCGCGCGATCTCAGCGGGCGCGGCGGCGTCGAGCCGATCGATTGGAGCGGCTGGAAGGGGACCTCGAGCGCGAGCAAGCTCGCGTTGGAGGTGCTGTGGACCCGTTGTCAGGTGGTGGTCGCCGGCCGCCAGGGCAGGGACAAGCTGTTCGACGTGCCGGAGCGCGCGCTGCCGCAGGTGCATGCGATGCCACCCGAAGGCTCATTCGAAGAATGGGGAATTTTGGAGCGCGTCGCAGCGGCTGGTTTCTTGCCACGCGCGGGCGGGCCGTGTTGGTCGATGTTGTCCGAGGCACGTGTCGGGCCGGTGCCCAATGAGCTCTTGGCGCGCGGCGAGCTCGAAGAAGTCGAAGTCGAGGGCGCCCGCCGCCCGTACCTCGCCCAGAGAGGCTTCCTCGAGCAGCCGGTCGAGAAGCCTGACGAATACATGCGGGTGCTGGGTCCGCTCGACCCGGTACTTTGGGATCGCGGCTTGGTGCGGCAAGCCTTCGGCTTCGACTACGTATGGGAGGTCTACAAGCCAGCGGCAGCGCGCCGTTATGGTTGGTATGTCTGCCCGCTCTTGCATCGAGGCGAGCTCGTCGGTCGCATCGAGGCGAGCACCGCGGGGACCACGATGATCGTCTCGCGGCTATGGCGTGAGGCTGATCGCGCATTCGACGAAGACGCATTCGACGCCCTGCTCGAGCGCCACGCCACGGCGCTCGGCTGCGACAGCGTGAAGCGCGGCCCTGGCGCGCGGCGGAAGCGGTCTTAGCAGGGTGCTGAATCAGGGAGCGTGATTCTCGGCCAAAGAAGGCCACAGGCTTCAGGCCACAGGCTTCGGCCAGAGCCAGAGCAGCGATGCTGCCGCCTCTTTCTCGCTCTCTTTCTGGCTGAAGCCTGTGGCCTGAAGCCTGATGCCTTTCGCGCTGCGGCTGGTGACAGCCCCGTCGAGATCATGCTCGCTCATTTAGCTAGCCCCTCGGTGCGAGCACGCCCGAGATGCCTGGCTTGGCGAGCCAGGGCAATGGCAGCTCGATGCGCGAGAGCGCGCTGATGTCGAAGTTGTCGTTGACGTAGAAGAAGTAGCGCTGTCGCTGCCCGAGCATGCGCTGGCCGCGTTCCTCGACGATCGTTTTGCAGACGACGACCCCCCAACAGCTCGCCGACCTCGAGCTGAGTGGCGAGGCCGAGCCGCCCCAGGGCTTCCACGCAAGCCGCCGCCTCGCACGCTTCCGCGCGAGCACCGCGTAGACGTTGTGCGCGATCTGCACCGAGCCGCGCCGCGCCTTCGCTGAGCTGCAGGAAGGCCGATTGGCTGGCCCGCCTCAGCTGACAGCTGGGCGGCCCGTAGCCCCGCGGGAGCTTCTTCGCGAGCGATCTGCTTTCGTCAGCGCCTCGAGCGCAAGGTCGTACGCGTCGAGGCCGTGATGCGGGAACCGGGCGAGTGAGGTCTTGTCGTCGTGTCGATGGGTCATGCCCAAAACGGCGCAGGATCCGTGAACGAGCGGTGGCGCCGATCACCAA
>Ga0163144_10008368_pt1 | contig 22398 bp, 20 predicted proteins | sample OliLak19BULKMAT1_FD_123175 | JGI IMG/M metagenome (GOLD analysis project Ga0163144, IMG submission 123175) | Freshwater microbial mat bacterial communities from Lake Vanda, McMurdo Dry Valleys, Antarctica - Oligotrophic Lake LV.19.BULKMAT1 | ecosystem: Environmental > Aquatic > Freshwater >...
TGATCCTCGACGCCCAGGGCATCCACGCCTGGTACGGCTCGAGCCATGTGCTGCACGGGGTGGACCTGCAGATCGCCCGCGGCCAGACCGTCGGCCTGCTCGGCCGCAACGGGATGGGCAAGAGCACGTTGATCCGCGCGCTGCTCGGCCATGTGGCGCAGCGCGAGGGCAGCATCCACCTTTTCGGCCAGGACATGTCGCAGGCCCGGCCGCACGCCGTGGCGCGAGCCGGTGTGGCCTACGTGCCCGAGGGCCGCGGCGTGTTCCCCAACCTTTCGGTGCGCGAGAACCTGGTGATGGCCGCGCGCCGCGGCCGCGATGGGCGCGACGACTGGTCCTACCAGCGCGTGCTCGACACCTTCCCGCGCCTGGCAGAACGGCAGACTTATCTCGGCGCCCAGCTGTCCGGCGGAGAGCAGCAGATGCTGTCGATCGGCCGCGCGTTGATGACGCACCCTGAACTCATCATCCTTGACGAAGCCACCGAGGGCCTGGCACCGCTGGTCGTGGCCGAGATCTGGCGTGTCATCGGCGACATCCGCCAAAGCGGCATCGCCACGCTGATCGTCGACCGCAACTACCGCCGCGTGCTGGCCCAGGCCGACACGGCTCTGGTCCTGCAAAAGGGCCGGGTTGTGCTGTCCGGTGCCGCCAGCGCACTGGCCGCCACTGACGAACTGGCGGGGTTCTTGGGCGTCTGAGACGGTCGAGTACACCTGGCATCGGCAGAGCAAACGTCTGCTACGTGCCGATCAACCTTGCTGCCCGGCCGCTTGCGCTAGCACCCGGCCACAACCGGACGTTGCCTCGACACGCTCAGCGCAGTGATTCAGGCTTCGGCGCCGTACGAGTCTGCAATCGCTCCGGCGGTGGTGAGCCAGCAGCGATCGCGACGGGCCGCGATGTGCTCCAGCGCTCGACGTAGCGCACGCAGGCGAAAAGGCTGGCCAACGATCATCGCGTGCAGTGCGATGCCCATGAGCAGCGGCTGCCGGCCTTGCGACTGCTCGAGCATCTCGTCGAACTGGTCGATCACCATGTCGGCGAACTCCTGTGCGCCGACACGCCGTCCGATGATGGCCGCACTGTCGTTGAGTTCCTGCGGGTAAGGCATGGCCAGGATGCGGCCACCGCGCGTGCGCATCCACACCGGCTGGTCGTCCATGCACCAGTCGAGCAGATAACGGTAGCCTGCTTCCTGCAACAGGTCGGGCGTGCGTTCGGTCTCTGCGATCCAGGGGCTCAGCCATCCCGCCGGCCGGCGGCCCTCATGTTGCTCGATGGTGCTTGACACCGTCTCGATCAGCGCACGTTCGTCGGCTTCGGCCAAGTCGGCCTGGTGCTCGGAGTTGGTGCGGCCGTGTGATGCGATCTCGGCGCCAGCCTCACGGAACGCAGCGATGAGGTCAGGGCAGGCCGCATACAGCTCAGAGTTGATCAACAGCGTCACCGGCAGCGACAGCGAGCGCAACAACTCGAGCAGGCGCCACGCGCCAACCCGGTTGCCGTACTCGCGCCACGAGTTGTTGAGCACGTCGGGTTTGGGAATGCCGGGCACCAGGTCCTCGACCAGGCCTTCGCCCCAGGCGTAGTGCTCGAGGTTGAGGGCCACATAGACCGCCAGACCGCAGCCGTTGGGCCAGGCGCCGGTAGGCCGGGCGACGATGGGCGAATAGTCGTAGCGGCCGTGAGTGCGCAGCATGGGTCTTGTCACGGCAATGCGTCAGGGCTTGCCGGCGTTGGCGAAAGCCACCGCGAGCGCTGGATCGAGCGCGATCAGTTCGCGTCCGGCGGGTGGCGAGTAGCTGCCGACGCTGGGCTTCGGATAGCCGAGGTGGTGCAGCAGTTCGGACTGTCGCACCGCGCAGGCGATGCAGTCGATCAGAGGCACCGGCACGCCTTTCTGCAGGCGAGCCGGCACGCCGGCCATCACCGCACCGGTGAGCACGACGGTCTCCGCACCATCGCGCTCGACCAGGTCAAGTGCCGCCTCGACCAACTCGCGGTCGAGCGTGTCGAGCGCGTCGTGCGTGCCGCGCTGGTAGGCCGCCGTGCTCTCGAGCGTGCGCCAGCCGGCGATGCGAGGGTCGAGTCCGTAGGACGTCACCAACTCGCGGTACAGCGGCAGCACGCGCCGGCCGAAGGTGATGACGCCGATGCGCCCGCCGAGCATGCAGGCCGTGAGCAGGCCAGACTCCGTCATGCCGACGACCGGGATGGGCAACAGCTCGCGTGCTGCGCGCAGCCCCGTGTCGTACGAGACGGCGATGACGACAGCGTCACACCCCGGTGCGTGCTGCGCGATGAGCGCGAGGGTGGAATGCTCGCCGATCGCGTGTTCCGCACGCGAGCCGATCACGCGCGCACCGAAGGTGCCCGTGACCGAGACGATCTCGGTGCCCGTCGACGCGCTCAAGCGCGCCTGTGCGGCCACTTTGTCGGTGACGATGTCAGAGGTGTTGGCGTTGACGACAAGGATGCGCATCGTGATCTCAGTCCCGCGAATCTCCGCTCCGAGCGGCATGGGCGCGCTTGGCGGGCCGCGAACGAAGGGAGCTCGACGCTGCCATGACTCAAGCGAACACGGACTCGAAGTCGATCTCGCGATCGGCACCGCGCTGGAAGTTGAGCGACGCCTCCACATGGCGCAGGTGCTCGATCATGTGTTGCGCGGCGCTGCCCTCGTCGCGGGCTTCGATGGCGTCGACGAGGTCGGTGTGCTCGTGGTAGGGGCAGGCCGGTACGTTCGGTGCGTCGTAGAGGACGATCACCAGGCTGGTGAGCGTCTCCAACTCGCGCAGCGTCTTGACCAGGAAGCGGTTGCCTGCAATCTCGGCGATGCGCTGGTGGAACTCGCCCGACAGGCGAATGATGGCGCGCTTGTCGTTGACCGCGCGCGCGGCGCCCTCCCGCACCACATGCTCACGCAGGCGCCGGATGTCGGCTGCCGTTGCCACCCGAGCGGCCTGCCGAATCAGGTCGGGCTCGATCAGACGCCGGGCGGCGAACACCTCACGCGCTTCTTCCACTGTCGGGCTGCTGACGAAGGCACCGCGATTGGGATGGACTGTCACGATGTTGTCGTGAGCCAGCCGTTCGAGCACTTGGCGGATTTGCGTGCGGCTGACGCCGAACACCTTGGCCAGGCGCTCCTCGCCGAGCTTCGTGCCGGGCGGCAACTGGTGCTCGACGATGGCCATCAGCACGCGTTGGTGAATCACGTCGACGCTGGGCAATGTCGCCTTGAGCGGTTCGGTTGAGCTGGTCTCGGCGGCAGCGCGCTTCGGCTCGCCCACGACAGCGGCGTTTCTGGTGCCTGAAGCCGAGCGCGCACCAATCTTGGGCATTGTTGAATCCAAAACAGTGCTAGTTTGAATGCAAGATGTTGGCGAGTATAGCGAGCGCTAAGGGCGTGACAAGCCACGGCGCGAAGCCACCCCCATTGCATGTCGGGCCTGCACGGCCGCGCGTTGGCAACGGCTCGTCAGGGTCGCGGCAGCGCGTCAGGTTCGGCCGCGAAGTGTGGCTGGCCTGGGAGTTGCATTGCAGTTTTCGGCAGCCGCCGCAATCGCCTGGGGCTGCGTATGCGGGAAAGTACGGGTCACTTTGGATTCAATTCACTTGATGTTTTGGATCCATAACAATATTCTTTACGCATGCGATCTCGCCAACTCGGCAGGCGATTCGGCGCAGATCCCGCGTCAACTTCCAACCAGGAGCAGCAGTGATGAAAACGACATGGATGCGTGGCGCAACGCTGGCCACCAGCCTCGCGATGGCAACGTTGGCTTCGGGCGGCGCCTGGGCGCAGGAGAAGTTGCGCATCGCCGGCAACTTCGCACCGGAACACTCATCATCCGTCGCGATGCAGCAGTTCAAGAAGGAGGTCGAGACGGCTTCCAAAGGCAGCCTGCTGATCGAAGTCTTCGACAACATGCAACTGGGCGGCGCGGCCGAGAACGTCACGCAGACCCGCGCCGGCACGATCCACATGACCTGGGTCGGCATGGCCTTCCTCTCGCGCACAGTCACCGAGCTCGAAGCAGTGAGCCTGCCCTTCCTGTTCCCGAGCCGAAGCGTGGCCTACAAAGTAATGGATGGCGCAGTCGGTGACCTGATCGAGGGCAAGATGGCCGACAAAGGCTTTGTCTCGTTGGGTTTCATGGAACTCGGTGCGCGCCAGGTCACGAACAGCGTGCGGCCGATCAAGACCATGGCCGACTTGAAGGGCCTGAAGATTCGCATGCAGCCCAACGAGACGCACCTCGCCACCTTCCGTGCGCTCGGGGCCAACCCGTTGGCGATGGACATCAAGGAGGTCTACTCGGCGATGGAGCAGAAGGTGATCGACGGCCACGAGAACCCGTACGCGCTGATCCTCACCAGCCGGTTCAACGAGGTGCAGAAGCACCTGTCGAACACGGCGCACTTCTTCGACTTCATCGCCGTCGTCGCGAACAAGAAGAAGTTCGATTCGCTGTCGCCCGAGCACAAGAAAGTCGTGCAGACCGCAATGAGCAATGCCATCGCCGCTCAGCGCACGATGGCCACCAAGGCCGACGCCGAGTCGCTGGCCGAACTGCAGAAGAAGGGCATGACCTACACGGCGATGCCCGAAAGCGAGCGCGAGGCCATGCGCACGGCCACCGCCGGCGTCGTCGACGAGGTGCGCAAACGTGTCGGCGGCACGCTGGTCGACCAGGTGCTGGCTGCGGTCAAGCTGGCCGGCGGCTGAGAGCCGCGCCGAACTGGGCATGCACGCCACATCGTTCACCGCCTGGTCGCCGATGCCGGGGCCAGTTGCGCTGCGCCCGCTGGCACTGGTGCTGGCCGCGCTCGACATGGCCGTGGCCTGGGTGCTGTGTGCCGCGATGGGCGCGATGGTGGCCGTGGTCGGCGCGCAGGTCGCGCTGCGCTACGGCTTCAACAGCTCGCTCGACTGGGCCGACGAGATCGCTCGCCTGACCTTCGTCTGGTCGATCTTCCTGGCCATTGCGCTGGGCATCAAGACCGGCTCGCACATCGGCATCGAGATCGTGGTGGCCAAGCTGCCGGCCGCGCTGCGCAGTGCGCTCGGGCGCTTGATCGCGCTGGTGTGCGCCGCTGCACTTCTGCTGGTGGCGTGGCAGTCGATGACCGTCGCGCGCGACCAGTGGGACGAACTGATGGGCGCCGTCAACGCCAGCACCGGCTGGTTTCTGGTACCACTGATCGTCGGTGGTGTGCACGGCGCGCTGCATCTGCTGTGGATCGCCGTGAACGGTCCGCCGCGCGGCGCCGCTGCCGCGACCGAGTGACCGGGACTGCGCGATGAGCCTCGTCATCCTGTTCGTCTTCTTCGGTGTCGCGCTGCTCGGCATGCCGCTGGCTTTCTCGCTCGGCCTGGCGGCGATTGCCGGTCTGATGGTCAGTGACGTCGACCTGAACCTGCTGCCCTCGCGCATGATGAGCGCGGTCAACGCCTTCCCGTTGATGTCGATCCCGTTCTTCATCCTCGCTGGCGAGCTGATGCTCAAGGCCGGCATGATGGAGCGACTGATCGACCTGGCCAACGCCGCGATTGGCCGCGTTCGCGGCGGGCTGGCCCACGTGACCATCTTCGCCGGTCTCGGCCTGTCCACCGTCTCCGGCGCGGCCGTGGCCGATGCCAGCGCGCTGGGCAGCACCCTGCTGCCATCGCTGAAGAAGCACTACGGTGTCGGCTTCTCGGCCGCGATCTGCGCTGCCGCGGCCAACCTCGGGCCGATCATTCCACCGTCTGGCGCGATGATCGTGTATGCCTTCATGGCCGGGCCAACCGTCTCGGTGGGCGGGCTGTTCATGGCCGGCATCGTGCCGGGCCTGATCCTGGTCGTCAGCATGATGTTGCTCACGGCCTTCATCGCCAAGAAGCGCAACTTCCCGATGACCGGTGAGGCCTTCTCGCTGCGCCGCATCGCCCATGAGCTCAAGCGCTCCTGGATCATCTTCATGATGCCGGTGGTGGTCATCGGCGGCATCGTCGGCGGTGCATTCACCGCCACCGAAGGCTCGGCCATCGCTGTGGTCTACGCACTCGCGATCGGATTCTTCGTCACGCGCAAGCTGAGCATCGCCGACCTGCCGGAAGCGCTCGTCCGCACCGCAATCACCTCGGCGGTGGTCGGCGCGATGATTGCCTTCGCCTCGGTCGTCACGTACATGCTGACGATCGACCTGCTGCCCAACAAGCTGCTGGCGCTGATCCAGTCGCTGACATCGAGCCCGATCGGCTACTTGCTGATCGTCGCGATGGTGCTGTTCGTGGCCGGCATGTTCCTCGAGTCGAACGCGGCCTACATCATGCTGGTGCCGTTGCTTCACCCGATCGCGATCAAGTACGGCATCGACCCGCTGCACTTCGGCTTCCTTTTCGTCTTCAATCTCGTCATCGGCATGCTCACGCCGCCGGTCGGTGTGGTGCTGTTCGTGATCTGCGGCCTGTCGGGCCTGAAGCTCGGCGAGCTGGTGAAACACGTGTGGCCGTTCGTCACGGTGATGTACGTGCTGCTGTTCGTTTGCATGTTCGTGCCGCAACTGGTGCTGACGCTGCCGCGGGCGCTCGGGTATTGAGATGAGCGCTTCTGCCGCCGACCGCTACGCCGCACAGCACCACTTCATCGGCACCATCACGCCGTCGGGCAACACGGTGGTCGAGCGCGTCACCCTGGGTATCGCGCACGAATTGCCCGACGTCTCGGTGCACTTCTCCCGCACGCCGGTGTTCGGCAACAGCGATCCTTCCCCCGAGCGCTACGCGACGGACGGTCTGCTCGCGGCGGCACGGCTGCTCGCGCATGCCATGCCGGCGGTGATCGTCTGGAACGGCAGCAAGGGCGCAGGCATCGGCTTCGAGCACGACCGGGCACTGGTCGCCGCCCTCGAGGCCGAGACGGGTATCCGCGCCACCACGTCCATCCTCGGGCTGGCGGCGTTGCTGGCCTCACGCGGCATCCGGCGCCTGGGCATCGTTACGCCCTACTCCGACGTGTCGCAGCGCACGACGCTCGACTGCCTGGCGCGCGAGGGCTACGACTGCGTAGCGCATGCGCATGCGGGCCTGTCGGACAACCTGTCCTATGCCAGCGTGCCGGGCGCACAGATCGCGGCGATGGCGCGCCAGGTCGCCGCGGCCAAACCGCAGGCCATCGTCTGCCTGTGCACCAACTTCCCGGCCGCCGTGGTGGCCGCGCCGCTGGAGGCCGAGCTCGGTCTGCCGGTGTATGACTCCACGGCGCTGGGCGTCTGGCACGCGCTGCGCCTGGCAGGCGCCGACACCCGCCCCGCCGCGCCCGCCTGGGGCTCGCTGTTCGCGCAAGGCCTGTGATGTCGACGGGCGCACTGGTCATCACCGACGCTAGGGTGCTTGCACTGGACGATGCGCAACACGCGTGGCCTTGCGCCGACATCGTGATCGAGGGGTCGCGCATCGCCGCGATCGGGCCCGGCGCCGCAAGCGCGTGGCCCGGGCCGGTGGCGCGGCGCATCGACGCTTCGGGCCAGCTCGCGATGCCCGGCTTGATCAACGCGCACTTCCATTCGCCCGGCAACCTGATGAAAGGGTGCCTGGACGGCATGCCGCTCGAGCTGTTCATGCTCTATGAGGTGCCACCGCTGGCTGCAGCGGCAGACGCCGAACGCCTGGTCTATGTGCGCACGCAACTCGGCGCGGTGGAGATGCTGCGCCGGGGTATCACCACCGTGCACGACGACGCCTACCACGTGCCTGTCGCCAGTCGCGCGGGCATCGACGCGATCATGCAGGCCTACGCCGACGTCGGCATCCGCGCCACCGTGGCGATCGATCAGCCCAACATCGTCGAGTACGACAAGTACCCGTTTCTCGAAGCACTGCTGAGCGTCGAACAGCGCGCCGCGATGAGCGCTGCGCCGCGCCAGTCGAGCGCCGAGCTTTTGGCCTTGTACCAATACCTGATCGAAGGCTGGCATGGCGCGGCCGAAGGGCGGCTCGCAGCCGCCGTGTCCTGCTCAGCGCCGCAACGCGTCAGCGATGACTACTTCCACGGCCTGGCCGCGTTGTCCCGCGACCACGACCTGCCGTTCAACATCCACATCCTCGAAACGCGCTTGCAGCGCGTGCTGGGCGACCAGAAGTACGGCAAGTCGTTGGTGCAGCATGTGCATGACCTCGGCTTGCTCGACGAACGCATGATGGTGATCCACGCCATCTGGGTCGACGCGCACGACATCGAACTGCTCGCGCACGCGGGCTGCACGGTGGCCCACAACCCCGTTTGCAACCTGCGCCTGGGCAGCGGTGTCATGCCGTGGCGTGCGCTGCGAGAGGCCGGCGTACCGCTGTGCCTGGGCACGGACGAGATGAACACCGACGACACAGTGAACTTGTGGGCGGTGGCCAAGACGGCGGCGCTGCTGCAGACCCTGACCGAAGCCGATGACCGACGCTGGCCCAAGGCCGCAGAGTTCCTGTACGCCGCCACGCGCGGCGGCGCGCGCGCACTGCGCCGGGCGGATGACCTGGGCCAACTCGCTGTCGGCGCCGCCGCCGACGTGATCCTGCTCGACCTCGACACCCACGTGTTCACGCCGCTCAATGACCTGACGCGCCAACTCGTCTACTGCGAGGACGGCAGCTCGGTGCGCACGACCATCGTGCATGGCGCAGTGGTGTTCGAGGCCGGACGCGTGACCACACTCGACGAGCGCGCGCTGCGTGCTGAGGCGCGATCACTGATGGCCGGCTATCGCGCGCAGCTCGCCGACGCGAACCGCCACGCTCAATCGCTCGAGCCCGCTTACCGCGCCATGCTCGACCGCGCCGCTCAATTCCCCGTCGGGCCACAACGCCGACTCGATGCGCTGTCTTCTTCTTTCCACCAACGCTGACCCCAGGAGCCGCCATGAACAATCGAATGCCCCTCGCCCTGACCCTCGCCGCGCTGCTGTGTGCCGCTGCGCCCGCGCAGGCGCAGGACAAGATCAAGTTGAAGGTCATGGGCCAGCCGTTGGCCGGCGGCATGATCCAGAAGAACAGGGAGCAGCCCTTCTTCGAGACGCTGGCGGCCAAGAGCGGCCTGCCGATTGAAGTCGAGTACAAGCCGCAGGACACCACCGGCATCAAGGACACCGAGGCGCTGCGTGTGCTCGAGTCGGGTCTGTTCGACATCGTGGCACTGCGCATGGCGCAGATCTCACGCGACGAGCCGCTGACGATGGGCTTCGACCTCGTCGGCCTGAACCCCGACTACAAGACCGCGCGCGCCACCACCAAGGCCTACTTCGCGACCCTCGATAAGCGCCTGCAGTCGCGCTATCAGACCAAGTTCCTCGGCGTCTGGCCTGCCGGCCCGCAGATCCTGTTCTGCAAGAAGCCGATCACCAAGCTGGCGGACGTCAAGGGCTTGAAGGTGCGTGTGTTCGACCAGAACTCGGCCAAGTTCTTCCAGCACCTGGGCGCCACGCCGATCCCGCTGGCCTTCGGTGAAGTACACCAGAGCCTGTCACTCGGCGTCGTCGATTGCGCGATCACGAGTGCGCTGTCGGCCAACTCGGCGAGCTGGCCTGAGGTTTCGACGCACATGCTGCCGCTCGGCTTCCAGTTTGCGATGAACGGTTATGGCATCGGCCTGGGCACGTGGAAGAAGTTCACACCTGCGCAGCAGGCGCAACTGCAGACCGCGTTCACCAACCTAGACAACGAGATCTGGAAGTACTCGGAGGAGCTGTCGGGCGAGGCCGTCAACTGCAACCTCGGCAAGGAACCCTGCTCGCTGAAGAAGTTCAAGCTGATCGAAGTGGCGGTCACACCGGGCGACGTAGCGATCGTGCGCGACGCGATGCGCGATATCTCGCTGCCGACCTGGAGCGAGGCTTGCGAGAAGACGGCGAAGGGCTGCACCGACGAATGGAAGAAGACCGTTGGCGCGGTGGTCGACGTGAAGTGAGCGCGACATGAAGCGGCAGCTCGAGCGCCTGCTCGCCAACCTGTTCGGCCTGGTCTTCCTCGGCCTGTCGTTCCTGGTGACGATCGAGACCCTGCTGCGCAAGGCCTTCAACTTCTCGTTGCAGGGCGCGGCCGAGCTCGGCGGTTACGCGCTGGCCGTCGGCTCGGCGATCGGCTTTGCGCTGGCCATCACCAGCCGCAGCCACATCCGCGTCGATGTCTTCCACGAGCGCTTCCCGCGGGCGTTGCAGGCCTTCATGAACTGGCTGTCGGCGGTGTCGCTGGGCGCGCTCGGCCTGTTTCTGGTCGGCGTGTGCTGGCGCGTGGTCGTCAAGACGCTGGAGTACGGCAGTTCGGCGCAGACGCCCTGGGCCACACCGCTGATCTATCCGCAGAGCGTCTGGTATGCGGCGCTCGTCGCCTTTGCGATCTATGCGGTGATCCACGCCGGGCATGCAAGCCGGCTGTACTTCACCGGCCAGCGCGAAGCGCTGTTGGTAGAGTTCCATCCGAAGAGCGCCAAGGAAGAGCTGAAGGAAGAGCTCGATGACCTGGCACATCGCACCGAAGCCGGCGCGAGGGTGCAAGCATGAGCACGCTCGCGTTCTCGCTCACGTTCCTGTTGATGATCTTGCTGATGCTGCTCGGCCTGCCGATCGCAGTGTCGATGGTGCTGGTGGGCGCTGGCGCTGGCGTGATCGTCTTCGGCGTGCCGTTCCTGTCTACCACCGGCGCGATGTTGTGGGGCGTGCTCAACGACAACCTGCTCACCGCGGCGCCGCTGTTCATCCTGCTCGGCGAGCTGCTGTTGCGCAGCGGCATGGCCGACCGCATGTACGGCGCGATGGCGGCCTGGCTGTCGCGTCTGCCTGGCGGCCTGCTGCACACCAACATCGCCTGCTGCGCGCTGTTCGCCGCCACCTCGGGTTCGTCGGTGGCGACCGCCGCCACCATCGGCACCGTCGCGCTGCCCTCGCTGCACCAGCGCAAGTACCCGATGCCGCAGGCGCTGGGCACGCTGGCCGCCGGCGGCACCCTGGGCATCCTGATTCCGCCGTCGATCAACATGATCGTCTACGGATCGCTGACCGAGAACTCGATCGGCAAGCTGTTCATCGCCGGCGTGATTCCGGGCCTGCTGCTGACCGGCCTGTTCATGCTGTTCGTGCTGATCAACAGCAGCCTGAAAGGCAACGTCCCGCGCGAAGTGCTGCCGCCACTCGCCGAGAGGCTGCGGCTTACAGTGCACCTGATACCGCCGATCGTGATCTTCGGCATCGTCATGGGCAGCCTGTACACCGGCGTGGCCACGGCCACAGAGTCAGCGGCGCTGGGCGTGGTCGTGGCGCTGTTCTTTGCCTGGCGCGCCAAGCGGCTGTCGTGGTCGATGCTCGAGACCTGCTTCCTGCAGACCGCACGCACCACCGGAATGATCATGTTGATCTTGGCCGCGGCCTTCGTGCTGAATCTCTTGATCAGCCTGTCCGGCGTGGCCGAGACGATGACCAAGGCCGTGACCGCGCTCGGCCCATCGGCCACCGCGATGCTGCTGGTGCTGATCCTCTTCTACCTCGCGCTCGGCATGTTCATGGACGTGATGTCGATGCTGGTGGCCACGGTGCCGATCACCTACCCGATCGTCACCGCGCTCGGCGTCGATCCGATCTGGTTCGGCATCTTCATCATCCTGATGTGCGAGTTGGCGCTGATCACGCCGCCGGTGGGCATGAACCTGTTCGTGGTTCAGGGCGTGCGGCCGGATCGTGGTGGCATCGGCGACGTGATCAGCGGCTCGCTGCCATTCGTGGCGATCATGATGGCGTTCACGCTGCTGCTGATGGTCTTCCCGGCCATCGTGACCTGGCTGCCGGGCAAGATGTGACGCCGTGAAGCGCTGCCTGGTGATCAACCCGAACACCACCGCTGCCGTGACCGAGAAGGTGCTGGCTGCGTGCCGCAAGACGCAGCCCACAGTGCAGTGGGTCGGTGCGACCGCGCGTTTCGGCGCGGCCTACATCGCCGACGAGGCGTCGTATGCCATCGGCGCTCACGCGGCTCTCGACGCCTTCGATGCGTTCTTCGATGATCACGATGCGGTGCTGCTGGCCTGCTTCGGCGACCCGGGCCTGATGGCGCTTCGGGGTCGCGCGCCCGTGCCGGTACTGGGCCTCGCGGAGACCAGCTTCACGGCCGCCGCGCAGCGCGGACGCTTCGCCGTGGTCACCGGCGGCCACGCCTGGGCGCCGATGCTCGACCGTTTCGCGCGCGCGCACCGACTTGACGCGCAGCTGGTCGGCATCCACACCATCGATTGGACTGGCGCGCAGATCGCGGCCGACCCCGCCGGCGCGCACGAAGCGCTGCAGGCCGCGGCGCAGCGCGGCATCGATGGCGGAGCGGGCTGCCTTCTGCTTGGCGGCGCCGCGCTCGCTGGGCTGGCCGCCGGGCTTCAGCCTCGATTGCCTGTGCCGGTGCTGGACAACGTGCTGCTGGCCGCGCAGGCCGTGGCCGATACCCTGGAGCTTGCGCCTTGACCACGCCCGATCTCGTGATCCGCAATGCGCGTGTGGCCACCGCCTCCGACGTCTTCGACTGCGACATCGGTATTGCAGAGGGTTGCATCGTCGCGCTGGCAAGGGGCCTGCCCGCGGCACTGCGCGAAATCGATGCCGCCGGCCGCGTGGTCACGCCTGGCGGCGTCGACGCGCATTGCCACCTCGACCAGCCGATGCCGTCACCGGTGCGCATGGCCGACGACTTTGACACCGGCACGCGCTCTGCGGCTTGCGGCGGCACGACGACCGTGATCCCGTTCGCCGCACAAGAAAAAGGCCAGTCGCTGCGTGTCGCGGTCGACGACTACCACCGCCGTGCCGAAGGCAAGGCGCATGTCGATTACGCCTTCCACCTGATCGTGAGCGATCCCACGCCCGCGGTGCTGACGCACGAGTTGCCCGCGCTGATCGCCGAGGGCTACACCTCGTTCAAGATCTACATGACCTACGATGATCTGAAGCTCGACGACGGCCAGATCCTCGACGTGCTGGCGGTCGCGCGGCGGCACGGCGCAATGGCGATGATTCACGCCGAGAACGCCGACTGCATCGAGTGGCTGACCAAACGGCTCGAAGCCGCTGGCCGCACCGCACCGCGCTTTCACGCCCATGCACGGCCGATGCTGGTCGAGCGCGAGGCCACCCACCGCGCGATCGCGCTGGCCGAACTGGTCGATGTGCCGATCCTGATCGTGCATGTGTCGGGGCGCGAGGCGGTGGAGCAGATCCGCTTGGCGCGCGCGCAAGGCTTGAGCGTATTCGCTGAAACCTGCCCACAGTACCTGTTTCTCACCGCTGACGATCTCGGCATCGACGACAGCTACCAGGGCGCGCGATGCGTCTGCAGCCCGCCGCCGCGCGACAAGGGCAACCAGGAGGTGATCTGGCGCGGCCTGGCCGATGGCCTGTTCACGGTCTTCTCGTCGGACCACGCACCCTTCAGGCACGACGCGTCCGAGGGCAAGAAGCCCGGCGGGCAGGAAGTGCCATTTCGCCACATCCCCAACGGCATTCCGGGCCTCGAGACACGGCTGGCGCTGCTTTACTCCGAGGGCGTGCTCGGCGGGCGGCTCACGCTACAGAAGTTTGTCGAGCTCACCGCCACGAATCCTGCGAAAGCCTACGGTCTGCATCCGCGCAAGGGCACAGTCGCCATCGGCAGCGATGCCGATCTGGTGATCTGGGGCGAAGGCGAGCGTGTGCTGCGCAATGCCGACCTGCATCACGCCGTCGACTACACGCCCTACGAAGGAATGACGCTGGCGGCCTGGCCCGCGCTGACATTGGCGGGTGGTGAGGTGGTGTGGGACGGGACGAACTTTCACCCGCGCGCCGGCCGTGGCCGTTTTTTGCACTGCGGGCCTCCCACCCTGCAACCGCCACGTCGATGACCCGCCTGCTGCTGATCAACCCCAACATCTCCGGCAGCGTGTCGGACTTGATCCGTGTCGAGGCCGAGCGCAGCGCGTCACCCGGCACCGAGATCGAAGTGCTGACGGCACCCTTCGGCGTGGCCTACATCGAAACCCCCTTCGAGGCCCTGATCGGCGCCTACGCCGCGGCGCAGCTCGCAGCCGAGCACCATGAGCGCTTCGACGCCGTGATCGTCGCCGCCTTTGGCGACCCGGGTTTGAGTGGCCTGCGCGAAGCGCTGCCGTGCCCGGTCACGGCTCTCACCGAAGCTGCTCTGGCCAGCGCCTGCCTGCTTGGCGGGCGCTTTTCCATCGTCGCAATCTCGCAGCGCATCCGCGCCTGGTATCGCGAAACGGTTCAGCACAACGGCCTCGAGTCGCGCCTGGCCAGCATCCGGGCTCTGGACGAACCGCTGGCCGACATCGGCAATGTGCAGGGCAACCAGGGCGAGCGCCTGGTTGCCTTGGCTGAACGCTGTGTGCGCGAGGACGGTGCCGATGTCATCGTGCTGGCCGGCGCGCCCTTGGCGGGCCTCGCGCGCTCGCTGGCCGGGCGCCTGTCGGTGCCCATCGTCGATGGCGTGTCGAGCGCAGTGCGCCATGCCGAGTCGCTGGTATCGCTGCGGCCAGCGCGCGCGCGGGCGGGCAGTTACGGTCCGCTGCCTGTCAAGCCGCATCGCGGCCTGCCAGACTCGATTGCACGGCTGCTCGACGCACCACGCCCAGGCTGACTGCAACCGGCGCGGCAGGCCGCAGCAGGCGCGTAGTACGCTCTCACCACCGCCCCGACCGAGAGCTCCCGCGTGTTCGATTTCGCCAACGGCCGCCGCCTGCATGACCCGACTGCGTCGCCGGCCCCCGAGGCCACGACCGAGATCAAGACCACCACCTGCTACATGTGTGCCTGCCGCTGCGGCATCCGGGTGCACTTGCGCGACGGCGAGTTGCGCTACATCGACGGCAACCCCGATCACCCGCTGAACCAGGGCGTGATCTGCGCCAAGGGCGCCTCGGGCATCATGAAGCAGGTGTCGCCAGCGCGGCTGACGCAGCCGCTGCTGCGCAAGGCCGGCAGCGAGCGCGGCGCCGGCGAGTTCGAGCCGATCTCGTGGGAGCGCACCTTCGAGATCCTCACCGAACGACTGCAGAAGATTCGCTCCACCGACCCGAAGCAGTTCGCCCTGTTCACCGGGCGCGACCAGATGCAGGCCCTGACCGGCCTGTTCGCGCGCCAGTTCGGCACACCGAACTACGCTGCACACGGGGGCTTCTGCTCGGTGAACATGGCCGCCGGGATGATCTACACCATCGGCGGCTCGTTCTGGGAGTTCGGTGGCCCCGACCTCGACCGCGCCAAGCTGTTCGTGATGATCGGCACCGCGGAAGACCACCACAGCAATCCGATGAAGATCGCGCTCAGCAAGTTCAAGCGCGCCGGTGGACGCTTCATCTCGATCAACCCGGTGCGCACCGGCTACTCGGCGATTGCCGACGAGTGGATCCCGATCAAGCCCGGCACCGACGGCGCGCTGTTCATGGCCCTGCTGCACTTGCTGATCGCGCAGGACCTGATCGACCGGCCCTTCCTGAAGCGCTTCACCAACGCGCCGCAGCTGGTGGTGCTGGACGAGGGCCACCGGGAAGGCCTGTTCGCCTTCGACCCCGATCCCGCCGCCATGGCCGAACGCGGCCCGCCGGGCGACGGCCGCCACCCGCACAACAAGCTGGTCTGGGATCTGCCGTCCGGCAGCGCCAAGGCGGCCTACCCCGAAGGCATCGCCAACGGCTGCGATCCGGCGCTCGAAGGCCACTACACCTTGGCCGACGGCACCCGCGTGGCGCCGTCCTTCCAGTTGCTGCGCGAGCGCGTCGCGCCCTGCACGCCGGCTTGGGCCGCGGCCATCACCGGCATCCCGGCGGCGCGGATCGAGAAGCTGGCGCGCGAACTCGGTCAGACGGCGCTGCAGCAAGCCTTCGAGTTGCCGATCGCGTGGACGGATGCCTGGGGCAAGCTGCACCCGACGACGCAGGCGCGCCCGGTGGCCTTTCATGCCATGCGCGGCCTGGCCGCGCACAGCAACGGCTTCCAGACGGTGCGTGCGCTGGCGGTGCTGATGAGCGTGCTCGGCACCATCGACGCACCGGGCGGCTTTCGCCACAAGGCGCCCTACCCGCGCCACATCGTGCCGAACTACCGCGCCTTCAACGACCCCGAACTGATCAAGCCGAACACGCCGCTGAACAGCGCGCCGCTCGGCTTCCCGGCCAGCCCCGACGAGCTGGCGGTGTATCCCGACGGCTCGCCCGTGCGCATCGACCACGCCTTCTCGTGGGAGCATCCGTTGTCGGCGCACGGGATGATGCACAACGTCATCACCAATGCCAGCAAGGGCGACCCCTACCGCATCGACACGCTGCTGATCTTAATGGCCAACATGGCGTGGAACAGCAGCATGAACACGATGGCGGTGCGCCAGATGCTGAACAAGAAGAATGCCGACGGTGATTACCAGATTCCCTTCCTGGTGGTGTGCGACGCCTTCCAGAGCGAGACCGTCGCCTTTGCCGACCTGGTACTGCCCGACACCACCTACCTCGAGCGTCACGACGTGATGAGCATGCTCGACCGCCCGATCAGCGAGTTCGACGGCCCCGTCGACTCGGTGCGGGTGCCGGTGCTGCCGCCGACCGGCCAGTGCAAGCCCTTCCAGGAAGTGCTGATCGAGCTCGCCTCGCGGCTGAAGTTTCCGGCCTTCACCACCGCGGCGGGTGAGCGCAAGTTCAGCGACTACCCGGATTTCGTCGTCAACTTCGAGCCCCAGCCCGGCATCGGCTTTCTGATGGGCTGGCGCGGCAAGGACGGCACCGAGCACCTGCGCGGCGCACCGAACCCGAAGCAGTGGGAGATGTACGCCAAGAACAACTGCGTGTTCCAGCATCACCTGCCCGAGACCATGCACTACATGCGCAACTGGAACCGCGCCTACCTCGACTTCGCCAAGGACAAGGGCTGGCGCCAGAAGAACGACCCGGTGCAACTGGCGCTGTACTCCGACACCCTGCAGAGCTTTCGCCTGGCCGCACAGGGCAAGACCGCCGGGCGGCAGCCGCCCGAGCATTTGCGCGAGCGCATCGCCACCTACTTCGACCCCTTGCCGTTCTGGTACCCGCCGCTCGAAGACAGCTGCACCGACCTCGCCGCCTACCCGCTCAACGCCATCACGCAACGGCCGATGGCGATGTACCACTCCTGGGATTCGCAGAACGCCTGGCTGCGCCAGATTCACAGCCACAACTACCTGCAGGTCAACCCGGTCACGGCGCAGGCGGCCGGCATCGAAGACGGCGGCTGGTGCTGGGTCGAGAGCCAATGGGGCAAGGTGCGCTGCATGTTGCGCACCAGTGAGGCTGTCGAGCCGGGCACGGTCTGGACCTGGAACGCGATCGGCAAGGCCGATGGCGCCTGGCAACTCGCCCCCGGCGCCGACGAGGCGCGCAAGGGCTTTCTGCTGAACCACCTGATCAGCGAAGAGCTGCCGTTCGCGGGCGGCACGATCAGCAACTCCGACCCCGTCACCGGCCAGGCCGGCTGGTACGACGTGCGCGTGCGCATCCGGCCGGCCGAACCCGACGAGGAACAGATCACCTCGCCGCAAGTGGCCGCGACGCCGCCGGCGCCGGGGGTGATGGGCCTGACCCAGCGAATGAAGAACACACTGGCCTACTTTGCCGGGCAGAAGACCTCATGAGCGACACCCTTGCCAAGCAGCTGGCCCTGGTCATCGACCTGAACGTCTGCGTCGGCTGCCACGCCTGCGTCACGTCGTGCAAGCAATGGAACAGCTCGGGCGCCGCCGGCCCGCTGGCCGATCTGAACGCCTATGACGCCAACCCGACCGGCACCTTCTTCAACCGCGTGCAGACCTACGAGGCCGGCAGCTTCCCCGAAACCGAAACGGTCCACTTCCCCAAGAGCTGCCTGCACTGCGAGGATCCGCCGTGCGTGCCGGTGTGCCCGACCGGCGCCAGCTACAAGCGCAAGGAGGACGGCATCGTGCTGGTCGACTACGACAAGTGCATCGGCTGCAAATACTGCGCCTGGGCCTGCCCGTACGGTGCACGCGAACTCGACGAAGAGCGCCAGGTGATGACCAAGTGCACCTTGTGCGTCGACCGCATCTACGACCAAGCGCTGCCGCCGGCCGACCGCAAGCCGGCCTGCGTGATGGCCTGCCCGACCGGCGCGCGCCTGTTCGGCGACGTGAAGGACCCCGACTCGGACGTCTCCAAGGCCATCCGGGAACGCGGCGGCTATGCGCTGATGCCGGAGTGGGAGACGCAGCCGGCCAACCAGTATCTGCCGCGCAAGGTGACGGCGGCGCTGGGCGAGTAGGCCATGCATCCCGCCTGGTCGGTCATCGTCTTCACCACCGTTGCCGGGGCCGCGCAGGGCCTGGTCGTCGCCCTGGCGCTGGCCACTCTGCTCGGCGTGCCGCTGGCAGCCGGCTTCGTCGACGCAGCCCTGCTCTGCGCCTTGGGGATGCTGGTCGTCGGCCTGGCTTCGTCCCTCCTTCACCTCGGACGTCCGCTGCGCGCGTGGCGTGCGGTGGCGATGTGGCGCACCTCCTGGCTGTCGCGCGAAGTCATCGTGCTGCCGGCCTTCATAGGCGTGGTGGCAGCATGGTGGCTGGCGCTGCGCGTGGGTGTGTCCGCGCCTTGGCTGCCGCTGCTGGCGATCGCGGTCTCTGCCCTGCTCTGGTATTGCACCGCGATGGTCTATGTCTGCATCCGCTTCATCCAGGAGTGGGCGCATGCGCTGACCATCGTCAACTACACCCTGATCGGTCTGGCCTCGGGTGGGCTGCTGGCCGCGGCGCTGGCCGTACTCGGCGGCCAGCCGGCGCTGGCCCGCAGCCTCGTGCCCTGGGCGCTGGGCCTGACCCTGCTGGCTTGGGCGACGCGCACCCTGGCCTTGCGCCGCAATGCAGCGCTCAAGCTCAAGTCCAGCCTGCAAAGCGCCACCGGTATCCCCGCCAAGAAACTGGTGCAGAAGTCCATGGGCATGTCAGCCGGCTCCTTCAACACGCGCGAGTTCTTCCACGGCGCCAGCGCGGCTGCCGTGCGCCACGTCCGGCTGGCCTTGCACGGCCTGGGCTTCGGTGTGCCGGTGCTGCTGCTGCTCGCGGTGCAGTTGGGCGCACCGCTGGGGTGGCTGGTGCTGGCGCTGATGGTGCAGGGGGCCGGCCTGCTGGCCGAGCGCTGGTTGTTCTTCGCGCAGGCGCGCCACCCGCAGAACCTGTACTACCAGACGGTGTCATGACGGATCGCTACGCTGTCATCGGCAACCCCATCGCCCACAGCAAGTCGCCGCTGATCCACACCCGCTTCGCGCGCAACACCGGGCAGGACCTTGACTACGGCCTGATCGAAGCCCCACTCGATGGTTTTGTCGGGACAGTGCGCGCCTTTCGCGACAGCGGCGGCCGCGGCATGAACATCACGACGCCGTTCAAGTTGCAGGCCCTCGAGATGGCTACCGAGCAGGGCGAGCGTGCGCGCATCGCCGGTGCAGCCAACGCCATGAAGTTTGAAGACGGTGGCCGCATCGTCGTCGACAACTTCGACGGCCTGGGCCTGGCCAATGACATCGAGGTCAACCTGGGCGTGGCCCTCAGGGGGCGGCGGGTGTTGATGCTGGGCGCGGGCGGCGCAGCGCGCGGCGCGTTGGTCGAGTTGCTGGCCCGCGGCCCCGCCGAACTGCTGATTGCCAACCGCACGCGCGCCACGGCCCAGGATCTGGCCGACCAGTTCGCCTCCCACGGTCCACTGCGCGCCTGCAGCTATTCCGAGCTGGCCCACGAGACCGGCTTCGACATCGTGCTCAACGGCACCTCAGCCAGCATGACGGGCGCCCTGCCTGCGCTACCGGCCAGCGCGTTTACGGCCACCACGCTCGCCTACGAGATGGTGTACGGGCGCGGCCTCACACCTTTCCTGCGTCTGGCGCAAGGCGGCGGCGTGCCGCGTCTGGCCGATGGCGTGGGCATGCTCGTGGAGCAGGCGGCCGAAGCATTCTTCTGGTGGCGTGGCGTGCGGCCCGACACGCGCGCTGTGATCGACGAGATCACCGTGCCGTTGGTGTGAGCCCAGCGCCGAAGACCCGGATTGCCGTGGCCGGTGCCGGCACCATCGGGCTGGCGCACATCGCGGCTGTGCGCGCCAGTGCCACCGTCACGCTGACGGGCATCGTCGACCCTTCGCCCGCCGCACAAGCCCCTGCCGACGCGGCCGGCGTGCCGCTCTATACGTCATTGGCCGAATTGTTCACGCGCGACAAGCCCGACGGCGTCGTGCTGGCCACGCCGAACACCCTGCACCTGGCGCAGGCGCTGGCCTGCATCGCCGCCGGCGTGCCGATGCTGCTCGAGAAGCCGATCGCGCCGAACGTGGCCGATGCGCAGGCCCTGGTGCGCGCGGCCGATGCAGCGCAATCGCGCATCCTGATCGGCCACCATCGCGCCCACAGCCCCATCTTGGCCAAGGCGCGCGAAGTGATCGAGGCCGGCGTGCTCGGGCGCCTGGTGGCCATCACCGGCAGCGCGATGTTCTTCAAACCCGACCATTACTTCGCAGAGGCGCCGTGGCGCCGCGAACTCGGTGGCGGGCCGATCCTGTTGAACATGATCCACGAAGTGCACAACCTGCGCCTGCTGGCCGGCGAGATCGTGGCAGTGCAGGCCTTCGGCTCGAACGCCGTGCGCGGTTTTGCGGTCGAGGACACGGTGGCGATCAGCCTGCGCTTTGCCAGCGGTGCGCTCGGCAGCTTCATGCTCAGCGACACCGCCGCCAGCGCCCGCAGCTGGGAGCAGACCTCGCGGGAGAACAAGGCGTACCCGAGCTACGACGACGAGGACTGCTACCTCATCGCCGGCACCCACGGCAGCCTCGCGATCCCGACGATGCGCCTGAAGACCTATCTGCGCAGCGAAGATCGGTCGTGGTGGAAACCCTTCGAGATGGGTGGCTTCGCCCTGGTTCGCGACGACCCGATCCGGCGCCAGATGGAACACTTCGGCGCCGTGGTTCGCGGCGAGGTGAAGCCCCTGGTCAGCGCACGCGACGGACTGGCCAACCTGCGCGTCACCGAAGCCATCGTGGCCGCAGCCCAGACCCGTCGCGCGGTGGAATTGAACTGAGGGCGCGCGTCCAGTTGCCGGCCGGGGCAGGCACCGCAGGGGGCAGTGAATGCGGCGCACGCGCACCGGTTGCGCCGCTTCCAGACACCCAGCGCCCGGCGGCGCCCGTCCGACCCCCGGTCAGAGGGGGCGAAAATGGCCCGTCGGGCGCCACGCCGGCATAGAGTCGCACTCTCGACGGAGGGAGCCACCGATGAAGAAGATCTTGCTGAATTCTGTGCTGACAACCGTGTTGGCGCTGTGCACGGGCGCTGTGTCGGCCCAGCCGGTCGAGTTGCGCCGCTCCGGCACCGCCAACCCGCGCGACAACGCTGTCGTGACTGCTGCGGTCGCCAGCCCACGCACGATCAGCTTCAGCGGCATCACCTGGAGCGTGAAGTCGAGCGCGGGCGACCTGTGGGGCCCGGGGCCGAACAACTTCTCCGATGACCCGGGCAATGTCTGGGTCGATGCGCAGGGACGCCTGCACCTGAAGATCACCTACGACAACGGGGTCTGGAAATGCGCCGAGGTGATCGCGCAGACGTCGCTGGGCTATGGCACCTACCGTTTCACGATCGACAGCGAGGTCGCCAACCTCGACCCGAATGTCGTGCTCGGCCTGTTCACCTGGAACGACGACCCGGCCTTCAACCACCGCGAGATCGACATCGAGTTCTCCCGCTGGGGCAATGCTGACGACCCGACGAATGTGCAGTACACGGTGCAGCCCTACACGACCAGCGCCAATCTGCAGCGCTGGACCCAGAACGCTGGCTACTCGCAGACGACGCACAGCTTTCGCTGGACCAAGAACAGCCTCGGCTTCGAGAGCCAATCTGCAGGCAACACCCTCAAAAGTTGGACCTACACCCGGCGCACCGGCATTCCCAGGCCGGGCGCCGAGAACCCGCGCATCAATTTGTGGCTTTTCCGCGGCGCCGCGCCGCAGAACGGCTTGTCGGTCGAGGTGATCGTCGGCAAGTTCGAACACCTGCGCTGAGTTGCAGCAGCGAGTGACAGCAGCGCGCCCAGCGCCTGCGCGACCTGGCACGCATGGGGGCTGGGGACTCGTCCGACACTGGGGACTCGTCCGAATTGCGCCGCCTGATGCATTCGCCCTAGAGTTCCCGACCCAGCCTTGTTTCACACCATCCCTCAGGAGACTACATGACACTGATTCGCCGCACCTTCGTCACCACGGCTTGCGCCCTCGCGCTGGCCGGACCGAGCCTGGCCCAGGCCCAGGCGATCAAGATCGCCGGCCTGTACGAACTTTCGGGCGCCGGCGCGACGGCAGGCACGAATTTCAA
>Ga0163144_10008369_pt1 | contig 22397 bp, 16 predicted proteins | sample OliLak19BULKMAT1_FD_123175 | JGI IMG/M metagenome (GOLD analysis project Ga0163144, IMG submission 123175) | Freshwater microbial mat bacterial communities from Lake Vanda, McMurdo Dry Valleys, Antarctica - Oligotrophic Lake LV.19.BULKMAT1 | ecosystem: Environmental > Aquatic > Freshwater >...
ATTCAACTGGTCTCTGGGGGTCAGGGGGCGGTGCGCGATGCCCACGACCCCGCTGCCCTTCCTCCGCACGGAAAAACGCCCGCGACAAAACCGCAGCGGATCGTGAATAATACCGGTTTACATCTATGCGGGCAACATCATTCTGGTGCCGACCACTAACTTCGTGCTGCACTGGATTACTGGCAAGACCGAGACGCACCGCTACGACGAAAGTCTGCGCTCGATCGACCTGGTGACGCGCGACGCTTACGAGCCGATGCTCCCCCTGTCGGTCGTGGTACACATCGACTACGAAAAGGCGCCCAGCGTGATCCAGCGCTTCGGCGACGTGAAGAAGCTAATCACGCAGACGCTCGACCCGATGCTCAGCGCGTTCTTCCGCGACGTGGCACACAAGAAGACGATGTTGCAGTTGTTACACGAGCGCGACGAGATTCAAGCCGAGGCCCGCGCGGCCTTATCGAGCAAGTTCAGCGACTTCGACATCGAGTGCGTCGACGTACTGATCGGCAAGCCCGACACGACCGAGGCCGGCGGCAAAATCGAAACGCTGTTGGAGCAATTGCGACAGCGGCAGTTGGCGACCGAGCAGCTCGAGACGTTCGAGCGACAACGCACGGCCGCCGACAAGCTGCGGACGCTCAACGAAGCCCAGGCTCAGGCGGCCAAGCAAGTGGAATTGACCAACTCACGCGTGCAAGTGCAGATCGCCGAGAATCAGGGTGAAGCTGACCTGGCTCGAGCCCGTATGAACGCCCAGCAAACGGTCGTCATGGCCCAAGCCGAAGGCGAGGCCGGATTGGTCCGCGCCCGCAAGCAGGCCGAGCAGATCGTCGTCACCGCGCAGGCCGACAGCCAGCAACGGATCCTGGCCGGCCGAGGCGAGGGCACGCGCGTGCTGCAAGTCGGTTTGTCCGAGGTCTCGGTGCTGTTGCGTAAGATTGGCAGCTTTGGCGATCCCCGGCTGTACGCCTTGGCACAAGCGGCCGAGCACCTTTCGCACTCCAGCCAGCCGCTAGTGCCCGAGCGGGTGTTCATCACGGGCCAAAACAGCAACGGCGGTAACGGCCACCAGCCCACGGAAGGCTTGCTGGGGACGCTGATCGCGCTGATGGTCGCGGAGAAATCGGGCTTCCAGATAGCCGAGGCCGCGTCGTCGGGACCGTTGCAGGAAATGGCCGACCGTCTGTCGCGCGAGGCGCTGGAGGCCATGTCGCAACCTGCGGCAGCGATCGTGCCGACAGCCGTCGCGTCGTCGGTTTCGAGCGACACGTAAGGATGCGTGTCGAGCAGTTGAGTAGGAACGTCAATCTCCGCGACGTACGTGTTGCGGATTTGAGGGTGGCGCGCCCTGCAGAACACAGGGCGTGTCACCCTATGGAGGAAGTAGTCCTCTACTCCGATGATTTTTCCTTGGCCTTCCGAGCGCGGTAATCGGCCAGCACGCCCGCGGGATCGTCGTCGAAGAGCTCGCGACAGCCCGTACAACAGACGTAGTACGTCTTTCCCTCGAACTGCACGGCAATCGTGCCTAATCCACCAGTGACGATGCACTCGGGCGAGCCGCTGCCCGCCTTCGCGAAGCCGCTTCCCTCGCGGGTGTAACCGACCTCGGCCAGCCGAATGTACTGCTCAGCGCCCGGCAGGCGGCGCTCGTAGAGCATCAACAAGCGTTTGCCGTCGGCCACTTGCCGCACGGTGATTCGGGCCGGTTGTTGGGCGTTTTTGTCGGCCGCAGCTTTGTCAGCGGCGGCGGATGTGGCGTCTGCGGAGGGCTTGCTCTGTTTTTCCGGTTCCCTCAAAAGGAACACAAACTCGCCCTGCGCGTTGGCGGCGCCCGTGAAGCGATTTTCAGACGTCGCATTATCCGCCTTATCGACAGCTCGCGTGGCAATCAACTCAAAAGTTCTGGGCTTTTCGCCTGGCACGATGCGGCCGGATATGTAGTACTTGCCGCGCGGCGATTGGAAGGCCACCGCCGCCCGAGACTTGTCGAACTGCCAGGCCCATTCGGCGGTCTCCGTCCATGCGCCCTGCGTGCTGCCGCGGCGCAACTGACCGACTCCCTTCCATTGGCCGATGTATGCCTGCCAGGGCGCGAGTGCGGACTTATCGGCGGCGATCGTTGCGGCGGCGTCTGGTTTTTTCGATGGATCGGCGACGACCTGCTTCGGCTCTTCACTCGCGGCAGGCAACGCATGCAGCAGCATGAGGATCGCTGCCGCGTGGAATGCCGATGGCTTTAATCGCATACCGTTGCCCTCAACTGTCAGTGCTTCCTGTGATGCTTGGCAGATTCGCCCAAGCAACTTTACCCCGGGCAAGCAAAAAAGTAACGCTCTCGATCTGCGAATCATCACGGCAAAATCGACTCAAGAGACCACGCGACGCATGACTGCCAGCGCCCAGCCCGCGACCACGCAGCCGATTGCTTCCACTACCGCCAACATGATCGCGCTGACCGTAAAGATGTTTCCCCAATCGCCGTGAGGCACGTTCATCACATGGTCGGGGCTGTCGACCATAAAGTGGTTGTAGGCGCCGAAGGCCAGCGATCCGAACATCGACGCCAACAGCAGCCACACGCCGGCCCGCTGCCAACGCGTCCACAACAGCGCCAGAGCCAATGGCGGCGCGGCGACGATCACCACGTAGATGAAAGCGTTGCCCAGCGGTCCCAGAAAGATCTCCAGCCGAATATGGGCCAGCGAATGAAACACCAGGGCGACGGTGTGTGCCAGGACGACCAGTGTGCCGGCGATGGCGATCTTCTTGGGCATGGGATTTCAGATTTTAGAAACTTCCCCAGTTTTGATTTTGGGTGGCACGTCCCTGAGCGCCGCGAAGGGCGTGGTGGGCTTGCTACAAGGTCGGAAGGTGTCAGGAACCTTCGAGCGAACTCACGCCATCAAATTGTATGAGCTGGGCGCTCGAAGGTTCCAGACACCGCGCCTACACTCACGGCGGCATGTCGATCAAGGGCAACTGGGCCAGGTACTCGTTGCACACGCCCGAGACCCAGGCGTACTCTTTGTCAATTTTCCGGGCCCAAACGATTTGCGACCGCCAAAGGCCATAGATCGGCCCAGCAACTAGCAGGCCCAGCCCAGCGCAGAGCGCGAGCTGAAACAGTTCGGGCGATTCCGGCATCCACGACAACACAATCAGGGCCAGCCCCGCCATGGCGCTGAACCAGCCTACCAAAATCCCCCACCGCCGCCTCACAAGGTGCTCGCGGCAAACTCCCACCTGCAGCGTGATCGATTGGCGGACAATCATCGCCACAATCACGTAGATCAGCAGCCCAGCCAACGCGAGGACGAAGTACGCGGGATGATGCCAGGAAAAAGCCCGTTTCAGCCGACGGCCTTCGGCCGGCGCGTTGCACTTCACGCAACGGTCGGGCAGATCCGTTCCTTTGCGCAACAGCAGCAGTTGGCCCGTCTGCCAAAGCCCCTCGTCGAGCGGCATCTCGACGGGAGCGAAAGAGCGCGGAGCGGCATACGGATTAAAGTCGCTGGCGGACATGAAGTGGTGACGCCTGGTGCGGATCCGCGTTGCGAGTGGGAACTCCATCGATTGTACGCACGCCGAATCCGATCGTGCAACAAGTCGAAACGTGCTGGAGTTTGCGACTATCCTTGATCGTCCGCCCCCCCCATGATACGATCCAAGTCTGCCTGTAGCGAAGAGTTGGGTAATTTTTCGCTTCTCTCGACAGCGTAGCTCAGTAGCGTCTCTCGTTTGCGTCCCCCATCCGCGGAGGAAACGCCATGCTCAAGCTCACCGCCAAGGGAACCGCCCACACGTGCGATGGCGTCACCCGGCGAGACTTCTTGCAAGTTGGCACGCTGGGCGCGATTGGCCTGGCTTTGCCCGACCTGCTGGCGGCAAAAGCTCAGGGCAAGATCGCCGACGGTCACGACGACCGATCCGTGATCATGATCTTCAACCTCGGCGCTCCCAGCCAACTAGACACCTGGGACATGAAGCCCGACGCTCCGGCCGAAATCCGCGGGCCGTTCAAAGCGATCAAGACCAACGCGCCGGGCATCGAGATCTCCGAGATCCTGCCCAAGATGGCGCAGCACGCCGACAAGTTTTCGCTCGTGCGTAGCTGCTACCACACCGCGGCCGCGGTTCACGACACGGGCCACCAGATGATGCAGACCGGGCGGCTATTCACCGGCGGCATCAATACGCCGCACGCCGGGTGTGCGTTGGCCTATTTGCGGGGCCGCAAGTCGGACCTGCCGGCCCACGTCATCCTGCCCGAGCCCATGGGTAGCACCGGCGGCAACATGCCGCATGGGCAGGACGCGGGTGTTTTGGGCAAGTCGCACGATCCCTTCGCGCTGATGGCCGATCCGTCGAAGCCCAACTTTCAAGTGCCCGACATGCTGCCGCCCAAAGAGATCGGCGAGGCGCGGCTGGAGCGCCGGCGGCGACTGCGGAAGGTCGTGGACGAAACGCTCCAGAACTTCGAGTCCAGCGACTCCGCTCAACTCTTGGACAGCAACTTCGAGGCCGCCTTCCGCCTGATGACCAGCACGCAGGCCCGCGAGGCTTTCGATCTCTCAAAAGAGCCAACAACAATCCGCGAGCGCTACGGCATGACGCGGTTCGGCCAGTCGTGCCTGTTGGCACGGCGCTTGATCGAGTCGGGCGTGCGGTTTGTCACGGTGAACACCTTCTTGACTGTCTTCGACGAGATCACCTGGGACATTCACGGTTCTAAACCCTTCACGTCGATCGAAGGCATGCGCGACATCGTGGCCCCCATGTACGACCAGGCCTTTAGCGCCCTGCTGGAGGATCTCACGCAGCGCGGCATGCTCGACAAGACGCTGGTTTGCAACTTGCAGGAGTTCGGCCGCACGCCGCGCGTGAATCCGGCGGGCGGACGCGATCACTGGCCGCAATGCTGGACCAGCCATTTTGCCGGCGGCGGCGTGAAAGGGGGCCGCGTGGTCGGCCGCAGCGATTCGATCGGCGGCGTGCCTGCCGAGCGACCCACCGAGCCGGCCGAGGTCGTGGCCACAATCTATCACAGTCTGGGCCTGAACTTGGAAACGAAGTTGCCCGGTCCGCAGGGGCGCCCCTTCCCGCTGGTCGACTTTGGCAAGCACGAGATCAAGGAGTTGTTTTGACGTCCGGCGAACGGTCGGAATGAGCCGCTGCCGACAAAATCTCGCCACACAGCGTTGCCTCCCGCCAAATACCGGCCGGCTTACACCGACCGCTCGCCAAGAGTTCAACCGGTAACTTTCACCATGCTTCAGAACCAGCTTGTTAGCCGTCGTGTACATCGCGCCTACAGCGTCGCATCGGTTGCTGTCGTGCTGATCGCCTTGTCTGTCCCGGCGCAGGCCGAAGACAAGCTCGAAATTCTGCCGGCCGAGTTCACGCTGCAAAGTCCAGCTCTCGGCCAGAGCTTGCTGGTCGAACGCACCAGTGGCGAGCGGTACGTCGGCCAGGTGACCGACGGCGTCACGTTCGAGTCCAGCGACGCCAAAATCGTCGCAATCGAGGACGGCGTTGCGCGTCCAGTCGGCAATGGTCAGGCGACCCTTACGGCAAAGGTGGGCAATCAATCGGCCACGGCCAAAGTAACGGTCGCCGGCGTCGATGCCCCCTACGTTTGGAGCTTTCGCAACCACGTCGAATCGGTGCTCTCCAAATCGGGCTGCAACTCCGGCGCGTGTCACGGCGCCGCGGCGGGCAAGAACGGCTTCAAGCTCTCGCTGCGCGGCTACGATCCCGACGGCGACTTCATGGTGCTTACGCGGCAGCAGCGCGGACGGCGGATCGTGCCCAGCGATCCTGGACGCAGCCTGATGCTCACCAAGCCCAGCGGCGCGGTGCCGCATAAGGGAGGCTTGCGTTTCCAGACGAATTCGCTCGAGTACCGCGTGCTCTCCGAGTGGATCGCGGCCGGCGCGCCGCAGCCGCAAGCCGCGGATGCCCGCATCGACAAACTCGAAATCGTGCCCACGGGCGTGGTACTCAAGTCACCTTCCGCGCAACAACTGCTGGTGCGAGCTCGTTTCACGGACGGCCACTGGGAAGATGTCACCCAGTGGACCAAGTTCACGTCCGCCAACGAATCGGTCGCCCAGGTTGACGACCAAGGCAAAGTCGACGTAGTCGGACACGGCGAGGGAGCGATCACGGCCTGGTATCTCAGCCGCGTGGCCAAGGCCAGCGTCAGCGTGCCGTTTGAGACCGCCGTGCCGGCGGAAGTGTTCGCCCAAGCGCCGCGCCGCAATTTCATCGATGAGCGGGTGCTGACAAAGCTGCAAAACTTGAACATCCCTCCCTCGCCGCAGGCTGCCGACGGAGAGTTCATTCGCAGGGCCTTTTTGGACACGATCGGCATCCTGCCCACGGCCGACGAGACCCGCGCGTTTCTCGCCGATCCGTCGCCCGACAAGCGCGACAAGTTAATCGAAGCACTTTTGGCCCGGCCCGAGTTCGTCGACTATTGGTCTTATAAGTGGTCGGATCTGCTGCTGGTGAATAGCGAGCGTCTGCCCTCGCAGGCGATGTGGGCGTACTACTCGTGGATTCGCAACCGCGTCGAGGCCAACACGCCCTGGGACCAGTTCGCACGCGAATTGCTCACGGCCAAGGGCAGCACGCTAGAGAACGGCGCGGCCAACTTCTATGCGTTGCATCGCGATCCGCTGGATCTATCCGAAACGACGAGCGTGGCGCTGTTGGGCATGTCGATCAACTGCGCGCGCTGCCACAACCATCCACTCGAGAAATGGACCAACAACCAGTATTACGCCATGGCGAATCTATTCGCCCGCGTGCGCACCAAAGTCGCACCGGGCGATGGCAATGCAATCATCTTCAGCGACACCGCGGGCGAGCTAATTCAACCCTTAACCGGCAAGCCACAGCCCCCGACTCCGCTGGACGGCGAGGTATTGCCGCTGGACGCGACGGGTGACCGTCGCGTGCATTTGGCCAAGTGGCTTACGTCGCGCGACAATCCGTACTTCAGCCGCGCGATCGCCAATCGCGTGTGGGCCAACTTTTTTGGCGTGGGACTGGTCGAAATGGTCGACGACATGCGGTTGACCAACCCCGCCAGCAACGAAGAGCTGCTCGCCGCCGCCGCGGGCCATCTGGCCGACAATAAGTTCGACTTGAAAGCGCTCATGCGGGCCATCCTGCAATCGGCCGCGTATCAGCGCACCAGTCATCCACTCAAGGAAAACGCCGCCGATCAGCGTTTCTACTCGCGCTACTACCCACGCCGCATGATGGCCGAGGTCATGCTCGACGCCATGTCGCAGGTCACCGGCGCGCCCACCGCATTTGCCGACTACCCCAGCGGCTGGCGGGCACTGCAATTGCCCGACTCGAAAGTCGCCTCGCCGTTCCTCGACACGTTCGGCCGGCCAGATCGGCTCATCACCTGCGATTGCGAGCGGAACGCCCAACCCAGTGTCGTGCAAGTGCTGCACATCACCAACGGCGCGTCGCTCAACAATAAGTTGCAAGCCAAGGGAAACCGGATCGAGAAGCTACTCGCGGAAGCCACGCCCAATGACAAGCTCGTCGAAGACGTGTTCCTGGCGGCGCTGTCTCGATTTCCAAGCGACAACGAAAAAGCCAAGCTCGGCGCGGAACTAGCCGCCAGCCCGACCGCCGATAAGCGACAAGCGATCGAGGATCTGTTTTGGAGTGTGCTGTCGAGCAAGGAGTTCTTGTTTAATCACTGAAGCGTGGAACAGGGGACAGGGATCAGGGGGCAGCGGCTGCCCAGTGGCGTACTTCAAAATGTTTAGCCGCGAGCCCACGGCGAGCGTGAAAAGTGCGGATTGCAATAGAAACTCCCCTCCCTTCCAGGGAGGGGTTCGGGGAGGGTCGGTGCGGATGACGGATGCAATGGGAATGAACACGTCGAACCAATGTTGGACCAGCTTGCTCGCGCGCTCAACTTCATTGCTGCTCGCTCTCGCAGTCATTTGCTGCGCGACTGACGTGAAAATCGCCGCCGAAGAGCCCGCAAAAGACAAGCCCGCGGCAGCTTCATCTGAGCCGGACTACAACCGCGACGTCGCCCCGCTGTTCAAGAAATACTGCCTCGGCTGCCACTCGGCCGACGATCCCGAGCACGGTCTCGTGCTGGAAACGTACGACGCTCTGCTAAAAGGCGGTGAAGGGGGCGCGGCAATCGCCGCCGGCAAGAGCGACGCCAGTCGGCTGGTTTTGATGCTCGACGGACGCGCCAAGCCGGCCATGCCGCCTAAGGACAACGAAGCCCCTACGCCCGCCGAGATCGCGCTGGTGAAGCGTTGGGTCGACGCCGGCGCGAAGGGTCCCAGCGGCACCGGTCCCGATCCCACGCTCGTGGTCACCCCCAAGGTCAAGCTACTGGCCAAACCGCGTGAGACGATCGGCGCGGTGGCAATCTCGCCCGACGGAAAGCTGGCGGCGCTCGGCAGCTATGGCCAGGTGCGCGTCGTCGATAGCCAAAGCCGCGCCGCGCTGCGGACATTGAAGGGCCATCGCGGTAATGTCACCGCGGTTGAGTTTTCGTCCGATGGAGTACGGATTGTTTCGGCCGCGGGCGAGCCGGGCGTGTTCGGCGAAGTCAAGATCTGGAACGCGGCCGACGGCGCGCTAGTCCGCACGATTGTTGGCCATAAGGATAGCCTGTACGACGCCGCCCTCTCGCGCGATGGCAAGCTGCTGGCCACCGGGGGCTACGACCAGCAGATCAAGCTCTGGACCGCGGAGACGGGCCAAGAACTTCGCACGCTCGCGGGTCACAACGGCGCAATTTTCGATCTGGCTTTCAGCCCCGACGGCAAACTGCTGGCCAGCGCCAGCGCGGACCGTTCGGTCAAACTGTGGGACGTCGCCACCGGGACGCGCCTCGACACGTTCGGTCAGCCGCTCAAGGAACTTTACGCGGTGGCCTTCAGTCCCGATGGGCGACACGTCGTGGCCGGCGGTGTCGACAACCGAATTCGCGTGTGGGCAATCAGCCCCACCGCCAAGGAAGGCTCGAATCCCCTCTTGCACACCCGCTTCGCGCACGAAGGGGCGATCGTGCGTCTGGCCTTCTCGCCCGACGGCAAAACGCTGGTCAGCTCGGCCGAAGATCGCACCGTAAAAATCTGGAACGCGGCCGACTACATCGAGCAGCGACTGCTAAAAACTCAACCCGACTGGCCCGTTGCGCTGGCGCTTGGCGCCGACAACAAATCGCTGTTGGTCGGTCGGCTCGACGGCAGCTTCGCGTTCTACGACACCGCCAGCGGCGAGCCGATTCCGCCGCCCAAGCCGGAGCTAGCCTCGATCGAACCTCGGGGGATTCAACGCGGCCGGGCGGCGAAGATTCGCTTAAGCGGAAAGAATCTCGTCGGTGCCAGCGAGGTCCGCTCGAGCTCGCCCAAGTTGGCCGTCAAGTTTGTCTCGGGCGACTCCAACACCGCTGAAGAGATTTGGGCCGAGGTGGCGCCGGCCGCGGATCTTGCGCGCGGGGAGTACAAAGTCTCGGTCGTCACACCGGGCGGCGCCAGCGGCGACGTGACGCTCTATGTCGATGACTTACCGCAACTCGCGGAGACCGAGCCCAACCCAGCCCCGGTTGGGCAGCAACCCATTGCAACGCCCGCGTGCGTGTGGGGCACACTCGCCGACCGCGGTGATGTCGACCATATCGTCTTCGACGCCAAGGCGGGCCAAATGATCGTCGCCGAACTAGCGGCCAAAATGATCGGTTCCAAGCTCAATGGCGTGCTCACGCTGCTCGGCCCTGGCGGAGAAGTGCTGGCTACGAACAACGATTTCGAGGAAGAATCCGATCCGTTGCTGACGTTTCGAATTCCGGTCGATGGCCGCTACACGGTCCGCGTAAGCGACCTGGCCCGCAACGGATCGAAGGACCACTTCTATCGCCTGGCCCTTGGCCCGCTGCCTTATGTGACGGGCTGCTTTCCGTTGAGCGTGCCGGCCGATCGCGAGAGCCATGTCGAGTTGATCGGCTACAATCTGCCGGCCGACGCCCAGGCCAAGATCGCGGCCCAAAAGGCCGGCAAGATCGCACTACCGCTGGATGCCGATCGCTATCGTGGCCGCCCAGATATAAAGCTGCTCGTGGTCGCCGGTAACGACGCCGTCGAAGCCGAACCGAACGAAACTCCCCCGCAAGCCACGCCACTGGCGGTGCCAGGAACCGTGGGTGGGCGAATTTGGGCTCGCGAAGCGGGCAAACCGAGCGACGTCGATCTGTTCCGCTTCGAGGCCCGCAAAGGCCAAGCGCTGATCGTCGAGATCGACGCGGCCCGTCGCGGCTCACCGCTCGACTCGAAGATTGAGATCCTCGACGCCGCCGGTAAACCCATCCCGCGCGTGCTCTTGCAGGCCGTGCGCGATAGTTACATCGAGTTCCGTCCCATCGACTCGGCCCAGGGCGGAGCGCGTGTGAAAAACTGGGAAGAGATGGACCTGAATCAGTTGCTTTACTTGCAAGGCGAAGTCTGCAAGGTTTTCCGCATGCCGCAAGGTCCCGATTCCGAGATGCAGTTCTATCAAATCGGCGGCAGGCGGCGGGGCTATTTCGACACCAGCGCCACGGCCCACGCGCTGGACGACGCCGTGTACATTGTCGAACCGCACGCGCCGGGCGAAACGCTGTTGTCGACAGGGCTGCCGGTGTTTCCGCTCAACTACGCCAACGACGACGATGCCGAGCGGAAGCTCACGCGAGACTCGCGGCTCACCTTCACCGCGCCCGCGGATGGCGCGTACCTCGTGCGCGTCACCGATGTGCGCGACTACCAGGGCGATCGATTCGGTTATCGGCTCACGGTGCGACCGGCGAAGCCCGATTTTCACGTGCGGCTGAGCGACTCGACGGCCACGGTGCCGACGGGCAGCGGTAAGCGGCTCGTTTTCAGCGCCACGCGCGACGACGGCTTCGACGGCGAAATCGCGATCGACATCGCCGGCTTGCCGCCAGGTTTCAGCGCCTCTTCGCCCTTGACGATTCAGGCAGGGCAATTAGAGGCCCGCGCCGTGCTTGTCGCCGCGGCCGATGCCCCCCAGCCGACGGCCGAGAATCGTTCGTCGATCAAGATCACCGCCAAAGCCCAGATCGACGGGCAATCGGTCAGTAAGAACATCGAGGGGCTCGGGGAAATCAAGCTCGAAAAGAAGCCGAAGTTGCTGGTGCGGCTCGAGCCGGCCGAGCTGACGATCGCGCCGGGCACGACGATCACCGCGCAACTGAAAGTCGAGCGCAACGGCTTCAAGGACCGCATCAAGTTCGACGTCGACAACCTGCCGCACGGCGTGATTGTCGATAACGTCGGCCTCAGCGGCGTGCTCATTCCGGCAGGCCAGACCGAGCGGCAGATCTTCCTGACCGCGGCCAAGCACGTGCCCGAGTCGAGTCGCCGCATCCACGCCGTGGCTGATACGGCCGGCACACCAGCCTCGCCCCCCATTACGTTGCACGTGCGGTCGGCAAGCGTAGTGGCTGACGCGGGAACGCCGAAGAAGTAACGAGAGCCTTTGCGCCTTGCCAGCGGCTGGTCTGATTCGCGACCCGCGATTCCGATCCATCCGAGAATAGCGTATCCCGCTCACCAATCTGCAATCCTCAACCCGCAATATGCCCCGTCCCCGCCTCTCCCTGGATGAATTCTGCGAAGTCGCGCGGCAGGTCGTCGACGGACTGCCCGAACCGTTTCATCGCTGGCTAGAGAACGTGGTTGTGGACGTCGAGTTGGCGCCTTCGCGAAAGCTGCTGCGGCGAATGGAAATGGACCCGGACCAAGAGACGCTCATGGGCCTGTTCGAGGGTCGCGCCGTGACGGAGCAAGACTACGGCGATCACTTACCCAACCGCATTCTGTTGTTCAAACACCCCATCGAGGAAGCGTGCCGCAATCGCGAGGAAGTCGCCTACGAAATCCGCCGCACCGTGATCCACGAGCTAGCGCACCACTTTGGCTACTCCGAGGAGGATCTCGCGGAGTTTGAGGCTCGCGAGAGTCCCTTTGACGAGAACGGGTAGACTTAAAAGGGGACGTGCCAGCCAAACTCTATTGCTTGTGAGAATGTAATCGTGTCGCCCGAAGACGTCTTATCCCAGGTGCCACGCTTTCGCGGGGTTCCGCTGGTGGTCTCGCCTTTGACGGGCGGTATCACCAACCGCAACTGGCGCGTCGAGGCGGGCGGTGAATCGTTTGTACTACGCGTGGCCGGCGAAAAGACGTCGCTGTTGGGCATCGATCGCCACTGTGAGCACGCCGTATCGTTGGCCGCCGCAACGCTGGGCATTGGGCCGGAAGTCGTCGCCTACCTGCCCGAGCATCAAGCGCTCGTCACACGGTTCGTCGAAGGGCGCGTGCTGGCCACGGGCGACGTCGACGACACGAATGTGATTTCGCGCATCGTGCGATCATTGCGCCGCTACCACGAGGCGCCGCCGGGCGCAGGCCGGTTTTGCGGCTTCTCGACCATTCGCGACTACCACCGGCAATCCATCGAGCACGGGGTGGCATTGCCGGCGGCGGTCGGCATCGCGATCGCGCAGTTCGCCGAAATCGAGCGTTCGCTGCCGGCCGCCGAGCCGCTTTGCCCCTGCCACAACGATCTCTTGCCGGCCAATCTGATCGACGATGGGACGACCGTCCGCATCATCGACTGGGAATATGCGGGCATGGGCGATCGCTGGTTCGACTTGGGCAATTTCGCCGAGAATCACCGCCTCAATCGCCGGCAGGAAGAATGCCTGCTGAACGAGTATTTTAGCGAACTGCGCCCCGACGACCTGCGAAGACTGCACGCCATGCGTCGCGTTTCGGCCCTGCGCGAGGCCACGTGGGGCTTCCTGCAGACGGGGATTTCTTCGCTCGATTTCGATTTTCTCGGGTATGCTAACGACCATCTGGAGCGGTTCTTCGCCGATCCCAATGCGAGAATCGACTGATCGACTAGCCGAGTCCTCACGCCCTCTCAGCTCATCCCTAACTCCCCAATTCATGAAAGATCGCGCGGAAATTGTCGTCGTTGGCGCAGGCATCGCCGGATCGAGCATCGCCATGCACTTGGCGCGACTCGGCCGCCGCGACGTCGTCGTGCTCGAACAGGGTGAGCTAGTCAGCGGCACCACGTCGCACGCGCCGGGGCTCGTCGGCCAACTACGGGCGTCGGCCAGCCTCACGCGGCTGCTCACCGACTCCGTCGCCCTCTATCGCACGCTGCGCTACGAAGGGGCCGCCGGATACCAAGGGATCGGCAGTTTGCGGATCGCTTCGTCGCCGGCCCGCATGGAAGAGCTGCGCGGCCAGCATACGTTCGCGCAAGCGTGCGGCCTGGCCACCGAGTTGCTTGGCCCACGCGAGGCCGGCGAGCATTTTCCGCTGATGAGCCTGGCCGGTGTCGAGGGCGCGCTGTTCATGCCCACCGATGGCTCGGCCGACGCCGTGGTGCTCGCCAAGGCCATGATCCACGAAGCCCAATCGCAGGGCGTCGCGTTCCATGCGAACACGCGCGTGACGGCTATCGAAAAGCAAGGCGGCGCGATCCGTGCAGTGGTCACCGACCAGGGCCGCGTCGAAACCGAAACGCTCGTTATCGCCTGCGGAGTCTGGTCGCCGCGCGTGGCGGCATTGGCCGGCGTCGCACTGCCGCTGTTGCCCATGCAGCACCAGTACGTCGCCGTGGGACCGTTTGCCGAGCTGACAGGCCGCACGATCGCCAATTTGCGCGATCCCGACAATCGCGTGTATCTCCGCCAGAAGGGCGACGACCTGGTCATCGGCGGCTACGAAGATAACCCGCGGCCGTTCCCCGTCGACACGATTCCCAACCGCGCGAACCCGACGGTGCAAACGTTCGATCGCGACCATTTCGCGCCCCTGTTGCGAGCCGCCGAGCTGCGCGTGCCGATACTGCAGGGCCGCGCGATGCTGCGCGAAGTGAACGGCATCGAGTCCTTCACGCCCGACGGCGAGTTCATCGTGGGCCCCGTCGCCGAAGTCCGTGGCCTGTGGACGGCCTGCGGTTTCAATGCCCACGGCGTCTCGGGCGGAGGAGGCGTCGGCAAATCGGTCGCACAATGGATCGTCGAGGGTCAGCCGCCGCACGATCTTTCGGCAATGAACCCCACGCGGTTTGGCAGCCGCGCGGCCGATCCCGCGTTTCTGCAGGAGCAGGTTTGTGCTGTGTACAGGACGTACTACGACATTAAGAAGTGATGAGTGGCGGGTGACGTGAAGCAGGAGTGATTCGATGAAAACTTCGACCGATCACCCCGATGCGCTTCTCAGCCGCCGTCGTCTGCTGCAAGCCGGCGGAATCGGCGCTTTCGGACTGGGCCATTTGGGTTTCAACCTGCCGGGACAGCTTGAAGCGGCAACCGCGCAGGCAGCGGCCGGGCCAGCCGCCGCGACCGCGCGTTCGCCGATCAAGTCCTGCGTTTTCATGTTCTTCTACGGCGGGCCCAGCCATCACGATACCTGGGACATGAAGCCCGCCGCGCCGCGCGAGATCCGCGGCGAGTTCCAGTCGATCGCCACGCGCACCCCCGGTCTGCGGATCAGCGAACACTTGCCCCTTTCGGCGGGCGTCATGGACAAGCTGGCCATCGTTCGGGGACTGCACCACCCGATGCGGAACCATAACTCGGCCGCGGTCGAAGCGCTCTGTGGCCGCACGCCGCTCAAGGGCGATCTCGAACTGCTGGCCAACGATCCGCTTACCGATTTTCCTTGCTACGGGTCGGCGGTCGCGCATTTGCTGCCGGCCCGCAATGCGGTCCCGGCCCACGTGGCCTTGCCGCACGTGATGTACAACATCGTCATGCTGCCGGGCCAGACGGCCGGCTTCCTGGGCGCGGCCTACGAGCCCTTGCAAGTGAACCGGGATCCCAACGCGGCCGATTTTCGCGTCAGCGAGATCGAACTGCCCGGCGACATGAAGCCCGGCGATCTCGCGCAGCGGCAGGCCCTTCTGCACGGCATGAATGCCCGGCGATCGCACGATCGGCAGACCGCCACGGCCGGCATCGACGCCTACTACGAGCGGGCCTTCGCCCTGTTGCAGAGCGACGCGATGCAGCGCAGTTTTCAGATCGGGCACGAAGACGCCCGCACCCGCGATCGCTACGGGCGGAATACCCTGGGACAGAGTGCGTTGTTGGCGCGGCGCATGGTCGAAGCCGGTGTGCGCTTCGTGAGCGTTCACGACAAGGTTCACAACGGACCAGACAATTGGGACACGCACTCGGACAATTTCGGTCGACTCAAGAATCATCTGCTGCCGCCGTGCGACCGGGCCTTTGCCACGCTCGTCTCGGATCTGCACGAGCGGGGCCTGCTGGATTCGACACTGGTCGTCTGGCTGGGCGAGTTTGGCCGCACGCCGCGCATCAACGCCAGCGGCGGCCGCGACCATTGGCCCGACTGCTTTAGCATCGTGCTGGCCGGCGGCGGCGTACAGGGGGGAGCAACCTACGGCGCCAGCGACAAGATCGGCGCCTATCCCGACAGCAAACCCATCACGCCCGGCGACTTGGCAGCCACGATCTTCTGGCGGTTCGGCTTGGACCCCGCCACGCGGATTCACGACTCGACCGGCCGGACCTACCGCCTGGCCGAGGGCGAGCCGCTGCGGGCACTGTTCGGCTAGGCGACCTGATTCTGTGGTCCGCGATTGGGCACATGATTTCGGCGGAGTGGTAGAATGGACGAACCACACGCGAGCGCTGCAGACAACTTTGCGAGCGAGCGTTCGCGGCAGTTCGGCGTCAAGCATTTATTATTTGCCACGGCCTGGATCGCGTCGATCGCGGCATTGATTGTCTCCAACTACGATTCGAGACTCACGCTTGTACTCGCGGGCGCCGCGTTCGTCGGGCTGTCCTTCGCCGCGCGCCGTCTTGCGATGGCACTGGGTGCGTGTGGCGTTCGGGGGCGGATCGCTACTATCCGTCGTCTTCGTGGTTGCTGTTACTAGGCCCGCGAGGGAAGATGCCCGCCGCGTGCAGTGCAGCAACAATCTCAGACAGATTGGCATCGCGCTCCACGGCTATCACAACAAGTACGGATCGTTCCCGCCCGCGTACGTCACCGACTCCAGCGGCTGGCCGATGCACAGTTGGCGGGTTTTGATACTGCCCTTTCTGGACGACGCGAAGGCGGACGAGATTTATTCGCAGTATGATTTCGACGAACCCTGGGACGGGCCGAACAATCGGAAACTGCACGACGAGGCGATATCGACTTACCATTGTCCCAGCGAGGATCGAAAGGGGCCTTTGACGGAGACCAACTACCTTGCCGTGGTCGGTCCCATGACGGCGTGGCCCGGCGAAACGACCACCAAATTGCCGTATCGGGATGGTGAAAGCAACACGATTCTGCTCGTCGAATCCTCCAACTCGGGCATCCATTGGATGGAGCCCCGGGACCTGCACGTCACGCAAATGAATCTGACAATGAACGCCCCGACCGGGCAAGGTATTTCCAGTCGGCACCGTCACGGCCCGCCTGTGCTCTTTGCCGATTGCAGTGTGAAGTATCTCTACCGCGATCCGCCGCAAAAATGGTTGCGAGCCTGGCTAACGCCCGAATCGGCCGACCGATTCTCCACAAGCCTCCACCGGACGACGATGTGCCGGCGTTAGAGCAACTCGTCTGTCATCAGTCGCTGGGTGGATTGCTCAAGCATTTCGAGCGCCGCGTGATTTTTCCAGGCGTGGCTGATTCCCCTTCGTGCGGCCCACTTTGGCGCCCCGGGACCGTGCTACGCGCTCGCGGAAATTCGGTGACGCAGCACCGGTTTTGGCATCGTGGCAACTCGTCTCTACGACGCGAAAATGCAGGTCGCCAATCCGAAACCACCAAGCCCGGCCCACCCTTGAAGTCTGGAAAATGCAAACGATAGTTTTTGGACAGGACGGGGAGGTTCAGTTCGGTCAAGCGGCTCGGTTTCTTACTTTTCGACGTACCGTCGTCCGCGGCTTCGCCGGGTCGACTGCCGGGATTCGCCCGCCGTGCCCTCAACCATTTTGTAAAAACCGCGAACTCCGACTCGGACGAGAAACCTTACTTTGGGTCCGCCGGACGCAGCGCGGGGCTGTAGAGCCACGTAAGGCGTCGTGCGAGGCGACATGCAGCCTTCGGGGAGACTGGACGAGGGAGCGAACCCGAAGACACGGCGTTACGGCGTCGGAACCAGGAAAGCTCCTGCAATAGAACATCAGCGTTCGATCGCCCACTCCCAGATGCGGCCTTTGCCGTCTTCATCGCTACCCGCCACGGCCAGCCGATCTCCTTGCGGTGAAAAGACGACGCCGCCAAGTTCTCGGCTCTCGACCTGCAATGTCAATAGTTCCTGTCCGGAACGCACGTCCAACAGCGTCACGCAATTGCCACGTGAAATGACGATTGCCAGCGTTGTGTTGTCTCGACTAATGGCAACAGACCTAAGCCTTCCTGGTCGATTGACGAATCGTTGGCGCAGTTGGCCTGTGGCGGCCTCGTAGACGCAGAGCTCGGCTCTTCGCTCGCCGACGAGCAGTGTGCCATCTGGTGAATAGGCGATGAAGCTCGCGGTCGGCAACTCGAGTTCCAACTGACTCGTTTCGCAATTCCGAATCTGCAGGCCTCGCTTTGCGGCGACTGCCAGATGAATGTTGTCGGGCGAGAATACCAAACTATCAATTGACGTTTCACAATCGATGGTCGATCGCGCACCGCCGTTGACGTTCGCGACCGTTACTGACGTAAGTCGATCTTCCCAGGCCAGACGTCGGCCATCATAAGACACGGCGACCGCCGAGGTTTTCTGAAGCCCCGCCGGATCCGAGATAAGACGCGGCGGCTCATTCTCGAGGCTGGCGATGGCAATCCGATTTTCCGCGGATTGCGTGGCAATGAAGCTGCCGTGCCGTGAGACCACAAGCGTTTCCTGTCGATCGGCATCTCGAGTCTTGGTCTCCACCGACGCCTGCCGCTCGACATCGAACCAGGCAATTCTATCATCGCGGCCCGACGCCACGAGGAACTTGCCATCGGGCGTGTAGGCAATGTAATCGATGTGACTGGGCGTGGGAGGGTAGACGGTCGACCCGTCGACGCGAGCGGAGCCATCCCACAGCCGAATGAGTCCGTTGCCGCCGGCGCTGGCGAGCACCTTGCCGTCGGGCGACCAGGCCAGCGCCCAGACCTGATCTGCGTGGCCCAGCACGACGTGCCGATGGTGGGTATCGAGGTTCCAAAGTTGGATGACGCCGGCTTTGTCTGCCGACGCAAGGACGCGGTCTTTCGGCGAGAATGCTAGCGATTGAATCCATTCCGTGTGTCCTTCCCGCAACTCTCCAGTTTGTTTGAACGACTGCCCCTTATTGCTCCAGAGTGGGATCGTCTCGAGTCGGCCGCCGCACGCAATCAGGCTCTCGCGCGGCGAACAGGCCAACGAAAAGAACTGCTCCCAGGGGGCGATCCACTCGGCCTTGAATTGCCAATCGCCGACGCTCCAGTTATACAAGACACCACCGCGGTCGACGGCCAGCAGAGCTTCTCCGTCGTGGCTGAACGCAACCGCCGTGATGTCCTCAACTCGGCACTTCAGCTCCGCCATGCGTTCGAGCGTTGTCGCGTTCCAAATCCTGATTACGTTGTCGCGACCGCCGCTGGCCAAGAACTGTCCGTCGGGTGAGTAGGCGACGCACAGCACATGGTCCGAATGGGCTGAGATTGCGCGCGGCTCGGCACGTTCATTTACATTCCATACGCGAACCGTTCCGTCCTCGCTGGCCGATGCCAGAAACTCACCATTGGGCGAAAAGACAACTTCGGTCACCTCATCGTTGTGACCCTTCAAGACGGCAAGCGGTGCGCGGCTGACGACGTCCCACAGCCGCACCGTAGTGTCCTTGCCGCCGGACGCCCACATTTTTCCATCGGGCGAAGCGGCCACGGAAAAAACATCCTCCTCATGGCCTATAAGTGTCGCGACTTCCTGGTTGCCGAGGCCGCGCAGATAGTACCAAGCGAATTCACGGCGATCAACTTCGCCCGCTTGCGCCTTGTGCGCAGCGACGAACTGAGTGACGTGCGCGATGTTGTTGTTACGCCAGGCTTGCTGGGCACGCTGCATGTCCGCCGCATAGAGGGTGAGTTGGGTGTCGTGTACGGCCTGCTCGGCCACCGCCCGATGCTGCGATGCTTCCATCAACAAGTGGTGTAGTTGGGAGCTGTAGAGGAACGAGCCGATCAAGATCGTCAGCATCGCCGCACACAAAACGGTCGATAGGGCCGCGATTGACGGCCGTCGGCGAGCCCATTTCGCTAGCCTCCGCATGGGCCCCAGCGGGCGAACCTTGGTGGGATGACCATTGAGGAACCGATCCAAGTCGCTTGCCAGCTCCAGCGCGGTCGCATAACGAGCTTCGGGCTGCTTTTCCAGGCATTTTAGGCAAATTGCGTCCAAGTCGCTTGGAACATCGGGCGCCAAGTACCTGGGTGGGACGGGTTCCTGCATGAGAACTTGATGCAGCGTCCCGCGCTCGGTATCTCCACACAACGGAGGTCGCCTCGTGAGCAACTCGTAGAGGACTGCGCCCAGGGCGTAGATGTCACTCTGCTCCGAGATATCGTGGACTCGCCCCTCGGCCTGCTCGGGCGCCATGTACAACAAGGTGCCGAGCACCATGCCCGTGCGCGTCTGGTCGCCGTCTCCCTCGGCCAGCTTGGCGAGGCCGAAATCCACCACCTTCGGCACGTAGTCCGCGAGCGGCAGGCGAGCGAGCATGGCTGGCGAGGTTGCGGCGTCCGCCGGCACCAGCAGCACATTGCTCGGTTTGATGTCGCGATGCAACACTCCGCGCACGTGCGCGTGGTTGAGTGCGTCGGCCAATTGCCCAGTTAGTTCGGCCGCACTGTGCGGCGGGACCGGGCGTGTCTGGTCCTTAAGCCAAGCGGCCAGCGTCACACCGCGGTAGTACACCGACGCGATGTAGGGCACCTGCCCGTCGATGCCCGCTTCGAGCATCGGCACGATATAAGGATGGTCGAGCTTGGCGGCCGCGCGGGCTTCATGCTCGAAGCGGCGCTGTCTCTCGATTGAGGCCAACGCCTCGGGTCGAGGAATCTTGAGCGCCACCTCCCGTTGCGTCAAGGGGTCCCAGGCGCGGTAAACGATGCCGAAGCCACCGACACCTAAGGTTTCAATAATCTCAAATCGACCAACGCAAGCAGCGTTATTCGTGGCCAATGCCGGCCGACTGAAGGCAACCTCCGGCAAATCAATATCGGCAAGCGATCCGCGGAATTCCGCGAGCAGATCGAGGCATTTCTTGACACGTCCTAGCTGCGGTCGATACTCGGCTGGAATTTGTACTTCTAGTTCGGTCGCCTCGACGACGGTCTCGCCCGGCGATCTGGTCTCGTACGACAGCATCCATGCAGCCAGTCGCTCGTCGACGTCGTTATTCATTTCCGGCGACCTCGTCGGCCAGTTTTAGAATCGCCCGCGTCCAAATCTTTCGCGCCGCCGCCGCGGATCGACCCAGAGCCTGACCAACCTCTTCAAACGGCCGGCCTTCGAGGCTGCGCAGTTCGATCGCTCGGCGGTAGTCATCGGACAACCGATCGAGGGCCGCTCGAATCGCCGTACGGCTTTCTGCCGTTGCCAATGCAGCGCTGGGCGATAAGTCGCATCCCGTCAGATTTCTTGCCAGGTCGCTGTTCGCCTGTAAAGAAACTTCCCGGCTGATCGAACGCTTGGCGGTTGTGTGGAACTTTCGTTGGGCATCGCGCAATGTGTTTAAGAGAATCTGTCGGAGCCAGGCTCGCAATTCCCATTCTGAGTCACCTGCAAACCCCGTAAAGTCGCGTGCGGCTTGGAGAAACGTTTCCTGCACCAAGTCCGATTGGGCAACCTTCGGCGACAGGCTGTCGGAGAGCTCATCGCGGGCAACCCGCAGCAGGTAACCGCGATAGTGCTGCAACAGCTTACCCAAGGCGGCCGGTGAGCCGGCGCGAGCCACCACGAGCGAACGGGAAACATCAACATCCTCGGAGCGACGGTTGTGTTCGGAGATCGCCACGCACCCTCCCTCTCTAAGGCGAGAAAACGCACGCCAACTGGACAAATAAAAATCCCTGCTGGACGCGTCGCTCAGACCGCCATTTTCCAACGGCCAAGCGAGGACATCGATCCGGCGCAGAATTGCGGGCCGCTCAAGTATAGTTAGTGGCGCCGTGATTGCCATCGAATCCCGAGGGGTGGCGCCCGCGTCTCGGAGGGCCTTAAGGACCGTCGCGGAGAACGAACATGCTTCGTTTTGCCCACGGCGGGCCAGGAGTGCGTGACGAGATGTACGGGGCCCGGCGTTACGCACGCGCCCCCAAGCGGATCGAGACCGAGCCAGGTCCTTCATCGCGGCGAGTCCAGTCGCTCTAACATGCTGCGCCGTATTGCCGATCAGCCCTGCCGCAATTCCGCGGCATGTTGCTTGTTGGACGGGAAGGATTCTTCGATCGTCCATGCTTCTAGTGCTTTGTCACATCCTAGTTTTAGGGTGCGAGTCGTCGCAACCCATTAGACCAGCATAGTGTTGCGACGACTCGCACCCCAAAAATCAAGCGTTGTCAAAGCACTAGGTTGGCGTATCGTCACTTCCTTCCGGTCTTCGGGCGTCCTAGTTTAGGGGCGATGGCTCGGCGACTGGCCTACGGCGCGTCCGCACTTGAATTGCGGCATGGCTTAGAAGGACAGCCTAGCCCAACCGACGCCGCACCATAAATAAATTTTCCTCTACGCGTCCAATTGGGATGCGTTTTCTCGCCAAGGAGGAGTGGGCTCGTGTTGATCGCCGAACTCCACGATTGCCTCAGTCGCCTTACGGCCAATCGCTGAATCAATGGTCGAAAACGGGTGAACGACTAAATCAAAACAAGGGAGGCTAATCGTGGCACGTTTTAATCGCAGGGTTCTCTTGTGCGGCACGGGGACGGCGCTTGCCGCCGGTTTAGGCGATTGGTCGCAATTGTTCGCACAGGGACTCACGGGCAAGTCGCGTACACTGGCTGGCTTTCCGACGATGACGCAGCCCGACGACATCAGTTGCGGTCCAACGTGTGCTTCCATGGTGCTGAAGTGGTACGACATCGAAGCGGGGATTGGCCCTTGCAAGACCAAGGCGGGCACCCGTTGGCTCGAAGCGGGTAACGCCAAGGTGGGCATGACCGTCCCTTCGGGCATCGAGAATTGTCTCGATTCCTATGGTCTCAACCCGTCTTATTCACCCTGCCGTTTTAAAAGCGTGAAAAACATCGCGTGATTCGCGGGGTTTCATGGAGTGTGAGTGGCATTCCACGGACCCCCAGGAGATCACGCGATGGGTGAAGCAC
>Ga0163144_10008370_pt1 | contig 22394 bp, 22 predicted proteins | sample OliLak19BULKMAT1_FD_123175 | JGI IMG/M metagenome (GOLD analysis project Ga0163144, IMG submission 123175) | Freshwater microbial mat bacterial communities from Lake Vanda, McMurdo Dry Valleys, Antarctica - Oligotrophic Lake LV.19.BULKMAT1 | ecosystem: Environmental > Aquatic > Freshwater >...
GCCATCATTTTCACGTCAAAATGTCTCTGCTTGGTCACTCGGGACGATGCCTCACGGACAACTGCAAATGTCTCTGGAAGGATATCTTCCAACGAGTCACCCTTTGATAATCTACCCTTAAAATAGGTTGTTTTTTCTTTTAATTGATCGTCTGAAAGTATTTTAATATCATCTTCAAACGAATTAATTTTCGCTACAATTTTTTTATATCGCTTAACTGTTTGTTCATTTGTGTCTACAAACTTACTTAAAAACTTAAACATAGATAATCCTTCGGCCTTGTCTTTGAGATCTTGTACTATACTTGCGTATTATATACTTATTTAACTCAAATTGGTAGTTAATTTGTTGCTTCAGGATTAAGACCAACCTAGATAATTTAATTTATTAGTTTTGTAACTTTGTTGGTTATTTGAGAAGAATTTTAATATAAAAAACCCTTCATAATTTGAATTTTAAAAAAATTATATATGAAGGGTTTATGAGAAAAAGTTTACTTTCTTTTTTTTACTGTCTTTTTCTTTGCTGCTGGTTTTTTTACTGCTTTCTTTTTTGCTGCCATTGTTAAGTCACCTCCTTTTATTATTTTAATCATACTTTAGAGTATGATGCTTGCTTGTTTTTACATTAATTTTTTATTACAAACTAAGCGTAAATTTATTGTGAAGAATTAGTAAAAATAAGTCAATAGGGCAGTTTTAAAGTGGAGTGTTTTTGCTGAATATGATGATGTTATCGTTGCCTGAGTATCCTTCGACAATATGTGTCGTTTGTTCTAAAAATATATCAGAAATTTCTTTAATAAATGCATCAACTTTTTCTTCGTAGTCGTTGTAGATTCTGTTTGTAATCATAACGCCGTCTATCTGTAGCATTTTTTGAATTTTTTCAATCATCACAAACTGGGTGTTGAGCGAAAAAGAGTCTCCGAAGAATGCGTCCAGAAATATTCCGTCAAAATAATTTTGGTACTTAGAGAAATTTCGTGAAATCCAGTTGTTCGCATTGGCTTTTATTATTTTAACGTTTTTATAGTTTTTGAGACTAAATAAATTGCTGGCAATATCGATAATCATAGGGTCTATTTCGAGACAGACTACTTCACAGGAAGGGTAACGGCTCGAGAGCAGTTTAGGTATTGTACCGCCACCCAACCCTATGACTAGAAATTTTGGAGACTCAGATGGAAGTTCGAAGGGTATGGATACTGCTACTCTCCAATACGTACCTTCGAACACATGTTCGTCTTCTGACCAGGCTGATTGTTTAACGCCTTTTACGAATAACTCACGGACCGTACCGTTATCGCGTATTGTGATAATTCCTGAAACAGGCGAAGTCTCTTTGAAAATAGTTTTAGCATATACCTTTTTCATTATTTCTTTGCAGGTATGGTATCAAATCCTGTATACGGAACTAAAACATCGGGAATTTTTACTGATCCATCTGGTTGCTGGTAGTTTTCTAGGATAGCTAACGGAAATCGTGAGAGAACGACTGCTGTTCCATTTAGCATATGCAAGAATTTTATTTCTCCTTGAGTGTCACGATATTTTATATTGAGATTACGCGCTTGATAATCTGTACAATTTGAAGTCGATGTAATCTCTCCGTAACCACTTTTACTTGGAATCCAGGCCTCTAGATCGTATTTACGTGCAGCCATAGCTCCTAGGTCGCTCGTGCACATTTCTATAACTCTGTACGGTATTTTGAGAGCTTGGGCTATGTCTTCTTCAATTGCTAGCAATTCTTGGTGTATTAGTTCCGAATCCTGGGGTGTGCAATACACGAACATTTCTAATTTAGTAAATTGGTGTACTCGGTACAGTCCTTTGGAATATTTTCCGTAGGCACCTCCTTCTTTTCTATAGCAGTGAGATACAGCTGCAAATTTTTTAGGAAGATCTGATTCTTGTAAAATTTCGTCAGCAAAATATCCTGCCATCGTAACTTCCGCAGTTGCGATCAATCCTAAGTCTTCGCCTTCTATCGTATATGTTTGTGCTTCGTCCCCCCTAGGTGCATATCCCGTGCCAAGATAAAATCTAGACTTTGCCATATCTGGAGTCATGATTAACTCAAATCCTTTTTTTCTAAAAAAATCCATGCCAAATTTTTGCAAAGCTAAATCTAATAAGACTGCCTCGTTTTTGAGATAATAAAATTGAGATCCTGTTACCTTTGCCCCTGCTTTAAAATCTACAAGGTCTAGATCTGTTGCAATTTGTAGATGATCTTTTGGTTCGAAACTAAACTTTGGTATTTCACCTACTTCTCGTAGAACCTTATTTTCGGAATCATCTTTCCCTACAGGAACATCAGTAAAGTGCATATTCGGAATTTGAGAGATTAGTTCGGACCAAGAACCTTCAATCGTATTAAGTTTTGCTTGTAACGGTTCTGTTTTTTCTTTTAAATCCTTGCCTTCTGCTATTAGATCGGGTGTTCGTTTTGTTGCGTCTTTTAGTAATTCAGCAATTTCATTTTTTCGTCTGCTTATCTCTTCTAATTCTTTTCGAACAATTGCTCTGTCTCCGTCAATCTGTAACCATTTGTCTACGTTTGCAATTTCTGGATTAAAATTTCTCTCGAGTAAATTCTTCTTTACTTTGTCTGGATTTTCTCTAATAAATTTTGGATCTAACATATGTTTTCCTTTTGATAAGTAATTGTTTAGCTGTTGGGAGAGAACATTGTAGGTTTCATGACAACGGTATTATTTTGATGATGAGATGTGTGCTTAAGACTTTATACATATAAATGTTTTGTATTATTTATTTCTAGAACCTTTTTTTCTGGACATATCGATATTTCTGTGACCGATCCAGGGCTCAATTCATATTCCCAAAATTTACCCAAAGAGGTGTTTTGAATTGAGCTCAATAATATACGGATGATTATATCATGAGTACTTACTAAATAATATTTAGAAAACAGCGAACTTTCGTAAAGGTCTTCGATAAACTCTAAAGCACGATTTTGCACTTCTGTAAATCTATCTCCTTCTGGTATTTCAGCTTTTGCGGGGTCTGTTTTCCACTGTTTGCTAATATCTGGGTATCTGCTCTCAATCTCTTCTGGGAATTTACCTTGCCAAATCCCCAGACACATGTCGTTCAAGCGTTCATCCCGATTAATTTTGAGCGGAATGAACTGTTTGATAATTTTTGCACATTGAGTTGCTCGATGGAGTCTTGATGAGATTATTCCATCAATTTGTTTTTGGGAGTAGGCTCTGGCAATCTTTGTCGCTTGTACTTTCCCGAATTTCGTAAGTGAGGTGTCAGATGTTCCTTCACAACGTTGTTCGCGCATCCACGTGCTTTCCGGTTGATTTATAAGATAGAGAGTTATCACAATACTATTATATACATGGACTACAAAAAATCGGGAAGTATATCCTGGATTTAAAGATAATTTTCAATTTATATCATTCGATCGATACTACTTTGTAGTTCAATCTACCGACGGGAGCATCGAATTCAACAATTTGACCAGCTTTCTTGCCTAGAAGTGCTTGTCCTAATGGTGATTCATGAGAAATCTTTTTTTCCATTGGGTTTGCTTCTTGCGCACCAACAATTTTAAAAACAACTTCTTTGCCGTTTGAATTTACTTTTACCTGAGAACCTATTTGTACTATATCAGTTGAACCATTGTTTTGAATAACGCTTACCTTCGATAAGATTTGTTCCAGCTCAAGTATGCGCCCCTCGATGAACGATTGCACATCTTTTGCTTCTGCATACTCGGCATTTTCGGACAAGTCACCGTATTCTCGAGCTTTTTGAATTCGTTGCGCTATAGAACTTCGTTGATTCTTGACTAAATCCTCGTATTCTTCTTGTAGGGCTTTATGTCCATCTGCTGTTAGGTATGCTATCTTTGTGTCCTTGGCATTAGCAGAGTGTTTTTTGAGTATTTTAGCTTTCATTTTATCTCCTTGTAATTGTCGCTTAGAGAGATGGCTCTCTTCTTTATGAACACATATACTATCATTATGGATAGAGATACTACCATAATGATAGTATAGAGTCAACGGAATAAAAATTACCGCCACATTTGCTTACTCATAATACTACCACATTATATTAATGTTATGTCAATCACTATTGCTTGCCTGGCGTTTGCCCTATATAATGCAAATGTCTATGGTATCTGATTTACATATTTCACTGGTAGCGGAAAAGATCTTCGAAATACCACTCGGAAGTTTTGGTGTAATCGAAGTTACTAATTCGATGTTTACTGGCTGGTTGGTGAGCTTATTTGTCTCTTTGGTTTTACTGACTATTGTCTCAACTTTTAAAAAAGTGCCTAGAGGCCTGCAGGGTCTTTACGAAAGTGTTTTCAACTTTGTGTATGGAACAATTCGTGACATATTAGGTGAGCCACTTACATCGAAAATATTTCCACTGCTTTTTACTATATTTCTTTTTGTTATGTTTGGTTCGTGGGCAGGCCTACTTCCTGGAGCTGGCACGCTCGGATTTTTTAATGATTATAATGGCACGCCTGTCCCAGTCCCAATTTTCCGGGCCGTTACGGCAGATATTAATACCACAATAGCGCTTGCCTTAGTTTCAGTTTTAGTTATAGAATATTTTGGCTTTGCGTATAATGGATTTGGATATTTGAAAAAGTTTTTTAACTTCTCCAATCCAGTGAACTTCTTTGTCGGTATTCTCGAATTCGTGTCTGAATTAATGCGAATTGTTACTTTTTCTTTCCGCTTATTTGGAAATATTTTTGCCGGCGAAGTTATATTGGCTGTCATGCTCATGCTTGCCGGATATTTAATGTTTCCCTTTCTTGCATTCGAGGTTTTTGTGGGAGTAGTTCAGGCACTTGTTTTTGTTATGTTGACAACAGTATTTATTTCTCTAGCTGTTGAAAAGGTAGAACATCATTAGTAGATAACAATAAGTAATTATAAGGAGAACGTCGTATGGAGCTCGCATTTGCTCTTGCAATTGGACTTGGAACAATTGGTCCAGGTATTGGTATTGGTATTATAGGTGGGAAAGCAATGGAAGCGATTGGACGCAACCCAGAGGCTTTGAACGCTATTCGCACAAACATGATTTTGACGATTGTGTTTTGCGAGGCACTGGCAATCTTCGCCCTTCTTGTCGCACTTATTATCCGATTCGTTCCAGTAGCTGCTTAATGGTGGATTACGGAGTTAAGGGGAATTATGGAAATTTTAAATTTACAACAAATTATCTGGCAGGCATTAAATTTTCTCTTGCTTTACTTCGTAATTTCTAAATTTATTGTGCCACCTACTAAGAAATATATAGCACAGCGTGAGCGAGAAATTTCTGAAGGACTGCGTAATGCAGAAGAAGTAAAAAAACAGCTAATAGAGGCTGAGAAGATAAAAGAGGAGATTGTTGTCCAGGCCCGGAATGAAGGAAAAGTGATGATTGATGAAATGCGTAAAAAAGCCGACGAGCTATCAAAAAGAATGATGGAAGAGGCACGGGCTGAAGCTAGTTCGGAGGTGAAGCGTTTGGTATCACAGGCAGAGGCGCAAATTGAACAAAAGCGTGATAAGCTAGACGAAGAAGTTGTGCGATTAGCCAGGACAGTTGCAGAAAGTGTACTTAAAGACATGTTAACGCCAAATATACAGCATCAGATCTTGAAGCAAAAACTTGAAGAAATTAAGAAAGTATCATTGCAAGGATAAGGGGCTATCATTATGAATTCTGCAAAAGAGATAACAGACGGAATAATCCAATTACTCGAAAAACGAGGTCAGATTGCTTTGCTTCCTCAAATTGTCGAATTACTGGAAATGCATTCAGCTAGCAAGAGCCGTTACAATGTGGCGATTATCCGTACATCACTACCTCTTCAACAAGAAGAGCGTGACGCGTTAAAGAATCAGCTTTCACAGATGTTTGGTCGTACCCTGCATGTTGATGAACAGATTGATGAATCTATCGTCGGCGGAATGTTTATTCAAGTTGGTGATACTGTCCTTGATTACACTTTAAGTTCCCATTTAAAACAGATTGGAGAACACTTAGACAAGTGAAGAAATTATGGCATCTTTTGTAGAGGACTTAGAAAAACAATTAGAATCGTTTACTCCGACCGGGGAAGTGAAACAGGTTGGACAAGTAATGGAAGTTGGCGACGGTATTGTGACCGTAACAGGTTTGCAAAAAGCACAGATGTCTGAGGTACTTAAGTTTGCAAACGGCGTTTTTGGTCTAATTTTAAACTTGAACAAAGACTCGATTGGTGTTGTAGTTCTTGGAGATCTGGGAGGTATTGAAGTAGGTCAGATGGTGGAATCAACGGGACGCCTCCTCTCTGTTCCTGCTGGAAATCAGCTTTTGGGCCGAGTTGTCGATCCACTTGGCTTGCCACTTGACGGTAAGGGGCCTATTAAATCAACTGAAAATATGCCAGTTGAGCGGATTGCACCAGGAGTTATTGAGCGTAAGAGCGTCGATGTCCCATTGATGACTGGTGTCAAGGCAATTGATGCTCTAGTACCAATTGGACGCGGACAGCGCGAACTGATTATCGGAGATCGTCAAACAGGTAAATCTACTGTTGCGCTCCAGGCGATTATGAACCAGAAGGACACCGGGGTTTTGTCTATTTACGTTGCCATCGGTCAAAAAGCTTCGTTTGTTGCTCAGACAGTTGCGACACTTGAAAAAAGTGGTGCTATGGCAAACACGATTGTGGTAGTAGCAGGTGCATCGAGTGCGGCTGCTTTGCAATATTTGGCTCCGTACGCGGGAACCGCAATGGGAGAGTATTTCTTAAAGAATAGCAAAGATGTCTTGATCGTGTATGACGATTTATCCAAACATGCTTGGGCATATCGGCAGATGTCACTACTTCTTCGCCGTCCGTCTGGACGTGAAGCTTACCCTGGAGATGTTTTCTATCTCCACTCCCGATTATTGGAGAGATCGTGTCGTATTGATCAGAAATACGGTGGCGGATCGATTACCGCATTGCCTATTATTGAGACACAAGCGGGTGATATTTCTGCATATATTCCGACCAACGTTATCTCGATTACTGATGGTCAAATCTTTTTAGAGTCTGATCTGTTTTATGCTGGTGTACGCCCGGCTATCAACATCGGTAATTCGGTGTCGCGTGTTGGTTCTTCAGCACAATCTAAAGCCATGAAGAAAGTTGCGGGTAAGCTAAAAATTGAGCTGTCTCAATACCGAGAGATGGCTGCCTTTGCGCAGTTTGCGTCTGACCTAGACGATGTGACAAAACGAACGATCGAACGCGGTGCACGTTTTACTGAGATTTTGAAACAAGGATCGTCAGAGTTGCTTTCATTGGGCGAGCAGGTATTTCAAATCTGGGCAGTGTCTGAGGGGTATGCGTCAAAGATTGAGAAAACCGAAGTGCAACGATGGGGTAACGCCTTGCTTGAGCATCTACGCACGACATTTCCAGAAGTGCTTGCGAGCATAAATAATGAAAAGGTATTGAGTGATGAGACAGTTTCTGCTATGAAAAAGGCTGTAGAGAGTTTCCAGTTTATTTAATATGGCAAATGATAGAGCAATCAAATCACGTATAAAATCGGCCAAAAACATTGCCCAAATTACTAAAGCAATGGAGATGGTGTCTGCTGCCAAGATGAAAAAGGCCCAGGGACGGCTTGGTGACTCGACGGCATATTCCGAGAAATTGCATGAGATGATGCAGACATTGTCATTTTTTATCGGCTCCTCACAGCATCCACTGCTTTATTCAAATCCGAATCCGCAAAATGTTTTAGTTGTACTAATGACTTCAAATAAAGGCCTCGCAGGACCCTTAAATGCTAATGTTTTCCGTGAATCTTCACGGCTAGAAAAAAAGTTGTATAGCGAAGGCAAAAAGGTTGATTATATTGCTGTCGGTAAAAAAGGACGTGATTTTCTTCGCTACACAAGAAGAAATATTATAGGGGTGTTTGACGGATTTGGAGACGTACCTAAATATACTCAAATCAAACCAATTGCAAGTATAGTGATCGAGTCATTTTTACGAAAAGAGTACGACATTATTTATTTTATATACCCGAAATTCGTTACAACGCTTACTCAGCGAGCAGCTGTCCATACCATGCTTCCTGTGGCCGTACCCGAGCAGCAGAAAAATATGCAGGCAACACAGAAACCATTGTTTGAACCAGCGAGTGAAGTATTACTCGATCGTTTGCTCCCCTACTATGTTGAACAGCAATTATTCCAATTTATTTTGCAGTCAAACGCCTCAGAGCATAGTGCACGCATGATGGCGATGAAGAATGCGACCGATAATGCAAAGGAAGTACGAAAAGAATTAACATTAGAGTATAATAGCGCCAGGCAGGCTCAAATTACGCAACAAATTGCGGAGATTGCCAGTGCAACGATGATATAGGGAGACGTATGAACGGTACAATTACACAGATTATTGGTCCAGTGGTGGATGTAAAATTTGATGGACACTCACCAGCGATTTTAAATGCCTTAAAAGTGAAGTTTGGTGAGAAAGTAGTTACTTTAGAAGTGCAACAGCAGTTGAGAAATAATGAGGTGCGGTCTATCGCGATGACGTCGACAGATGGTTTGCAGCGTGGCATGGAGGTTTCAGACACCGGTGCTCCAATTACTGTGCCTGTTGGAGAACCTGCGCTAGGGCGTATCATGAATGTCTTGGGTGAGCCTATTGATGAAAAGGGGCCTATTGTTTCTTCAGTAAATTATCCTATCCATCGACCGTCTCCTTCTTTGACTGATCAGTCATCGCGTGTTGAAGTGCTTGAGACAGGGATGAAAGTCGTTGACTTGATTGCCCCGTTTATGAAAGGTGGAAAAGTCGCCGCATTTGGAGGCGCAGGAGTCGGTAAAACGGTAATTGTGAAAGAGTTGATCCGCAACATTGCTATCGAGCACTCGGGCCACTCGGTGTTTGCAGGAGTCGGAGAACGGACTCGTGAAGGTAATGATCTTTACGAAGAGATGAAAGAGGCGGGAGTTTTGGATAAAGTAGTAATGCTTTTCGGACAGATGAACGAGCCTCCTGGCGCTCGCGCTCGCGTGGCTTTGACCGCTTTGGCGCATGCTGAGTATTTCCGCGATGAGAAGAATGAAGATGTGCTGTTGTTTATTGATAATATTTTCCGTTTCTCTCAGGCCGGATCAGAAGTGTCGGCGCTCTTAGGACGTATTCCGTCGGCTGTGGGATACCAACCAACACTGGCATCGGAAATGGGTGCATTGCAGGAACGTATTACCTCAACAAAGAATGGTTCTATTACCTCTGTACAGGCGGTGTACGTGCCGGCCGATGACTATACAGACCCAGCACCAGCAACGACGTTTGCACATTTAGATTCGACTATTTCTCTCGAGCGAGCGCTGGCCGAACAAGCACTCTTTCCTGCTATTGATCCCTTGTCCTCTAATTCGAAAATAATGACGCCAGAAGTAGTTGGTGAGGCGCACTATAGTGTTGCTCGACAAGTGCAAAAAGTGTTGCAGAGATACAAAGATTTGCAGGATATTATTGCAATTTTGGGGATTGAAGAATTATCTGATGAAGATAAATCAACTGTATCGCGCGCGCGAAAAATGCAACGCTTCTTAACACAACCAATGTTCGTGGCTGAGCAGTTTACCGGAACACCTGGAGAGTATGTGAAGGTGGAAGATACAGTGCGTGGATTTAAAGAAATTTTAGAAGGCAAACATGATGATTTACCAGAACAAGCGTTCTATATGGTTGGTACTATTGAATCAGCTAGAGCGAAGGCTGAGAAGTTGAAGGCATAATGATTACTTTAGACATCGTCACACCAGAGAAAAGAATATTGCTTCAGGATGATGTGAGTATTGTGACTGTAAAAACAGTCGAAGGTGAAGTTGGTATTTTAGCTGGACATGCACCACTTTATTCCCAACTGGCTGCTGGAGAATTGAAATATCGCGTCGGAAATGAGGAGTACTTTGTTGTTATTCACGGAGGATTTCTGGAAGTTGCGAACAGTAAGGTAACTGTTTTGGCCGACGCTGCCGCTCGTGCGGAAGATTTGGATGAGGCAGCGGTCGAAGAAGCACGACGTAAAGCAGAGGAAGCTATGACACAGAAAGTATCCAATGAAGATTATGCTCTTGCAGAGGGTGCGATGCGACGGGCATTAATTGATTTAAAGGTGTCAAAGAAGAAACGTTAACTTTAGCTTAATAGCTTGCGCTCGTTATAAGCGTCAACAATCACTGACTCTCACTCAATTGCTCTACTCCTGGTTTTGTCCACGACGCATAGTCGCATTTGGGATAGTTGGCACAGCCGTAGAATGAGCGTCCCCGCTTGGTTTTGCGCATGATGACTTGGCCACTATCTTTTGGACAAGCGGCACCTTCTAGCTTATTTAAGAACGGTGCAGTGTGCTTGCAGTCAGGGTAGGTTGAACATGAGATGAATTTTCCAAAACGTCCATAGCGAATTATTGTTGGATTATTGCATTGTGGACACATTTCTCCTGTATCTTCGGTCGCAACTTTAACACGCTCAGCTTTCTCTTGGGTTTCAGTAATTTTTAAGGAGAATGGGTCAAAGAATTCTTTGATAACCGGCTTCCACTGTCTGTCACCATTGGCGATATCGTCGAGCTCTTGCTCGAGGTCTGCAGTGAACGAAAAATCCATGATATTGGGAAAGTGTTGGACAAGAAAATCATTAACCGCTATACCGATAGGTGTTGGTTTGAGTGCTTTTTGCTCTTTTTCAACATATTTTCTATCCATAATGGTTGAGATGGTTGGTGCATAGGTGGATGGTCGACCAATGCCTCGTTCTTCGAGTGCTTTGACCAGTCCAGCCTCGGTGTAGCGCGGTGGTGGTTGCGTAAAATGTTGTTCTGGCTTGATTTGCTCAGTTGTCAGGTCTTGGCCGACTTGGACATCAGGAAGGCGCATATTTTCTTTGATCTGGCCTTCTTCTGACTCACTTTCACCATCTTTTTCTGCATCTTTTGTATCTTTAGTTTCTTCGGTGTCTGCTTCGATGCCATAGACTTTGAGCCACCCATCAAATTTAATAATGCGACCAACAGCACGGAAGAGATATTTGCCCTGAACGTTTTGTGACGTAATATCTATTGAAGTTTGATCATAGATTGCTTCTTTCATTTGACATGCGATGAAGCGATTATAGATCAATGAATAGAGCCTGTGTTGATCTTTTTCGAGTGATGTAGACATTTCACTCGGAGTTTTGTTTACATCTGTCGGACGGATTGCCTCGTGGGCTTCTTGAGCAACTTTTGATTTGGTTTTGTAATACTTTGGCTTTTCTGGTAAATATTGTTGGCCGTATTCTGTAGACACGAACGATCGTACGGCAGCTATAGCTTCTTCAGACAGATTAACTGAATCTGTTCTCATGTAAGAGATAAGTCCTTCTTCGTAGAGTGATTGCGCAAGCATCATGGTTTTTTTAGCTGAAAAACCTAATTTGTTTGATCCTGTCTGCTGGAGGGTTGAGGTCGTAAATGGTGGAATTGAGTATTTTCGCACTTCTTTTTTGACCACATTAGTAATTTGGAATTCTGCTTTTTTGATTTGTTCGAGGTGTCTTGTTGATTCTTCTTCGGTTTTAACTGACATTTTTTTGTCGTTAATTTTGAGAAGCGACGCGAGGATTTGCTCTTTTGGTTTGGAGTTTGGTACGCTAAAAAGCGCGTCAATTGACCAATATTCTTCTGATTTGAAGGCTTCTATTTCACGCTCACGATCAACAATTAGACGCACAGCGATAGACTGGACACGGCCGGCAGATAGGCCAGTGCGAATCTTTCGCCAGAGTAGAGGTGAGAGCTTGTATCCGACGAGACGGTCGAGAACGCGGCGAGCCTGTTGGGCATCGATGAGCGACAAGTCGAGCTTGCGAGGACTCTTAAGCGCTTCTTTGATCGCGTGCTCAGTGATTTCGTGAAAGACGATACGTTCATACTCTATATTTTTTAGCTTTACCGGTGCTTTCTTTTTAGGTGCTTTAGCTGAAGCTTTTTTTGATTTTGTTTTTTTTGTGTCTGATTCGATCTCTGCTTGGCCTTGAAGAATACTTAAAATATGCCAGGCAATGGCTTCACCTTCTCGATCAGGGTCGGTGGCTAGGATAATTTTAGTTGCATCTTCAGAAAGCTTTTTTAACTCATTTACTCGTTTTACTTTATCTTTTGGGATTACGTAGTCTACGTCTAAAGTTTCTTCATTTACTCCCATTTTTGATTTTGGGAGATCGCGAATATGACCGTATGACGCCTCAATATGGTACTTATTACCCAAGAAGCGCAACAGAGTTTTAGCCTTTGTCGGAGATTCGACAATAATTAATTGTTTAGCCATACAGGTGGTATTGTATCATGTCAGCGAAAATTGGGAATTTGAGCTCCGGTGGTTTGGAGTACAATAAAAACTAAAATCGATATCGTAACTATGGCACCGAGCATACGCAGGCGTGGGTTGTTTCGAGTGGCCAGATGAATTCCGAACCATACCAATAGCAGTGGCCACGCTTCGCGAACTGCACCAAGAACACGTTCGTTTAATATACCGAAGTTGCGAAGCAAGAGGTAAAGACCGACGACTATTAATATTAGTGGCCACATTGCAGGATTGTATTTATAGTCCTTGGTTGTGCGCTGTTTGTTGGGCGTTTGTGCTGTTTCAGTTTGCAAATGTGTATCCATATATCTCCTGTCTGCTAAGTCTAGGTATATTCTACTCTGCTCTGATGATTTTGCCATCAGGTGAGATCTCGACTATGTGTTCAACTGTTTTTTGCTCATAGGATGCACATTTATTTTGTTCGTCCTGCACGGTGCGGGGATTGTGTATAACATCAACGGCCCATCCATCTGCAATATTTTCTGCGAGACATGGACTATTTGAGAAGTCTTCGTTTGACTTTTTCCTCTCATCGTATAGTTTTTTGGCTTGGCGCATTGGCTCTGCTTCCGCAGACTCAATTCTATTGTCTTTGGGAAAGCCCACCAAGCTCATTGGTGTGCCGCTTGGACGAAAAATCGAAAAAGCGGTATATCCGACTATAAGAAGAGCAATAATTCCTAATACTATAAGCTTCATAATATTTGTTCATTATACCCTATTTTTGTCTAAAATCCAGTTACCGAATTTTGCTTCGACTATACGTTCCGTCTGTGTTTTCGTTTATCACTTCTTGCAATTCAAGCATAGTAAGCTCAGTACTGAGCACTTCAACAGGGGTGTCGAGCTTGAGAGATAGTGTGTCGACCGAGCTTGGATTTCGTGATATTTCTTCGAATATCTTTTTTTGGAGTTCGTTTTCCAATACTACTTCGTCATGGATTTGCTCCGATCGCACCAGACCCAATTCGTACAATATGTCCTGGCCGGAATAGACACACTTTGCACCTTGCTGAATTAAATAATGCGGGCCTTCTGAAAGAAGCGAAAAGATTGAGCCAGGCACCGCGAAAACTTCCCTGTTTTGGTCCACGGCACAGCGAGGAGTGATCATTGATCCGCTTTTTATAGCCGCCTCAACTACCAAAACCCCTAAAGAGAGACCGGAGACAATTCTGTTTCTGCGCGGGAAATTTCCCTTAAATCCAACTGTTCCGAGTGGAAATTCTGACATGATTAAACTTTTTGACTCAATAATATTTTGCTTGAGACTTTGACTGTTTGAAGGGTAGTCGACATCTAGCCCTGTCCCTAAAACTGCAATAGTTCTTCCACCTGATTTTAGGGCGGCCCTATGAGCCGCCTGATCCACTCCTCTTTGGAAGCCACTTGTAACCGTGACATCGGCTGAAACTAGCGACGGCACAATTTCATTTACCACCTGCTGACCATAGCTACTGATCATTCTTGTGCCAACTATAGCAAGTGATTTTGTTTTGAGAACCTCTAGGTTTCCAATATAGTACAAAATAACTGGGGGTGAGGCTATTTCTCGAAGTAATTGTGGATACTCGTCGTCGTAATATGTAAGGACTTTGACATCTAGTTTTCCTAACTGATCAAGTATTTTTTCGCTGTTTAGGTGCTTTTTTTGCTCTGTCCATTTGTCTTTAGTTTGTTTGGTTATAGCGCTCCAGTGAACAGGATTACTTTTATATATCTCTTCAAAAGATTTGTATTGTGTGTATAAATTGCTGATATGTCCGAACCCAAACAGATCTTCTGCGCACATACTAATTAGGTAGTTTTTCTCTAGTTGAGTGATTGCCATTATAGATAGTATGCCTATGTTTATTGAGTTTGTGCAACGCGTGGCGTTTTAATTACTTTGGTGAAGTAAAAATCAATGATTTCTTTTGCCAGTGGTGCTGCCACTTTTGAACCCCCACCACCTTGTTCTATGAGCACGGTTACGGTTATTTCTGGATTATTGTACGGTGCGTATCCTGTGTACCATGCGTGCGGGTGTTTTCCAATGAAGCTTTCAGCGGTACCTGTTTTTCCTGCAGTCTCTATGTTGTAATCAAAAAAAGGAGTAGCCGTGCCTCCACGTTGCGTTACGAGTCGCATCCCATCTTGAATTGCATCGAGATTAGCAGGCATCAGACCTAGCGATATTGGTACACTTATACTTTTATTTAATTTTTCACAGTCAGAGCCAACCCACTTGCTTGACACGGCATCACGTTCGCACACTGCATCATTTTTACCGTTATGGATTTTATTTACTAAGATAGGCGGATAGAGTGTTCCGTTGTTGGCTATTGCCACGGTCATTGCTGAAATTTGCAGAGGTGTTGTTAATACATCCCCTTGGCCAATAGACATGTTTACGGTATTTCCCGGATACCACTGTTCATTTTTGACAGCTAATTTCCACTCTGGCGTGGGGACTATACCTTTTGTTTCTCCCGGTATGTCTATGCCTAGAATTTGCCCAAAGCGAAACTTATGTGCTTGTTCGGCAAATAGATCAACTCCTGTGTCTAATGACATTTTATAGAAGAAGGTATCGTTTGATCGTGCGAGGGCTTTTCGTACGTCGACACTTCCGTCATTTTTCCCATGTTGCGTGAAATACCAGTTGTTAAATGTTGTTCCAGATAATGTAATACTCCCGGTGTCTTCGTAAGTAGTTTCTGTCGAGATTTTTTTGGATTCTAACCCTGCAAGTGCTGTGACCATCTTGAAGGTAGACCCTGGCGGATACGCTCCACTAATTGCTCGGTTGAGAAGTGGAGTTTTTGGATCAGCGAATATTGCATTGAGCAAATTCTTGTACTCCGGATGAGTGAAGGCGTTGTTGTTGTATGACGGGAAATTAGCGAGCGAGAGGATATGCCCTGTGTTGGGATCCTGTACTATTACGACGCCCGATAAACCTCCTGAAGTACTTACATATTCTGCGAGCTTGTTGTAAATAAAATTTTGTAGATCAGAGTGCAATGTTGTTACGACAGTGTATCCAATTTGTGGTTCTTCTTTTCCTAAAACCTTTTGCACTTCGCCGAGAGCGTTTACTTCGACAAGCTCTGCGCCTGCTTCTCCCCGAAGATACTCTTCAAATTGCTCTTCTACTCCTGTTCTACCTACTAAATCTTTTATGGAATAAAATGTTTTTTTATCGCTAGATAATTTTCTGTTTGCTTCTATTTCTTTTTGAGTTATTGGTGATATATATCCTATTGAATGTGAGAATTGTTCAGGATATTGGTATTCGCGAATCGAGAATAATTTAATTTTCTTTTTTTGTTCTGCTGAAAGCGTGCTCTCCATTTGCATAACGTCTTTATATGTATGTAGTGTTTGACCGCCGATTGTAAAATAGGGTGTATTGCGTACAAGTACTTTTCCATCCCTATCTGTAATTACACCCCGCGCGGCTTCGATGGGTCGCCTTACCAATCCATTTCCATCAGCCACGGCTTTATAATATTTTCCTTTTATAATTTGTAAAGTAAATATGTTAGAAAGCAAAACGCCTAAGGCTAGGAAAAAAAGTAGTTTTACGAATGACCGATTCCATGCGGACGGGATCGCGACCTCATCCATTTCGTCGTGTGCTTTTACTAGTTCGGTTGATTCTGGCAGTGCGTATATGCGACGTGAATATTTTCGAATCGTTCCGTCAAGATTATCGGCAAAAGAGATTCCAAACATGATTATAATTGTATATATTCTCGCGAGCTTCTTGTCGCGGTTATTCTATGTAGTAGTACAAAAAGTATTGCTAGTACGAATATACTCCATTCCCCGCCTTTGGCAAGTGTTTGAAATGAAAGAAATTGGAGCGCATAGGAATGTGCAATTGTTGAAAGTGATATTACTACTATTAAAAATATGTTCCCCCTAAGAGAGCTAGATTGCAATTCATTTTTTAATCCAAATATTTGCAATATTCCCTCGATTAATACGGTTACTGCAAAAAATGCTAGTGCCCAAGTTCCTAAAGGAATTATTTTAATTGCATCAAATAATAGTGTTATAAAAACTGAGATTATAAATATCTTGTATCTGTCCATGCCAGTATAAAAAGAACCAAACATATATACGCCAATAATATTACTGTTTATAAAAACTAATTGTGCAATTACGAGGATCAGTGAAATTAGCAATTGAGGTGTATGTTTAAATAGAAATGAGAAGAAATTGTTCATATTATTGGATAATAAATACTGTATCGAGCGAATCAAATTCTATGAATGAACTTACTTTTGCCCGTTGGAAGAGGTCGCTTTCTATTTTATCTACTTCTAATATCTCTCCGACTACTATTCCTGCAGGAGCGCCTGGCGATTTATCGAGAACAACTAAATTGCCTTTTGAAATATTCTCGTTTTGTTCAATTCTGTCTACTGTTATACCTGTACCAAATTGTCCAGTGCTTATACCTTTCACAATTTTTTTATCATTATTGATAATGTTTACTGCCATTTGAGTTGAAGGGTCGGTAACGAGCGCTATACTTGCAGACCGATTGGTTTGATTGATGACTCTGCCTATGAAATTGTTTTTATACACTACAACAGAACCTTTGATTACCGATTCGTTTTTGTCATATACAACAGATATTCCATTGTCTTTTGAAATAATTTTTGCGGGAATTAGTTTAAATTTATCAAGCTCTGGAGCTCCTAATTGTGCACGTAATTTATCGTTTTCTTCCTGGAATTGATTTAGCTGTGCAACTTCGTTACGTAAAACTAAATTTTGTTCTTGCAGCGCTTTGTTTTTTGAGGTAATTGTTCTTGCTTCTGTGAATACTGCAAACTCATTCTTAGTCTGTATTCTAATGCGATTAGTTGCGTGCATTAGTGGGGCTATAACAAATAGCGTAGATTTAGATATAGGCTCGGTAATACGAATTACTCCTAGCGTATATATTATTGCCCAAAATAGAGTAATTGCCAAAGAAGTTCGTAATGTTCCATTCATCTTTTTATCTGTAGCGCAATCCGCCGACTATCTTTACTTTTTCTAATAACGCAATCTCTTCCAAAACGCGGGCACAGCCTCGTACAACACAAGTAAGCGGGTCGTCTGCAACATAAACTGGCATATTTGTCCGATGTGCGATTAGTTCCGGAAGTCCTCTAATCAGACTACCTCCTCCAGCCAGACATATGCCGTTTTGCAATATATCTGAGATAAGTTCAGGAGGAGCGTTTTCGAGCATATCTGACAATGCATGAATTATCTTATTGGTTGGTTCTTTGAGCGCTTCACGGACGTCGTGACTGTGGATTGTAATTGCTTTTGGTAATCCTGTTATAAGGTCGCGGCCACGAACAATATATTCCTGTTCTTCCCCCAGTTCTACCACATTACCAATGGACAGTTTAATTTCTTCAGCCGTACGTTCGCCAATAAGTAGATTATATCGTTGACGTATATAATTTACGATATGTTGATCAAACTCATTTCCCGCCATCCTTAGAGATTTATTTAAGACAAGTCCACCGAGTGAGATAATTGCCATTTCTGTCGTGCCGCCACCAATGTCTACAATACAGCTTCCTGTTGGCTCTTCGACTGGTAGTTTTGCGCCAATTGCTGCAGCCATTGGTTCTTCGATAAGGTAGGCAATACGGGCTCCTGCACGCATTGCTGCTTCTTGCACAGCGCGGCGCTCTACTTCTGTAACTCCTGCAGGGATACCTATTACCACCCGCGGGCGCGGAATTTTAGGAATAAACCCCGACCCAGATTGTGTGTGCACTTTCTTGAAAAGGGCTTGTAGCATTGCTTGGGCAATATCAAAGTCTGAAATCACACCGTGCTGTAAAGGGCGCACAGCTTGAATTGAGGCAGGGGTTCTTCCGAGCATTTTTTTTGCCTGGTTTCCTATGGCAATTATCTGTTTGGTTTTTTTATGCTGAGAAACTATCGAAGGTTCCCTTATTACTATGCCTTTTCCTTTGACAAATACCAATGTGTTTGCTGTCCCTAAATCAATTCCGATATCGTGCGATACTGCATTCCAAAACCTTTCAAGCATGGCTTGCAGTATAACATACCTTCGAGTCTGCTATACTAATTTCGTATGAACAAAATCTCCCAATACGCCCGACGAGTTATTTATTATTCGTTTATATCTTTATGTTTTTTGACGCCGTTGGTATTTTATCCGTTTACTAAATATTTTCCGTTCCCCTGGTTTGTTATTGGCGTCGATCCATTTACGTATGAGCTTTTTGAATACAATAAAATGTTTTTTGTATACGGTCTTACAATCGTCGTTGCGACTGCCTGGATCGTACGCTGTACAGTTGAAAAACGTATAATTTTCCAAAGAACATTTCCAGATTATGCTCTGGCGCTATTTTTATTGTCCCAAGTACTTTCTACGATATATTCGATTGACCACCATACGTCTATTTGGGGGTATTATTCACGATTCCATGGAGGACTGCTTTCTACCATCTCTTACCTTTTATTGTATTGGGCATTTGTTAGTAATTTATTTGAGCGAAAATATCTTCATGTAATGCTGGTTAGCTCGATTGTCTCGGCAACGCTTGTCTCTTGGTATGGTATTGCCCAAAGAATGGGAGTGGACGCAGAATATTGGGTACAGAACGTTCGTGCACGAGTGTTCTCGTCACTTGGACAACCTAATTGGCTGGCGGCTTATGTTGTGGCAATGCTACCGATCTCATTAAGCTATTTCTTGTTTGAGAAACGGGTATGGTACAAACTTTTCTATTGCATTTCTGTCGCATCGATGTTTTTATGTTTAGTTTTTACCGCTTCACGCTCTGGATTGCTGGCACTTGTTTTAGGACTACTCGTGTATGCAACGCTTATATATATAAAACGAGTTCGCGAAGGTGATCACACAATACAGGCGTATATCGTTCCGCTAACTATTACCGCCATATTAGGGGCGGGGTATATATATGGTTATTATAAATATGCACAGTATGCACTAAACTTTTCCTTGGGAATACTTGCACTGAGCTTATGGTTGCTGAGTTATTCATATTTTCGCTCCCATCGTTTGTGGATTATTGCCCTAGGTGTATTTATTATAATAAGCGGTTTCTGGAATTTCTCGCCTGAAACATTTCGTCTTGGCGCTAGTGGTGTTGCGATAAATACTCAAACTGCTATACCGCAAGAAGCTGGTGGTGTTGAAACTGGACGCATTCGATTAATTGTATGGGAGGGGGCGTGGAATATTTTTCGTCAATATCCTATTTTCGGATCAGGTGTCGAGACATTTGCATATTCTTTTTATGAACTGCGTCCTCTGGCACTCTTGCAAACGACTGAATGGGATTTTCTCTACAACAAAGCTCATAACGAGTATCTTAATTTCTTGGCAACAACAGGAGCATTCGGACTGGGCGCATATATTCTTTATATTCTGCATGTGTTTGGATTTGTAGGATGGTCATATTTCAAGAGGCCTCAGCTAACTCCTGAGAAACATGAAGAGTTGGTGATTCATTCAAAAAACAAGTCGAAACAAACGGCACTTACGTTGCATTATGATCATGAGAATTATGCGACGTTGATTCTCATCGGCATCGTTTCTGGTTTTACCACTATCCTTATTACTAATTTCTTTGGGTTCTCTGTGGTTAATGTTGCTTTGTACTTCTTTTTATTTTCCGGATTCCTGGCTGTCGTTTTGAATCACGAACGCAAAAGCTTTATTTATAGATTATTTGTTTCGCGCGCAATTCGTGTTCCAGGTTTCTCTACTCCGTCAGCTGTCCAACAAACTGGAATAGCCTTGGCCTGTGCTGTTGGGGTCTTCACTCTTTTCCACCTGTTTTCTTACTGGTTTGCTGATATCGCTTTTGCCGATGGAAGAATGAATAATCGACAGTCTCAAATAGGACAAGCACATTCTCAATTTCTGCATGCGCTCGAGCTGAGATCTGACGAACCTTTTTATTATTCGGAATTAGGATGGACTCAAGGTAATATGGTGTACGCCCTGATGCAGGATAATGATGCTTCTTCGTCTGCTGAGCTTGCTCCTTTTGCAGAACAGAACGCGCGACGAGCAGTAGAAATGAGTCCTAATAATGTTAACTATTGGAAGAAACTGGCCGATGTTTATTATAATCTTACTTTTTTCGATAAAGTTGCGTATAGCGAAAAGATGGTGCATGCAGCAGACAGAGCGCGGACACTTGCTCCAACTGATGTAAGCACATTGCTGACATTATCTATTTATTACGAAGAGATAGGTAATCTTGATAGAGCGTATCAAGTCGTTGAACAATGTACAAAATGGAAGCCTGATTTGGGGCAAGGATGGTATAGATTAGGACAACTGGCGTATAAAAAATTTGAACAGAGTAAAGATGAGCGATATAAAATTCAGTCTGATGAATATAGATTTAAAGCAAGCCAACTAGAACCACAGAATGAAGAATTTAAGGGTGGATACGAATAACCGTGGTATATTTACCTTATGTCTAGATTTGCCGATATCGTTGCACTGATTCCTGGTGATCCTACGAAGAGTACGTTTACTTATTCAACTGGTGATTTGGATTTGCTGATTGGCCAATTGGTCAAAGTACCATACGGTAAGCGTGAAGTAGAAGGGATTGTATTAGCACTGCACGAAAACACTCCTGTATTTGCTACTCGGCCTGTGTCTTTTATAGTACTATCTCCAGTTGCGATCACAGCTCATTTGCTGTCCGCTGCGCAATGGATGTCAGACTATTATCATGAGCCGTTACGAAACTGTGTAGAGACAGTCATGTTGTATCGGAAATCAGTGCGATTGCGAAAAGAAAAGCCTGGTAAAGAGAAGACTGAAACAAAGAATGTAATATTGCGCGAAGAGCAGCAAAAAGCGTTTGATTCTATAGTACAAGCGCTCGATCGATACACATCGTTTTTATTACATGGAATCACTGGGAGTGGAAAAACAGAGATATACCTGCGGGTGATGGATGAAGTCTTGAAGCAAGGTAAACAAGTGATCTATCTAGTACCTGAAATAGCATTAACACCTCAGACAATCTCTCGAGTTGAATCACGATTTCCTGGCAGAACATCTGTTATCAACAGTCAAATTTCGGATGGTGAGAGGTATAAAGCTTTCTTGGATTGTATTACTGGCGAGAAACCGATTGTGATTGGTTCGCGCTCTGCGCTGTTTGCGCCGTTTCCTAATCTTGGGCTAATCGTTATTGATGAAGAACACGATAATTCATATAAACAGGATGCATCTCCTCATTATCATACTGTTAAAACAGCTCAGTACATTGCTCAGAAATTGCAAATACCACTAATTCTTGGCTCGGCAACTCCCCGAATTGAAGATTATTTTGAAAGTCAGAAGTCGGAAGATAAAAAGTTATTAGTACTCAAAGATCGAGCGCTCGATGCAGTATTGCCTCGTGTACATATTGTAGATATGCGCGAAGAATTGAAGAAGCGAAATTTTTCTACGCTGTCTGATGACTTAGAGAATGCGGTGCGATCAGCATTAGATCGAAAAGAACAAATAATTCTGTTTCTAAATAAACGAGGTATTGCGTCATCTGTGATGTGTCGTATGTGCGGATGGACGTCGGAATGTCCGAATTGTTCAATAGCTTTAACTTTGCATAAAGAGCTATATGGTGCATTATCGAATAAATTAGTGTGTCATCATTGTGATTATATGCAGGAGATGGTGCATCAGTGTCCTTCCTGTTCTAGTTTGTACGTAAAAGCACTGGGCTCTGGGACAGAGCGGATAGAGCAAGACTTGCAGAAACTATTTCCTCAGGCTCGTATATTGCGAATGGATCGCGACACAACGACAAAAAAAGGCAGTCACGAAGAGATTTATACAAAATTTGTCAATCACCAAGCAGACATTTTGATCGGTACGCAGATGATTACAAAAGGATGGGATATTCCAAATGTCACACTTGTGGGCATCGTGAGCGC
>Ga0163144_10008371_pt1 | contig 22392 bp, 19 predicted proteins | sample OliLak19BULKMAT1_FD_123175 | JGI IMG/M metagenome (GOLD analysis project Ga0163144, IMG submission 123175) | Freshwater microbial mat bacterial communities from Lake Vanda, McMurdo Dry Valleys, Antarctica - Oligotrophic Lake LV.19.BULKMAT1 | ecosystem: Environmental > Aquatic > Freshwater >...
CTTTATTCCGGGAGGTGGTATCAGTTGGCGGCGAAACGGTGGGTCGGCAACTGCGGCCGCATGGGCAAAGTCCGCAGCGCCCGGCTGAGCGAGGTATTGACGATCTGGATGCGGGTGCCCACGGACGCCGCGTCGAAAACACGCACCACGTCCCGCGAACTCATCCGCACGCAGCCGTAGCTGGCGGGTTGCCCGATTTTCCGCTCCTCGGGCGTGCCGTGGATGTAGATGCCGCGGTCCAAAGCGCGGGCGTTGGCCGGCTGCAGGCCGCGCAGTTGGAGGATGCGCGTCACGATGGGATCGCGCCCGCGCGTGTTCGGGCGGAGCACCTCGCCGGTAAAGCGGCGCTTTTTGAAAACCGCACCCTGCGGCGCACCCGCGCCGACTTTGGCGGCGACCTCCAGCCAGCCGAGCGGGGTCGCGTAGCTGCGCGGGCGATCGCCGAGCCCGAATTTGGAAGTGGAAACGGGAAACTCCGCCACCCGGCGACCGTCCTCGACAAGCGCCAGACGCTGCTCCGGCACGCTCACGATGATTTCCGTCGTGTTCGACGCCACCACGTTACCCGTCCACCCGGCGAGGAGTGCGCAGAACGTGGTGATCCAGCGGTAGGTTTGTATGGAAACCATATTCAATGCGATTTAGCACACTCCGTGCCGTTGCCTTCCGGGAGTCCGCCCCATTGCCCAGCCCGACTTTCTCCTTCTGCCTACGCCGCCAGCGGCGCGCCGGAGTCGCGTCCTGGGAAGCGCAGATTCGGCATCCACTGGGCCAGCGAGCACAGCGCCACGTAGGCAAATCCCACGAGGAAGAGCGACAGGAACATGGCGTTCATCCACTGCCCGTAAGCCACGGCGGACCCGAGCAGGTAACTAAAGTAGATGGCAAAGAGCAGTTCGATGAACGGCACCACGCTCTTCATCGGGAGGTAGCGGGCCTTTTTCCACGACTGCGTCTTGCTCTGGATGCCGTATTTCGGCGTCCGCGTGAACTCCGACTGATGCCCCAGCATCGCCTCCAGCACGGCCCGCGCATTGTTGACCGCCAGCCCGATGCCCAGTGCGAGCACCATCGGCAGCAGCACCAGCTCGCGGAGCCACGTCTTGGGATGCAGTTCGCGCTGGGCGATCACGTAGAAAATCGCCGCCGGCAGCGAGGCCGAGAGATAGATCGGCACATTGATGAGCAGCGAGCGCCATGAAAATACCGCCCCCTCGCCGCCGGTCGCCGGGTGCATCAGCACGCACAGGAAAAAGAGCAGCAGATACGCGTAGTTCGAGGTCAGGTGCGCCGTGGATTCCAGCTTGATGAGCAACGGCAATTCCGCCCGCCAGACCGCCGGCAGCAGTTTCATGCACGTCTGAATCGAGCCCTTCGTCCAGCGATGCTGCTGCGACTTGAAGCCATTCATGTCCACTGGCAGCTCCGCCGGCGTCACGAGGTCTGGCAGGAAAATGAACCGCCAGCCCTTGAGCTGCGCGCGGTAACTCAGGTCGAGATCCTCCGTCAGCGTGTCGTGCTGCCAGCCGCCCGCATCGGCGATGCACGAGCGCCGCCACAGCCCGGCCGTCCCGTTGAAATTAAAGAACCGCCCGGCCCGGCTGCGCGCGGTTTGCTCCAGCAGCAGATGCCCGTCGAGGAACATCGCCTGCACTCGCGTCAGCACGGAATACGTCCGGTTCAGGTGCCCCCAGCGCGTCTGGATCATGCCCACCTTCGGGTCCGTGAAAAAGTGGACCGTCTTGCGCAGCATGTCCGGCGCAGGCACGAAGTCCGCATCCAGGATCAGCACGAACTCCCCCTTGCAACTCACCATCCCGGCTTCCAGCGCCCCGGCCTTGAAACCTGTCCGGTCCGTCCGATGCACCAGCTCAATATCGAGCCCGGCCGCCCTCAGCGTCGTCACGCACTTCGCGGCGATCTCCGTGGTTTCATCCGTCGAATCATCCAGCACCTGCACCTGCAGCAGGTCCCGAGGGTAGTCCAGAGCCGCCACCGAATTCAGCAGCCGCTCGACCACATACATCTCGTTGAAAACCGGCAACTGCACGGTGATCCGGGGCAACTGCTCATACTGGCGCAGCGGCTGCGGTGGACGGTTCCGGTTTTTGAGAAAGAGATAGACGATGACGTAACGGTGCAGCCCATAGAGCGAAAGGCCGCAGAGCACGACGAAGTAACAAATTGTCCAAATGGTGTTTACCAGGCTTCCTGACATAGTGATTTTTTGACGCCGTTTGGGCGCGAACAAGCGCGGAATCATGGCGGGACACGCCAGATGGTCAAGCGTGAATTCCCACGTTGTGGCGAGGCGAGCAAAGGTGAGCATTTTTGCTGGCGTGCGGCCGGGGAAGACCAAGGGTGTAGAGCAGCCCAGCCCAGGGTTGGCGGCCCTGCGCCTAGCCTAGACTGGTTTGCGGAACGCCTTTGATACTCATCCAGCGACAAAAGTACCCGACAGGCTCTAAGCGCAGGCGCGCAGCTAATCCTAGAAACGGCGCTGGAAGTTGCCACGGATTACGCGGGCTACGCGGATGGAGAGGCTTTTGTGTTCGTGCGTGGCCTCCTTCCGCTGGTCACCTGCTGGGTGAGCGCGCTTCGCATTACAATTCCCGTGTAATCCGCGGAATCCGTGGTTCCCATCGCCGTTTCCAGGCTAATCGGCGTGGAGTTCGCAGAAGCGAGTGCGACTCAAGCCGAGTTCTGCCGCTGCCGGCGCCTCCACCCAAATCCGTCCCGGCGAAAGGCGGCAGGACTTCGCTAATGAAAGGTCGAGCGAGGCGGTGGACGAGTTGCCAATCGTGCCTTCCAGCGCCTCGACAATGCACCCTCCGAAATCGAGGACGGGAAACCGCATCTGCGTGGCGGCGCACCAGACTCGGGCGAGCCAGCGGGCGTGGCTTGAGGAAAAATTTGGCCGCTGCGCGCGTGAGGATTCGGCGGCTGAAAGCTCGCCGCTCCTTTGAGCGGGTTCCGTGACGGCGAGAGCCTGAACGGCGCGCTTACTTTGCCGGAGGGGCGGCGACGACCTTGCCCCACGATTCCTTCAGCGAGAGCGGCTCATACGCCTCGGTGAGGAGCTTCCCATCCTTGTCCATCACCTGAATGCCGTAGCCGACAAACTTGATGCCGGCAGCCGGGGTCCGCTTGCGCGTATTTGGATCGGTCTTGGCGTCCGCGATGACCGCGGTCGCTTTCGTTGTCTCCACGACCTCGTTGCTCCGGGCTTTCACGGTTGCGCCACGATCCCCGGTGTCCACGGACTTCAATTCCTTTTCCGCGCCGTCGCGCCCAAAGAGGACGTACTTGATCTTGATGTCCACGTCCGCCCCCGAGCTGTTCGAGAACGTGATTTTCAAATTCTTCTTCACCGTCTTTTTGTCGCCTTCGTTCGTGGTCGAGGAGGGCTGTTCCACGCGCATGGAGATGGGCCCCACGCCCGCGCGGGCGCCGACGGCGGAGGAAAATGAAAGGGCGGCGGCGGCCACTAGGAGGAGGGATTTGGAAGTACGCATGGGTGCGTTTCTACACGCGGAGAAAGGCAAGGCAAGCCACAGGTGCCGCTTTTTTGCAAAAGGCCCGGGACCGCGCGCGGAGGGCTGGCATGTCGGTGGTTTCGCGCTACAGAAGCCCCGCCCGTCCGCGCTGTGAACACCATCCGCCATCTCTACTTCCACATCCCGTTTTGCCCGAAGCTCTGCCCGTACTGCTGCTTCTACGTGGAGACGGGCGCGAAGAACAAAACGACGGCGTTTCTCGATGCGCTGCTGCGCGAGGTGGAGGAAGCCGGACGGCGCTTCACGCTGCGGCCGGAGACGATCTATTTCGGCGGCGGCACGCCGAGCGCGCTGCTCGGGGAGCAGCTCGACTACCTGCTCGGCGGGTTGCGCGCGCGGCTCGATCTAGGCACGCTGGCGGAGTGGACCTTCGAGGTGAATCCGGCCACGGTGCGCGCGGAAAAGGCGCGGCTCTTGCACGCGGCGGGCGTCACGCGGATCAGCCTCGGCGTGCAATCGTGGGACGACGCCACGCTGCGGACACTCGGGCGCGTGCATGACGCGGAGCAGGCGGAAAAAACTTACGCGATTCTGCGCGCGGCGGGTTTCGAGAATATCAACCTCGACCTGATGTTCGCGGTGCCTGGCCAGACGCCAGTGCAGTGGGCGGCGACGCTGGCGAAAACCGTGTCGCTCGAGCCGGAGCACGTCTCGGCCTATTGCCTGACGTATGAGGAGGACACCGCTTATTTCCGCCAGCTCCAGCTCGGCACGTTTCGGCAGGACAACGACCTCGACGCCGACCTTTTCGAGACCACCATGGACACGCTCGGCGCGGCGGGTTTCGCGCAGTACGAAATCTCCAACTACGCGCGCCCCGGTCGCGAATCGGCGCACAATTTCGCCTACTGGCGCGGCGCGGATTATCTCGGATTTGGGCCAAGCGCGTTTTCCACGGTGGGGCTGCGGCGCTGGCAGGCGCTGCCGGACACGGCGGAATACACGCGGCGCATTCTCGCGGGCGAAAGCGTGGAGCATTTCGTGGAGGAGCTGGCGCCGGCCACCCGTGAGGGCGAGATCGCGGCCTTTGCCATCCGCACGCGCGAAGGGCTCGCGGGCGCGGAACTCGCGCGGTGGGCGGAGGAGTTGCGCGAGTTTGAGGCGCTGGGTTTTCTGGAGCGAAAAGGCGACCGGGTGATCCTCACGCGCCGCGGGCGGCTGATGGCGGATGCGGTGGCGGAAGCGTTCGTGTGAAAAGCCCGGCGACTACTGCGCACCGAGGTGCGGGAGGAAAACGAGCGCGCCGATGACCAGCGCCGCAAACGCCGCGCAGAGCACCGCGCCGGCGGCCACGTCTTTGGCTCGTTCGGCGAGCGGATGCTGACCGGGGGAGGCGAGATCAACGACCGTTTCGAGCGCGGTGTTCACGCCCTCCGCCGTCCAGACCAGCCCGATGGCGGCGACGACCGCGCACCATTCGCCGCGCGAAATTCCGCACCAAAAACCGAGCCCGACCGCGAGCACGGTCGCGCCCAGATGAATGCGGGCATTGGCCTGCGTGCGGACGAGGATGGCGACGCCGCGCAGCGCGTAGCCGAAGCTCCGCACCAAGCGCCCGCGCGGGTCCGGCGGCGGAGTCGGGCGGTCGCTCACGGCGCGCGGTTACTTGCTCTCCGGCTTGCTGTCGGGGAAAAACTTGGGCGCTTCGCCGGGCTTGGCTTCGGCCTCGGGCTTGGCCGGCGCGGGCTTGGGCGTTGCGGCGTGCGCTTCGGCTTTGACGTCGTGGCCGACGGGCGTTTCGGCGTGATGCTCGCCGGGCTTGTGGTCGGTCAGCCGTTCGGAAGCGGGATGTTGTTCACAGGCCGTGGCGAGGACGGCGAGGACGGCGACGGAGAGGATGGAAAGCCATTTCATTAGAGCGCGGGAGGCTAGCGGTGGCGCTGCGCGTGGCGAGCGAAAATGCGCCCGGCTCAGCGCCCGCGGTAGCTGCAGCGGGCGGTGGGCGTCTCGTGGATCACGATCTCCGCCAGCCCTGGGCATTGCGGCGCGAGCTTCTGCCAGAACCACGCGGCCATGTTTTCAATCGTGGGATTTTCCAAGCCGGCGATCTCGTTGAGATAAGAATGATCGAGCAACTCGACCAGCGGGCGCATGGCCCGACCGATCACCGCGTGGTCGTAAAACCAGCCCGTCGCCGGATCGGCCTCGCCCTCGACGGAGACTTCCACCTTGAAGCTGTGGCCGTGCATCTTCCGGCACTTGTGACCCTCCGGCGCGGTGGGCAGCGTCTGGGCGGCTTCGAAGGTGAAATCTTTGGTCAGGCGGACTTGCATCGCGCGACTTTGAAACACGAGGCGGGGCAAGGGCACGAAGAAAAGCTGACCCACGGTCCGAGAAAGCCGCGCGCAATTCCGTTGCCAACCAATGCCGGTTTTGGCAACACGCACCCAGATGCGTTTCCTCCTATTCCTGATCATCATCGCTTTGAGCGTGGCCACCTTCGTTGAGCACCGCGCCGCCAGCACCGCCAGAGACGAGTCGGCCAACGGGGTCGCCCTCGCCGAAAATTCCACCAAGATCGCAGAGGAGAGCCGCGGAAAATTGGAAACCCTGCAGCGACAACTCGACGACGCGAACCGCCAGCTCGCCGACGGGAAGAACACCACCCAGATTCTGGCCGACACCAAGAAACAGGTCGAAACGCAATCCGCCGAAGCGGCGAAGCAGGCCACGGAAATCGAAGCTTGGAAAACCAAACTGGCCGAATCCCAAGCCCGCGTGAACAGCCTGACAACGGATTTGGCGACCGCCAAAACACAAGTCTCCGAAGCGGCCCGAGCCCAGGAGCCGCAGCGGCGTACGCCTGCTCCCACGCTGCTCGACAGACCTCCGCGCTGACGACCGTTTTTTACCTCACCTCAAAACTCGGCGGGAACGATGGTTCAGAAATCTTTCACACCGCCACCATTTCCGGCTCCGCCTCGGGCTCGGGCGCGGTGGGTGCCGCCGGGTGATGTTCGCGGGCGATGAGCAGGTAGATGGCGGGCAGGACGAAGAGCGTGAAGACAGTGCCGATGATCATGCCGGAGACGAGGACGATGCCGATGCTGTTGCGCGCGCCCGCGCCGGGGCCGTGGGCGAGGACGAGCGGGAAGTGCCCGGCGACGGTAGCGGCGGAGGTCATCAAAATCGGGCGCAGGCGGGTCGCGGCGGCTTCGGTGATGGCGGCGAGTTTGCCGCGCCCGGACTCCTGCAACGAGTTGGCAAACTCGACGATGAGGATGCCGTTTTTCGCCACGAGGCCGACGAGCGTAATGAGCCCGACCTGGCTGTAAATGTTCAGCGTGGTGAAGCCCATGAAGGCGAAGAGCAGCGCGCCGGCGAGCGCGAGCGGGACGGAGCCGGCGAGGATGACAAAGGGATCGCGAAAACTTTCAAACTGCGCGGCGAGGACGAGGAAGATGAGGATGGCGGAAAAGGCCAGCGTGGCGGTGAGCTTGTGGCCTTCGCGCCGGAGCTGCCGGGCCTCGCCCGCATAGTCCACGCCGACGCCTTTCGGCAGGATGGCGGCGGCCTCTTTTTCGAGCATCTTGAGCGCCGCATCGAGGGTGATGTGCGGCGGGATCGCGCCCTGGATTTTCGCGGAGTTGAGCTGCTGAAAACGGTTGAGCGTGCGCGGTTCGACGGACTGTTTGAGCGTGGCGAAAGTGGAGAGCTGCACGAGTTTCCCGTCCGGCCCGGAGACGTAGAAATCCTCCAACTGACCGGCGTTGAGCCGCTCGCCGCGTTTGACCTGCGGGATGACTTTGTAGCTGCGGCCCTGGATGCTGAAGCGGTTCACGTAGTTGCCGCCGAGCATGGTGCCGAGGTCCGCGCCGACCTGCTGGAGGTTCAGCCCGATGGACGCGACCTTGTCGCGGTCGAAGACGACTTCCGCCTGCGGCATGTCGTATTTGAGGTCGGTGTCGGCAAACTGGAAGAGGCCGCTGGCAAAGGCTTTCCCGACGAGCTGCTGCGCGAAGCCGACGAGTTCGGCGGGCTCGGCAGTCGAGGAGATGACGAACTCGACGGGAAAATTCCCGCCGCCGGGCAACGGCGCGGGCGTGGTGGCGATGACCTGCACGCCGGGCACCGCGCCGAGTTTGGCGAAGGCTTCGGGGATCATTTCCTCGGGCGTGCGCTGGCGCTCGCTCCACGGCTTCAGACCCATACCGGAGAAGCCGCCAAAGGCCTCGGTGAGCTGGAAGGTGTGCCGCGTTTCGGGGAAGGACTGGAAGACCTCGTTGACCTTCTGCGTGTAAAGCGTGGTCTGCTCGATGGTGGAGTTCGGCGCGGCGAGGACGATGCCGAGGATCACGCCTTGATCCTCTTTCGGCGCGAGTTCGCTCGGCGTGAAAAGGAAAAACGCCACCCCGAGGAGCATGACGATGACCGCGAGGGTGAGCGTGACGGGCCGCCAGCGGAGGGTGTCGGTAAGGATGCGCTGGTAGCCGCGGCGCAGGCGGTCGAAGCGGAGGTTGATCCACCCGGCGTAGCCGCGGTGCGAATCGCCGGTGCGGAGCAGCTTCGAGGACATCATGGGCGAAAGCGTGAGCGCCACGATGCCGGAGACGACCACGGCTCCGGCGAGCGTGAAGGCAAACTCGCGAAAGAGCGTGCCGGTGAGTCCGCCCTGAATGCCGATGGGCGCATAGACCGCCGCGAGCGTGATGGTCATGGCGATGATCGGCCCGACGAGTTCGCGCGCGCCTTTCATGGCCGCCGCAAAAGGCTGCAAGCCCTCGTGCAAATGGCGCTCGACGTTTTCCACGACCACGATGGCGTCGTCCACCACGAGCCCCACGGAGAGCACGATGGCGAGGAGCGTGAGGAGATTGATGGTGAAACCAAACGCCAGCATCAGGAACGCCGCGCCGATGAGGGAGATGGGAATGGCCACCACCGGGATGAGCACGGAGCGCAGCGTGCCGAGGAAAAGGAAGATGACCACGACGACGATGAGCAGCGTTTCAATGAGTGTGGTGAGCACTTCTTTCAGCGCGTCCTGGATGTATTTCGTCGCGTCATACGGCACGCCGAGTTTGATCGCGGCGGGCAGCCGCGCCGCGATCTCCGGCAGCTCGGCGCGGACGGCCTTGATGACGTCGAGCGAGTTCGCGGTGGGCAGCACCCAGATGCCCATGAAGGTCGCCTTTTGCCCGGAGAAGCGCACGTCCATGTCGTAGTTCTCCGCGCCCAGCTCGACCTCGGCCACGTCCTTCAGCCGGATGATCACGCCATCCTGCTCGCGCAGGACCAGCTCGCGAAATTCCTCGACGCTGCGCAGGTCGGTGTTGGCTACGAGGTTCATCGAGGTCATCGAGCCTTTGGTCATGCCGACGGCGGAGAGGTAGTTGTTCGCGGCGAGGGCCGCGCGGACCTGGCTGGGCGAAATGTTCCGCGCGGCCATGCGCTTGGGCTGGAGCCAGACGCGCATGGCAAAGGTCCGCGCGCCGAGGATGTCCGCCTTTTGCACGCCGCTGACCGCCGTGAGCTTCGGCTGCACCACGCGCGTGAGGTAGTCGGTGACCTGGTTCGGATCGAGGGTGTCGGAAGCAAACGAGATATACATCTGCGCGAACTTGTTGTCGCTCAGGGTGAGGTCGATGATCGGCGCCTCGGCCTCGGGCGGGAGATCGTTGCGGACCTGCGCGACCTTGGCCTGAATCTGCGTGAGCGCGGCGTTGGTGTCGTAGTTCAGCTTGAGATGGACGGTGATGATGCTCAGCCCCTGCACGCTCTCGGACTCGATGTAATCAATGCCGTCCGCGCTGGCGATGACCCGCTCGATGGGCGTGGTGACAAAGCCGCGGACGAGGTCGGCGTTGGCTCCGATGTAGTGCGTCTCCACGCGCACCACCGCGATGTCGCTGCGCGGATATTGGCGGACGCTGAGCGAGCGGATGGATTGCAACCCGGCGAGCAGAATGATGAGGCTGACGACCGAGGCCAGCACCGGCTTGCGGATGAAAAGGTCGGTGAATTTCATCGGAGCAAGCGCCGCTCAGGTGTCCGCCGGTTTCGGCGTGAGGCTGTTGCCGGGCTGGACGCTGTTGTCCACATTCACCGGCGCTTGGTCGCGGAGCTTGAAGACGGCGGCGGAGACGACTTCGTCGCCCTCGGCGAGGCCGGAGAGGATGGCCACCTGGTCGCCGCGGCGGGAGCCGAGCTTCACGGTCGTCTGCCGCACCTGCTTGCCGGGTTTGCCATCCGGGCCGGGCTGGTCTTTGACCACAAAGACGGAGTCGCCAAACGTGGCGTAGGCCACCGCGGAGGCGGGCACGGCGAGCACGCCGGTCTGCTCGGGCAGCAGCACTTCCACGCTGACAAACATGCCCGGCCGCAGCGCGTGATCCGCGTTTTTTACGGTGCCCTGGACGGTGATGTTGCGGGTCTTTTCATCAATGCGGGAGTCAATCGCCGTGATCTCACCCTCGAAGGTCCGGCCCGAAATCCCGGTCGCGCCGAGGCGCAGTTTTTTGCCGACCTTGAGCGTTTCGAAATGCTGCTGCGGCAGCGCAAACTCCACGTAGATCGGGTCGAGCGATTCGATGGGCACGATGGGTGCGCCGGGCTGGAGATACTGGCCCACATTGACTTGGCGGATGCCGGCCAGGCCGTCGAAGGGCGCGGCGAGGCGCTTGCGGGCGACGAGCGCTTGCATCTCGGAGACGGCGGCCTGCATCTGGAGGAGCTGGCTCTCGGCAGCGTCCCATTCGGACTGGGCGATGGCGCGCTTGGCCACGAGGTCGCGCTTGCGTTCGAGGTCGGTCTTGGCGAGCGCGAGCCGGGCGTCGGCGGAGCGCAGTTGGGCGTCCTCCTGCTGGGTGTCGAGCGTCACGAGCACGTCGCCCTTTTTCACCGGAGCGCCGGAGACGAACGCGATTTCCGCGACGATGCCCGCGAGGTCGGTGCTGAGCATCACGCCATTGACGGCTTTCAACGAACCCACGGCGCTGAGCACCGGCTGCCAGGTCTGCGCCTTCACCACCACGGTCGGCACGCCGGCGGGCGGCGGGGCAAACTTCGCGCCCATGGCCTTGCCCTTTTCGATGTTCCGCAGCGTCCACAGGACCAGCCCCGCGATCACTAGGGCGACGAGGGACAGCATCAGCAACATTCGTTTCAACATAGGCGGGTGGTTCGTTTCGTCGGGCGGCGGGAAAGGGATGCCCTAATTCGTCTGGGGAAGGCGAATGTCAAATGTCGGCGGTGGTGGTGAAATGGCGACGGCCGGACGGGATGATCGGCACATCCGGGAATCGCGTGGAGGCAAGCCGGAGGCATGCGATACGGCAGGCGGGACGCCTGCGCTACGTCGCGGCGGCGGTCGTGTTCGCGGCGGTGGCGTCGGGGTTTGCCGCGACGGCGAGGTCCGGGTTTGCGGCGGCGGTGGCGGCGGGGTTTGCCGTAGCGCAGGCGTCCCGCCTGCCGTATCGCATGCCTCCGGCTTGCCCCGCGGGCCGGCCGCCCGGCGGCTGGCGCGCGGGCTCGTGCGCCGCTCGCTTACTAAGGTTTCCCCCTAATTCGATTTGGGACGCCGCCCAATAGCGCAGGCACCACGGACGTGGCAATTTCGTCGCATGAGAACGCTACCGTCGCCCAATGCGGTTGTTGTCCCGCCCGCGCAAACCGCCTTCGGAAGTGTCGTGGTCATCTACGATACCTTCGAGAGCGCGCTGCACGGGCAGGCTTTTTGCGAGCGCCTCGCCGAACGCTTCGGCGCGGACGCCGGTTCGTTGGAGGAGCTGTTCTGGCCGGCTCATGCCTTGGAGGAAGACGAGGACTGCCACGAGGCGGCGGAAGCGGCCAGCGCGGCGGATTACGTGGTGGTGGCGCTGCGGGCGGGCGCGGCGGTTCCCGATGGCGTGGCGGACTGGCTCCGCGCGTGGATGCCGGCATCGGCGCAGCACGACATCACGCTGGTGGTGCTGCAGGACGCACCCGAGGAAAGCGTGCTGCATTTCCTGCAAACGACGGCGCGCGAACTCGGCGTGGACGCCATCGGCGATGCCGACCACCTGGCCGAGCCCGAGGGCGCGATCCTCGTGGTGGAAGACAACCCCAACCTGCGCGAACTCGTGGCCTCGTTCCTCGCCGACACCGGCCATCGCACGCTCGTCGCGCGCGATGGCGTGGAAGCGCGCGCGCTGATCGAGACCCACGCGGCGGACCTCGCGCTGGTCATCACGGACATTGAGATGCCGGGGCTGCGCGGCGACGACCTCGCGGTGTGGATCCGCGAGCGGCACCCGGCGCTGCCGGTCCTGCTCATGTCCAGCGCCGAGCCGGAGGCTCCGGGCACCCGGCTGCTGCCGTATCTGGCCAAGCCCTTTCAACTAGTCACCCTGCTTTCGACCGTCGAAGAACTGCTCGATCAGGCCACCCTCCGATGAATCGCGTGGTGCAATACTTTGGTCAAAATGGCGGCGCCGGGAAGGTGGGGGCCGGAACGGTGCCAGTGGGGTCCCGGCGGAGATTCGTCTCCGCCGGGGCTGCGCCCGCGCATGGGGAAAAAACTGTGGTCAGGAGGAAGCGCCGCAACGCTGGGGGGCGGAGCGGCGCTGGTGGAGTGGAGGCCAGCAAAGCCCCGGTGGAGACCCGTCTCCGCCGGGGCGATGCCCGCCCCGCCGGGAGCGCGGGAAAGCGGGCATTGTAGAGAGGGCGCGGTTTGTGAATCCTGCCGGCCATGAGCGCCACCCCTCGCCAGCCCCGCCCGAAACCCGCTCCCCGGAACGCCGCGCGGACCCGCCTCACGCCCACGACGCGCCTCCTGCTGGCCATCGAGGAGGCCGGCGCGCCGTGAAGACCTACGACCAAATGACCAAGGCCGCCCTGATCCAGCGTCTCGAAGAGCTGGAGCAGCGCCAGCCCGCCGCGGGGATCGCCTTCGAACACGGCCGGCTGCAACACGACCTGCAAGTCCAGCAGGCGGAACTCGAAACGCAGAATCAGCAACTGCGCGCAGCCCAGCAGGCCATCGAGGAATCCCGCGACCGCTACGCCGAACTCTACGATTTCTCCCCCGCCGGCCACCTCGCGCTGGATGCCGCAGGCATCATCCGCGAGATCAATCTCACCGCCTGCGCCATGCTCGGAGCCGAGGGTTCCCGGCTGGAGGGCCGGCCCTTTCTCACCCACGTACTCGCCGCCGACCGCGCCAAGCTCCGCGAGCATTTGCGCCCGCGCGCGCAACCCGGCACCCGCGTGGAGACCGAGCTGCGGCTGGTGGCGAAAGGCCGCCCGACCATCATCGTGGTCATGCAGAGCGTGCTCGTGGGCGACGAAGCCGACGGCGGCGTGCTTTGCCGCGCCGCGCTTACGGACATCACCCGGCACCAAGCCGCCGAGCACGCGTTGGGCGAGAGCGAGCAGCGCTTCCGGCACCTCGTGGAAACGACCCGGATGATCGCGTGGGAGCGGCCCGTCGCGGTGCAGAGCTTCACCTACGTGAGCGCGTGGGCGGTCGAGGCGCTGGGCTACCCGCTGGCGGACTGGATGAAGGAGGGATTTTTTCACCGGCACATCGTTCACCCCGATGACCGGCCACTGGTGGCACAGCGCAATGCGGAAGCCGTGCGCAAGAAAGAAAGCGACTACGAGCTGGAATACCGGCTGGTCACGGCGGATGGGCGCACGCTGTTCTTTCGCGACATCGTTCATGTGGTCAAAGGACCGAGGGGACCGGAAGTGCTCAAGGGTTTCCTCAGCGACATCACCCGCCGCAGGCACGCCGAGTCCAGCCTGCGTGAGCTGACCGAGCGCTATGAACTCGCCGTGGCCGGCACCGCCGATGGGCTGTGGGACTGGGACATCACCACTGGCACCGTCTTTTACGCGGCGCGGTTCCGAGAGCTGCTCGGCTACGCGCCGGGCGACGCGGGCTTTCAACCCACCATCGCCGCTTTCCGAGAACGCCTGCACCCCGACGACCTCGCGTCCACCGAGGAAGCCATCCGCCGCGCCATCGAGGACGCCGCGCCGTATCGCGCGACCTACCAGCTGAAAACCAAGGACGGCCAGTGGCGTTGGTTCGAGGCGCGCGGGACCACCGTCCGCAACGGCTCCAACCGCGCCACGCGCATGGCTGGCTCGATCACCGACATCACCGAGCGGCGGCAGGGCGAGGAAGCGCTGCGCGAAAGCGAGATGCGCCAGCGGCTGGCGCTGGAAGGCGCGGACCTCGGGCTGTGGGACTGGGACGTGCTGAGCGGGCGGTTCATCGTGAACGCCCGCTGGTGCGCCATGCTCGGCTACCGCCTGGAGGAACTCGCCCCGCGCATCGAAAGCTGGCGTGACCTCGTGCATCCCGACGACTGGGCGGCCGTGACCGCCGCCTGGGAGGCGCACCGCGATGGCCAGACGCCCGGTTACGAAGTGGAGCACCGGCTCCGCCACAAGGGCGGGAGCTGGATCTGGGTGCTGGACAAAGGGCGAGTCATCATGTGCGACACCGCCGGCCAGCCGCTCCGCGTCTGCGGCACGCACCTGGACATCACCGCCCGCCACGAGTCCGGGGCCGCGCTGCGCGAAAGCGAAGAGCGCTTCCGGCAGATGACCGAGACGATCGCGCAGGTCTTTTGGATGACCTCCGCCGACAAGCGCCAGATGCTCTACGTCAGCCCCGCCTACGAGCGCATCTGGGGCCGCACCTGCCAGTCGCTCTACGCGCAGCCCATGACCTGGCTCGACGCCCTGCATGCCGCCGACCGCCCGCGTTTCACCGCGCTGGCCAAAGCCCAGGCCAGCTGCGAATTCGACGTGGAATATCGCATCCTCCGCCCCGACGGCACGGAGCGCTGGATTCACGACCGCGCCTTTCCCATCCGCGATGCCAAAGGCAAAGTTCGCCGCATCGCCGGCGTGGCCGAGGACATCACCGCACGGCGGCGACTCGAGGCCGAGCTGCTGGAAATCGCCGACCATGAGCAGCAGCGCATCGGCCAGGATCTGCACGACGACCTCTGCCAGCAGCTCGCCGGGCTCGGCTTCCGGCTCGAGGCGCTCCTGCCGGAACTGGACGCGACCTCCGCGCCGCACCGCGGCATCGAGGAAATCTGCGCCCTGCTCCGCCAGGCGAACACGCGTGCGCGCAGCCTCGCGCACGGCCTTTCCCCTGTCCCCGTGGAGCCCGACGGCCTCATGAACGCCCTGCACAGCCTCGCCGCGCACTCGACGATCCTGCACCACACCACCTGCGAGTATGCCTGCACCCAGCCGGTCAGCGTCGCCGACCACGCCGTGGCCGGGCACCTCTACCGCATCGCCCAGGAAGCCATCGCCAACGCCTGCCGCCATGGCCGCGCCACGCACATCCGCATCACCCTCGCCGTCACCGCCCCGGACGCCGCCCGGCTGACCATCGCCGACGACGGCACCGGTTGCCCGCTGCCCCTCAAACCAGACGGCGGCATGGGCCTGCGCATCATGCGCTATCGGGCCAGCATGATCGGCAGTGCCCTGCTCCTCGCCACCTCGCCCGACGGCGGGCTGGTCGTGACCTGCGACTTTCAAACCCACACCACACCATGAACCCGACCGACTCCACCTCCATCGCCACGTCCGAAAAAACCCGCGTCCTCGTCGTGGACGACCACCCGATCACGCGCGGCGGCATCGTCCAGATCATCAACCGCGAGCATGACTTCATCGTCACTGCCGAAGCCGACAGTGCCGACGGGGGCCTCGCGCATATCCACCAAGCGCTGCCCGATCTCGTCCTCGCCGACCTCAGTCTGGGCGTCGGGAAAAAGAGCGGCTTCGAGATGATCCGCGACATGAAGGCCTGCGCGCCCACGCTCAAAATCCTCGTCCTTTCCATGTCCGATGAAGAGCACTTCGCCGAGCGCGCGATCCGGGCCGGAGCCTCCGGCTTTGTGATGAAAGTGGAGTCCGGCCAGCAGCTCATCGCCGCCATGCGCCGCGTGGTCGCCGGCCACACCTCCGTGAGCGACAAAGTGTTCGCGAAAATCATCCGCGGCTTTGGCAGCACGCCCGCCGGCACTGGCCGCGGCTACATGGAAAGTCTCAGCGACCGGGAGATGGAAGTCTTCGTGCTCCTGGGCAGCGGCCTCGGCACCCGCGAGATCGCCACCCGCCTGGGCATCGGCATGAAGACCGTGGAAGCGCACCGCACGAACATCAAAGCCAAGCTCCGCATCCGCACCGCCTCCGAACTGATCGCCTACGCCGCCCGCTGGGTCGCCGCCGAAGGCTCCCCTCTCCCCCCGCCCGCGCCCGTCGGAGATGCGGCCGGCTGAGGATCCGCGTCGTCCAGAGGTCGCGGGCCATCTTCGGCATTTCCCCTTTCCTCTCTTCCCGGCCCCGCCCATCCTCGGGGCGTGATCATTTTCCACGATGAACGCTGCGCCGACTACCGCTCGCCGGGCCACCCGGAGCGGCCGGAGCGCGTGACCCGCAGCGCGCGGCATCTGCGCGCGGCACACCCGCAATGGGAGTGGCGCGTGCCGCCGCCGGCCACCCGCGAGACGCTGCTCCGCGCGCACTCGGAAGAGCATCTCGCGCACTTGACGGCGGGGAAGAACTTCGACGCCGACACGCCGTTTCACGACGGTATCTTCGACCACGCGGCGCGCGCCGCGGGTGCCGCCATCGAGGGCGCGCGGCTGGGGCGGAAAGGCGGGCGCGCCTTCTCCCTCATGCGCCCGCCCGGCCATCACGCGAAGCGCGCGCAGGCCATGGGCTTTTGCTATCTGAACTCCATCGCCGTGGCGGCCTTCGACGCGCTGGCGGGCGGGCTGAAACGCGTGGCCGTGTGGGATTTCGACGGGCACCACGGCAACGGCACCGAGGCCATCTGCGAGGCCGATCTCCGCGTCCGCTACGTGTCCACGCATCAGCATCCCGCCTACCCCGGCACCGGCACGGTCTCGCGAAAAAACGTCTTCAATTTTCCCATCGCGCCCGACTCCCCGCGCCTCCACCAGCTCGGCACGCTGCGCAACTCGTGGTCGTGCGTGCTGGCCTTCGAGCCGGAGCTGATCCTGGTGTCGGCGGGCTTCGACGCGTATGTGCGCGATCCGCTGCTTTCGCTCGCGCTGGAGATCGAGGACTACCACGCCTTCGGCGCTTGGGTGGCGCAGAGCAAAATCCCCGCGACCGCGATTCTCGAAGGCGGCTACAGCGACGACCTGCCGCGGCTGATCGACGCCTTTCTCACCGGCTGGGAGCCGTGATCCTCGACAAGCCCCGCGTGTCCTCCCGAAGATTCGCCCCATGAAGTCCCGCATTGATGCGCTCGTTTCCCAGGTCAGCGAAATCATCGTGGGCAAGGAGGACGCCGTGCGGCTGGCCGTGGCCTGCGTGCTGGCGCGCGGGCATTTGCTGATCGAGGACGTGCCGGGCGTGGGCAAGACGATGCTCTCGCAGGCGCTGGCCGCGGCGCTCGGGCTGAAGTTCCGGCGGCTGCAATTCACCAGCGACCTGCTGCCCGCCGACATCCTCGGCAACTCGATCTACGACCGCGAGGAGCAGCGGTTCGTCTTTCATCCAGGGCCGCTCTTTTCGCAGGTCGTGCTGATTGATGAAGTGAACCGCGCGACGCCCAAAACGCAGAGCGCACTGCTCGAGGCGATGGAGGAAAATCACGTGACCACGGACGGCGTGACGCATCCGCTGCCGACGCCGTTTTTCGTCGTGGCGACGCAAAATCCGCAGCATCAGATCGGCACTTTCCCGCTGCCGGAATCGCAGCTCGACCGCTTCCTCATGCGCATCGAGATCGGCGTGCCCGACCGCGCGGCCGAGCGGGCGCTGCTGCTCGGCGCGGACCGGCGCGAGATGCTGCGCGCGCTGGCGGCGGTGATGCATGACGCGGCGCTGACGGAACTCCAGACGCGGACGCGGCAGGTGCATGCGTCGGCGGCGTTGCTCGACTATTTGCAGGATCTGCTGGAAGCGAGCCGGCGGCGGCATCGCACCGGGCTCTCGCCGCGCGCGGGCCTGGCGCTGCTCCACGCGGCGCAGGCGTGGGCGCTGATGCAGGCGCGCGCGATGGTGCTGCCGGAGGATGTGCAGGCGGTGGGCGTGGCGGTGATGGGCCACCGGCTGGGGCAGGTTTTGGATTCGGCGGAAAGCGGGCGCGCGCTGGCCCAGAGCCTTCTCCGCGAGGTCGCGGTGCCGTAGAAAATGAGCGCGCCTGAGCGGAGTCCGCGGGTGTGGGTGCTGCCGAATCGCAACGCCGTGGGGCTCGGCGTAGTGCTGCTCGGAATGTGGTACGCCGGAGCCAGTCAGGCGAATGGCGCGGCTTACCTCCTCGGCTTCGTGCTCGCCGGGGTCGCGGCGGTCTCGGCGGTGCACGCGTGGAGCAATCTGCGCGGCGTGGCGTGCGCGGCGGAGCCCATCGCGCCGGTCTTCGCGGGTGGTGAACTGGCCGTTGCGTTGGTCGCCAAATCCACGCGGAACCGGGCGCACTGGTCGGTGGTGGTACGCGCGCTGGGCGGGCGGATGGTGGCGCGCTTCGCGGAAATATCGGCAACCGGCGAGGAGCGTGCGCAGCTCACGCTTCCGGCGCGGGAGCGCGGTTGCTTCGCCGACCTGGCGCTGCGCGTGGAGAGCATTTTTCCGCTCGGCTTTTTCACCGCGCACCACGCGCTCCGGCTGGCTCAGCCGCACTATATCTACCCCGCGCCAGTCGGCTCGCGTCCGCTGCCGCGCGCGCTCGCGCCGACTTGCGATTCACGCGCCGGAGCGCGCGGTGAGGGCGATGATTTCGGCGGGGTGCGCGCCTGGCAGAGCGGCGAATCGCAGCGGCACATCGACTGGAAAGCCGCCGCGCGCGGCCAGCCGCTGCTGGTGAAGCAATGGACCGGCGAGGCGGACGAAATCCTCGCGCTCGACTGGTCGGCGCTCGACGGGATCGAGACCGAAGCGCGGCTCAGTCAGCTCGCCGCGTGGGTCGTGCAGGCCGAGCAAAGCGGTGCCCGCTACGCGCTGCGGCTGCCGGGGAAAGACTTCGCACCCGCGCGCGGCGAGGCGCACTACCACGCGTGTCTGCGCGCGCTCGCCGTCCATGTCGGCGGGGAGGAAAAGGTCGCGCCATGAAGCTGCTGCACCGTCCCGTCAGCGCCATCGCCACGGCCCCGCTGGCCGCGGTGGAACTCGGGCTCGGGCTCGCGGCGGTGCCGCTTTTCGCGCAGGTGGCCGGCTGGGTGATCGGGCTCTTTTTCGCCGCGAGCGTGGCGCGGCTGCTGATGAACCGGCCAGGCGCGCGGCTGCCGTCGCTACCGGTGAAAGTGCTGCTCTTCGGGCTGGGCGGCGCGGCGATTTTTCTGACGTATCGCAGCTTCGTCGGCATCGCGCCGGGGCTGAGTGCGCTGGTGCTGCTGGTGTCGCTCAAGCTGCTCGAAACCAACACCGTCCGGGATTTCCAAGTCGTCGCGCTGCTCGGTTATTTCCTCGCCCTCTGCGACCTGTTTTTCACGCAGACGCTCGGGCTGTGGCTCTACGTGGCGGCGGTCTTCACGCTGCTCACGGCGGCGCTCGTGCATTTTCATCGTGGCACCGGCGCGGCGGGGCTGCTGCGTTCGGCGCGGCTCGGCGGGCTGCTGCTCGTGCAGGCGCTGCCGGTGATCGCGCTGCTCTTCGTTTTTTTCCCGCGCAGCCGGGTGCCGTTTCAGCCATTCAGCCAGTCGCCGATCAGCGCCACCGGCATGTCCGACCGGCTGGAGCCGGCCAGCGTCGGCGCGCTGGCGCTGGGCAACGAGGTCGTCTTCCGCGCGGAATTTCCTGACGGCAACACTCCCTCCATGTCCGCGATGTACTGGCGCGGCAGCGTGCTCTGGCGGGGCGATGGCCTGAAGTGGTGGCGCGGCCCGGAACTCCCCGCCGAGCGCCGCCCGGGCCAGCTCGGCGGTGCCGCCATCCGCCAGCGCATCGTGCTCGAACCGCACGGCGCGCACTGGCTCTTCGCGCTGGACCGGCCGGCCACGAAAATCCGCGGCGCGTTTCTCGATACGGGCGGCATTTTGCAAACCGAGCGCCCGGTGCTGCGGCAGATGCAATACGAGGTCATCTCGCGTCCCGACAGCCGCGAGACCACGCTGCCTGCGATCCAGCGGCAGGCCACGCAGCGGCCACCGACGCGCGTCTCCCCGCAAGTGCAGGCGCTCGTCACCCGCTGGCGCACCGCGCACGGCGAAGACCGCGCGCTGGTCGAGGCCGCGCTGCACCATTTTCGCGCCGAGCGTTTCGCCTACTCGCTGGAGCCGGGCACCTACGGACCGGATGCGCTGCACGAGTTTCTCTTCGAGCGGCGCGTGGGATTTTGTGAGCACTACGCGGCGGCGTATGCCTCGCTGATGCGCCTCGCGGGGATTCCGTCGCGCGTGGTCATCGGCTACCACGGCGGCGAATACAACGCGCGCGGCCGCTACGTCAGCGTGCGGCAGTCGGACGCCCACGCGTGGTGCGAGGTGTGGCTGAAAGGCGAAGGCTGGCTGCGGGTGGATCCGACCGAGGTGATCGCGCCAGAGCGGATCAGTTCAGGGTTCGCGGGCTTTTTGGAAAACCGCGCGGCGGCGAATCCGACCGGCCCGGCAGCGTCCGCGGCGGCCACCGGCTGGCGCGAGATCCGACGCGAGCTGCGGCTGGTCTGGGACAACCTGAGCTACCAATGGGATCTCCGGGTGCTGGGCTTCGACGACGACAGTCAGCGCAGCGTGATCGCCAGCCTCGGCCTCGGCGATTACCGCTGGGCGGAAAGCACGCTCACCCTGCTCGTGGGCAGCCTGCTGCTGCTCGGCGTGCTGGGCCTCTGGCAAAGTCGCGTGCGCCGACCGCGGTCCGATCCGGTGGAACTGGGTTACGCGCGGTATTGCCGCGTCCTCGCCGCCGCGGGCGTCACCCGCGAACCGTGGGAGGGTCCGCTCGGCTTCGGCGAACGCGCCGCCGCGCGCCTCACCGCCAGCGCGGTCGCCATCCGCGAAATCGCCGACCTTTACGCCCACCTCCGCTACGCTCCCGCCCCGCCCTCCGCCAGCGCCTTTCTCCACGCTGTCCACGCCTTCGCCCACCGCCCGCCGGACCGGGAGTGAGCGCCGCCTTGCACCACGCCAAACTCGGAGGTTGACAGAGCTGCCAGCGGGGCGCATTGCTTGCCCATGTTTGAAGAACAAGAGCCCCCCAAAACCTTCCTCCAAAAGCTCCAGGAACGCGCCGCCGCTTCGCGTTTTTTCACCGTCTCGCTGCTGATTCATATGGGGATCATCATCATCGGCGGCAGCGTGGTGCTCTTCAAACAGATGGCCGATCCGCCGGATTTCGAAGCCGCCGGCAACGGGCTCGTCGGCGACGCCGACGCCGCGGCCACGCCACCCGAAACGCCGCCGGAGGTCCAGCAGGACATGAAAACCGAGCAACCGACGCTCAGCGTCCCTTCGCTCACGGCGATCACCACCACAGCCAACACGCCGTCATTTAGCGCACCCAGTTCCACCGCCTCGCTGCCCTCGCTCAGCGCGACCACGATGACCACCGTGGTCAGTTCGGCAGTGAAAGTCCGTGGCATTCCGGGATCGTTGTTGGGTCGCCCGGGCGGCGGCGGCAAGGGTGCTGGTGCGGCCAACGGACAAAAGTCGGAAGCCGAAAAGGCGGTCCTCAAAGGGCTGCAATGGCTGGTGAAGACGCAAAAGTCTGACGGCTCCTGGTCCGAGCCGTTCAAGCCCGCCATGACGGGCCTGGCCCTGCTCTGTTTCCTAGGCCACGGGGAAATTCCCTCATCGCCCGAGTTTGGCCCGGCGGTCGGCAAAGGCATCGCGTGGGTGCTGGACAATGGCGAGAAGAACGAAGGCCGCCTGTCCATGGGGCCGATCAACCAGCATGGCTCGTATGAGCACGGCATCGTGACCTACGCGCTCGGCGAATACTGCGCGATGACCGAGTCCAAGGACACCCGGGCGGTGGAGCTTTTTCGTAAGGCCATCAAGCTCATCGTGGATGGCCAAGGACCGGACGGCGGCTGGATGTACGGTTTCGACAAATCCAAAAGCGATACCTCCGTGACCGGCTGGCAGATTCAAGCGCTGAAGGTGGCGCATCTCACCGGGTTGAACCTCCCCGGTGTGGACGAAGCTCTCGACAAGGCGATGCTGAACCTCAAGCGCGTCCAGGGGCCCGACGGCGGCTTCGGCTACCGCGATGTGGGCTCCAAGTACAGCCTGACCGGCATCGGGATTCTCTGCACCTACTTCTGGAAAGGGGTCAAGGACGAGAGCGTGACCAAGGGCATGGCGTTCATGATGTCGCAACTGAAAGCGAACCCTGTGGAATACAAGGCTCCCAATGCCGACCTCTATGCCTGGTATTACAACACCCAAGCCTGCCTGATGGTCAGCGGAGCGAACGGCAAGGACTGGAAAACGTGGAACGGCATGTTTCAGGATGAGTTGATCCGCAGCCAGTCCAACGACGGAAGTTGGCCGCCGATGGTGCACCCAGCGCATGGCAATCTGCAACCGGATCAAGCGGGCGCGGGACCGTATTACCGCACCACCCTGTGCATCCTCATGCTCGAAGTCTATTACCGTTACACCGCTCCATCGGGCGGCACCATCCTCGGCGGCGGCGCTAACCTCGGCGGCGGCTCCAGCTTGGACCGGCCGGGTGCCAGCACCCCCAGCGGCTTGGACAAACTGAAAGCGCCCACGACGCCCGCACCTTAGCCTGCGGCTAAGCGAGAGCGGCCTGCCAGCGGGCGAGTTGAGCGGCGACGTTCTGCGGACTTGGTGCCCCCACGGCCTGCCGGGCGCTCATGGAGCAGGCGACGGTGAGCAGGTCAAAAACGTCGGAGGCAAACGCAGGCGAGAGGGCTTGGTAGTCGGCGAGGCTGAGCTGCGGA